>Ga0247815_10000552_pt1 | contig 29416 bp, 27 predicted proteins | sample UWRJL194509B1_FD_181014 | JGI IMG/M metagenome (GOLD analysis project Ga0247815, IMG submission 181014) | Plant litter microbial communities from Arlington Agricultural Research Station in Wisconsin, United States - UWRJ-L194-509B-1 | ecosystem: Environmental > Terrestrial > Plant litter >...
AAGAGCTCGTCGCCCTACGTCGCCGATTTCATCAAATCCCCGAGGTGGGCATGAACCTGCCCCGAACCCAGGCCCTGATTCTCGAGACGCTGGCTTCGCGCGGATTCGAAATCGCGACCGGGCGCGACCTGTCGTCCGTGACCGCGATCGTTCGCGGTGGCCGGGTCGACCGACGCACCTCCGATGTGGCCACCGTTCTGGTCAGGTCTGACATGGATGCCCTGCCCATTCGCGAAGACACGGATCTCGCCTGGAAATCGACCAACGGCGCCATGCACGCCTGCGGTCATGATTGTCATCTTGCAATCGTTCTCGCCGCGGCTCTCGAGGTCGAGTCGCGACGGAGCGAGCTCGCGGTGGATGTCGTCTTCTTCTTCCAGCCTGGGGAAGAGGGCTGGGGTGGCGCGCAGCTTGCACTGGAAGAGGGGCTGCTCGATGTCGCTGGCACGCGGCCGAAAGCCGCCCTCGGACTGCACGTGCTTGCGCATCTGCTCGGCCCGGGGGAATTCGCCTCGCGAGAAGGCGCAGTGCTCGCTGGTTCAACCCTTCTCGACGTTACCTTCACGGGCGTCGGCGGTCACGGTTCATCTCCGGAGCTCGCCCGCAACCCGATCCTCGCAGCGGCGGCATTTGTCGGCACGATCGGTACCGCCATCCACAACGGAACTTCGATGTTCGCCCCATCGGTCTGCACTTTCGGTGAGTTCCACGCTGGCGCAGCTCGCAACATCATCCCCGAGACTGCGAGCGTCTCGGGCGTAGTACGTTCGTTCTCGGTCGACGACGAGGTGATCGTGTCCTCTCTTGTGCACCGGGTAGCAACCGGGATCGCTTCGGCCCACTGGGTGACGGTAGAGATCACGGAACGCCGGGACAGTGTCCCAACGATGACCGACACCGTGGAACTCGCCAGGTTCGACGCCGTGGCGCACGCGCGAGGCGAGGAGATTCGACGGCTGGATGCGCCAATCGCTATCTCGGAGGACTTCTCCTGGATTCTGGATGAGGTTCCGGGCGTCTTCCTGCTGGTAGGCGCGCGCACGTCTGCGGATACCAACCGGCCCTCAAACCACTCGAGCCGCGCGACCTTCAGCGACGACATCCTTCGTCCAACAGCCGAGCTCGTCGTCGACTGGGTGCTGTCGTCTACGTAGCGGGCTTACGCCCACAAACGACGAAAACCCCCGCATCACGCGAGGGTTTTCAGTGGTGGCCCCGACCGGCGTCGATCCGGTGACCTTTCGATTTTCAATCGAATCTCTGGTCCTGGGCAATTCGCCTCGCAGCCTAAATAAGCCTATAAGTCGGGCGAATTTCGATCATGCCGCATCTCGCTGATGCTGCTTACTGGTCTGAGTTTGTGGGCGATTCGCTCGGCTCTGTGCCCCTTGTTCGTCAGCAAGCACCCCTAAAGACCTGGCGAGAAATTCGCGCTGCAATGGACGAGAATGCAGCGAGAGCGTGCGTGAAGCTTTGATAGATCGAATTACCAAAACGGCGCTGACACGGCGCAGGGCTATCCATAATGACGGAACTTTCTCCGCGCAGGATCGGGAAATCGAGGTCGGACCGGAAATTGAATCAAACGATCCAAGTGGACGAATTAGTAGGACGACTAGGTCGCTGTGAGGTGTCGGGCTAACAAGAATCGGTCCGATCGAGCGGCGCACAGACTCGCATCTGTTGCGTTACAGCGCTTGCCTGTAACGTATCTGGTGCTCTAGCCTAAGGTCAATCCCGTTCCCGATAGCGGCGTCAAGCGACCATGAGGACGCTGCTCGCCCGAAGGAATCTCGTATGCCCAGCGGAAGCGAGCACGCTTTGACAACTGAGAACGCACCCTTCAGAGAACCTCATGGCGCTATCGGCCCGGTGACCGTCTCATCTGTCGTAGACCCGCGTCCCCTCGGACTAATTCACGTAGTGGTGCTCGTTCTGTGCGGCTCTGTCATGTTCCTCGACGGGTTCGATACGCAGGCGCTGAGCTTCGCCGCACCAGTATTGGCGAATGAATGGGGCCTCGATCCCGCGGAGGTCGGCCGGCTGCTGTCTGCGGCGATCTTCGGGCTCATGGTCGGGTATCTTGCCCTCTCCCCGCTCGCCAACAGGGTGGGTCACCGCCGAGTCATTGTCTTCTCCACGGCAGCATTCGGAGTCTTGACGCTATTGTGTTCGGCTGCAACAGGGCCGACAGAACTGATCGTGTTGCGATTTCTCACTGGAACGGGACTTGGCGCAGCTATTCCGAGCCTGGTGGCATTGACGAGTGAGTTCGCTCCCCGCCGACGACGCGCCAGCTTTGTGTTGTTCATCTACTGCTGGCTCGCGCTGGGGTTCGTTGCTGCTGGTCTTGTATCAGGCGTTGTCATACCGCAGTTCGGCTGGCGAGCCATGTTTGTAATTGGGGGCGTCTTACCGTTGGTCTTGGTCGTCGTGATCATCGCATTTCTTCCCGATTCGCCGCGATACCTCCTCGTGCGACCCTCCTCGGCGCAGCGCCTGCGCGCCTTACTGCTTCGGATTGATCCCTATCTTCCTGACGCAGTGGTCGTGGGGCCCGACGTGGAAGACTCGAACCGTCCAAGTAGGGCGGGATGGATGGTCATCGAGTTATTTCGTCGCGCTTGGCTAGCCAGCACCCTTTTACTCTGGGTCGCTTTCATCGCCAACCTTGCGACCTTTTACTCCATCCAGGCCTGGATGCCGAGCATTGTGGGCTCGTTCGGTCAGGAGCCCTCAGTGATCATCGCGGCCACTGTGTTGACAAGCATCGGCGGCATCGTTGCCGCGACAGCCATTGGCCCAGCCATGGACCGGTTTAACCCGTTCCTGATTCTCGGCTTCGTCTACATCCTCGGATCCGTGTTCATCGTTATTCTCGGCCGATCGCTGGATGGCGATGCTTGGGGGCTGTTGATTGCCGCCTTCGTGGCAGGAACCTGCGTCACTGGCGGGCAGATGAGCATCGTTGCGGTTGCGTCGCTGATCTATCCCGTCCGCTTACGTTCGACTGGAGTCGGCTGGGCTCTGGGTATCGGCAGAGTTGGGGGGATCATCGGCCCGATCGTTGTCGGGGCGGCTCTCGGTAGCCGCGTGGCGCCTGCGGCAGTATTCGTGGCGATTTCGCTTTTGCTCGTCGCAGCTGGCGTAAGTATGTTCGTACTCAGCAGTCGAGCACGATCGACATCGGTGGTTCTCTAAGCGCGGTCCTACGCTCTAATACTGGGCCACACGACAGCGACGACTCGCGTGGCGATGTCTTCCCTTCCGGCGAAACCTTCGAGGAGGTAGGCGGCGGTATAACTTCCGTAACAAAGAGTGGCGACCGCGTGAGTGTCCACATCACGCCGCACTTCACCGCGGTCTTTGAGGGCCTCGATGACCTGGTACATGAGCGCCACCCGGGGCTGGAGTGCATGCTTTCTCACAACGTCGAGCAGTTCCGGAGTCCGATACGCCTCGCCGATGAAGTTTCCCATCAGCACGATCGCATCCGGGTTGAAGTACGTCTGGTCGAGCCGTCGGACGGCCTCGGTGAGTGCCTCGACGGCCGAAAGTCCCTCCCAAGGCTCGACTGGATAGCTGTCTCGCTGGGCGCGAAACCCGAAGTCCAACGCAGCGACAACCAACTCCAACTTCCCAGGCCAACGTCGGTAGAGCGTAGGACGCGTCACTCCAGCGTCCTTTGCGATATCACCCATCGTCATGTTGGAGTAGCCGTCGCTCACCAGACGGCGTCGGGTTGCCAGGATGATTGCGGTGTCAACGGCGGGATCCCGTGGGCGGCCGCCGCGCGGCGCGGCATCGCCAGCGGATGGCTTACTCTGCTCGTCGAGAACGGAGGGATCAACCATGACGCGGAACCTATCTTTCGTTACAGACTTGAAGCTAAAAATACTGCTGAAGCGCCGCCGCGACGCTGGGGTTACGTTACAGTAAGCTTTTGTATTCTATCATCGGTCGGTGCCTCTTCTACTGCTTCAAGTCCGCCCCGTGGGGGGTAAAAAGTTTTGCAAATTTCGCGACCGCTCGCGCCTTAGTAGAAGCTGCGCGCTTCTCTCGCGCACACCAGAGCGACCGATTCTGCGCAGCGTCAGGCCCTGGCGCCGATGATTGCGGCGACGAAACTCAGCGTCGTAACGAGAATCATGGCGGCGATGGTGGCAAGCGCTCTGACCCATCCGCGGCGACCGGTCTTGATTCCCCAAATTGTCCAGCCGACGCCAATCAGGTACACAGCGCCCGGCCCCCAGATGGCGGTGTACCAGGCGACGCCGAAGAGCCAGCCAACGCCGCCGCCATCGCTGGCAAAGGCAACAACTGCGCCAATGGCAGTAAGCCCGGCCCCCACGGCCGCGCCAATAGCATGGATGAGAATGACAAACAGTATTGATTTAGGTGTTACGCGCACAATCCGCTTGTGGAAGGCAGCTGGCTTCGTCGAGGAAACCGGCCCCAGGTTTGTCTGAGTCATAGCCCAAAAATATTCGACTGTCGCTGCTTGGACATCCGTGCATACACGCAAATACTCCACTCTTGGCAATCGCACGATGTCCGTCCGATTGACCGCTGTGGGATCCTCTTGGGGGTCCCATGGGTGGCGAACGCGAGATAGTAGTGGTCATCGATGAGTTCGAATATCACGTACATGGGGCCCAGGATTTCCAGAACTCCTAATGAGCGAGTCGGAAAGCAGTGTGCCGCCGGGGTTGGTGACGCCGTGATGCCGGTGATGAGCGTTCACGATCTTCGGCACACCGCCGCAAGTCTCGCAATCTCAGCCGGCGCTAGCGTCAAAGCGGTCCAGCAAATGCTGGGCACAGGGCAGCCACCAAGACACTCAACGGCTACGCGGACTTGTACGAACGCGACGTGAACGCCCTTGTGGTTGCTCTAAATGAGGGCGCGGTCAGCGCTCTTGTGGGCGGGAGATGAGAAAAGCCGCCCGTCCATAACGCCGGAGCGGTAGGAACTCGCGGCTGATCTGCATTTTCTGTAGTGGCGCTGACCGGCGTCGATCCGGTGACCTTTCGATTTTTGGTCGAATCTGTAGTGCTGAGTTACAGGTCGTGACGCCGGTTGCTCCCGCAGCTTAGGCGTATCCCGATCAATAGCGCCTAGATGATGCATCTATCCACTCGACAAGGCCTCGACCGCTGCAGTGCCACACACCGAGCCAATCCGACCTATGCCGTTACGGTCCACTTTATGTAGACGAACCAGTTACTATGGCCTCATGACCAACGCGGAAGCTGACGAGAGCGTCAACGCCGAGCAAGGCCCAGTCCCGATGGCGCAGCCGTTGGGACGCGGCGCAGCAACTAAAGAGCGCATAGTCGATGCGGCAGCGGACCTCTTCTATGCTCAGGGACTTCGCGCCGTGAGCGCCGATAAGATTATTGATCAAGCAGGGATCACGAAGGTGACTTTCTACCGTCACTTTCCTTCAAAGGACGACTTGATTGTCGCCTACCTCGAGCGTCGGGCGGCGTGGGAGCGGATGGCGATCCTTGCCGCGCGCGAGGCCGCCCGAGGCGATGTTGACGAGACGTTTCGACTTGTGTCTGAAGGGATCGGGCAAGAAGCTTGCTCGGCTGGCTTTCGTGGGTGCCCCTTCATCAATGCAGCCGCTGAGTATTCTGATGCCGAGCACCCGGTGCGCAAAGTAGTGGATGCGCATCGGAGCTGGTTTCTCCGGATGCTCAACGAACTCACCTCCTCGATCGGTATTCACGACCCGGCAGTAGCTGACGAATTGATGATGCTCCGCGATGGGGCGATGGTGAGTGGTTACCTTGGTGACGCGCAGAATGTCGGAGCATCACTACTGTCTGCCAGTCGTGCCGTCGTGGGCCGTAACCGATGACCCCCGGATCGACCGACCTGCGCGCAATGCTGGCGACCCTCGAGGCGGTTAAGCGCCCAGCAGAATACATTTACGCCGTCGTCGACCGGAAAGATCCGATCGTAAGCCTCGCTGCCGCCACAATCGCCGAAGACGAGGGGCTGACCGTGGTGCTTCGCAAAGATGACGCAGATGCGCACGGCGTCCCCTATGACTTCGTGGCAGCATGGCTGACTCTTACTGTCCACTCCTCGCTTGAGGCCATAGGTCTCACCGCAGCCTTCTCCACCGCGCTAGGCGAGTCAAACATCAGCTGCAATGTACTCGCGGGGAATCACCACGACCATTTGCTTGTCCCGGTCGCCGAGGCCGACCGGGCGATTGAGGTGCTACGCGGTCTGCGCGACCAAGGCTGAATTGCAAGAATCCGACCGTCCCTGGTCGATTGCGGATACCGTGAGCGGTCGTCGCTATCGACTCTCGGCGATAGCACGTCGCCGCAGACGTTGACCAGCGATCGCTGAGCCGGCAATAAAGACGACCGCGGCGACAGCTGCACCCCATAAAGCGCCAGCGATTGTGTCTGAAAGCCAATGGGCGCTGAGGTAAGTCCGGGACCAAGCCATCGTGAGTACGTATCCAATCGCCATCACTGTCACCGCTAGCCTCCGGTATATGAGCGCGGCGAACGTACAGAGAGTGGCGGCGTTGGTGACGTGTCCCGAGGGAAACGAACCGACATCGCTAATTGTGAGCATGTCGTCAGGCCGAGCCCGGTCCAGGATGGGTTTGAGAGTCTGAACCAGCAATAGCGAAACTGACCCAGCGACGACGATGCCGGGTATAGCCCTCGCCTTCCGCGTCAGTAGGAGCGCCAACGCGATCAATCCGGGGAAGACACCAAATCCCAGCCCATCCGCACCCCACACGTCGAAAAATTCGGCGACGCTTGTGAGCGGTTCCGTGCGGCTCGGCACAATCACGGACCGCCACCAACGGTCGACGGCCGGAGGGTCAGCCACCATCGACAGAGCAACCCCTGCGATCGGGACCAAAATAATCGCGGGAGCAGAAATCCCGAATAGCAGGCGGCTTGACCGGGTAAATTTTGTTTCTTGATCCCGAGTCGCGGAAACCGGTTCTGCCGGGGTGTTCTCGGGCATGTGCTCTCTATCTCTGATTTCGAGGAGCTTTTCGCGTCTCTCCAAAGACGCTACGACCCGACACGCCGCAGCTCATCCGTGCGCGCACCGAGTTCTCATTCCCTCGTCCTGGCCCTTCCGTACTCGCACGGATGAGCCGCAGCACTCGTCTCCGTACCGTCGAAGCATGGAAGATTTCCACCCCTTTCCCAGCGACGAGGATGCAATGCCTGATCTCATCAACCCCAAAACCAGAGGCCACAATCAAAGCAATGAACGCACGCCTCGGGCGTACGACTACATCGTCGTTGGTGGCGGTACCGCGGGAAGCGTCATCGCGGCTCGCCTAAGCGAGAATTCCGACATAACAGTCCTGCTCGTCGAAGCCGGATCTGCCACGCCCCTGCCCGAGATGAAGCTCCCCGGGCACTGGCCGGCACTGATGGGCAGCTCGGCGAGCTGGGGCGAGTCGACCGTCCCTCAGAGCTTCGCCGAAGTGCCGATGGCTACCCCTCGGGGTAAAGCGCTTGGCGGATCGTCGAGCATTAACGGCCTCAACTTTCTTCGCGGCCACCGCTCCAGCTACGACGCCTGGGTCGACCAAGGAGCCACCGGATGGGGGTTCGATGATCTTCTCCCCTACTTCCGCAAGAGCGAGACTACGGTCGGCCGCGCTCCGCAGGTGCGCGGTACAGAGGGCCCGATGGTTGTCGGTCCGACGCTCGAACCCAGCCCCGTGATCGTGGCCGCCCTCGCCGCAGCGGCCGAAAAGGGCTATCGAATCGCGGATGATATTTCCTCCGGCACGGAGACCGGGTTTGGGTTGTCCGACGCGAACGTGACCGATGGACAGCGGCTGAGCGCCGCCGACGCATACTTGCGCCCCGTCGCGAAGCGCGCAAATTTGCACGTCATCACGGACGCCCTAGTGCGAAAGCTGACTATCGCGGACGGCATTTGCACTGGCATTGAGTACGAGTTCGGAGCAACGCGGGCGGCTGCGACAGCCACCCAAGAGGTTATTCTCACCGCTGGAGCGATCGGCTCCGCACAATTGTTGATGCTCTCAGGGATCGGTCCCGCGGACCACCTGAACGAGCTCGGCATCGATTTGGAATTGGACCTGCCCGGAGTTGGTAGCAATTTGCACGACCATCCCATGTCCACCTTGGTGTTTGAGCATGCAGCACCGCTTGTTAGCAACCCCGAGAATATATTTGGTCAAGGTATCGGGCTCATCAATACTGGTAGCAGCGGAAACTCACCGGACCTTCAGTTACTTCTGATCAGCCATGCTTACCGTCATCCAGCGCTAAAAGGACCGTTGCCGGACGACGGATACGCGATCGCGTTCTCAGCGATGCTTCCTCGCAGCCGCGGTACGGTGCGTCTGGCCAGTCGAGATCCTCTGGAACTGCCGCTGATCGACCCTAATTACCTAAGCGACATCCGCGACCAGCGGGTGATGATGGATGGACTTCGCATCGCGGGGGAGATCGGATACGCAGATGCACTCGCCGACTGGCGCGGGGCAGAAGCACAGCCGGGCCGCCCTCTCGACGGCGAGGACGCCATGCTGGCATACCTCCGCGAGAGCCTGGTGGTCTACTTCCACTATGCGGGCACATGCCGCATTGGTGTCGATGACTTGGCAGTCGTCGACCCCGAACTCCGAGTGCGCGGTATCTCTCGCCTGCGGGTAGCCGATGCCTCCGTAATGCCGTCCCCAATTTCCGCCAACACGAACGCGACGGTATTCGCCATTGCTGAACGAGCCGCCCAACTCATCGCCGGCCTATGAACCGCCCAGGGGAGAACAGCGACTACATCGTGATCGGTGCTGGCCCCGCCGGCCTCGCCGCGGCCCACGAGCTGATTCGAGTGGGCCGGCGTGTGCTGGTACTTGAGCAGGGCGCGTCGGTTGCTTCAAGCTGGCGCGCGCACCGTGCAGGCCTCCGCCTGCACACGGTGCGGCGCCTCTCGGGGCTGCCTGGCTCGGCGATCCCGCGTAAGTACGGGCAATACGTCGCGAGTTCGGACCTGGTCCAATATTTGGAGCAGTACTCCACGGGTATCGACGTGCGATTCGGCTCGACCGTCACCTCCGTGAAACGCCGCCGAGACACATCGGATCCCGCACGGTGGACGGTAGCGACAGCCGATGGTGCGGTCTACCAGGCTTCGTCGGTAGTGGTTGCGACAGGCTACAACCGGCTCCCTCACATTCCTTACCTGCCTGGCCTTAGTGGTTTTGGGGGCTTGACTCTGCACGTATCCGACTACGCGGGCGGCAGACAGTTCGCGGGCCTCGAGGTACTTATCGTCGGTGCCGGCAACGCGGCGGCGGAGGCTGCCACAGCGCTGGTAGCGACAGGAGCTAAACGCGTGAAAATGGCAGTGCGAACGACGCCGCACATCGTCCGGAAGCGCGTGGGTGGTGTGTCGATGCAGTCGATCGCCATCGCCATGAGCGTTCTCCCAATACGGCTGGCCGATTGGCTCGCATCCGTACTCGCGTGCCTTACGGTCCCAGACTTGTCGGCCCGGAGCCTCGAGCGTCCGACGCCAAACTTGTACACGCGGGTCCGGAGGGACCGTTCGGTCCCCGTCCACGACACAGGTATTGTGCGACTGATTGAGGAGGGAAAAGTGACCCCGGTCGCGGCGGTTGAGGGCTTTACAGCGAATGCCGTACGACTCACAGACGGGCGACAGCTCCACCCTGATGTGGTCATTTTCGCGACCGGATGGCGGCGTGGGCTCGACGGCCTGCTCGGCGGTCTTGGGGTGCTCGATGAGCACGGCTATCCGCGGATGGCGTCGGAAATTGAGTCGGTCTCGGGGTTTTCATTCGTAGGTTTCACGGTGTCGGCAACCGGTGCTCTCAGGCAGATGGCTCGGGACGCTCGGCGGGTCGCAAAAGTACAGCGAATTCAGGCGGCGGCACCGCGCCCGGTTACTTGCGGGCGATGAGCTTCGACCGAGTCGCCAAACCGGTCTTCCGAAGGATTGCCGAGATGTGAGATTCCACCGTGCGTACGCTCACAAAAAGTGCGGCCGCTATCTCCCTGTTGCTCTGCCCGGCCCGAACGAGCCCATCGACCCTGCCTTCCGCTGCTGTCAATTCCGTGGGCAGGGCGAGCCTTCGTCTCTCCGTCGAGGCAGCGTCGAGATAGTCGCGCAGCCCACCGATCTCGGCGGCCTGAAACAGATATTGGGCGGCGCGGAGATCCTCTCGCGCCTTGGTCACACGCCGCAGTCGCTTCAGGATTCGCGCGCGCTGCAAAAGCGCCAATAGTTCGTCGCCCTTTCGGTGGTGACGTGCCGAGAGCTCGAGCGCCGCGGTGGACTCAGCCAGTGCAGCAGGAAGATCACCAATCGACGCGAGCTGAAGGGACGTGATCCGATGCAGGCCAATCTGCGATATTGGCCTGTCCCTGGTCTCGACGAAAGCGCGAATACGATCTAGGCGGACGCCAGCTTCCGCCGTGTCGCCGACCTGCAGCAGCGCCTCCACAAGCGGAAGGTCGACGCGAAAGCGGCTGCCTGGTTCGACTAATTCGCGTTGGTCCGCAACCTGCGCGGCAATTCGTAAGTGCCGCACTGCTTCGCGCCAATCTCGCCGAGTTAAAGCGGACAACCCGAGCAGTCCTTCCATCTCCAGTTCGGTGCCCTTCGATGACTCCCGCCATGACGCGACCATTCGACGGAGGTCGTCGTGACTGCCGTTTGCGATAAGAAGCATCCCCGCCAAGTACTGAAGTTCCTCCGGCAGCTCAGGCGAAGTGAAATCGAATCCGGACCGGTCGGCGAGCAGTCTTGCTTCGACGACGTCACCACCAATGATCTCGACTAGAGCCGCACTGGCGAGGAAAAGGCTCTCGACCCCCTCCTTGCCCTCCGTCCTTGCCCACGCAATCAGGTTGGCAAGGCTTGTCCGAGAACGATCCACATCGTCGACCCGGTGCGCGAGGTCACCTGCCGTGGCAAGACCCGAATCGTCGAGGCCGACCACGAGCTGGATAGCCTGGCGCCGGTCCATATCGGCGATGATCGAGTTGTCGAGACCGTCGCCTGCGTCGACCCGGGATCGAGCCAGTCCGCGGAGTGCGCGGTGTGTTGCATTGGGAGTATCGGCCGACGACAACTCGACAAGCAATTCAGCAGATATTTGCGCCCGCCGTGACACCGGCAGTCCCGCCGCGGACAGCGAGTTGGCGGTGACTACCGCCCTTCGGGCGCCGTCCAGAGCTTCGAAAGACGCGAGTAAGTCGCGGCCTCGGATCGGGTCAGCACTGGTAGTCAGCGCTACCCACGTGTCGTACTGGCGAATGTTGAGGTGAGGGGTCGAAATGCGACGGAGCGCGAGGCTGCAAGCGGTGTAGTCCCCGGCCGAGAAGAGGTGCTGCGCCTGCGTGAGAAGTCTGTTCTGATAGGTGTTCGTCGAGGGGGTAGTTCGATCGACTGCCTGAGCATCAAAATGGGCGGAGCGGAGTCGCGCACCTCGTCGACGCATGACGACTGCGGCGTCAGCGAGCGCTACCGCGATAGTCTCGTTGGGCCCCGGTGGCTCCGACTGCTGAAGATGTTGAGCCCGGATCACAGGATCACTCACAGCTTGGGCGATGAAAGCGTGCAACTCTCTTCGCCGCGACTGGCCCAGACTGGCCGTGGCCGCGGATGCCTGCAGGGGATGCCGGATGGTTACAGTACCCGTCGTCATTTCGATAAAGCCGGCATCCTCAGCTTCATCGATGGCGTCTTCAGGTATTGCGGAGAAACGGAGAACTTTGCCCAAAAGCGGGAGTGTGGGACGCCCCAATAGAGCGACTATCGCCACGACGTCGGATGCAGGGAGGCTCATTGACTTCAACTGGTCCGCCACTGCAATGGCGAGCGGGGGTGGGGCATCGAGCGTACCGATTCGTAGGGCGCCAAGCTCGCCGATTTCTCCGCGGCGGATCAATTCCAGCGCCCACATTGGGTTGCCCCCGGTGTGCTCCCGAAGCGCCGCCACCTGGGAATGCGTGGCGGTGGATGGCCATGCCGGACGCACCACTCGCTCGAGTTCATCGATGGTCAGCCCATCGAGTTCGTAGACCTGAGAGGAATCGAAGGTGATGCCGGACGTGTGGACGTACTCGCGGGTCGTCGCGACGAGGCTGATTGGTCTCTCAGGAAGACGCCGGAGTGCACGCTCGACGACGGCGATGGACTCCGGATCGGACGAGTGCAGGTCATCCACCAACAGCACGATTGGCGAGCGCGACGAGAGATCACTCAAGATGGTTTCGAATGAGAGCGCTGTTGCCAAGGCGGGCATGTCTGTCGCAACCGCGCGCTGGCCGAGCGCGATCTCAAGGATGGTGCGATGTTCCTCCGCGACGCCGTCGTGTACGGCGGGGTTGAGGTCCCCCAGCAGATCCCAGAGCATGCTGTACGAGGTATACCGCTCAGCGAAGGACGGGCTCGCTCGCAGCACAAGCAGGCCGGACAAGGCAAATCGGGTGGCGGCAGCTGAGACGAGTGTGGACTTGCCGATTCCCGGCTCGCCCACAAAGAGAAGCCGCTGACCTCCGGATGCCGGCAGTGCTGCTATGAGTGCCGCAGCAGCCGTTCGATCAAGTGCAGCGCCGCCGAATGTCGTTTTCGTCATGGCTCAGCTTTCGTCTTTCGCGCGTGATGTAAGAGGGAGCGTGCAGCCATGGGTGGCCGCACGCTCCCTTTGGCAAGTTGCTACTTGGAGTAGGACGCGGCTTCTCCGATTACGCGTGCAACGGTCTGTGGTTCCGCCGTCATCGAGAGGTGCCCCGAAGTGACGGTAGTCAGTCGAGCTCCGGCGCGCTCGGCCATCCAGATCTGCGTCTCGAACGGAATGCTGTGGTCTTCGGTGCCGGCAACGTACCAAGAAGGGAGGGTCTTCCACGCCTGGTCAGCGCGAGCTGGCTCGGACAGCGCTCGGTAGGTGATCGGGCGCTGCTTTGCAAAAAAGGTACCCGCCAGATCCTCGGAAAGGCCGTTGACGAATCCGCCAGCGAACGCGCCAGGCTGGAGGTAAAGGTCCACGTTGTGGTCGCCGGGGAACGGCGCCATGTCGAACAGGGCGTCAGGGTCGACCGCGCCCGCATGGCCCGCAAGGTCGAGAATTGTCTCGCCCTCCTCCGGGACAAACGCATTGAGGTAAACAAGTGCCTGCACTTCTGGATGGGTGAGCGCTGCCCCGCCAATGACCGCTCCGCCGTACGAGTGTCCTACAAGTACGACGGGCCCCGCGGTGCGGGTTTTCAGGAAAGCGGCCAGGTAGTCGGTGTCGTCGTCGAGGGAGCGAAGGGGGTTTGCGAAGTGGCTGACGGTGAATCCGTCGGCGGCAAGCAGGCTGTCGACCGCAGCGAAGGGGCTGGAGTCGCTCCAGGCGCCATGGACAATAACGATGGTGGGCTTAATGGTTGTCATGATGATTACCTTCTTAGGAGTGGGTTGGTGGAGTGGATAGTGGGTCCGCAGGTTAGCTACTTCGACGCCGCGGCGTCTTCGATGACCTCGGTCACGGTCGCCGGGTCAGCGACCATTGAAAGGTGTCCGGCTTTGACCTCCGTGAGGGTGGATCCGGCGCGTTCAGCCATAAAACGCTGAGTTGAAATGTCGATGCTGTGGTCCTCGGTGCCAGCGATGTACCAGGACGGCAGTGTCTTCCACGCCGGGTTTGCGCCCGCCGGTTCGATGAGTGCGGCGTATGCGATCGGGCGCTGGCTGGCGAAGTAAGTCGCCGTCTGCGCGTCAGTGAGACCGTTGGAGAAGCCGCCTGCAAAAGCGTCGGGCTTTAGGTAGAGGTCAACATTGTGCTCTCCGGGGAATGCGGCCATATCGAACAGCGCTTCCGCGTCGACAGGGCCTGCCTTACTGGAGAGGTCGAGGATGGTCTCGCCCTCCTCTGGAACGAATCCGTTGACGAAAACGAGCGAGGTGACATCCGGGTCGCTGAGTGCCGCGCCGCTGATGAGCGCACCCCCGTATGAATGACCGACCAGAACGACCGGCCCCTCGGTGCGGGTCTCAAGGAAAGATTCGAGGTATTCGGTGTCCGCACCGAGGGCGCGGAGGGGGTTCGCGAAGTTGACCACTGCGTAGCCGTCGGCACGCAGTTCTTTGCTGACGGCATCGAACGGGCTTGCGTCACTCCACGCGCCGTGGACCATGACGATCGTGGGCTTCGCTGGATCGATCGGTGCAAGGCTCGTCGTAGTGGAGATGGCCGGCGAAGTGGCGCAGCCGGCGAGCGTGACCAGCGCCACTGCGGAGGCAGCGACGGCGCCGCTGATGCGGCCGCGCTTGGGGAAGGAGAGAGCGGAAATGAGGTTCATGAGGGCTTCTTTCATTGAGGATCGTGCGGGAAGTGGTCCGATTGGACCGGATGAAACGAATTACCAGCTCTTGTAGACGAACTAGTAACTCTACTTAGAGGTTAGCATGGCTGGCTTTCGCGAATATTGCAAACCAGCAGCGCTCGCGTGCCGTGCGAGCTATTGATTTTCATCAGTTACGTTACAGCTCGTGCTTGTAACGTATACACCCGAGGTCCCCGCGTCAAGCGCCATCTTCGATAAAAGCTCGTCGGGCGATTGAGAAGCGCATTCTTGCGCCAGTGGCCTCGGGCATGCCAATCGGAAGCGAGTGAGCTGTGACTCTGCAGGATCCGCCCGTCACAGGGCTGGCCGCCGGCAATCCGGTGACCGTCTCCTTCGTCGTCGACGGTCGGCCAGTGGGCGACCACAGGCCGTGGTGCCCGTCGTGTGCGGTCACGTCATGTTCCTCGACGGATTCGACACCCAAGCCCGGAGTTTGCGGCGCCGGTTGTCGCGAAGGAATGGGGATTAGCGCCGACTGAGGTCGGGGGACTTTTCTCTGCCGCGATTTTGGGTCCTAGGGTTGGCTATCTCGCCTTGTCTCCCCTCGCAAACCGGGTTGGTCACCGCCGCGTGACTACTTTGACAACTGCAGCATTCGGCGTTTTCGCGCTGATGTGCTCATTGGCCGCAGGACCCGCCGAACTAACTGCGCTTAGATTCATCACTGGAGCGCCTTGGGCGCGGCCATTTCAAGTCTCGTTGCATTGACCAGCGAGTTTCCGCCTCGTGGTCGGTGCTCGAGCTTCGTGATGTTCATCTATTGCTGGCTCGCGCTGGGGTTCGTCGCTGCTGGGCTCATCTCCGGCGTTGTAATCCCGAATTTCGGGTGGCGAGCGATGTTTGTTCTCGGCGGTGCTGTCCCGCTGATCGTGGTCGTCGTGATCATCGCGTGCCTCCCGTATTCGCCGCGATACTTACTCACGCGCCCGAACTCGGCTCACCGCCTTCGCGCCATCCTTATTCGTATCGACCCCTTGTTGTCTGCGACGATTGCGATCGGCCCTGAAGATCCGAACGGAAAGGAGCGCGCGGTATCAATAGTTTTCGAATTGCAAGGGGATCCGACGGTCGGTGCGGTTGTAGGTTGATCAGCTGAGGATAAGTCGCAGGGCTCGTTCCGCGATCTCAAGGACAGCGCCCCTGACGTTCATCGATGCAGGGAAAGCGAGGACGGAGGCATCCGCAACTCGAAGCTTCGAGACCCCGTGGACGCGAAGTTCGGAATCGACGACGGCCATACCGTCCGTTCCTACGCGGCACGTTCCTGCAAGGTGGCCCGAGAGGTCGTCGGGATGTATCGGGCTAATAACTGGAGCGACCCGGAAATCGCGGGCGGCCAGGCGAACGGTGCCGCGCAGTGGAGTCGGGCTTTCGTCTACGAGAGTCGGCAGAGACTCGTCGTGCAAATTCGCCCCAACGCCGGGGAGGTCAAGCTCGACTTTGATGCTCATCTCCGCGAGATGCCAAGCGGGACCAATCCCGGAAAGAAGAAGCAGTTGGGCGGACCCAATGGCACCAGCCGTCAGAATCACCTCACGGCGAGCCGTGGCTACACTTCCGAAAACGACGCCGTCGCCGTACTCAAGGCCTGTGCAGACGCCGTCGTGGACGAGGAGACGCCTGGCTACAGAATTAGTGACGACGTGAAGGTTGGTGCGGTCGCCGCCCGTCGTCCCTCTAGATGATTCCACCTGGGGTGCATCGAGGGTTGAGCCGGCCTCAACGAGAAGGACCTTTGATTCTGGATCCTCACTGAGCCGAGCCGCGATGACGCTCCCCGCCGCGCCGGCGCCGACGACGATGTAGTCATATTCTTCGACAGATGGCTCGGGCTCGAGCCCATGCATACTCGGGTGGTACAGGGCAGTGCTTGTCATGTCGTCTCGTCTCGTCGTTCGTCACCCGCGGCGTCAGAGCCACGTCTCGACGGTACGGAGAGTTTGATCGACCCTCATCCGTAGAGCTACGGATACTTGAGCGTCCACGCAGGATCAGCTCTGACTGCGACGAAGTGAGAGATTCCCGGTGGCTACCAGAAAGCCTTCGTTATGCCTGTACTACAGGCGCACCTTAGCGGTCGGCGCTTGACGTCCTCATGCCGTTCAGGATGATCGCACACGCGCGCTGCGACTGGCCGGATGACGCGTGCACGCCGAGGCATTCAGTTGCTGCGACGGACGCGCGGCTCAAGAGCACGACCTCTTCCCAGGTGACATCGGCGCGAAGCCAACCATCGCGGTGCGCGCGCTCGACGAGATCTTCTACGAGGCCGCTCAACCTACCGTTCATTTTCGCCATTTCGTCGGCGGGAACTGACGTCTCTAGTGACAGGTACTCGGCGATTCCTTGATTGTCGACCTGCGTCTGGCTGAAGAAGGCAAAGAAGCTGGACAGACCGTGCCACGAGTCGGGGTCGTTCAGTGCGGCCTGCGCGACCGTCTCGACTTCGTCGAGCCCGTCCCTCAGGATGTCGCGAATCAAGGCGTCCTTCGAGCCGAACCGGCGGTACAGAGTTCCCACTCCGACCTCTGCTCTCGCGGCGATTTCCGCCGCAGTCACCTCTATCCCTTTCTCGGCAACGAGCTCGCGAGCTGCCTCGACCAACCGCACGCGATTGCGTCTCGAATCGGACCTGTGGTCAAGGGGGGTAGCCGAGTGGGTCATGCGACCAGTTTACGCGAATCGGACGCCGTCGTTCCGATTTGGATACACTCAAATCGGAACAAGCAATTCCGATTACGAATTTCTATCTTGGAGGATGTCATCCCTATTTACATTCAGACTGTGCGCAGCAGGGCTCTCGGCGGCCGCGAAGCCGAGTACCGCGACTGGTATTTGACGACCCATATACCGGAATTGCTCGCGGTTCCTGGATTCGTCGCTGCTGATCTGCACCGGATGATCGCGCCGGAGGGCTCACCCGCAGAGTTTTTGTGCATCTACACAATTGAAACGTCGAACCTCCCCGCGGTGCAGGCGGCTATGGTTGCGATCGGGGCGTCGACAGCGCCGAGTCCCGCTATGGATCTTCCCGCGACTCGCGTCGAGGTATTCGAACGAGTCGTCGCGTGAGCGCTCCCATCAGAGTCGGAATCGTCGGTGTTAATGCGCACCGCGGATGGGCTGCCGAGGCTCACATTCCGGCCCTGCGATCGCTGCCGTCGTACGAGATCACGGCGCTGAGTACCACTCGCCAGGAATCGGCGGATGCGGCTGCAGCTGCCTTCGGAGTGAAGTTGGCGTTCGGCAATTACCACGAGCTCGTCACCAGCCCGGACGTCGACCTTGTAGTCGTCACCGTCAAGGTTGCGCACCACCGCGAGATAGTGGACGCTGCGCTCAATGCGGGCAAGTTCGTCTACAGCGAGTGGCCCCTTGGCCTGGACCTTGACGAGGCTCAGGCCATGGTCGATCTCGCGCGGCAGAAAAACGTCCGTACGCTCGTCGGCCTGCAATCCCGCAGCAATCCTGCGGTGCTGTATGCCCGCGACCTCATCGCTGGAGGCTATGTCGGAACTGTCCTGTCCACCACGCTGATTGGCTCGGCCGGGCTCGGAGGCATCATCGACCAAGGCAACTCATACATCGTGAAGGAGGAGAACGGAGCCAGCCTGCTGCGCCTTGTTGCTGCCCATAGCATCGACGCAATCAACCACGTTCTCGGCGATTTCACCGAACTCTCCGCTGTGCTCGACACCCGTCGGCCGCATATGGAAATCGTCGAATCGGGTGAACCGATCGTCAAGACCGCGCCCGATCAGGTCGCTGTAATCGGTCGTCTCGAGTCCGGAACAATCGCGAGCCTCCACTTCCGAGAAGGGCACCAAGGTGGGGAAATGTTCTTGTGGGAGATCAACGGAAGCGAGGGAACTCTGCAGTTGCGCGCGGCAGGAGGTCACCCCGGAATGTTCGCCCCGACCATTTCCGGCGCACAGGGGAACGACTCTCTTGGTGCGCTCGCCATTCCGGAGAGCTATCAGGGCCGGACTCCCGCATTGGAGCGACTGGCAAACACCACCGCTTACAGCGTGGCCCGGATGTATGACACCTTCGCCGCTGACCTGCGCGACGGTACACACAACGCCCCCGACTTTGCCCAGGCGCTCCGCACCTTCCGAGTGATCGAGTCAGTGGAGACCGTCGCGACGTCCGGCGCCCGGGCCCTGCTCCCGAAGGCAATCTGAAATATGTCTATTGAAAGTGAAGATTCGATGTCCGCCCTTGCCACTCGATGGAACCCGGAGCAACTACCTCGTGCTGAAGGAAAAACGTTTGTTGTGACCGGCGGGCACGCCGGGATCGGGTATTTCATCAGCGAGCAACTCGCCAGCACCGGTGCGACAGTTGTGATGGCATCCCGCAGCGAGGCGAAAGCGCAGAACGCGATGGCGGCAATGCGCTCCCGTGTTCCCGGTGCGAGCGTCTCTTTTCTCCAGCTCGACTTGTCGAGCCTGTCATCTATTGCGGAGACGGCCTCCGCGCTGATCGATCTGCCCCGAGTCGACTCGCTCGTGCTCAACGCCGCGGCTATCCTCACGGACAGCCGCACCGAGACGACTGACGGCCACGAGACAGTCTTCGGTGTGAACGCCGTAGGTAACTTCGCTCTCGCTGCACAGGCCATGGAAGTACTAGAACGCACTGCCGGCAGTCGCCTGATCACGCTCGCGAGCATTGCGCCATGGCTGGCTCGGCTGCGAACCCTCGACCTGGCGAACCTGAACAGTGTCACGGGTCGCTACCAACGCTTCCCCACCTACGCACGTTCGAAGGCCGCCCAAATGCTCATCGCTCTCGAACTTGATCGTCGAATCCGCTGCGGGAGCAGTCGCGTGACGAGCGTTCTCGCCCACCCCGGTGGAGCTCATGATGGGCTTAGTCCGCGCCGTGCGGGAGTCGTCGAGCCGACACTGATTCAGCGAATGGGGTCAGCGCCACTCGTTGCGGTCGCGCAGGGCAAAGACCGGGGTGCATGGCCTATTGTGCGGGCCGTGCTCGACCCTGCGGTCGAGGGCGGTCAGATATGGGGCCCGCGACTGTGGTCGTCGATAGGGCAACCACGTCTGGAGAAAGCAACCGGAGTGATCCGCAAAATTGGTCTCCTTCGCGACGACACGCTAGCCCGGGCGACGTGGGATGCCACTGAAGAACTGGCTGGCGTGACTTGGAAAGTGTGACCGGTGATTCTGGGCAAGGAATCGCGACCTCTGGTGGATGGACCAGGCGACGCAATTTAGCGGTCTACATACTTGGGCAACTTGTCGCGGTGAGCGCAGCCAGTGCGTTTCTCGGGGGAGCGACATCGTTCGCGCAGACATTCCTGCCCTACACCATAAGTCCCATTGCAAACTCGGCATCAGGCTGGACGCTGCTGACCGCCCTCGTGGTCGCCGCCTGTCGCGCCCGCACGGCACCGTCGGCGGTGTTCGGAGCCGCGAGCTTTGTCGCTCTCGTTCTGGGATATCAGGTCGTTTCAGGGCTGCGCGGATATGCCACCAGTGAAACGCTGTTCCTGATCGTTGGGTTGATCGTCGGGCCATTCGTAGGAATTGCCGCGTCATGGCTGCACAGCACTGGCGTGCGCGCGCTTTTGAGCTGCGGAGCACTGTCAGGTATTGCCGTAGGTGAAGGGGTTTACGGGCTCGTCAGGGTCGCGGGCACCACTGGCTGGTTCTATTGGACACTCATCGCAATCGTCGGCCTCGGACTGCTCGCGGTGACTGTCGTGCACCGCGTTCACAACGCGCGAAGCCGCGTCGCTGCCATCGTTCTTGTGCTCGTAGTCGGTGCAGCATTCTTCTTCGCCTATAGCGCCATTGGCCACATTGACCGAGCCTAGATTCTTGGAGCGGCCGGGACGAGATCCTCGACAACCCGTCCAAATCAACCACAAGCCAGGAACGACACAGTGAAAAATTTCCCAAGGAAAGGATTGTGTTGTGGTTCAAGGGACGGGAAAGCCGCATGTTGTGACAGCGATTGCGCCTTGATTGTCTCTGACAATTTGGCGCCGCCGCACTGTGGATAACGTCAGGTAATGACTCTATTGCTGCCGCCAATGTTCTCGAGCGGATCATGCTCGAGGAAGGCCTAAGGAAACCCGTTGACACTCTCGGTGACGATGGCTTGGTGTCCTTTTTTCTGGCCTACACCGGTCTGAGATGGGGTGAAATGGCGGCCCTAAGAGTTAAGAGCTTGGATCTAGAAAGCCGTCGCATCGAGGTTGCCGAAGCAGTGTCTACGCCTCGCGGGAAAATCATTTGGGGAACCCCGAAATCGCATGAGCGCCGATCTGTACCGTTTCCCAAAATTCTTGCCGAGCAATTGGTGAAGCAGTGCGTCGGTAAAAGTCCAGAGGATCTCGTTTTCCAAGGGCGAGACGGCGGAATCATGCGCAGCGGGAACTTCCGGACAAGAAGCTGGCTGCCGGCTCTTGATGCCCTCTCGCGCTCAGACTTCGCAATTCCAGCCATGACAATGCATGACCTTCGGCATACGGCCGCTAGTCTCGCCATCTCGGCCGGTGCCAACGTGAAAGCGGTCCAGCAAATGCTCGGCCACAGGTCAGCCGCCATGACGCTCGACGTCTATGCGGACCTGTTCGAAGACGACCTAGACGCCGTTGCGGTAGCGCTAAATGGGGGCGCAGTCAGCGCTCTTGTGGGCGAATTGTGGTCGGAAGATGAGAAAAGCCGCTCTTCCACATCTCCAACGGAGTAGGAACGAGCGGCTGATCTGCATTTTTTGTGGTGGCCCCGACCGGCGTCGATCCGGTGACCTTTCGATTTTCAGTCGAACGCTCTACCAACTGAGCTACAGGGCCATCGAGACTGCTCTTCTCAAGAGAAAAGCTTTCTCTAAGTAAGAAAGCCCCTCCTTTCGAAGAGGCTTTACTTATCTGCGACCCTGACCGGACTTGAACCGGCGACCTCCGCCGTGACAGGGCGGCGCGCTAACCAACTGCGCTACAGGGCCATGCTATTAAATTTTGTGTTTGTGACCCCAACGGGATTCGAACCCGTGTTAACGCCGTGAAAGGGCGCCGTCCTAGGCCACTAAACGATGGGGCCGTGAAGAACAAAACTTCTTAGCTACCGAGGGACAAGCATAGGGTCACGTTCCGAAAAATCCAAACTGACGGATTGTGGCCCTCGCCGCGAATGAAACTGCCATTCGATCGAAGCCCGAGTAAGTTCAACTCGTAATTGAAGCTTAGAGCATGCGCGGCGCACCGGCGAACGCGCACGACCCGTTGTTAGTGTGAATGAAGTGGCCAGTGGGGTTGGCGCGCTTCATTCAGCGCGCAGTGACCCGGCTACCCGATATTTGGAGCACCATGAGCAACTGGCGAACCGCCCGCGCGCTGAACCGTCCCACGGGACGTTTTGGCGGCATCCGCCGCGCCGTTGCCGTTGCCGCGGCCCTTTCGCTGCTCGTCGCCGGCGCCGTGGCGATCGCGCCAACGTCCACCGCCGAGGCCAAGGTCACCTATCCGAGCTGGAACGACGTCACCAAGGCGCGCAAGAGCGAGAAGGCGACGAAGCTGCAGATCAAGCGCACGCGAGAGCTGATCGCCAACCTCAACGCCCAGGTCACCGAAACCCAGAAGGACGCCGAGGTCAAGGGCGCCGCCTACCAGGTCGCCGACCAGGAGTTCCAGGAGGCCGCACTCAAGGCCGACGAGCTCAAGAAGCAGGCGGATGCCGCCCGCAAGCTCGCAGACCAGTCCGTAGCCCGCGCGGGAGAGATGGCCGCGCGCCTGTACCGCTCCGGAAACAGCGACTTCACGCTCAACCTTCTCGTCAACGCCTCCGAGGCCGACGACATGCTCTACAGCTACGGCATGGCCAACAAGGTCAGCGCCCAGGCCGAGGGCGTCTACGAGACGGCCACCCAGGACCAGAACACGGCGCAGGCGCTTACCGACCAGGCGGATGTCGCTGAAGCGCTTCTGAAGGACCTGCAGGAGAAGGCCGAGAAGGCGTTCGAAGTCGCCCAGGCCGCCGCCGACATCGCCGCCGACGCGCTCGAAGAGCAGCAGGCCAACCAGAACTCGCTCACGGCACAGCTCGCCGTTCTCGTCGAACGCCGCAAGGTGACGGAGAAGGACTACCTCAAGGGTGTTCGCATCCGCGAGAAGAACAACAACATCGGCCTCGGTGAGGTGAGCGCGAACGGCTGGACCCGGCCGGCCGGCGGACGTATCACCAGCGGCTTCGGCTACCGAGTGGACCCGAACACCGGCGGCGCCGGTTACCACCTCGGTACCGACCTCGGTAACGCCTGCGGAACCATCATCTACGCCGCCCACTCCGGAACGGTCTCGTACTCGGGCGTCAACGGCGTCTACGGAAACTTCATCCGCATCAACCACGGCAACGGCGTGCAGACCGAGTACGGCCACATCCAGGGCGGCGGGCTTCTCGTTCGCAACGGCGCGAGCGTCACCGTCGGCCAGCCGATCGCCAAGGTCGGCGCTACCGGCATCGCCACCGGTTGCCACCTGCACTTCGGTGTTCGCATCGACGGGCTCGTCACGAACCCGGTGCCGTTTATGAAGAAGAACGGCATCAAGCTTGGCTAACGCAGCGGCCCGGATCTAGTGTCCCGCCGCTCCCGCGCGACTGCCGCGATGGCGGTCATCGTTGCGACCGCGCTGCTCACCAGCACAGCGCTCGCGGCAACCGGACCGGCCGCATCCGCTGCCGAGGACTACCCGACCTGGAGCGACGTCGAGAAAGCCAAGGGCGACGAGCAGGCGACCCGCGAGCAGATCGAGAAGATCGAACGGCTGATCGCCGGGCTCGAGGACGCGGCGAACACCCTCGCCAAGGATGCACTCGAGAAAAACGAGCTGTACAACGTCGCACGCGATGATCTGAAAGACGCCGAATCCCGCGCTGATGCGCTTCAGAAGCAGGCGGATGCCGCTCGCGAGAAAGCAGACACCTCACGCGCGAGGGCTGGCCTGCTTGTCGCCCAGCTCGCCCGCACCGGAGGTGGCAGCATCACGATGGGGCTCGTCTTCGGCGAGGGAGATCCGGACGACTTCCTCTACGCCCTCAGCCTGCGCGACAGCCTCACCGCCAAGACCGCGCTCATCTACGAGACGGCGAGTGCCGACGCCAATGCCGCAGAGTCGCTGACCGCCCAGGCCGACGTCGCCCGCGAGGAACGCGAGTCGCTCGCCGCCGACGCAAAGCGCACGCTGGCGGCCGCGAAAGCAGCATCATCCAGCGCCGAGAACCGCGTCGAAGCGCAGGACGACGCCTCCAAGACCCTGTATCGCCAGCTCGCAGAGCTCAAGGGAACCACGTCGCGCACCGAACGCGAGTACCAGGAGGGCCTCGCCTGGGAGAAGGCGCAGGAGGCCGTGACCACGCCGCCGCCTCCGCCACCGGTGGTGAATCCGCCCGTCCAGCCACCCGCGACAAACGCCGTCGACGGTGCGATCGCCTTCGCGAAGAAGCAGCTCGGCGAAGACTACGAACTCGGCGGAGCCGGCCCGGATACCTGGGACTGCTCCGGCCTCACCCAGCAGAGCTACTCGTCGGTGGGCGTCTACATCGGCACGCACTCGTCAACGAACCAGTACGCGACGCTCAAAGAAGCTGGCCGGCTGCTCGCGATCGCGGACATCGCCGCCGGCGACCTGTTGTTCTACTCGGACGGCGGCTCGGCAACCGGCACGAAGTACCACGTCGCGATGTACCTCGGCGGCGGCCAGATGATCGAAGCGCCGTATCCGGGAGCCGTCGTGCGCATCAAGCCGATCCGCTACGGAGACCTCGTGCCGTACGCCGGACGACCAACCCCGTAGAAACAAAAAAAGCCCGCCCACACCGCAGTGTGGACGGGCTTTCTGAAAACCTAGTGGCCTTCGGCCGCGAGCTTCTTGATGCCGGCCTCGACGATCTCGCCGGCTTCTGCTGCGTCGCCCCAGCCCTCGGTGCGAACCCACTTGCCGGGCTCGAGGTCCTTGTAGTGCTCGAAGAAGTGCTCGATCTCTTTGCGCGTGAATTCCGGGATGTCGTTGAGGTCCTGGATGTGTGCCCAGCGCGGGTCCTTGGCCGGAACGGCGATGACCTTCGCGTCGGATCCACCGTCATCCGTCATGTTGAAGACGGCGACCGGACGAACCGAAACGCCGACTCCCGGGTACAGCGGGTAATCGAGAAGCACGAGAACGTCGACGGGGTCGCCGTCGAGTCCGAGGGTGTTCTCGAAGTATCCGTAGTCGGTCGGGTAGACGAAAGTCGTGAAGAGCACGCGGTCGAGGTAGACGCGTCCGGTCTCGTGGTCGACCTCGAACTTATTGCGGCTTCCCTTGGGAATCTCGATTACGGCGTCGTAGGCGGCCATTATTTGCGTGCTCCTTATTTAGCGTGATTGCTGCAATAACGTTACTGGATGCAGTCATCGCGCCCCAGACTTACTCCCGCAATCGCCGATGTTCGTCGTGCGGTTCGCGAATCCCTCGCTCTTCTGGGTGTTTCGGTACCAAATGAAGGAACAACCGCACCCGCCAGAAATTCGCTCGCGGAACCACGTGAAAATGCTTCGACCGTTCCTTCATTTGGTCCCGAGACGGCAGCGGATGCCCCGCTCGTGCTCGTCGCACTCAGCGGCGGACCCGATTCGCTCGCGCTCGCCGCTGCCACCGCTTTCGAGGCGCCGCGCGCGGGATTCCGTGCCGGAGCGGTCATCGTCGACCACGGGCTGCAGGCCGGTTCAGCGGATGTCGCTGCCGCGGCCGCCGCGCAGGCCACCGCGCTCGGACTCGATCCGGTGCTCGTCCAGGCCGTGCAGGTCGGCACAGACGGCGGACCAGAGTCTGCCGCGCGCGACGCCCGCTACGCGGCCCTCGCGAGCGCCGCATCCGAAACCGCAGCCGTCGCCGTACTGCTCGGCCATACGCTCGACGACCAGGCCGAGACCGTGCTGCTCGGGCTAGCGCGTGGCAGCGGGGCGACAAGCCTGCACGGTATGGCGGCCTCGAGCGCGATGGGAACGGGACACGGGCCGCACGCCCACAGTCGCGCCTACCTGCGGCCGATGCTCGGCATCCGCCGCTCGATGACCGAGCAGTTTTGCGCCGATTCCGGGCTCACCCCGTGGAACGATCCACACAACCTCAATGCCGCGTTCGCCAGGGTGCGAGTGCGTCAGTCGGTGCTGCCGATGCTGGAGTCGGAGATCGGTCCGGGTATTGCCGAGGCTCTCGCGCGCACGGCCGACCAGCTGCGCGAAGACGCGGATGCCCTTGATCACTTTGCCGAAGAGATCGCCGAAGACTTCGCGCAGATCGTCGAGGCCGGGATTGCGCTGCCGGTCTCCGCGCTCGCGGCGCAACCCGCGGCGCTGCGCCAGCGGCTCATCCGGCTCGTCGTGGCGAGCGAGTTCCACCTGTCGCTCAGCCGCGCCCAGACGCTCGAGGTCGCGCGGCTCGTAACCGACTGGCACGGCCAGAAACCACTCGACCTGCCGGGGGTTACAGTGGAACGACGCAGCGGGCTCATCGTGTTCGCCGCGTCTACCGTCGGAGAGTTGACCGGGCACGACCCGGTCCTCGAGCACTGAACAGGAACCCCATGGAATTCAGCGACGTCGAGAATGACCTCACCGAGATCCTGCTGACGGAGCAGGAGATTCACGAGAAGCTTGCGGAACTCTGCCGCCGCATCGAGGTCGACTACGCGGGCGAGAGCGTGCTGCTCGTCGGGGTGCTTCGTGGCGCCGTCATGGTGATGGCTGACCTCGCGCGCGAGCTCAAGCTGCCGATCGAGATGGACTGGATGGCGGTCTCGTCCTACGGATCGGGCACCCAGTCGTCGGGCGTTGTGCGCATCCTGAAGGACCTCGACTCCGACCTCACCGGCCGCAAGGTGCTCATCGTCGAAGACATCATCGACTCCGGACTCACGCTGTCCTGGCTCCGCGCCAACCTCGAGAGCCGCGGAGCTGCATCCGTCGAGATCTGTGCCCTGCTGCGCAAACCGGATGCTGCAAAGGTCGAGGTCGACGTGCGTTACGTCGGGTTCGAGATTCCGAACGCGTTCGTGGTCGGTTACGGCCTTGACTTCGCGGAGAAGTACCGCAACCTGCGTGGCATCGCGGTGCTCGCGCCGCACGTGTACGCCTGACGGTGGTTCGAAAACCTCGTTGATCGAGTGCGATCGCCAGCGAGTGTATCGAGATCGTCGCCTGCGACTCTGAGCTCCAGGTTGGCGATGGTTTCGACACGCTCAACCAACGCGATGCCGTTGGTGAAGCTCTTGGCGAACACGCAGCGCTCGCCCAGCGGCGAGGCAGTAGCCTTGCAGCACATATTTGAGCAGGAAGGTGCTGGGCTTTTGTCGCCCGGGTCATCATGGATTTGAAGCGCATTTTTCGCGGCCCCATCGTCTACATCGTTATCGCGGTCGTAGCGGTCATCATCGGGTCGTTCCTCCTCTCCGGTTCAGGCTTCAAGCAGATCTCCGTCAAGGAGGGTCTCGCCATGATCACCGCCGGTGACGTCGAGTCGGCGAAGATCGTCGACGGCGAGCAGCGCGTCGACCTCACGCTCAAGGAAGCCGACAAGACCTACGGCTCCAAGGTCCAGTTCAACTACGTCGCACCGCGCGGTGCCGCCGTCGTCACGGCGATCGACGACGCAAAGGTCGAGAAGGTCACCGACGAGGTGCCCCAGCAGAACTTCCTGACCTCGCTCATCGGCATCCTGCTGCCGTTCCTCATCCTCGGTGTGGTCTTCTACTTCCTGATCACCCGCATGCAGGGTGGCGGAAACAAGGTCATGCAGTTCGGCCGTTCGAAGGCCAAGCTCGTCGGCAAGGAAAGCCCGAAGGTCACCTTCGACGACGTCGCCGGATCCGACGAAGCCGTCGAAGAGCTCGGCGAAATCAAGGACTTCCTCAAGGAGCCGGCGAAGTTCCTCGCTGTCGGCGCCCGCATCCCGAAGGGCGTGCTGCTGTACGGCCCTCCCGGAACCGGTAAGACCCTGCTCGCCCGCGCCGTTGCCGGTGAGGCCGGAGTGCCGTTCTACACGATCTCGGGTTCTGACTTCGTCGAGATGTTCGTCGGTGTCGGCGCAAGCCGCGTCCGCGACCTGTTCCAGCAGGCCAAAGAGAACTCCCCGGCCATCATCTTCATCGATGAGATCGACGCCGTCGGTCGTCACCGCGGTGCCGGAATCGGCGGCGGTAACGACGAGCGCGAGCAGACACTCAACCAGCTGCTCGTCGAGATGGACGGCTTCGACGTCAAGACCAACGTCATCCTGATCGCTGCGACCAACCGCCCGGACGTCCTCGACCCCGCCCTGCTTCGCCCCGGTCGTTTCGACCGCCAGATCGGTGTCGACTCCCCCGACCTGCAGGGACGCAAGCAGATCCTCGAGGTTCACGGAAAGGGCAAGCCGCTCGCCAAGGGCGTCGACCTCGAAGTACTCGCGCGCAAGACGCCGGGCTTCACCGGTGCTGACCTCGCGAACGTGCTCAACGAAGCTGCGCTGCTCACCGCGCGCAGCAACGCCCAGCTCATCGACAACCGTGCCCTCGACGAGGCCGTCGACCGCGTCATGGCCGGACCGCAGCGCCGCACGCGCCTGATGAACGACAAAGAGAAGCTCATCACGGCGTATCACGAGGGTGGACACGCCCTCGCTGCTGCCGCCATGCGCAACACCGACCCGGTCACGAAGGTCACCATCCTTCCCCGCGGTCGTGCCCTCGGGTACACGATGGTCCTTCCGCTCGAAGACAAGTACTCGGTCACGCGCAACGAACTGCTCGACCAGCTCGCCTACGCCATGGGCGGTCGCGTCGCCGAAGAGATCGTCTTCCACGACCCGACGACCGGCGCATCGAACGACATCGAAAAGGCGACCGCGACGGCTCGCCGCATGGTCACCGAGTACGGAATGAGCGCTCGCATCGGTTCGGTCAAGCTCGGCCAGGCTGCCGGCGAGCCCTTTATGGGACGCGACATGGGCAACGGCCGCGACTACTCCGACGACCTCGCGAAGACGATCGATGCCGAGGTGCGCGTGCTCATCGAGCAGGCGCACGACGAGGCGTGGCAGGTGCTCAACACCAACCGCGACATCCTCGACAAGCTCGCGACCGAACTGCTCGAGAAAGAGACGCTCGACCACGTGCAGCTCGCTGAGCTGTTCAAGGATGTCGAACGCCTGCCCGAGCGTCCGCTCTGGCTCTCGAGCGACAAGCGCACGCTGTCCGATCGTCCGCCCGTGAAGGTGCCGTCCAAGCTCCCGATCGACCCGGAGATCGTGGACGGCGGAGTCGACTCCGAGCCGCCGGTCGAGAAGCCGAAGCGCGCGCCGAGGCCTCGCAAGACGCCCGGCGTTGCGACCGCCTGATCCGGCTATGCCTGCTCCGGATATGAACATCGACACCGGACGCATCGAGGCGGCGGTCGCCGAGATCCTTGCTGCGATCGGTGAGGATGCAACGCGGCCCGGCCTCGAGTCGACGCCGCAGCGCGTCGCGCAGGCGTACCAGGACTTCTTCGCCGGCCTCGCGGTCGATCCGAAATCGCACCTCGCCGAGACGATCGAACTCGCGGACGGCCAGCTCGGGGAGCTCGTGCTGCTGCGCGGCCTCGAGTTCCGGTCGATTTGCGAACACCACCTGCTGCCGTTCACCGGCACCGCGCACCTCGCCTACATTCCCGACCGCAAGGTCGTCGGACTCGGAAAGCTCCCGCGCGTGCTCGACACCCTCGCCTCCCGCCCACAGCTGCAGGAGCGCCTAACCGAGGAGATCGCCGACGCGCTCGACGAGGGACTCGCTCCGCTCGGTGTGCTCGTCGTGCTCGACGCCGTACACGGCTGTGTCTCGGCCCGCGGCGTGCGGCAGGCAAAAAGCTCGACAGTCACCATGGCCTCGCGCGGAACGCTCAGCGATCCCGTCGCCCGCGCCGAAATCATCGCACTCATTTCAGGAGGTGCCCATGACTAGCCCCACTCACACTTCACAGACCGGCACACGAACCGGCCGCCG
>Ga0247815_10000554_pt1 | contig 29400 bp, 25 predicted proteins | sample UWRJL194509B1_FD_181014 | JGI IMG/M metagenome (GOLD analysis project Ga0247815, IMG submission 181014) | Plant litter microbial communities from Arlington Agricultural Research Station in Wisconsin, United States - UWRJ-L194-509B-1 | ecosystem: Environmental > Terrestrial > Plant litter >...
AACGGCAAAGTGGTTTTTGCCTGGGGGTAAAATAAGGGGGAGTGTTTTTCTCCTCAACCTTTTGCTTACAGCAAAATCTTGCATGTCGAAAAACACTCCCCCTTATTTTACTAATCCCAGGATATACCATATTACCAATTCTGCACAAACCAAATGAGAATTTCCGAAATGGGCGTTCAAACCAGAGATCTGGATGCATGCATGTCGAAAAAACACTCCCCCTTATTTTACTGAATCACAGGATATACCACATTACCGATTCTGCACAAACCAAATGAGAATTTCCGAAATGGGCGTTCAAACCGGAGATCTGGACGGATGCATGTTGAAAAACACTCCCCCTTATTTTACTGAATCCCAGGATATACCACATCACCGATTCTGCACAAACCAAATGAGATTTACCGAAATAGGCGTTCAAACCAGAGATCTGGACGCATGCAGGTTGGATGGTTACCAGTTTTTCAGCTGCCAGTTTAGCTATGGAAGGATATGCTGGTTGTACGGTTGCAAATCTTTTATATAGGCAAAATTGTGTTTGTATAGGGATAAAAATGGAATGGATATTCCGACTATGCAGGGTAAGCAATTGGTTTTGCAGGGGCTTGCATGGCCTTTGGATGTTGCCAGAGTGTTACTAAATAAAAAAGCAGTAGGTGTTTTTCGACATGCGAGATTTTGCTGAAAGCAAAAGGTCGAGGAGAAAAATATCTACTGCTTTTTTACAGCTTAGACTTAACCACAGATTACCCTATTGCCAATTCCTCCGTAAACTTATTGCCAAATCTATCTGTAGCCACAACCCTAATTACCTTCGTACCTAAACTTGGCTGCGCAAAAAACAAATGATCCGTCAACGTAGGTTCAACCCACTTGTGTTTCTTCGGCACCATTGGGCCGTCATACAAGCTGTACGCAATCGGATCCATAGCCGTGCGTTGCTGCATAACCCCTTTAGAAACACCATCTTCAAAGTACTCGATTTTCCATTTAGGGTCCCAGTTCCACACATTAGCCGCGATTTCATTTGGCTGATCTTTAAAACTTCCTTTAGGATAAATCCTCAGCTGATGCCCTTTCGGCTTGCCCGTCGATTTGTAATACCATTTGATTTCAGGACCATCAACCTCGTATACCGCGTATCCATTCGGGCAGCCATCACTGCAAACCGGACCAGTCCACCAGGCACCACATACCGTGCCATGTACATGTTCCATCATATTGCGGTCTTCCCATTTCTCGTTCATATGCGTGTGGCCCGACATGATATGTACCTGATAACCCTCCAGGATCTTATACAAACGTTCCCTGTTGGATAGTACACCACCCAGTTCATCTTCCTTCAGTTTGTTCCTTCTCGAATTACCCGTGTTGGTCGGTATGTGCAGCGACACCACAACAGTGCTTCCTGGTTTTACTGCTTTCAGATCCTGCTCCAGCCACACCAGTTGCGTTTCCGTCAGGTAACCGATATACTTTTTCGCTACTCCGAGGAAGAAAACGTTATCCAATGATACGTAATGGATATCCCCACGGTTGTAAGAGTAATAAGTTGGTCCGAAGCTGTCTTTAAACGTCCGTGTTGAAAGATCATCCGTTCTTGCATCCAAATCCATGTCGTGGTTCCCCGGAAGGTTATAGAAGGGAATTGCTGTTGTATGTACAGCTTCCTTGTAATCTTTGATCAGCTCGAAGTGGTCCCATACCAGATCCCCGCATCCAATTCCGTGGAAGAGTGTGCCTGCAGGATATGTTTTCAGCAGGCTTACCACATCTGGTACAGTCTCTGCTTTCATCTGATCCGCATCTTTTTTAGAGATCACCTGTGGGTCGGCCCATACAATGAAATTGTGTTTCTTATCCGATACCTCCAGTTTTTCCAACTGGAAGTCCGCCTTAAAAGTAGGGGAGTCCTTAGGCACCGCTTTATAGAATTTCGCTATTCCGCCTTCGTGGGGGAACTGGTATCCCGAGGGTACGCTGATGTAAACGAAGTCGGCGGTATGGTTACTCACCAAGGTGTAGTCTCCACGTTTATCTGTCAGCGTTACATTCGTTCCGTCGGTCACCGCCACGCCCGAAATTCCTCTGCCTGCGGCATTCACATTTCCCTTCAGGGTGATGTTGGTGAGGTCGACTGCAGTAGCTGCTGCAGGCAGTTCTGCTGCCTGAATGATCGTCGCGGGAACAGCCAATAGTGTGCCTGTCAGGCCCAGGTTTTTAAGAAAATGTCTTCTGTCTAACATTCTATTTTATTTTAGTATTCGTTTGGTTGTATGAAAATTATTAATTGATATAGCGATTGTAAGAATCTGAATATTATGTTTTTATTAAAGCTGTGTCAGACATTTTGGCAGTGTTATTTTGTTCGTATACTACCCTTGCCCGGTGCATATTTCCCCTAAGCTTGTGCGCTGCGAAATGAAAATACAAAATAATGGCGATGCCCAACAAGGCGATGAAAGAAGCAGATATCGACAGGAAAATAAAGTGGCGTTTTACCTTGAGTGGTTCTTCATTAAGTACCGTAATCTGCACCTCCGGTTGGTCTGTGCTAGGCGGGATGTTATTCGTACATCTGCCCTGTAATACCAGTAATTCATGGTCAGACTCTATCGCTTCCAGCAGCAGGATTGTCTCCCGGAATTCTTCTTCGTTGGCCTTAGTCCTGCCAACCCAGGTCAGTAATACCGCAAGATTTTCATCCGTAATGACCTGATCAAAATATTCAGTAATTAGCTGGTGATATAAGACCTGCCTATTGTTTTGAAATTGCAAATGATCCTGACCTGTTTGCAAATGATCCCCGCCAGTTAGAAACTGATCTGAGTCTGTAGACTGATGATGACCTGTTTGAAACTCATCCTGATTGGTTTGAATCTCATCCTGATTCGTTTGAAACTCATCCTGATTTGTTTCAAACTCGTCTAGATTTGTGTCAAACTCATACTGATTTGTTTCAAAATGATCCGGGCCTGGTTGATACTGGTCTTGATCTGTTTTAAACTGCTCCGCGTCTGATTCAAACTGACTTGGGCCTTTTTCAAAGCGATCCTGCCCCGGTTCAGGAGCAAACGTAAAATCGCGGATATAGATCTGCGCAAACCTGCAGAGTGGTTTGTAGTGCCGGTTAAAAAGTACCTGCAGGGCTAGGTTGTCGTTCACCTCCAGCAGTGCAAATAACTCTTCGTCCGAACGTGAATGATAAACGTTGGCTTCCATTGATGGCGCCAAATTACTATCCTAATATTAGGTTAATGTTAAATCTCGAAGCTTTGCCGTAAAGGGCTTATCCAAATTCCCCGTTTTCAGGGGTGGTGAATTCCTTTTCACTTTTCGCAATCACAATCGTGGCCACACCATTTCCAATCATATTCGTGATCGCACGGGCTTCACTCATGAATTTGTCTACACCCAAAAGGAAGGCAAGACCTTCAATCGGGATTTTGTGGATTGCCGTTAAAGTAGAAGCCAGGATGATAAATCCGCTGCCCGTTACCCCTGCTGCACCTTTCGAGGTGATCATCAGGATACCCGTAATGCTTGCCATCTCTCCCAGGGAAAGGTGTACGTTGTACAATTGCGCCAGGAAGATCACCGACATTGAGAGATAGATCGACGTCCCGTCCAGGTTAAAGGAGTATCCCGTAGGTACTACCAAACCCACAACCGATTTACTGCAGCCCATCTTCTCCAGTTTCAGCATCAAGGTAGGCAAAGCAGATTCCGAAGATGAGGTTCCCAGTACCAGCAGCAGTTCTTCCTTGATATATTTCAGGAATTGAAAGATACTCAGTTTATAATAACGCAGGATCGAACCCAGCACCAGGAACACAAATACGAACATCGTCAGGTAAACCGTTCCCATTAGCTTTGCCAATGGCACCAGCGTATCCAGGCCGAATTTACCAATCGTATAAGCCATCCCGCCAAAAGCACCAAGTGGGGCAAGGTACATCACATATTTTAATCCCTTGAAAACGATTTTGGATAATTTGCCCAGCTGCACCACTGCATATTCCCTGTGTTTCGAAAAGTTCAGGATGATCCCCACAATGATTGCTACCAGCAGGATCTGCAGCGTGAAGTTCGAAAAGAAGAATTCCGCCCAGTTAAATCCTCCATGAGCAGGTGCTTTCGTATATTTTGATGGATCCTGCACCTGCAGTCCCGTTTTGCTGATCTTGCCTGGTTGTACCAATACCGCCACTACAATGCCTATCGCTAGGGCAAAGGTAGTCAGCACCTCAAAGTAGATCAGGGATTTCAAGCCAATGCGACCAACTTTTTTCAGGTCGCCCATTCCGCTGATCCCTAATACGATTGTCAGGAAAATAATGGGACCAATAAAGAGTTTAATGATATCGACAAAGGTCTTGCCAACGATTTCCATTTTTATTCCCTTAGCCGGGTCATAGTGTCCTAATACAATACCTGCGATAATCGCAATCAGTACCCAGAAAGTGAGGTTCTTAAAAATGGATTTCATGTATGAGCTTTGATTTAGATAGGTAATAATAGCGAATTTTTTAAAAAAATGATATCAATCATGGAAATAGGAGTACTTATTCCATAATATTTAACCAAAATGTTTGAAAAATTTACAAATTAAATCGCTTACCGGATGGTGAGGGCATAAAAAGGCCCCGAACTCAACCATAAGAACGGGGCCCGGCAGCTAATAGTCTCTTTTATGGGTAGTATGTTTTGAACAAAGGCTGGTATTTGATGAAAAGTGCTTTGGCAATTTCGATCTCGCGACCAGTATGAAGGGGTTTAAGTACTTTTTTGCTTTTGATCCAGTTCTGTTCCCAGTCGGCCAGACTGCTGTAAAATGGATTGGCGCGTAAAGTTTCCCGCCCGTAAACCAGTGGCAAATGTTTTTCCGAGTAAGATCCTGCTGTGTCAAATTTGTGCTGCAACATCCCGTAAAACTGCTGCCAGCGGGGCAGGTAATAACCTGAAATCAATCCGCTCCACTCTTTCCATGCATAATCAAAAATGATAGGTTCCTTATCGGCTCCCCACCAGGTCAGCTGCAGGCTCGCATTGTATTCATACAAATCTTTTTCTGCTGCTGTAGTGCCCTGCGCCCTGGCTGTTTTCAGCCAATGGTCAAAACTAAAGTCCTCACGTGTGCCCAGCAGCGTATCCGTGTCCTGGAGCAATTGCAAAAACCTGCCCGACTGGAGTGCAAACTCCTTTTGGTCGTAACACAAAAATGCACGAGCGGCTTTTTTATGCATCCGCTGACCCAGGTTTGACAGACACTGGCGGGTGATATCCACCACATCATAACGATACCCGTCGGAAGCTTGTAATCTGTCAGATTCGCTCAGCAAAAGAGAGAGTGCCTGTACCAGCGTCATCGGTGGATAAGGAATATCAAATCCTGCATTTGGGCCCGACTTCTTTACATCCAATGCTGGTCGCGCGGCTATGATAGAACTGTTTTCCACGTCGTTCGTGCCTTTTTTATAAGGACCGTTCAATAACAACACCAATGCCTGCTCCACCTTTTCAGAATGCATACCATATCTTCGCTTCGCATAATTCTTCAACCAGTCTTCAGGATTGATAGCGCCCGAATGGAATGGCATCTCAAAAGCCATATCATAATATAAAGGGTTTTGCCCTATGCCTTCCATAAACAAACCCGAACCCACTGCATTGGGATATACTTTTCTGGCTTTTTGATATTGGTTAGAGGCTACCAAATGCAGGTCGCCATGGATATTGATCCTGCCGCCGAAGTTGTGGAGGTTGCCAACAATGTAATCGTAGCCCCAGAAGCCTTTAAAACCCTTCTCCTTGTATTTGTTTCCCTTCAGGTCAAGGATTAGTAACTTGTCTTTAGAAATCGCTGTAGCGATATCCTTGCGGATCGACCAGGCCTGCATGGCTATTTTTGCTTTAGGATCGAAACCCACAATTAGATTTTCAATGGCAGCACCCACCGCTTTCAGGTAAGCCTTTCCCGGGCGGGGAGGAGTACCTTCATGAAAAGGATCTGCGGCATAATAACCATGCGAGCCAAATAGTTTGTCCTGTTCCTCCAGAAAGATCTTACCAAAGGTCTTAAACAAGGGATCAAGGGGATCCAATTGTGCCGTGGGTGTAAAGTTACACCATGATTTTCCCAATGCAATTTTCGCTTTGGGGTATTTTTTGATAAAACTGCGGGGAATGGCGCCTGTAAAACCTTGTTGGATCGGCTGCATCCCAAATTCCAGTTCACGCTGCATGATCTTTTTTCCCAGTTTCACATGCTGGTCGATCCAGTTTTTTGGCAATGGGCCGGCGGTAGATTCAATATTGGTCATCCATTGCCAGGCCAAAAATGCAGGGCCCACCAGGTAGTCCCTGGCTTTCTCGTCCGAATAACCAATGCGGCGCAGACAGTTGTACCAAACGCCTTCCAGGCCCACAACCGATAAAGGCATGTTGATCCCGTTCATCGCCATAAAATCGATTTCACGTTCCCAGCGCTGCCAATCCCACCAGGCGGCAGAGTAGTTAAAAGTGCAATAGTTCATATACACCCGCCAGTTTGGAAACACCTGAATGCGGGTAAGCGATTTCGGCAATGGAAGTTCCGCAGGAAGGTTCATATTACTGCCGTTCCATACATAATGTAGATTGCAAAAGTATTTGAGGTACCAGTTCAGTCCGGACGCGACAGCAACGGCAGTATTTCCTTTGATGAATACCTTTCCAGCGTTGTTGCTGATTTCAAAGTATTCCTTTTCCTGTTTTCGAGCGACAATTTTAATCTTTACCTGCTCCGCCTGCCCGGGCATGATCCTTTGTATCAATCCACGCACAGCCATCTCCTGTTTCAGAAGCGAGTTTTCTCTTACGGTCTTAACAGGATAGGTTCCTGCCATTGCAAACTTCAGCAACAGCATACTAGCAAACAGCAGGACTGATTTTTTAACGAACATATGGTTCAAGGTTATAGATGGTGGTGCGAATATAAACCTGTGTTTTCAAATCCATTCATATCTGTTTTCAATTAATTTTCACTCAAATGACAAAACGTTTTATTAATAAATAATTAATAACCAACGATAATTATTCACATACAGCCGCGCAAATAATTGTCTGCTTTTTTACATTTGGTGGTTAACATTCATAAATTTGTCTATGAACCGACTCGACCGCCTGTCCGCCATCCTCATCCAGCTGCAATCCCGCAAGGTTGTCCGCGCTCAGGATATTGCCGACCGCTACCAGATCAGCCTGCGTACGGTATACCGTGATGTGCGCTCGCTCGAAGAAGCCGGCGTTCCCGTCATTGGTGAATCCGGAGTTGGTTATTCCCTGGTGGAAGGTTACCGCTTACCTCCGGTCATGTTTACGCGCGAAGAAGCCACTGCTTTTATCACCGCAGAAAAACTCGTAGCTACGCTTACAGATACCGCAAGTAGTATTTCTTATAGTCAGGCGCTGGACAAAGTCAGGGCTGTACTCAAAACGGCCGACAAAGATTATCTCGAACAGCTGGACAGCAGAATCGCAGTCGTGAAAAATATCAGGCCACCACAACTCGGGTCGCAGCACAACCCCTTGCAGATCATCCTTCAGGCCATTGCCGCGAAAAAGCTTATACAACTGGATTATTTCGCCTATTACCGGCAGGAAGATACCAAAAGGCTGGTTGAACCCATGGGCGTATTTTATATCGAAACCTACTGGCACCTCATCGCCTGGTGCAGGGAAAGAAAGGCATACCGGGATTTCCGCTTTGACAGGATCCTGGAGATTTGCAGCACCGATGAGGTATTTGTTGACGAACATCCCTCCCTGAGTTCGTATCTCGCAGATCAATACAAAGACCAGCATATGGAAGAAGTGACGCTGCTGCTGAATGACGATGCCAACCTGCACCTGGGAGAGCAGAAGTATTATATGGGTTATGTATCCGAATCGGTTACACCAGCAGGAGTGGAGATGCAGTTCCTGACGATGTCAATTGAAGGCTTTGCCCGATGGTATATGAGTTTTGCCGATTACGCCAGTATCCTCAAGCCCGCAGCGCTGCAGGATCGCGTGGAAGAACTCTTCGGGGCCATTGAAAAAAAATTACTAAAAATAAAACACTGTTGACATAGGGTTGTCACCAGGCCGTTGTTACTTTGATCTATAACCAAAAAACAAAATCTTATGTCAACTCCAAAAGAATTTTTAAAAGAGCTCAAACAGGAATCAGTAGTTACCCGCAAAATGCTGGAACGTATTCCTGCAGATAAATACGATTGGGCACCTCATGCAAAGAGCATGACGATCAAACAGCTTACCGGTCATATCGCTGAACTTCCTGAATGGATCTCCATGGCATTTACCACCGATGAAATGGATTTCGCCACTAGCCCTTATACTCCACCTGTATGGGCCAGCAATGAAGAGCTGATGGCTTTGTTCGAAAAAAACTATAATACTGCCGTAAGCTCGCTGGAAAATGGAACCGAAGAACAGCTGGAGCCGGAATGGCTGTTGAAAAACCACGACCAAATCCTCATGCAGCTGACTAAAGGCGAACTGGTGCGCCATGCGCTGAGCCAGACCATCCATCACCGCGCACAACTGGGTGTTTACCTGCGTTTGTTGGATATTCCTATCCCAGGTACTTATGGCCCAAGCGCCGATGAGCAAAAGTTTTAGTTTCAATCCCCTGCCGGCGATGATCAATAAATATCCGGCAGGGATCCTTTCTGTTATGATTTCATAAGAAACAGCTCGAATTTTCTTATAACTTTGTATCATGTCAGTTGAAGAATTAGAAGCATATTTTGCAGGAATAGAATTGCCAGAGCAGATTACATTGGAACAGGGGGTGGTGATTGTAGATGTACCGCTTTTCCTTGAATCACATTTCAGCTATATCAAAGCAAACGGCCATCTTAAATCTTCTGATGTTTTTCTCTTCCGGTTGAACAAGCTGCATGGTATCCTGGAAAAAGACAACAACTAATCTTCCTTTTCCCTTCTTGAAGCCCTGTACTGTTCGGGAGAAAGCGACATTATTTTCTTAAAAAGCTTCGAAAAATGATATTGATCTTTGTACCCCAATTCCTGTGCTACTTCAAAAATCCTCTTGTCAGTGTCTTTCAGTAGTTTGCAGCTCTGTCTTAATTTCAGCCGGATAAAATAATTCATGGGTGATAATTTTGTCTCCTTTTTAAAAAGGTGCGAGAACTGCGAGGGCGAATAATTGAAGTGTGAAGCCAGCTCTTCCAGAGAAAAGTTCGCGGTCAGGCGCTCCTCCATGAATTTGATCACCTTATGCGCAAGGCTGGGCGCCTTATCTTTAATTTCATCCGGTGTATAACATAGCAAACCGAGAAAATGATTCAGGATCAAACTGCAAAAAATCAATCTGTTCAGACTATAGCCCACCTCCAGCGTTTGATAAATAGTATTAAATATAGTAGTCACTTGCCAAAGGTCGTCTACCTCAGCAGGTATAAAGCACTTTCTTACTTCGGGTCTTGCACAGAATTCAGGGACATGCGGCCCAGCCAGGCAAACCCAGTAAATGCTCCAGGGATCTTCTTTGTCCGCCCGGTAGCTGTGCCATTCATGCGCCGACAGTATAAAAAACTGTCCCGGCAGTACGGTAAATGTACCTTCACTAGTTTCATACGTTCCCCTGCCGCTTATACAGATAATAATAATCATATCTGCAGATCCTTTTTCCCTGAAGCTATAGTGCAAATCAGCGGCGGGATAGAATCCAAGTCCTGTAATGTAAAAGGGGTTAAACAGGTCATCGTTTAATACATACCACCTTATTACGTCACGTGGCACGATGAGCAGTTGTCTGCCTTTACCTTGCCAGTACCGTTCATCATTGTTATTTATATTTTCTTGTAATCCCATGGTATGAAAGTAAAAAATTAGTAAGATACTCCATCAAAGTCGTGATTTATTACATGGCAAGAAATATATGTGTAGCTTAATTTTATCAAATATTCTCTAACCAAATATCTTAAACTATGACTGACATTACCTGCGCGGCAAACACACTTGCCGAGAGACTTCAACTTTGTTACACCGGGGCAATATTTGATGTGCTTCGAAATATGGGCTACCCTAACCAGTTATTGCCCAATCACCTCCGTCCTTTAAACCTTCAGCACAAAGTAGCAGGGCCTGTTTTTACCATTGAAGGTGCGCTTTATAAGTATATAGATAAAGAGACTTCTTTGCTCAACTGGTGCGAGATGTTATCAAAGGCACCTTCCGGGCATGTGCTCATCTGCCAGCCGCACGACCATGCCCTTGCGCATATGGGCGAGCTTTCTGCCGAAACGCTGTCTGCAAAAGGCGTTTTGGGTTATATCGTAGATGGCGGTTGTCGTGATAGCGCCTTTATCGACGGCCTTGGTTTTCCTGTTTATTGCTGCTATTATACGCCCCGCGATGTCGTTGCTGCCTGGAGCAGTTCAGCGCTTGGCGAAGAGATAGAGATTGGCTATGTCAAGATCAACACTGGCGATTACGTGCTGGCCGACCGCGACGGGATCATCATCATCCCTCAGCATCTCGTTAACGAGGTGATCGAAGAAGCCGAAAAAGTTATGTCTACCGAGAACCAGGTGCGCACAGCAATTCTGGCTGGTACCGATCCCGTGGATGCTTATCTCAAATTCAAAAAATTCTAACATGAAAGGTATTATATTGATTGAAAGGCTCATCCTGCTTCATCCCCTGGATAATGTGCAGATGCTTGTTGATCCCAGTGATGAAATGATTGGCATAGGCCACAAGGTAGCCCGGCAGTTCATCGCCGCAGGCGAAAAGATTATCAAATATGGAGTGCCTATTGGTTCAGCCACAAAAGATATCCAAAGGGGCTCGCATGTGCATGTGCACAATATGAAAAGCGATTATATCTACACCTATACCATTGATCTGGAATTTAAAGGTCCTTCACACAGGAGGCGCAAAAAAACAAACACTTAAAAAGTATGACCGAAAAATATTGGAAAGGTTACCAGAGAAAGGACGGCCGCAAAGGGATCCGTAATACCCTCGCAGTAGTATATCTAGTTGAATGTGCCCATCATGTTGCCCGGGAGATTACCTCCTCATTTAAAAACAGCTCCGTACAACTCATTGGCTTTGCCGGCTGTTATCCAAATGCCTATGCCGACCGCATCATGACGGCTTTATGCACACATCCAAATGTCGGTGGTGTGCTGCTCGTTTCACTCGGTTGCGAGAGTTTCAACAGTAAACGGCTCGAGGAAAACGTACTGCAATCCGGGCGACCAGCACATACTGTAGTGATCCAGCAGGTCGGCGGAACCCGAAAAGCGATCGCCGAAGGTATCAAATGGGTTCAGTATGCACTCAGAACAATTAAAGACGTACCCAAAACCACAATGGGAGTTAGCGACCTAGTGGTTGGAACCGTATGTGGCGGTAGCGATGCCACCAGTGGCATGACTGCAAATCCTGCAGTCGGACGCGCTTTTGATCAACTGGTTGCCGCAAAGGGAACTGCTATTTTTGAAGAAACCGGCGAAATGATCGGTCTCGAAAATATCATGAGCAATCGCGCAGTCAATCCCGCCCTTGCAGTTCAATTGAAAAAGTCTGTGGAAAAAGCCGCCCGGTATTATACCCAGATGGGGCACGGCAGTTTTGCGCCTGGCAATGCCGATGGGGGGCTGACCACCATTGAAGAAAAATCTATGGGTGCCTATTGTAAAAGCGGCGATTCTAAAATCAGCGGTTTGATCAAACCAGGCGACCGCCCTTCAAAACCGGGACTGTACCTCATGGATGTGGTGCCCGATGGCGAGCCTAAATTTGGTTTTCCCAATATTAACGATACTGTGGAGATTGTTGAGATGATCGCCAGTGGCTGCCACCTGATCCTCTTTACTACAGGAAGGGGATCCGTGGTAGGCTCTGCGATTTCACCTGTGATCAAGATCTGCGCTAATCCGCAAACTTACCTGCGCATGCAGGACGATATGGACATCAACGCAGGGAATATCTTCTACGGCACTAACACCATTGACGAGGTTGGGAACCAAATTTTCGAACGCATGATTGCCGTTGCTTCTGGCGATGCTACTTGCTCAGAAGCGCTCGGGCACCAGGAGTTTATGCTCACCTATAAAACATTTACACCAATTGGCCCCGGCTGTCTGCCTGTGTAAAACGTGAAAAATCATATGGAAACAACACTTAACGACTCATCTGCTGCTACAAGCGTCAGGTCGGGTAAACTCATTTCAGGGACAGTGCTGGTCATCAGCCTGTTTTTCCTATGGGCACTTACTGCAAATTTGCTACCTGTACTCATCCCACATCTTAAAAAAGCCTGTCACCTCAGCGTGCTCGAATCTTCATTGATCGACTCCGCTTACTGGATCGCTTACTTTGTCATTGCCCTGCCTGCAGGCAGGGTGATGAAAAGATTTGGTTATAAAAAGGCCATCATCACCGGTCTGCTGTTAGCTGCTGCGGGAGCATTCCTCTTTTATCCTGCTGCTGAATCCCGGTCCTTCCTGTTTTTTCTCATGGCACTTTTCATCCTCGCCTCAGGAATGACATTTCTCGAAGCATCTGCCAATCCTTTTATCACCGTACTTGGTGACCCCGCTACTGCAGCCCAGCGCTTAAATTTTGCGCAGGCTTTCAATGGCCTGGGGGCTTTTGTCGCTTCCATGTTCCTGAGTAAACTGATTATTGGCAAACAGACTGCCTCAAGCGCGGTAATCGATTTGCTTTCGCCCGCTGCGCAGGAACAATATTATACAACACTGTTCCATCAGGTTAAATTTCCCTATGTGCTCATTGCTGTGGTATTAGTGTTGGTCGCATTGTTATTTGCCTTGACCCGTTTTTCCTCCGTTAAGGCAGAGGATGCTACTGCTCAGCACGAAAAAATTCAGCTTTGCGATCATCCGCGCTTGCTATCGGGTATCATCACCCAGTTTTTTTATGTGGGCGCACAGGTCTGTGTATCCAGCTTTTTTATTCTTTATGCGACTTCCGTAGCAGGGCTTAGCGAATATGAGGCGACAAATTACCTCGGGCTTTTGTTGCTGGGTTTTATGGTCGGCCGTTATATCGGCTCCTTTCTCATGAAGTTTTTCAGCGCTGGCAAGTTACTTTACGTGTATGCGAGCATGAATGTTATGTTGATGTTGTATATCGTATGGGTTGGTGGCAAGGAATCCGTTTGGGCATTTGTGGGCGTAGAGTTCTTTATGTCTATCATGTATCCTACTATATTTTCCTTGTCCATCAAAAACCTCGGTAAACATACGCCAATCGCTTCATCGTACCTGGTCATGGCTATTATTGGTGGTGCTTTATTTCCACCATTGCTTGGCTATTTATCAGATTTAAGCGGTAATATCCGAATCGCGTACCTGGTTCCGCTGATTTGTTTTATTCCAGTTGTATCTTTTGGATGGAGGTGTAAGGATATCGAATAACGCTTTAGAATAAAATCCTAAATTTGCTTTTACTGCATCACCTTGCATCAAGCACTACTATGGAAGATTACTTATTTCAGCATCTCGTACAAATACGCCGTAATATTCATAAAAATCCGGAATTGGGTTTCCGGGAATTTCAAACCTCTGCGCTGGTGCAGCGGCATATGCGTGAACTGGTTTTGCCTTTTGAAATCCTGGCAGAAACAGGGGTGTTAGCAACACTTAAAAAGGGGGAGGGACCGACAGTAGTATTGCGGGCAGATATGGATGCCTTGCCGATTAAGGAAGATACTGGATTGCCTTTTACCTCTGCTAATGAAAATGTAATGCACGCTTGTGGACATGATATCCATACCACTATGCTAATAGGTGCAGCACATCTGTTGGTTAATCAGGATTTCAATGGCACGGTGAAGTTTCTGTTTCAGCCTTCCGAAGAAGGAAACTTACGTAGTCCTGAGCCCGGTAAATCGGGCGGACAGATCATCGCAGAAACTGGCAAACTCAAGGACGCAAAGGCAGTGATCGGTTTGCATGTGAATCCTTTAATGCCTGTCGGCACTTTAGGGTATACAGATGGAGAAGCACTTTCTAATGTTTGCAATTTTGTAATCCACGTTATTGGAAAATCCGGTCATGCCGGGGCGTTAGAGCATGTAATTGATCCTGTACTGATCAGCAGTCAGCTGATTGTTTCTGCACAATCTATTATTTCTCATACCGCGCCTACGCAACCAGCGGTTCTGGCTTTTACTACTACAGAGATTGTGGGGGAGCCTGCATATAATATCATTCCTGAAACGGTAATTTTGAAGGGAAGTCTGCGCGTGCTTAGCCTGGACACGTATAATTTGATCGTAGATAAACTAAAAGCACTGATGAGGGGAATGGAGATCTCGTATGGTTGTAAAATCAATATTGAGTTTACTGCGTATTATCCAAGTTTATTGAATGACGCGGATATTCACGATTTGCTTATTCCTGCACAGGAAAAGGTTTTTGGTAAAAGCGTACTACGGCAGGGTGGGCAGTTGATTGCTGAGGATTTTGCTTTTTACTCGAGACAGGTGCCTTCAGTGTTTTATTTTCTTGGGGCGAAGTCAGGGGAGGAAGAAGCTTATTTTTTGCATCATCCAAAGGTGAAGTTTGATGAGAGATGTATAGGGTTGGGGGCGGAATTTTTGGCAGCGGCCGCGATTCAATTGTTACCGTAAATATCATAAGCAGTAAGTGTAGTTAATGTTTCGCATCTATATTTAAAACGCGATGTGACCATTTTCTATAATGATAGGGTACTGCTTTTAAGGCTTTTTGTTTATTGCTATCCTGGGACATAAGTGTTATGTTTTCTAAATGATCAACCCACGATGAAGTTACTAATGCATGTTTTAAACCTAAAGCTGCCAAGGTATAAGCATAATCATGATCGGCACCGGAAAAGGTATAGTTTTCATCTAATTCTCCAATAAAATCAAATATTTTTCGCTTTAAAAATAGACACCATCCCGTTAGTTCCACTCCTATACGATATCCGAACTTAACACCTGAGTTTAACTGAATACCAATAGATTGATGCATAGATGGCCAGGCCGGAGATAAACTATAAAGGTCGTCGAATTCATCCGCATATTTAAGCATTTCAGTAGCCCATCCTTCGTAGAATAACAGGTCGTTATTACAAAGACAAATGTATTCAGAGTTGGTCATTCGAACTCCGATATTCATATAATGGTTATAGCCAAAAGGTTCATAAGGATAAATCGTTTTTGAGAATTCATACTGGTAATTGTTTAGATTTTTTTGAGATTCAATTACTAGAATATTAAATTGAATCATCGATGGGTCTTCTGATTCGATTAAAGACCTAATACAATTAACTGTAACATTTTTCAGATGATCACTGAATGCATAACTGAGAATAACAATATCGATGTTCTTGATGCTCATGAGAGTTGAAATAAAAATAAAGACCACAAATAATATCAGAAAATTAGAAAGAAAATTTCAACTCCTGAGCACAATTTCTTTTATGTGTCACATGTCCTTATCTAACAAGCCGAATATGAAAACTTAATATGTAACCAATGAGACAACAAATGTTTCAGATACAATCTATATTTCCAATAAATCTTAAGATAATCATTGTATGGATCAACCAAAAGTATCATGCATTCTGATCACAGCAGATAGGCCCACATTTATTAATATTGCCATCGAAAATTTCCTGGAACAGGATTACGTTAATCGTGAACTGATAATAATAGATGATGGACAGGAATCGTGTCACCATTTAATTCCAGATGTTTCTAACATCCGTTACTTTTATTCAAAGGCGTTGGGGACCTTAGGGAGAAAGAGAAATATTGCTTGTGAGAAGGCGACCGGGGAAATTATCGTTCACATGGATGATGACGATTGGTACGCGCCAAATTGGATTTCTCGGCATGTTGACACAATGTTGACGACACGTGCAGATATTACTGGATTAAATATGGTTAAGTTTCACTCCAGGGAATTAAAAATTAGCTTTGTCTTTGAAAGGTTCGAAAACGATAATACCTGGTTGTGTGGCGCCACCTTGGCCTATAAAAAAAAGATTTGGGAAAAGTATCCTTTCGCAAATTTGCAGATAGGGGAAGATACTGATTTCATACGCAATTCAGGCGGTAGAATTGTCCCATTTGAGTTTATAAACGGCTTTACAGGTGGTTTGCACTCGGGTAACATAAGTATAAAATATATTACAGATATAGTTCCAAAATTTGACAGCAATTATATGTTAATTTGATTATAAGGCGGCTTCTAATTTTTTATTTCAGTTCTGTGTTCCAAAATATAAGTTCTCCCAATGGCTGTATTAAAATTCAATGAATATCCATTTGTTTTCCTTTCTGACACTAATTGCGAACCAACGAGTTTAAGAGGAGTTTTCGAATAAACAGTACATTTGCCTCCCAATATTGATTTTACCGTTGAAGTAAGCAGTTCTCCATTTTTCCAATTGATATCAACTTCCCATCCACCTCTTGCCTTAAGACCTCTAATACTACCTGTTTTCCATATTTTTGGCAAAGCTGGTAGCAAATCAATATATCCAAGGTGGCTTTGTAACAACATTTCGGCCATACCTGCAGTACCGGCGAAATTGCCATCGATTTGAAATGGTGGATGTGCATCAAAAAAGTTTGGATAGGTACCGCCACTCTTAGGGCCAGCACTAGTATAATCGACATAATTTAGCAGGTCACGAATCAGTTTATATGCATGATCGCCATCTCTGAGCCTTGCCCACCAATTAATTTTCCATGCTTTACTCCATCCAGTTCCATTGTCGCCCCGCATCTCAAGGGAAGTTTTAGCTGCCTTGTACTGAGATGGAGTTGAAGGTGAAATTTCTTTACCTGGATATAGGCCAAACAGGTGTGAAACGTGACGATGATGTACATCAGTCTCTTCAAAATCCTTATACCATTCCTGCAGTTGACCTTTGCTTCCAATTTGAAGTGGTAGCAACTTGTTACGCTTGGCAATCAATGTGTCCCGGAAGTTTTTGTCGAAATTGAGCCTTTCTGATGCTTCAGTTAAGTTATTAAACAGGTCACGTACAATTGACATGTCCATTGTAGTCGCTACAGATACTGCCTGTTGGTTTCCTTTGCCATCTTTAAATAGATTTTCTGGAGATGTCGACGGAGCTGTAACTAAATAGCCTTCTTTATCCTTTACCAGCCAGTCCAACGTAAACTCCGCAGCACCCTTCATTATTGGGTATGCATAGTTCCTTAAAAACACGAGGTCTCCAGTATACAAGTAATGTTCATATAAATGCCTGGTCAGCCAATCGCCTCCCATAGCCCAATTAGCCCAAAGCGGATCTCCATTTCCGTTATCACCGACGGCATTACTTAATGCCCATATATCAGAATTATGATGGGCCACCCAACCTCTCGTATTGTAGAATTCGCTGGCTGTTACCCTCCCTGTTTTAGATAAATCCTGGATGAATTCCAGAAGAGGCTGATGCATCTCTGATAGATTGGTAACTTCCGCCGGCCAGTAATTCATTTGGGTATTGATGTTGATCGTATAATTTGAACTCCACGGCGCACGCAACTCCTTGTTCCATATCCCTTGTAAATTCGCAGGAGGCCCGCCAGGTCGTGATGATGATATTAGCAGATATCTCCCATATTGAAAGTAGAGGGTTTCGAGTTCTGGGTCATAAGCGCCATTTGAATAGTTTTTTAATCTTTGGTCGGATGGTAACTTGATATTGGGATTGTTAGCGATAGTATCCTTTATCTCAAATGACACCCGGTCAAAAAACTTTTGATAATCGAAAAGGTGATTGTCGTACATTTGTTTATACGACTTTTTCAAGGCACTAAATATAGATGACGCGGTAATCTTATTTTCATCTTTACCCTCTTTGTCAGGACATTTATTAAAACCGTTAAAGCTTGTAGTAGCGGCAATATACAAAATAACCTCACTGGCATTTTGAATATGAATTTGTGCATTATTTGTGATCGCAACCGTCCCGTCTGTGTTTTTTGCATGAATACGATATTGAAAGCGCATACCGTTACATCCCAGTGTATCTCCATAAGTAATAGCCTCAGCTCCTGGAGGATTATAATAGGAGGGATTAACATGGGAAGGTGCCTTTCCACTAATTATAAGTTCACTTTTGCCATTGGCCTTTATATGGTTTTTTAAGAGGCTTCTGGCCGAAACATTCAGAGTAAGAGAGCCCTTTTTGCTTGTTGTAATCCGTACCAGCATAACTTGATCTGGCGCTGAAATGAAAACTTCCCTTTTGTATTGTACACCATTTATGGTAAAAGAGGTAAGATTGACCGATTTATGGAGATCGAGTTCGCGGTGATAGGCCGTAGGCTTCTCATCTTTAAAGTCTTGCTTGATCAGTATATCTCCCAGAGGAAGGTAGGATTCCGAATACACTCCCTGCATATTTTTTGTCAGTATATTAGCCTTGGTATAATCTTCATCCTCCAGCAAGGCTTTTCTGATTAATGGCAGATTTTGTTTCGCAGTTGGGTTAACATTTCGCTTAACCGGTCCACCACTCCAAAGAGAGCTTTCGTTCAATTGCATCAGTTCTTCTTCAACTCCTCCAAATACCATTACTCCTAATTTACCATTGCCGCTAGGTAACGCTTCTACCCATTGTGCGGCGGGTTTATCATACCATAGTTTGAGGTGATTATTTTGAGCAGATGCCGTTGCACTTATAATCAATAGGAGGTAGATGAGTTGTAATTTCATGAATATCTGGTTAAGCAGGTTGTTTATCTAGCTATGCGCTAATATAACATTTGCGTGCACTACTCCCAGTTTAAATCCGACTTATTTGTAAATTCAACTTAGAAAGATTTGATACTGTTTTCCGGAATATTTTTTTGTGTCCAACGGCGGCAAAGTAGGATACTGACTTCTTAGCAGTTTTATGTTCTCTATCATTACCTGTTCTGAATTTAAATTCTGTTTTTTAATTTTGGTAGCTGCCCAGCTCTCGTCAGACAGGAAACTGATAGCCAACACGCCATTTGAATAACCTGCATTACTAACGTGATAGCAATAGGCCATATCGTCCCATGGTGCATATCTCTCATCCGGAATGCCCATTTCTGTAATTATCTTTGATGGGATGCAAATAGGACCTTTAATAGCAACTTCTTTGAAGGTGAAAAAGCCAGTTTTCAATGTTTGTCGTGGATTTGGATAGTGACCGCATTGATTTTGTATATAGTCAGTCAGTGGAAATGTTGAAGAATGCTCGTCGTAGTATAGATCACGAGATAAATTTGCACCATGTCTGAAAGAAACAATACCCAGTTGAGGAAAGTCCAGATAAAGAGTGATACATTTCTTTTCGAGATTTTTATCAGAAAGAATTATATCGTCCTGCAAGATTATATTGTATTGGGCACCAGTCTTGTAAGACATATTTAATCCAATGTTGATAGCTTTCAGCTCATATACCTTATTTGCAAACAGTTTGTGCATTTTTATAGTTGGATGAGACTTGATTAGTTCGTCGACTATAGATTCTGAAGATGGATTAAAGCCATCTAAAATAAGATATATATGGCTATTGGGGCCTGCTAAGTTCAATATTCCCAAGATAACTCCCCTAATCAAATTCTGTTTATTATGAATTGTCACGATATAATTGAACCGGATATTTTGTTTTGCCATAGCTGAATATTTTTATATCTGTTACATGCAGACCTGTCTAAAATAAGTTTATCAGGAAATAGAAAGTGAGACAAACGATCCAAATATTATATTTTGGCTTGGGAATGCATGTGATAATTGAGGACTACATATAGTATGATTATTAATAATATCCGCTTTATAAAGAAAGTGTGGTTTTTCTTTCTCCCGATATTTTTGACTTTTACCGTCGCAAGTGCGCAAGGCCTGCCGGGAAAACGTAATTGGTATAACCTTGATTTGAAAGAAGATGGCGTGTTTGGAATTAGTATTGAAAAAGCTTATTCTAAATTATTGAAAGGGAAGAAGGCCTTGCCCATAATTGTTGCCGTAATAGATGGTGGATCGGATCCTACGCATGAAGACCTCAAAAACGTATTGTGGTCAAATCCGAAAGAAATACCTGGAAATGGAAAGGATGATGATAAAAATGGATATGAAGATGACCTTCATGGATGGAATTTCATGGGTTATGGCACTAAAAGCTATGAGTTTGGAAATGAATTGATCGTACTGGAAATAAGGAATTACCAAAACATATTTGGGGATAAAGACAGCACTCAAATAGATCGAAAGGATTTACCTGAATTTAAAAGATATCAATCAAAACGGCAGGAACTCAGAAATAAACGAGGAAAAGTAAATCAAGACATTCAAACTACAAGTCTTTTATTGACCGATCTCAAAACCGTTCAAAATAAGATAGGGAAGGATAGTCTTACGATTGATGACTTCCAAAAATTTGTTCCTGATAATCCAACTGAGACAGGCATACGGCAATTTATGATCTCTGTTTTGACTCAGAATCCTGATTTTAATGGCTATATAAAGCGGATGAGGGAAATGCTGGCGCAAAATCAGCAGAACCTTCAATATAAACTCAATTTGAATTATAATCCAAAAGTGAAACACATTCAAGGAATTGAAAACGGCCACGTCAATTCTTATGGTAACGGAGATATTTATGGAAGTGTAGCTCCGGCACACGGCACACATGTAGCTGGAATTATTGCCGCACAAAGAGGAAACATTATAGGTATCGATGGCGTTGCTGATCATGTCCGGTTAATGATTATAAGGGCTATTCCTGATGGTCATGCTCCCGGTAAAGACCAGGCAAGCGCTATTCGCTACGCAGCAGATAACGGTGCAAAGGTAATTAATATGAGTTTCGGCCTTGGTCTAGAAACAGATGCCCAGTTGGTACGTGACGCTGTCAATTATGCGATAAAAAAAGATATTCTATTTATCTGCGCGGCGGGTAATGCTCATAGCGATATCGATTTAACTGTTGCTTATCCAAACCGCAGCTCTAAGCGTGATAAACAGTTTAATGATGTATTTCTTAGAGTTGGTGCATCAGGTTATACTGATAATCCCCGCCTTGCAGTTCCTTTTTCAAATTTTGGCAAAAGGAACGTTGATGTTTTCGCTCCCGGTCAAGATATAAATTCAACTATTCCCGGGAACAAATATGAAGCCCATAGTGGTACGAGTATGGCCGCCCCCGTCGTGTCTGGACTTGCAGCGGTTATACGTGAATATTATCCAAAGCTGACAGCTAAACAAGTAAAGGATGTCATTATGGCGTCAGTGGTAAAACGAGATGTTTTAAAAAATCTTTGTGTAAGCGGTGGAATAGTAAATGCTTTTGAGGCGCTGAAATTTGCAGAGACCTGTCCTAAACGGAAATGAAGCACCATGATCTGACTGCCGTATGAGTGGACGGGGCAGGCAGCAGACCATGATGGCTTCAACCAAAGAAAACATAATTCAATCTGAAGTTATGAAAATAGTCAAAAATAAATAGGGTCATTTGTCCTTATTTTAAATTTTTTGTTTCGAACTTATCCAGAGCAATTTTTGCTATCTTCTCTTAATAGGGTTTATATATGATTCATATATTCCGTCTTCGGGAGGCCAGAAATCTACATTGTATTTGTGGGATAAATTCAGGCTAGGTGACATGAAAAATGGGAAGTAAACCTTTTTCGGACTACTACTTAACATAGCACCCCAATAGCTGAAGGTCGAGTTTGAAAGTATAAAATAGTTGAAGGTACGCATTGTTATTAATTGTTCGATACCGCTCAAATCTTCCATAAATACAAATTGATCTCCTATAAATTCTTTTTTACAGTATTCAAAATCATCTGAGAAAACGTAGACCTTGAAATTATTAAAATTTTTAAGTAGTTCAATAAATTTGGAAGCTTCAATATTATTATAGTGGGGATTTTCAACAAAATCTCCTCGCCTCACGCTAATAGCTACACTTTGTTTATGGTTAATATCAATAGGTATAAATTTTTGATTTGACTTGAAAATGTTGAGTACGTGTTCTTTTGTAAAGTATTTATAGCTTTGGAGATAGCCTTCAATTTCGACGTTTTTTACTTTCATTTCATGAACATATTTGGCGAAATAGGTCTCGTTATAAAATATGGAGGGTTCATATATGATCATGTCAGAATCCTGCATCACCCCGTCAGAAAAACTGAAATCGTAGTCAAAATATTCCGAATACTCCCATTGAGGTAGTTCATAACTAATTTCATATTTTTTAGCAAAGAATGTAATAAACGCAATTTGAAAGAGCTGGTTGCCCAGTCTGCCGTATCGTCCTAACTTAGAAAATGTCATCATACATTGCAGGTTGAAGAATTTCTATTAAATATAAGCAATGCTATATCATGACTGCTGAGCCTAGCGATTTTGTTCCAATTGTCCTTAATTTCAAAATATTGCATTATCGAGAGCAAGTGGAGAACAATACATATATAGTTGGGAGCCTTCTATAATTTTTTGTACTATTATCAACAAAGGTTCCACACTCAAGCCGCAGATCTCATGAAATGTATAATTGCCGTCTTACTACTATCTGGCCTGTCTGTTAAATCACAACAGCAAAAACTTGATCCATTACCTACCGGTGCCGTTACATTTAAAACAACAGATAGAAAGTTACAAAGTATTTATGAAATGGCTGAGAGAAGGTGCCTATCTAATATAAAAGACTTTAAAAATTACAAAGTATTAATCGAAGGTGCTTCATACCCATTTGTGTGGCTTGAAACCCAGCCAATGGGAGGGGAGATGTATGCCAAAAGAAATGTGGAGGTGGCAAAAAATAACCAGGTCATTTTTATGGACCATCAAAGGGCAGATGGAAGATTACCAGGGATGATAAGTTTTCAATCTAATATCTTGCACCCTCACTACGGATGGTTACAGGGGTTCTGTTTCCCAGAGCCAGCCCTAAATATGTATTACTGGCTCAATCAGGATAAAAGTTACTTAAATCAACTTTATATATGTTTAGCCAAATTTGATTCTTACCTCTGGAGAACCCGTGATTCAGATGGAAACGGTTGTTTGGAGTCATGGTGTGTTTATGACACAGGAGAAGACAACAGTATTCGTCTTGACGGCGCACCATTAGAATGGAACCAAGAGTTTGCTCCTAATAAATTGCTGATTAAAAACTCTCGCGAAGAAATACAAAATCCCAAAGATATTTTAGTTATACCGGTTCCAATGGAATCTATGGATGTTATGTCTTATTCTTATTCAGCCAGGATTGTTCTCTCAAGAATTTCTCAGATACTTAACGATGGTAAATCTTCTTTTTGGCAGAATAAAGCAAAACAAGTAAAAGATAAAATAAAATCATATCTCTGGGAGCCAGGTAAATCTGCATGTTACGATCGTAACTCAGAGAATAAAATGATGGACATTTTACTAAGTAATAACATTCGTTGCATGTATTATGGGAGTTTTGATCAGGAAATGGCAGACTCCTTTATTAAAAAACATTTATTAAATCCAAAGGAATTTTGGACACCCATGCCACTCCCCTCAATTGCAGTAAACGACCCGGCATTCAGAAATGTTGAGAACAACAATTGGAGCGGGCAGCCACAGGGATTGACATTTCAAAGAGCAATAAAAGCGCTTGAAAATTACCATCATAACGCAGAAGTTATCCTAATTGGGCGCAGGTTAATTAGTGCCCTCAAGCAGAATTTTAAATTTACTCAACAGTTTGATCCTTTTACAGGAAAGGCAAATAATAGTCCTGATGGATACGGCCCAACCGTATTAGCAGTACTTGAATATATAACCCGAATGTATGGAATCCAGTATGAAGAAAATACTATTAGCTGGTCTGGTCTTAGCTCTGCGAAGGACTCTACTTGGTACGAGCAGAAAATAAACGGACATAGTTATCAATTGTATGTCACCGGGAATAATATGTCGGCATTTATTAATGACCGACAAATATTTCAATGCTCTTCCAATATACGGTGCGTAACTGGCATCAATGGTGACTTTTTATCAATTGTGGGTATTGATAGCCTAGAACGAGATGTTAAACTCTCTATAATTAATTCAAAGAATTTCAGATTGAAAATAAGACCAAATTGTAAATATGCAGTCAATTCTAAGGGAAGAATGGTGATGAAGAAAAGAACTCCTTTCAGTTTATTTATTGCAGACAATAATTAGTTAAAGGTGATCCCGATTAACATGTGTGAGATAACCTGTCCATAACTTTATATTGCAAAAATATTATTTTTTAAGAATCACGTAGGACAAAATTGTCGATTGAGGACATAGGAATTGGCCAGATCTGTCTTCTGGAACATAAAACGTATGATGAAAACAAAAAAAGTATTAATCGTTTTCTTTTTTTTTCTGGCTGGCTTAAGGTCAGCGAGTTCTCAAGTGGCGCAATTTCCTTTTAGCTTTAACGGCAAACATATCTGGTTTAAACTTAGCTACCCAGAGCGTAAATCTTTAGACTTTATATTTGACACGGGTGCAACTAACGCAACAATTGATTCAATAACGGCTGAAAAATATGGAATTAATAAATTACAACGCAAGGTAATATCAATGGGAGGTTCGGGTGGATCAGGAAACTACATAATGGTTAACAATCAAAAATTGAAAGTAGGCGGAGTAGAAATTGACAACGTAAACTTAATATTAGTCAATTTTTCCTCTTTATCGGCACATGTAAATGCGAAAATTGATGGAATAATCGGGTACGAAATTTTGAAAAAATACACCACCAAATTGGATTTTGAAAGTAAAAAAATTCTTTTATATAACGAAATCAAATCGGTGGACACCAGCGGCTACGTCGGCATTCCATTTGAATTTAGTAAGAATATTCTTATTCCTCGGTTTCCCATTACTATTAAATTGGCAAATGGGGAGAATTTCACGGGAAAAGTAATGTTCGACACCGGTAATGCTGCTACTTTGCTGATCAGTACTCCATTTAGTAAATTTCATCATTTTAACGACAAATTAGGAAAAACCTTAGTTACAGAAGGTAGGGGATTGAGTGCGGTAACACAGGATCGGTTAGCGAATATTAAAGCGATGTCATTCAATGGTTTCAATTTCGGAGAAATGGGCGTATCCCTAACAATCAATGATGCAGCTGAACCTAAAGACGGTTATCTCGGTATTTTAGGAATAGACGTAATCAAGCGCTTTCACGTAATTTTGGACTATTCACACCAAAAGATTTATTTAAGACCTAATGGCTTATACAATGAGGTTTTTAAATTACATAAAGTTTATGATACGTCAACAACTAACCCCAACTAATATAGTTAACACCGCACAATAATCATTTGACTGTTGGGACGGTGTTTGCTTTGCCAAAATAAACAGTATCAAATTTAATTTCCTCATCCCTAAAATTCAAATTAATTTCAATTTTTATTTTTGACGCAATATTTTCGATATTTATTTCTTTATCAGGTGATTAATGGCAAGTAATATTGAATTTTCCTGATGAACACATGAATAGTTCTTTAATATATATTCAGACGCCTGCCTTCCAATTTGCAAAGTGCTTGACGGATTTATTCTAAACTGTTCGATCACATTACACACCTGCTTAGCATAATTATACAAATCAGACTGCTCAATATTAAAAGTTAAGTTTTTTTTGAAATACTCTTTACCACCTTGGCCATGATAACCTATAACAATGCAACCACAGGCCATTGCTTCGGCTGGCGGAAGGCCAAAGCCCTCTTTGTGGCTAAATGACAAAAATATCGCCGATTCTCTCAACATTTTGGCGCTTTCTTCAAATGACATTTTTTCTATTATAGAAACGGTAAAGCCATCCATAGAATTTTTCAGCGCAAGTAAATAATCCAGAAATTGGAAATCCTGGCGGCCTTTCCGAGGCATAAAAGCGATTTGTTTCTTTTTTTGTGGGCAGAAATAGAATAACTTTTCGTTGATACCATGGATTATTCTCTTTATGTGTTTGTCAGGGAACAGCCAGCTCATAACTTCTAAATCATATTCTGAAACCACCATAACCTGCACTACATCTGGGTGGTGATAAATTGTTTTAACCAGTTGAAGATTATCCGAAAATGGAAAAAACGTATTGAAGGAGTCTTGATTATAAATGATTTTTCGAATTCCCGGCCAGAGGATCAAAACTTTGTCAGCCCATATTTCCGGCAAAATGACAAGGTCATCTTTTTGTATATTTACGGAGTTAATATCTTTTACTTTTGTGTCGTTTTTAAACCAAGTGACGGAAAAGCGTGGTTTTTCGTGGATAATAAAGCTGTTTATATGGTTGCAGTTTAACGTGTCAACGAAATCATACAACTTTAATACACCTCCAATTGGCATGTCTTCGTCAGGGCATAATACATATACATTGGTCATAATATGGATTATTTTAAATAAAAATGTTTTGTCTCAAAACCAAGGAGGCGGGACATCCATCCCGCCTAACCTTATGCTCATCATTCAAAAAAACAATTATATAATTAACCATGCGTAGTTAATATTTTATATCTCCATCAATACAGCCCCTGCGAGAGCAATTAAAGTGAGAACGATATTCACCTTGAAATGCTTGTGCCAGCCTAAGCGGTTGAACAAGCCCCCGCATGCGCAGGGATTACGATCATAGATATGAAAAACTGCACCTCCCACATACAATGTGAATAACACCATCAGGAATAGAGACGAATACATGCCGATTAGCCGAGTGCTCGGCACTATTAATAAGACTACCAAAGCAAGCTCAAGCACCGGTAGCATATATACCAAAATACTACCGATCCAACGAGGAAAGACCTGTATTTTCATAGCGTACTTGAACTTATTAAAATCGAACAGTTTTGATAATGCAGTATATGCCCAAAGAATGATCAATAGTCCTGTGATAAAAATTATAAATGGATGAAGGTTCATAGTTTATTCATTTTTTATTAAAATGTCAATTTCATTCTGCAATTTACGATATGAAACAAAAAAAGAAAGGGACATACGCCCCAAATGGATGGTCGTATATCCCTGATAAATAAATGTTTTTAGTTTGGTTTACAGTCGTCTGGTTCTGTTCCTAATACGGTTCAATGTCTTCCGAGAAATACCCAGATAGGCAGCGATGCTTTCGACAGACACTTTCCTGAACATGGCCGAACGGTTCCTGATTAGATACAAATAATGTTCTTCAGGCGTCAACGCTGCAAAGTCAAGAATACGCTGTTCGCTCATTCGTTGAAACTCAAAAAGTATTTTACGGACATACTCATACGTCTCTGGAAATGCTTTGAGAACTTGCTCCATCTGGTCATACGAGATAGAAACCAGAACACTTGGTTCGAGTAATTCTATGAAGGTCTCTGATGGCACCTGATTAAAGAAACTGTTAATAGGTATCATCAACTGTCCCTCATTATAAAACCAAAATGGGATTTTTCTATCTTCCTTAAACACGCAACCCATTGCTGCACCGCTTTCGATGAACCACGCCCTGTTAGCGATTTGACCTGTCTTTAAAATGATTTGGTTTTTTGAATAATATTCCCTTTTTATAATTTCGTTAAGTTTTTCTTTGAGCTCCAAACGCAAAGGAAATTTGCCGGCTAATAAATTGAATAAATCATCGTTATCCATTTTTTTCAGAATTTAAATTAGAATTAGTTGTTTATTATCACTGACTTGCGCTTGCGAAGCCTGGCCTCACCGCAAATCTCTTTTAAAATAACTCAATATTTTAATGGTCAGGTTGGTGATGTCATTATGTAGTTCATAGGAGTTTAATTAAGTAATAGTCAACAAAGTACAAATAATATTTTTGACTCAAAAAAATATTCTTAAAAAATATATTAACATTTATTTGTCACTTAACAGATAAAAAATATCTATTCTATTAACTATTTACTTAATGATTAAAGCGTTTCAATGCTCAGGATTTATAGTGGTAACATGCGGGTGAAAATATATTTCTTTTGCATCTATATATTAGACGCTATTTCAATACTATTGTAAACGCCCATTTTTCATACTAAATCTTTATCTTTTTCGATGGTTAGAAGTGACCGTTCAAATCAATATAATTTGTTAATTCCAAAATCTTGTCGTCATACTGTCTCGAAACTTAAATAATTAATTTAAAATTGGATTGTGTATCAGTCGTTTGTTACTTTTGTTAAATTGTTTTTATTTGAGATTATTATCACTTTGTTTATCCCGCAATTGAAAAAAAGTCCCAGAATTCAAATACTGAATTAAGGGACTTTTAGCTCGTTGAAAAATCAAAAATCTACAGTTAGATTTTCTAATAGTTAATTTGATCGGGACAATATTCCTTAAAAATGTTAATAACTAAGTATTCAGCGAGACCTTTTGTCTTCCACTATGCAGCTTGATCTGTTTATTTTTCCAAATAAATGTTCCAGTAAGTCCCGCGGGTAGAGTGATTTCACCACTGATTCCGTCAGTTCCTTCGCGTTGAAACTTCACCTTGATCTGCCCGCTGGGAACGGGTATGGAGCCCTCTGCATTCATCAGTTCACCTAAAGCTGGCTTGATCATTACTTTGCTAAATCCCGATGCATCTGGTACAATTCCACAAATTGTTGCGAGGAAATCATAATTAGGACTGGCACTCCAGGCATGGCAGTCGGAGCGGGTGGGTTCAGGTTTTTCTGCAAAGGTTGTGAGACCAAGTTTCAACATATCTCTCCATGGAGCAAGTTCACTATAATACGAGTCGGCCATGTTGGCTTTTTTCAATGCCTGTGTAAGGTAAAAGCGATAGAAAAAGGTGACTTGTCCAATAGATTTGTCCTCCAAAAGTTTTTTCATCATCCGCGGAATTTCATTTTGCGGCATTGCACCACTTAATACTGCCCAAATGCCCGCGTGCTGACTATAGGATAGCTGTTCTGGTGTATCTGCGAGGAGTCCCTTTTCCATATTGAAACAAGTGGTGAAGGTGCTTTGGTTCAAATCCTCTGCTAATGCTTTATATGCACCCGCTTTCGTTTCATTTCCAAACTGTTCAAATAAATCGGCAGCCTGCTTTAAAGTGTAAGCATATTGTAGCGTCATGATGGCTGAATTTCCTTTATCTGCTCCGGGTGCCGTACCCCAGCTATTAAAATTATCCCAGTCCACAAAATTCCACCAGGTTAGCGCGCCAAGCATTCTTTTGTCCTGATCAATCCTCGCCTGGTACCAACCCATGATCTCAATGATAGCCGGCAGGAACTGTTTGATAAATGCATCATCCTTTCGATGCATCCAATAATCGTGAATCATGGACACCCAGAACAATGAAAAGGCCGGTATAATTTGTAGACGGTTACTTGGATAACGGCTTTGGGTTAAACCCTCGGGTGTACGC
>Ga0247815_10000555_pt1 | contig 29398 bp, 15 predicted proteins | sample UWRJL194509B1_FD_181014 | JGI IMG/M metagenome (GOLD analysis project Ga0247815, IMG submission 181014) | Plant litter microbial communities from Arlington Agricultural Research Station in Wisconsin, United States - UWRJ-L194-509B-1 | ecosystem: Environmental > Terrestrial > Plant litter >...
AAAGGGAATGCACTGGTAATGTTTTGGAAGATATTCGCTGATATGTGGATCAGCAGAAGGAATAATATAGGCGTCTACCTGATCGGCCTTCATTTGTGCGCGTATTTCGCTCAGTTTTTCCTGGTATGTCATATGTGCAAATGTTCAATTATTATAAAAGACCAGCAAATCTAAGGAATTTATTTACACCCCCTGAACAAAGCGCTTGAGTAATAACCCGACAAGAAAAATCGAATTTATTTCGTAAAGTATTTCCGAAAAACTATCTTACAGTCATTATCAATTATACCATTGCTGATCCTGAGCGTTGTTTGCCCTGCTCAGGAAAAGCAAAGGTTATCCTCTCAGGTGCTTCCATTCCTGTAAAATCCAAATTGCAATTGCCAGTTTTATAATTTTAAAACACATATTGCTGTTTTTACGCCCTAATCGGTAATCTTTTTTTTAATAATTGAAAAAAGCAACCAATATTTCTGTTCTATAATAATATTACAGTAATATTTTCATAATTTTAAACCATACTCTTTTATTAAATCCTCTCTATTATCAAAAAAATACTGACATATAACGAAGAAAATGCAATCATCGGCCTGAATTCTGGTGATATGAATGCCTTTAAGCAGATTTATCAGTGTCATTGGTCAGAATTATATAATTATTCTTATAATATCCTTAGGGATAAGGCTGTTTGTGAAGAAATTGTGCAAGAAATCTTCTTTTCTTTGTGGAATAAGCGTCAGGATTTAATAATTACTCATTCTATTAAGAGTTATCTCTTTAAAGCTATAAGATTTCAGTCGATAAATTATCTCCGTTCTGAGAAAGTAAAGCAAAATTACGCGGCAAACTATTCGGCTTTTAACAAGGTAACCTTTGATAATTCAAACGAAGAGCATATGCATTTGTCAGATCTTGCCGGGATAATTGAGAAAGAAGTATCAAAACTTCCTGAAAAATGCCAGCAAATCTTCAGATTGAGCCGCAATGATCATCAATCTATCAAAAATATTGCAGAACACCTTAATATATCCCATAAAACTGTAGAAAATCAATTGACCAAAGCGCTGGGGCATTTAAGATCGTCATTAGGGCAATTCTTTTCCCTGTATATCTGCTTTTTATCATTTGCTAAAACTATTTACTGCCTTTTAGAGCTGTAAAATCATCCATAGTCATATTTATTTTTAAAATAGTTTAAAAGGCGTAGGTGTAAAACGTTTCTGACTTGACATACAGATATAAACCCCAACTAAATGAAGGTAAAACTGAATGGAGGCTAAAGAGTTTGATAAACTAATTGACAGATATTTACAGGATGAGCTAAGTGACACTGAAAAAGGTAAAGTTGAAGATTGGCTTCAGCACATTACTAATCATCATGCGGCAGACCTATTAACAGCAGCAGAACAGGAAGACAGGGGTAAAAGAATTTTTACTGCACTGAACCAACAGATCAGGTACAGTAAACCTAAGCTTTCGCTGGTGAAAAGGATGCAGCCTGTATTGAGGATAGCTGCCTCGTTAATGATAATTTGTTCTTTGATATTCATTTTTCGTACCAGGCTGAAAGAGGTTTTCAATATCGACCAGATCGCTTCCGTTACAAATTCAGGAAAACATATTACCAAGACCATACTGTCTGACGGGAGTATTGTCTGGCTGAAAGGTAACAGTAAACTGATTTATCCGAGAAAGTTCCGCGGCGGCCTTCGCAATGTTGATCTTGAAGGCGAAGCACTTTTTGAAATTGCCAAGGATCCTGCTCATCCCTTTATTATTAAATGTGCAGGATTGGTCACAAAGGTTTTAGGTACCAGTTTTAATATCAAACATAGCAGCAAAAACATTGAGATAAATGTATTAACCGGAAAGGTTTTTTTAAGTTCAGGCCGCATTCGTGCTTTAACGTTGCAGCCTTACCAGAAAGCAGTGTATTCGGAGGTTAAAAAAACGATTATGAAAGATAAAGATCCGGTATTTGAAGTGGCTGCACTGATTAAAGGAACTGAATATAATATGCTTTTTAATGACGCCCGGGTTGGCGATGTGGTACATAGAATAGAGAAAAAATTTGAAGTAAATATTGCAGTAAAAAAGCCTAAACTGATGAGTAGCCGTATTACGGCAGATTTTACAGATCAATCGCTCTTAAATACGATGACGCTTATGAGCGAAGCACTCAACCTTAATTTTAAAATTGACGAAGCAGCGGTAGTACTCGAAGACAGAACAGACTAGTAAATCAGCAAAACCAAACAATAAAACTTAACCAAACCAAATGCCTATGAGAAGATAGAAACTCTACTAAAAGATGGCAGAGGTGTTGAAGCCACCTCTGCCGCAAATTCCCCCAATATTACGATCACCCATTTTCATGGGTAAGGGACTTTTTTGTCTCATTCAATTCAGAAATTAACAAAATCAAAACAAATGTATGCAAAAATGTAAGGAAACCAGAAAGGTTCTTTCTATTCAGCTCTTTCGAATCTCAGTTTTACTGATTGTCTCGCTTATCACTTTCACCGGTATTTCATTAGGACGTTCACTGCCTGCCGAAAGCGTACTGAATAAAAGACTTTCAATCAACCTAAAAGAAGTTACCCTTGAAAAAGCGCTTATTAATATTCAAAATAAAACTGGTGTAAAGTTTGTCTACAGCTCTACGCTCATTCCACTCAATTCGAAAGTTAGTGTTGACGCCAGTGAAGAAAAACTGAGCAATATTTTAAACAAATTGCTGGCTCAGCTTAATATTATTTATTCAGTAAACGCAGGGCAGTACATTGTTTTAAAAAAAAACCAATTGGCGTTCGCCGACAGCCTTAATGTAGCAGACTTGCTGATGTCAAACCAGCAGCGTACAGTATCTGGTAAAGTCGTAAGTAAGGAGGATGGAAGCCCGTTTCCCGGAGTAAGTGTGGTAGTTAAAGGCACTAAAAATGGAACCGTTACCAGCGCAGATGGCGCCTATAAAATCAGCGTTCCTGGTGATCAGAGTATTTTGGTATTTACCTATGTAAGTTACCAGACACAAGAGGTGCCTGTTGGTTCCAAATCTGTTGTAAACGTTCAACTGAGCGAAAGTGCAAATGCACTATCTGAAGTAGTGGTAACTGCTGCAGGTATCAAAAGAGAAAAAGCACTGCTGGGATATTCAGTAACCACAGTAAGCTCAGACAAACTCGCTCAAAAATCAGAACCGGATCCGCTAAGGGCATTAACTGGTAAAGTAGCGGGTGTAAATATTCAAAGTTCGGGTGGGGTAGCAGGTGGTGGTACCAATATTAATATCCGTGGTAACTCTTCCCTGGGTAACAATAACCAACCATTATTTGTAGTAGATGGAGTACCATTTGACAACTCAAGCTTTGGAAACGTTGGATCCAATGGTGTTGGTGGTGCAGGTGTAACTAACCGTGCATTTGACCTTGATCCAAACAACATTCAAAGTATGACAGTACTAAAAGGTGCAGCAGCCGCCGCATTATATGGTTCCAGAGCCGCGAATGGTGCGGTAATCATCACCACAAAATCCGGCAAAAGAGGAAGCATGAAAGGAACCGAGATTACTTACAGTTCTTCATATGCTTTCGAAAACGTTTCAGGTCTTCCTGAATATCAAACCAAATACGGACAAGGAACCAACAATGACTATCGTCAGGGTGTATATGGTTCATGGGGTATGCCATTTGTAGGTGTTCCAAGTGTTCTTCCGACACGTACAACTATTCCGCATCAGCTGGCCAGATCATTCAGCTCTGCAATTTTTCCTGAATTTTACCAGGCTGATGGGGTAACACCTATCCAGGTGCCATACAAATCTTACGCTAAAGAAAACGTTTCAAATTTCTTTCAAACGGGTAACGTATTTGAAAATGCGGTATCAATCTCTTCAGGAACAGATAAGGGAAACTTTACTTCAGGAATATCCAGAACAGAAAATACCGGTGTTGTTCCTGAAAACGGAATCACAAGAACATCGATCAACATTGGTGGCAATATCAAACTTGATAATAAATGGTACGCCAGTGGTAGTATGAACTATGTAAAAACTACGCAAAAAACTCCGCCAATCAGTAGTAATGCCGGAGCTGCAGGATCCATCATGAATGCATTGATGTATACGCCTACCAGTTTCGACCTTACCAATTACCCTTTTGAAAGCCCAATAGATGGTAGTAACGTTTATGATTATACTGGGCAGGACAATCCTTACTGGTTAGTTAAACATAGCCCGTCAACAAGTGATGTAGACCGTTATTATGGAAACTTTATTCTCGGATTTGATCCGCTTCCTTGGTTAAACATTCAGAATACTGCAGGTTTCAATGCGTATTCAGATAGTCGCTTAAATGTCAGGGGCAAAGGAAGTTCCTTTTATCCAAACGGAAGTATGACCCTTGACAACATTTACCGTCAGGAGCTGGACAACACCTTATTGGCAACTATTACTAAAACCATCAATAAAGATTTGAATCTACGCTGGATCTTAGGTAACAACATCAATCAGCGTTTAACTAAAAGAACCGTGTTTTATGGCGATGGGATTATTGTTCCAGATCTAAACACGATTACTAACACTTCCTCAATTGTTCCATTACAGGTTTTAAACAACCGTAATGAAATTAAGCAAAGGTTTTATGCCTTCTTTACAGATATCACCTTAGACTACAAAAATTTCCTGTCTTTAAACTTAGTAGGGCGTAATGATGTTTCTTCTACGCTCCCTGCAAATAACAGAAGCTATTTTTATGGAGGTGCCAACGGTTCCTTTATATTTAGCGAGGCATTAAAAATTGATAAAAAGATCATTTCTTTTGGTAAGATCAGGGCTGGTTATACCCGCGTTGGTAACGAGGCTACACCTTACCTTACCAATACAGTATATCTAAGCAATACACAACTTGGCGCACCAAGTGGCGTGGGTGCAATAGGAACCCCATTTACCTACACTCCAATTGGCAGCACAAACTCAATCACCACCAATACTTCTACACAAATTGATATCCTTGCTAACTCTAACCTCAAACCAGAGTTTATCACAGAGCTGGAATTAGGTGGAGAAGTTCGTTTTTTTGACAACCGTATCGGTATAGATTTTACCTATTACAACAAGAAAAGTACTTCTCAGATCTTTACAGTAACTGCAGCACCTTCAACTGGTTACACGCAACAGATTCTAAACCTGGGAAGAGCAACAAACCAGGGTATCGAAATCGGCTTTACTGCTACTCCAATCAGAGGTCAGGGGAATGGTTTTAACTGGGACATCTCTTCTAACTTTACCCGTAACAGAAATAAAATCAACGACCTGGGTAATTATTCACAGTTTACCTATGGTGGTCCCGATGGAATAAGCAGTGTACACATGGTAGGTCAGCCCTACGGACAAATCTTTGGAACGGCCTATGCAAGAAGCCCTGCCGGAGACATTCTTATTGACCCAAATACCGGTAAGCCATTAACTTCAGGAACTTTGAAAGCTATTGGTAATCCAAATCCAGACTTCATCTGGGCAATGACTAACACTTTCAGCTATAAAAATTTCACCCTTGGTATCCAGATTGACTGGAAAAAAGGTGGTGATCTGTTGTCCAACACAGTAGGTAATATGTATTCCCGCGGTGTAACAAGAGATACTGAAAACCGTGAGTTCCAGATTGTTTCTCCAGGTGTATATGGAAACGTAAATACATTATTGCCAATTCTAGATGCCAATGGAAACACTATTCCCAACAGCACCGCACTTTCTTATGAAGATCATTTCTTCAACGGCGGTATGGGCCCTGGTGGTGTAGCTGAGGGATCAGTGCTTGACGCAACTGTTTTCCGCCTGCGTGAAATAACATTAGGATACGCTATACCGAAAGACTTGTTGAAAAAGACCCCTTTCGGATCTGCTTTTATCTCCCTCAGTGCACGTAACTTATGGTATAAAGCTCCCAACTTCCCTAAATACATGAATTTTGATCCTGAAGTAAGTTCATTAGGTGTAGGTAACTCACAAGGATACGATATCCTCGCAGTTCCAACAACAAAGAGGTTTGGTATTAACTTAAGATTCAGCTTCTAATATTAACTGTAATTAAAAGGATAATTATGAAAATAGCATACAAAAAATATACGTTTCTGCTGGCTGGCTTAGTACTTTTAAACAGTTCCTGCAAGAAATTCGTAGACATCAACGAAGATCCTAACAACTCTACATCGCCACAGCTTAATCTGCTGATCCCTTCTTCGCAGATTTCAATGGTCGGTAACATGTATCAATTGAATAGCGGGGCTTCAACACTGGTTCAGCATACCATCTTTTCCACACCTTTAAGCCGTTTTCAACAAACCGGAACAAGCTTCAACGATTCATGGAACGGGTTTTATACACAGACCCTGAATGATATTGAAACGGTGATTACCGCTGGTACAACTTCACAGCAATGGGGATATGTAGCCATTGCCAAGTTGGAAAAAGCATACCTATATAGTATCATGGTTGATATGTGGGGTGATATACCTTACACAGAAGCAGAACAAGGTGCGGGCAATACTGGTCCCGGACTGGAAAAAGGTGATGCAATTTATGCGAAATTATTTACCCTCATTGACGAAGCAGTAGTTGACGCCAACAAGGTAACAGGAACTTCGTTAATGGTTGCCGGTGGAACTGATGTCTTCTATGGTGGTAGTAAAGCATCATGGATCGCATTTGCAAATACCTTAAAACTAAAAATGTACAATCAGGTACGTTTGGTAGATCCTGCCGCGTCCACTGCAGCTATCAGAACGCTGGTTGCCAGTCCTGCTACGCTCATTGGTGGTACTGGAACAGCAAACACTACCGACTTTTCGTTTAAATTCGGATCAAATGCAAGTCCGAATAACCGTCACCCTTGGCATCGTTCTGAGTATCAGGGTAGCAAAACCTTTTACATGAGTACTTCGCTCGTTAGCGGTCTAATTGCAAATGATGATCCCCGGGTGCGTTATTTCGTATTCAGACAGGTTGCCAACGTAGGAGCAAATAACTCTACAGGTGGTAACGGGTATTACGGACGTGAGCCGGGTGATCCAACATCAGTACCAGCAGATTTGGCACGGAGATCAACCTTCGGTGTTTATCCTGCCGGAGGCCTTTATGACAATGCGCCAATCTCGTCCGGATTACCAGCAACAAATGTTTTCTTAACCAATACAGGCGCTACCGGAACGTTGAAAGTAGTTACCGTAAATGATGGGGGCGGAGCCGGACTCATGCCGCTGATCACCAACTCAATGGTTAAGTTTATCCGTGCTGAAGCCGCATTAACACTAGGTACAGAAACTCCTGCTGCTGCACGTCAGTTATATATGGACGGTATTACCGCCAGTTTCACCAATATAGCTTCAGTAACAGGTGTAGCGTTCCCTGCCGCTTCTGTAACAGGTTTTGTTGCCAAGATGGTTGCTCAATATGATGCTACTGATGATGCAGGCAAACTTAACCTGATCATGTCTCAGAAATATATTGCTAATTATGGCAATGGAATGGAAAGTTATAATGATTACAGAAGAACAGGATTACCTGTACTGAGGGGCCTGGCCTCGCCGTTGAACGTGTTTCCTTTAAGGTTATACTATTCTGATACAGAATTAACAACCAACTCATCGCTGCTTGGTAATGCAAGTGCGCTGCAGGTTGCTCAGCAAATCACGCCTGTTTTCTGGGACAAATAAACAAATAGAGATAGAAACGGACCAGCCGGCGGTATAAATCCGGCTGGTTTAATCAAAAATCATAAAAGAAATATCAGATGAAAAAAATCATATTTGGCGCGCTGATTTGTGTATTAGGCTTCAGCGCTTGCAAAACAGAAGATTATGAGTGGGAAGATTACAAGTATACAGCTGCTCCACGTGCAACAATAGACACGGCTAAATCTGCGCTACCAACCAGGCAGGCGGCTAAGGTTTCTTTTTTTAACCTCCGGGATCCCAACTTTGCAAATGAGCAGTTCAGCTTTAGTCTGTATTATGATGACTTTGGACTGGCAACGGTAAGTTCAATTGAGGTATTTGCCAGCTTTAACAAAGCAGAGGCAAGTGTGCCTGCTTACCCTATCGTAATCAGTAGCCCGGGAAATCAATACCCTAACATTTTTCAGTTCCCGCTGCCAAGTGTTGTAGGTGCATCGGAAGTATTGTTTGACAAAGCTACTACCTTTCCAAAAGTATATACATTCACACCCTCTCAATTACTGGCTATCACCGGCACAAACTTAAGTTCGGTAGCAGTAAATGATTACTTCCTTTTCAAATTCATTATCAACCTTACCGATGGCAGAAGGATCATCACCTTCACAAATAACATTTGCGACGAGTCACGTGGCGAACCGGGAGAATGCCGTGTAGGGGTAAGGTTCAAAAGTCAATAATAATCAACTTTAATTTTTTACAGGAATAACTCACCGGTTATTCCTGTATCAATTGTATCAAGGCATAATACCCCTCTTTACAGATAAACACCAGTACTAAGCATATAAAACAGCTTACCGGTTCATCAATACAATTCGAACAATAAGTAAATGCTGGTGGTAGCTTCACAACCGATAAATTCAAATATTATAACATGAAAATCAATCGTAAATGTCTTTTCGCAGCCAGGTATAGCCTATGCAGCCTGTTCATGGCCGGATTGCTGATTACTTCTTCATCTCATGCACAAGTAAAAACAAAAAAGATAGCTAAAGTTAATGTTTCAGCATCATCAGCTCCAATATTTGCAGACAATACCCTTCTAAATGCTATGCAATGGCGACTAATGGGGCCGTTCAGGGGAGGGCGTGTAGTTGCTGTTGCAGGACACCCAACAGATAAAATGGTTTTCTACATGGGTGCCACTGGTGGCGGCGTTTGGAAAACTATTGATGGTGGCCTCAACTGGAACAATGTTTCCGACGGTTATTTTAAAATGGGTTCCGTTGGTTATATCGCCGTGTCAACGTCCAATCCCAATATCGTTTATGTGGGAATGGGTGAACATACCCTTAGGGGAAATACCTCTCCGGGTGATGGAATGTACAAATCAACAGATGCAGGTAAAACCTGGAAACATATTGGGCTTGAAGATACCTACCATATTGGTAAAGTTATTGTCCACCCAACAAATCCAGATATTGTCTATGTTGCGGCAATTGGGCATGCGTTTGGTCCAAATGAAGAACGCGGTGTGTTCAGAAGCAAAGATGGCGGACAAACCTGGAAAAAAATACTTTATAAAAGTGAGAAAGTTGGTGCTATAGACCTTACCCTGGATCCAAAAAATCCAAATGTAATTTATACTTCAACATTTGAATTTCGCCGTTTCGATTGGGGCGTGCGCAGTTCAGGCGAAGGCGGAGGTATCCATAAATCAATTGACGGTGGCGATACCTGGAAAGATATTACCCTCAATCCGGGGCTGCCTACAGGTAAGTACCGAGGAAGGATAGGTCTTGCTTTATCACCTTCAAAACCAGACAGGGTATGGGCTATAATCGAAGCAGATGATAACCAGACAGGTATGTATCGTACAGACGATGCAGGAAAAACCTGGAAGCTGGTTAGCCAGTTTGCAGAGCTGCATCAGCGCCCATGGTACTACCATTGTATCACAGCCGACCCTAATAATGCAGAAAACCTCTGGGTAATGAACATCGGTTTCTGGAAATCTTCGGATGGTGGAAAAACCTATGCAAGGGTAGTTACTCCCCATGGCGACAATCACGATCTTTGGATAGACCCTAAAGACAGCAACCGTATGATTGAGGGAAATGATGGTGGTGCTACCATTACTTATAACGGTGGCAAAACCTGGTCGTCAATCTATAACCAGCCAACCGCACAATTATATCATATTATATCCGATGATAAATTCCCATATAGGGTGTATGGTTCACAACAGGACAATTCAACCATGTCAGTTCCAGTACGGTCAGATAATGGTGCAATTTATATGGATGAAATGTATAGTGTTGGAGGAGGAGAATCCGGTTATATCGCTTTTAACAAAAAAGATCCTAAACTCATATTTGCTGCCAATCACCATTGGATTACAAAATTAAATACAGAAACCAACCAGATTGCAGACGTGTCTGTAGTACCAGAAGATAACTATGGCTACGGCTCTGCAGATATCAAATACAGGTTCCAGTGGACATTTCCTATCCTGGTATCACCCCACAATCCAAGTGTAGTTTATGCCGGTTCTTCTTTTGTTCACCGTTCCACCAATAACGGTCAGAGCTGGGAAGTAATCAGTCCTAACCTAACCCGCTCAGATCCGGCAAAACTGGAGAAAACACCTACTATCGACGATCCAAGTATAGGTCCTGACTGGGGGCCTGTAGTGCGCGACAATACAGGGGTAGAATGGTACGGAACTATATTCGCATTTGAAGAATCCAAAATTAAACCAGGACTGCTTTGGGCCGGTTCAGACGATGGCCTGATTCATATTTCTACCGATAACGGTAAAAACTGGACCAATGTTACGCCTAAAGACATGCCAGATTTTGGAAGGGTAAGTATTATTGATCCTTCAGTTCATGATGCAGGTACCGCCTATATCGCAGTTACCCGTTATAAACAAGATGACTTCAAGCCCTATATTTTCAAAACAACTGATTATGGCAAAAGCTGGAAAAAAATTATCAACGGTATTCCAGACAATCAATACACCCGTGTCGTACGTGAAGATCCAAAGAAAAAAGGCTTGTTATATGCCGGTACAGAACGTGGTGTACATGTTTCATTTGATGCAGGTGAACATTGGCAGCCAATCCAGATGAATCTTCCGGTTGTTCCTATACATGATCTGATCATACAGGATGATGCACTGATTGCAGGTACACACGGCCGCTCTATCTGGGCGCTGGACAACCTGGGCCTTATCAGACAAATGGATGCCAACATCGCCAAATCACCAGTACACTTGTTCAAACCAGATCAGACTATACGTTTCCGGATGAGGGGAATGAAACCTGTTTCTGCGGGTGCAGAAAGTGAGGCCGCTGCAAATCTAGGAACCAATCCCCCTAATGGTGTGGTAGTTCAGTATTATCTTAAGGATGAGCCAACTACCGCAATACAGCTTGAATTTATCGATGCCACTGGTACCATCATTAAATCTTACAAAAGCAAGGTAGCTGCTGCTACGGTAATTAATTCTGATGGGGACGCAGAAATGCGCCCTCCTGGAAGAGGAGCTAAAGAAGCAGGTTTACCTGCAGAACAGGGTGGTAACCGCTTCATCTGGGATGACATGCGCTATCCTAATCCTCCTGCCATGGCTGGTATCACTACCCATGGCGTGGCCCGCGGACCAATGGTTATGCCTGGCAAATACAAAGTGCGCCTCACGGTAAATGGCAAATCATATACAGAAGAATTTGAAGTGGTTAAAGATCCAAGGGTTTCCTCCACAGATAATGATTTCAGGGAGCAGTATGACCTGGTAATGAAACTGAACGCCCGCATCACCAGTCTTCGTGAAGGTGTTGGAGCAATAAGAGATATGCGCGACCAGTTAAACAAATTCGGAAAAAGTGATAAAACAGCAACAGATTTAAAAGACAAATTGCGCAGGGTAGAAGACAAGCTTGTTCAGGTTAGGGCACACGCCAACCAGGACCTCACCAACTACCCTGTCCGTCTGGATACTAAACTGATCTCACTGTCTAATTTCGTGGAATTTGGCGACGAAAAACCAAATCAGCAACAGAAAGACAAATACGAAGAGCTATCTACAAAACTTTCAGAAGAACTGGAAGAGCTTGAAACTATAAAAAAGGAAGTAGCCAGTAAACTTAAACCATCGGCTTAATCTTAACATCACTATTCATCCTTTACACCAACCTGTCCAAGTATAGACAGGTTGGTTTATGCGTAAAAATATTTAAAATGACTAAAAGACTACTCGCTACAAAATTCCTTTTTTCACTCGTTCTGCTGGCAACTGCGGTTACTGCATATGGCCAGAAAGATGCTGAGACACCAGCGGTTCCTGTAGAAAAAAAATATATTGCAGAGATTAAAAAGATTGCCTCGGCACCCCTTGTTAAAAAGGCGATGCAGAATATTATAGATCTGGAAAAAGAAACCATGAGTAATCACGTATTGCTCACTGAAATCCCATCACCCCCGTATAAAGAAGCCCTAAGGGCCGCCAAATTTTCAGAGATGCTGAAAGCTGCAGGGATAGATTCAATCTGGACAGATACTGCGGGCAATGTCATTGCCCTTCGTAAAGGCCGTACCCGCAAAAAAAGGGTGGTGCTTGAAGCACACATGGACACTGTTTTCCCCGAGGGAACAGATGTAACAGTAAAGTATCGCGGAGATACCCTTTGCGCCCCGGGTGTAGGGGATGATACCCGCTCACTTGCGGTTCTGCTTACAATTGCAAAAGTGATGAAACAGGCTGGAATTGAAACCAATGCAGATGTATTGTTTGTCGGCGCAACCGGCGAAGAAGGCCAGGGTGACCTTAGAGGCGTGAAAAATCTTTTCAGTCCCGCAGGCCCAGGTAAAATCGACTCCTTTATTGCTATTGATGGATCCGGTCTCGAAGGTATTGTTCACCGTGCGCTGGGTTCCCACCGTTACAGAATTACATTTAAAGGACCAGGTGGTCATTCCTCAGGTGCATTCGGCATCGGTAATCCCCATAATGCTCTTGGACGTGCCATTCATTATTGGGCAGTTGAAGGAGACAAATTGGCTAGCAGCCCCGGTGTGCGTGTAACGTACAGCGTAGGGGTTATCGGCGGAGGTACTTCTGTAAATTCTATTCCTTTCGCATCCTGGATGGAAGTTGATATGCGTTCAGAAAACCCTGAAAGGTTATTGGCAATGGATGCATTACTGCAGGCTGCGGTTAAGAAAGCACTGGCAGAAGAAAATGCCATGAAAAAAGCAGGTAAAGACCTAACCGTAGATGTGAAGTTAATCGGAGATCGTCCAGCGGGAAGTAATCCGGCTACAATTCCTCTTGTTCAGCATGCAATGGCGGCAATTACCTATCTCGGTGGCACACCAAAATTAGGTGTTGGCTCCACAGATTCCAATATTCCCTTTGCAAAAGGTATTCCTGCAATGACTATCGGACAAGGTGGTAGTGCAGGTAATGCCCACGCGCTTGATGAGTGGTTTGTTAACAATAAAGGATATCTGGGGATTCAGCAGTCGTTACTGATCCTGTTATCCGAAGCCGGATTGGCAAATTAATAACTTAATTATCAATGCAATGATTTTGAAAATCACAAATGAATAAAATGATGAACAAACTTGCACTATCGGCGCTGCTTACTTTAGGTACTATTATTTCTGTTTCCGCCCAGGAAGAGATTACTAAGAATGTTCCTATAGCCCCACAATATACAGCAGAAATCAAGAAAATTACCAGTGCTGCAAAAGTGAAAAAGGCTATGCAGCTGATCGTTGATATGGAACCGGAGACGATGAAAAACCTGGTTACACTTCAGGAAATTCCTGCTCCGCCATATAAAGAAAAGATCAGGGGAGAGAAATTCGCCGAAATGTTGAAGGCTGCTGGCGTAGATTCCATCTGGACCGATACTGCGGGTAATGTTATCGCCTTAAAAAAAGGTAAAACCCGGAAAAAACGGGTGGTACTGGAAGGCCATCTTGATACCGTTTTTCCCGAAGGTACAGACGTAACCGTTAAGTACAAAGGTGATACACTGGTTGCCCCGGGGATAAGTGATGACACCCGTGCCCTTGCCGTATTGCTCACTGTGGTCAAGGCAATGAAACAGGCAGATATACATACCGATGCCGATGTGCTTTTTATCGGAACAACAGGTGAAGAAGGCCAGGGCGACTTAAGAGGTGTTAAAAATCTTTTCAGTGCAGCAGGTCCCGGAAAAATTGATACGTATATCGCCCTGGAAGGCGGACCAGTAGGTAGGATTGTTCATCGTGGACTCGGTTCCCATCGTTACAGGATTACGTTTAAAGGACCAGGCGGTCATTCCTCCGGTGCTTTTGGTATCGGAAATCCTCACAATGCCCTTGGCCGTACTATTCATTACTGGGCCGTTGATGCAGACAAGTTTGTACAGCAGCAGGGATTGCGTGTTACCTACAATGTTGGCGTAATTGGTGGCGGAACTTCTGTAAACTCTATACCCTTTGAATCCTGGATGGAAGTAGACATGCGCTCTGAAAGTCCGGAAAGACTGGCAGGTATAGATGCCTTGCTGCAAACCGCAGTGAAAAAGGCCCTTGCAGAGGAAAATTCAATGAAAAAGATGGGTAAAGACCTTACCGTAGAAGTGAAACTGATTGGCGAACGTCCATCAGGTGGAAATGATCCAAAGTTGCCTGTTATTCAGCGTGCCATGGCAAGTGCCTTGTTTTTCGGTGCAGAACCCAAACTGGGAATTGGATCTACAAACTCAAATATTCCCATTTCAAAAGGAGTGCCTGCTGTTACCATCCCGCGTGGAGGAAAAGATGGTGGTGCCCATTCACTAAATGAATGGTTTCTCAATGAAAAGGGCTACCTGTCTATACAACAGGCCATGATCATCCTTCTTTCAGAAGCCGGAATGGTAAACTAGTCAACAGTAACTGCTAAATATAATTTGTAGAAAAATAAATAAAGCTCCAAACATGTTTAAAAAAATAGTAATCCTGCCATCACTTCTTTCGTTTTTCATACTGGCTGCTGTACTTCATGCCGCCGCCCAGGAAAATTTGCCTGTAACCGTTCCTGTTGCCAAACAATACACCGCTGAAATTAAAAAGATCACCAGCAATGCGGCAGTAAAAAAAGCAATGCAAACTATTGTAGACATGGAAAAAGAAACCATGAGCAACCATGTGTTGCTCACCGAAATTCCTTCTCCGCCCTACAAAGAAAAAATCAGGGCAGCAAAATTTGCTGAGATGATCAAAGCTGCAGGGACCGACTCTGTATGGACAGATACCGCAGGTAATGTAATTGCCCTTAGAAAAGGAAAAACCGGTAAAAAACGCGTAGTGCTTGAAGCACATATGGATACTGTTTTCCCCGAAGGTACAGATGTCAAAGTTACCTACAGGGGCGATACTTTATTCGCACCCGGTGTAGGTGATGATACCCGGGCGCTGGCTATGGTGCTTACGGTAATAAAGGCTATGGAGCAAACCGGTGTTGAGACTGACGCAGATGTGCTCTTTATAGGTACCACTGGTGAGGAAGGCCAGGGCGACTTAAGAGGCGTTAAGAATCTCTTCAGTGCAGCAGGTCCGGGAAAAATTGATACCTACATCGCCATAGATGGTGGTGCCGTTGGAGGAATCACCCACAGGGGATTAGGATCGCACCGCTACAAAATTACAGTTAAAGGCCCGGGTGGACACTCTTCAGGAGCCTTTGGAATTGGTAATCCGCATAATGCCTTAGGGCGTGCCATTCACTACTGGGCAGTAGAGGCAGATAAGTTTGCCTTGTTAAAAGGTGTTCGTGTTACCTATAATGTTGGTGTAATTGGCGGAGGTACCTCTGTTAACTCCATTCCTTTTGAGTCGTGGATGGAAGTAGACATGCGTTCGGAAAGTCCTGAGCGGCTTGCGGGAATGGATGAATTGCTTCAGGCTGCCGTTAAAAAGGCACTTGCAGAAGAAAATTCCATGAAAAAAATGGGCAAAGACCTTACTGTTGATGTGAAGCTGATTGGCGACCGCCCTTCCGGGGGCAATGATCCATACAGCCCACTCATCCAGCGGGCACTTGCATCGGCATTATACTTTAAGGCAGAACCTAAATTGGGTGTCGGATCAACTAACTCCAACATCCCCATTTCCAAAGGAATTCCCGCAGTAACTATTCCGCGTGGTGGCCAGGGTGGAAACGGACATTCCCTTAACGAATGGTATCTTAATGATAAAGGTTATATCGCCATTCAACAAGCTATGTTATTGTTACTTACGGAGGCAGGATTAGCCGCCAATTAATTAAAATATACAAATCCTTATATCTATCTTTTGATCAGTTTAATAGCTCTAAAATGATATCCGCAAAATTCATAAAAGTCATTCCGGTTTGCTGTGCGGTGTTATTCGTCCTGCGTGCCGGCGCCCAGGATATCATGCCGGATAAAGTTCCTGTCAATAAAAAATATACTGCTGAATTAAAGAAAATTACCAGTAAAGCAGTTGTAAAAAAGGCTTTGCAAACTATTGTAGATCTCGAAAAAGAAACCATCAGCAATCATATTCTGCTTACAGAAATACCCGCACCACCTTTTAAAGAAAAATTAAGGGGAGAAAAGTTCGCCGAAATGCTAGAAGCTGCCGGCGTAGATTCAATCTGGACAGATACTGCCGGTAATGTGATTGGCTTGCGTAAAGGAAATACCGGTAAAAAGAAAGTTGTGCTTGAAGGTCATTTAGATACTGTTTTTCCCGAAGGTACCGATGTGAAAGTCGTTTTTAAAGGTGACACCATGTACGCTCCGGGAATCAGCGATAATAGTCGGGCACTGGCAGCACTTCTTACCGTAGTCAAAACTATGAAACTTACAGGCATAGAAACCGATGCCGATATCCTCTTCATTGGAACTACAGGAGAAGAAGGACCGGGAGACCTACGCGGGGTAAGAAACTTGTTCAGCCCTTCCGGCCCGGGCAAAATTGATTCCTATATAGGTTTTGATGGCAATGGCATCGGAGTGGTTACCCACAGGGGCCTGGGCTCCCACCGTTATAGGGTTACTTTCAAAGGACCTGGAGGGCATTCTTCCGGCGCTTTTGGTATCGGTAATCCACACAATGCCCTTGGGCGTGCCATCCAGTACTGGGAGCAGGAAGGGTATAAGTATACTGCTACCCCAGGCGCAAGAACTACCTTCAGTGTTGGGGTCATAGGCGGAGGTACCTCGGTAAATTCAATTCCCTTTGAATCCTGGATGGAAGTAGACATGCGCTCAGAAAACCCTGAACGCCTGAATGCAATTGATCAGCTCTTACAGTCGGCGGTAAAAAAAGCGTTGGCAGAAGAAAACGCAATGAAGAAATCGGGGCCAAACCTTAGCGTTATCGTTAAGGGGATAGGTGACCGTCCTGCCGGTGTCAGCGATCCTCAATTACCCATTATTCAGCGGGCAATGGCTGCAATGACATTTCTGGGTGCAGACCCTGTACTTGGTGCAGGCTCCGCCAATTCCAATATTCCAATTTCACTGGGGGTTCCCGGAATAACAATCGGCTCAGGCGGAACATCGGGTAATTTTCATGCTTTAAATGAATGGTTTTTAAATGATAAAGGATACCTGGGTATCCAGCAGGCCTTGCTGATCTTGTTATCAGAAGCTGGTATAGTTAACAAATAAATAAATTAAACCTTATCATATGTACAATAAATTCAGCAAAATGTTTACCCTGGCTTTGCTCTGTACAGCGGGCCTTTCCAATGCACAATCCATCCCTTCTCCAAAACAACATTTTGGATTTAACATTGGGGACGATTACAAGCTAACCACCTACACACAGGCAGAAGCTTATTACAAGAAACTGGCGGCTTCTCCGCGCACCAAGCTGGTTGATATAGGAATGACTGAAGAAGGTCGGCATGAATGGATGCTGATTGTTTCTTCACCTGAGAACATCAAAAAACTTGCAGAGTACAAAGCAATTTCCCAGAAACTGGCCAGGGCTGAAAATCTTACACCCGCAGAGGCAAAACAACTTGCTGCTAAAGGTAAGTCTGTAGTATGGATAGACGGTGGTTTGCACGCAACTGAAACAGTAGGTGCTCACCAGCTGCTGGAAACCATGTACCAGTTGGTGACCAGGACTGATGAAGAAACCATGAATATTCTTGATAACGACATTATCCTGCTGGCCCAGGCCAATCCGGATGGTCAGGAACTGGTTTCAAACTGGTACATGCGTAATGCAGATACCCTTAAACGTAAACTTGATATCCCACGTCTTTATGAAAAATACGTTGGGCATGATAATAACCGCGATTTCTACATGATGAACATGAAAGAAAGCCAGAATATCAGTAACCAGTTGTTTGTAGAGTGGATCCCGCAGATTATGTACAATCACCACCAGCGCGGACCAGAAGGTTCTGTTTTAGCAGGTCCGCCATACCGTGATCCTTTCAATTATGTATATGATCCGCTCATTGTTACCAGTATTGACGGTGTCGGTGCTGCGATGAATAACCGCCTGAATACGGAGAATAAACCCGGATATACTCAACGTAACGGATCTCAGTTTTCTACCTGGTGGAACGGCGGATTACGTACAACACCCTATTTCCATAATATGGTGGGTTTACTTACCGAAATCATCGGCGGGCCTACACCAGAAGATATCGCCCTGGTGCCAGACCGCTTAATCCCTAATGGGGCTACACCTAATCCTGTCACTCCTCAGAAATGGCATTTCCGCCAGTCTATAGATTATTCCGTATCCCTTAACTACGCCGTGCTTGATTATGCATCACGCAACCGCAGTCAGTTGTTGTACAATATCTATCAGATGGGTCACAATGCTATCGAACGCGGACATGCAGACCACTGGACATTCTACCCTAAATATGTACAAGCAATAAAAGATGCATACAAGAAAGACCAGAAAGATGCAAAAGGAGATAAAGATGAGGCAGCAGAATTCTCATTCGGAAGCGAGACCGGCATACCGTCAAAATATTACGACGCTGTAATGAAAGATCCGGCACTTCGTGATGCACGTGCTTACATTATCCCGGCAAACCAATCAGATTTCCCTACAGCGGTAAGGTTTATCAATTCGCTTATCCGTTCTGGTATCCGTGTAGAAAAAGCTACTGCGGCATTTACTGCAGAAGGTAAAAATTATCCTGCTGGATCTTATGTGGTATCTACTGCACAAGCTTTCCGTCCGCACGTAATTGATATGTTTGAACCACAGGATCACCCTAATGATTTCCAGTACGAAGGCGGGCCTCCAATCAAACCTTATGATGCCGCCGGATGGACACTTGCTTTCCAGATGGGTGTGAAATTTGACAGGGCCATGGGACAGGTTACCGGACCACTTACGCAAGTACCCTACGGACAGATCCAGTCGGCACCAAAAATGACTGTAGCTACCTCCAAAGCCGGGTTCACTATCAGCCCGAAACAAAACAATACTTTTATAGCAGTTAACGATTTGTTGAAAGCAGGAGTGGAAGTATACAGGCCAACCTCGGGCACAACCGGAGAGTTTTTTATCCCCGCTTCCGCAAAGGCACAAACTATCCTTGCCAAATCTGCCGCTGATTACGGTGTGACCGTATCTTCTTCGGCTGATAAACCTGCTGGTTTAACAAAAATTACGCCATCCAGAATTGCAATTTTAGATGTATACTCCGGTTCAATTCCTGCCGGCTGGATACGCTGGTTAATGGAGCAATATCACTTCGGCTATACTTTTATTTATCCTAATGATATCGATGCAGGAAACCTCAATAAAAAGTTCGACGCCATTATCCTAGCTACAGGTATGGTTCCTGCTACTGATAAGTTGCCTGCCGGCAACCGTTACTACGGCAGAATGCCTAAGGCTGAAGACGTTCCTGAAGAGTTCCGTCCATGGGTGGGCAGGGTCACTATTGAGAAATCAGTGCCAATGCTTAAAAAATTCCTGGAGGCTGGCGGTAATGTTGTAGCTATTGGTACAAGTACCAACCTGGCTTACCACCTTGGTTTACCGGTTAAAAACCAACTTGTAGAACCAGGGAAAGATGGCAAAGATAAGCCTCTTCCAGGTACTAAGTATTATATTCCTGGTAGTTTGCTGACCGTTAGTTTAGATACTACACAACCATCTAACTGGGGCATGACAGAACAAAACGATGTTTTATTTGACAGAAGCCCAGTGTTTAAACTGGATGCCGGAGCTGCAGAAAAAGGAATCAAACCTTTGGCATGGTTCCCTAATGCAACGCCGCTGCATAGCGGATGGGCATGGGGCCAGGCTTACCTGAAAGATGGTGTTGCTGCATTTGAAGCACCGGTTGGCAAAGGTAAACTGTATGCCTTCGGACCAGAAGTAACTTTCAGGGGACAGTCGCACAGCACCTTTAAAATGGTGTTCAACGATCTGTACAACCAGAAGAAATAACCCCTTTATAGCACCGCCCCTGAGACCCGTTTGCATCGTATTACAGGTTTCAGGGATGGTGCTTTTATGTTTAAACCCAACAGCATGATCAAAAAAATTACTTTACTTTCAATGGCAATTGGCCTCTCCTGCAGTGTAATGGCACAAAATGCGGATAAAAAAAAGATCCTTGCTTCACTTACTTCCAGACAGGCTGAATACGGAAAAATTGCAAAAGATATCTGGGGATATGCAGAAATGGGTTACCAGGAAGAAAAAAGTTCAGCTTTGCTTCAGGCTGAACTGGAAAAATCCGGCTTCAAAGTCACCAAAGGCGTTGCAGATATTCCTACTGCATTCCTGGCAACCTACGGTTCCGGAAAGCCAGTTATTGCTATCCTTGCAGAATACGATGCGCTGCCAGGCTTATCCCAATCCGCAAACCCTGTTCAGGAATCTGCTGGCGGTAAAGCCGGGCATGGTTGCGGGCACAACCTTTTTGGTACGGCGTCTACAGCTGCAGCAATAGCAGTTAAAGAATGGATGCAGCAATCTGGTGCCAAGGGAACCCTTAAAATCATGGGCTGCCCGGCAGAAGAGGGCGGGTCAGGCAAAGTTTATATGGTTCGTGCAGGTCTGTTTGATGACGTAGACGCTACCCTAAACTGGCATCCTGGCAATGCAAATTCTGCTGCCTTTCATCCTTCACTGGCTAATACCAACGGCAAATTCAGGTTTAAAGGAATTTCTTCCCATGCCTCTGGTGCACCAGAAAAAGGCAGGTCTGCACTTGATGCAGTAGAATCGATGGACTTTATGGTAAACATGATGCGTGAACATGTGCCTTCAGATACCCGTATCCACTATGTCATTACCCGTGGCGGCGAAGCTCCCAATGTAGTTCCCGCTTTTGCAGAAGTGTATTATTACGTAAGAAATCCCGATAAACAAGTTGTTAAGGACGTATGGGCAAGGGTAATCAAAGCGGCCGAAGGCGCCGCCTTAGGAACAGAGACCAAAATGGAATACGAGGTAATTGGCGGTACATATAATTTACTGGCAAATGAGACACTGTCCAAAGTAATGGATGCCAATCTCAGGCTGGTCGGAGGATTTACCTATACCCCAGAGGAGAAAGTGTTTGCAGAAAAAATACAAACCACTTTTCAGGGAGGCAAAGGGCCTGCCTTGTCAAGCACTGCCACCATTCAGCCTTTTGAAATTGAAGATTCCCGCGCAAGCGGAGGTGCTTCTTCAGATGTAGGCGACGTGTCCTGGGCTACACCCACCGCAGGTTTGTCTACCGCAACTTTTGTCCCGGGCTCAGCAGGCCACAGTTGGCAGAATGTAGCCGCAGCAGGTAATACGATCGGTGCCAAGGGCATGATGGTCGCTGCAAAAACAATTGCACTCTCCGCCTATGACCTTTTTAATGCCCCTGCAGTGCTCCAGTCGGCAACCAAAGAATTTCAAAAAAGACGTGGTGCAGATTTTAAATACGATGCAATGCTAGGCAACAGGAAACCGGCTTTAGATTACAGAAAATAGATACAAACAAGATAATGATGAAGTCAATTACAGTGCTTAGCCTAACCCTGGCAATATCATGCGCAACTTTTGCGCAAAATGCAGAAAAAAAGAAATTGATTTCTTCCCTTGATGCAAAATCAGCCGCCTACAGCAAAATCTCAAAAGATATCTGGGGTTATGCAGAAATGGGCTACCAGGAAGAAAAAAGTTCAGCCTTGCTTCAAACCCAGCTGGAGCAGGCAGGATTTAAGATAGAAAAAGGCGTTGCAGGTATTCCTACCGCATTTGTAGCCAGCTACGGATCAGGAAAACCAGTGATTGCCATTCTTGCAGAATATGATGCACTGCCGGGCCTGTCCCAAACAGAAAACCCTATGCAGGAATCAGCTGGCGGCAAAGCCGGCCATGGCTGTGGGCACAACCTTTTTGGAACCGCGTCAGTGGCTGCGGCAATAGCTGTCAAAGACTGGATGGCGCAGTCTGGTGGTAAGGGTACCCTAAAAATTATGGGCTGCCCTGCAGAAGAAGGTGGTTCAGGGAAAGTGTACATGGTACGTGCAGGTTTGTTTGATGGCGTAGACGGCACCTTACACTGGCATCCAGGCAATAGCAATTCTGCCAGTATCGCACCTTGGTTAGCCAATAAAAGCGCAAAATTCAGGTTCAAAGGGATCGCTGCCCATGCATCCGCTTCGCCTGAAAAAGGCCGTTCTGCACTTGATGCCGTTGAGGCCATGGACAATATGGTGAACATGATGCGTGAACATATTCCTTCAGACACCAGGATCCACTATGTCATTACCCGTGGTGGCGAGGCCCCTAATGTAGTACCTGCATTCGCAGAAGTATATTATTATGTAAGGAACCCCGAGATGCAGGTAGTAAAAGATGTTTGGGAAAGACTGGTAAAAGCTGCAGAAGGTGCTGCGCTGGGAACCGGCACAAAAATGGAATATGAAGTAATAGGTGGCACCTACAATATGCTGGCCAACGTAGCTCTATCCACTGTGATGGACAAAAACATGCGCCTCGTAGGTGGCTTCAGTTATACTACAGAAGAGCAGGCTTTTGCGGAAAAAATACAGACAACCTTTCAGGGTGGCAAAGGCCCGTCACTGGCAACTACGGCTAATGTTGAGCCTTTTACCGTTGAACTTACCAGTTCTACTGGGGGCGCTTCTTCTGATGTGGGCGATGTAAGCTGGGCTACACCTACTGCAGGTGTATTCACTGCCACCTTCGTTCCCGGGTCTTCCGGACATAGCTGGCAGAATGTTGCGGCTGCGGGAACCAGTATTGGTACCAAAGGCATGATGATCGCTGCAAAAACCATCGCCCTGTCTGCTTATGATTTATTTAAAACCCCTGAGATGCTGAAGGCTGCAACCAAAGAATTCAATGAGCGCAAGGGTGCCGACTTTAAATACGAGGCAATGCTGGGCGACCGTAAACCGGCACTTGATTACAGAAAATAAACCCAAACCTAAACCAAAATAATTATGAAATCTTATCTAAATACCAGGTTCTCCTGGGTGCTTACCGCGGCGCTGCTTGTCACAGCTTCCATGAGTAATGCACAGACGGTACCTTCACCTAAGCAGGAGTTTGGTTTCAATATTGGTGACGATTATACACTCGCCAATTATGCCCAAACTTCTGCCTACTTTAAAAAGCTGGCTGCTTCACCGCGTACAAAGCTTGTCGATATTGGCCTTACCGAAGAGGGGCGTCATGAATACATGATGATTGTTTCTTCTCCGGCTAACATCAAAAACATTGAAGAATACAAAAAGATTTCCGCCCAGCTGGCAAGAGCAGAAGGACTTACCGACAAACAGGCACTGGAACTTGCTGCAAAAGGTAAAGCCGTAGTATGGATTGACGGAGGATTGCACGCTACAGAAGTAGTAGGTACCCAGCAACTCACAGAAACCATGTACCAGCTCATTAGCCGCAATGATCCGGAAACTATGCGTATCCTTGATAATGTAATTGTACTCATGACACATGCCAACCCAGATGGGATGGACCTTGTTTCCAACTGGTACATGAAAGATTCAGATCCTAAAAAGCGGAATACAGAAATCCCAACCTTGTATGAAAAATATATCGGACACGATAACAACCGTGATTTTTATATGATGAATACAAAGGAAAGTACCAATATGAGTCGCCAGCTCTTCCTGGAATGGTTCCCGCAGATCATGTATAACCATCATCAGAGGGGACCTGAAGGTTCTGTCCTCGCCGGTCCTCCCTACCGCGACCCTTTCAATTATGTGTTCGATCCGCTAATGATCACAGGAATTGATGCACTGGGTGCCGCTATGTACAGTCGCCTCATCGTAGAAAATAAACCAGGGTACACCCGGTTAACCGGTTCAAGTTTCTCTACCTGGTATAACGGTGGTTTGCGTACCACTACCCAGTTCCACAACATGATCGGACTGCTTACAGAGATTATTGGTAATCCAACACCAGAAAAAATCGGTGTTGTACCCCAACGCCTGATCCCCAACGGTGCCACACCAATGCCGGTGTTGCCGCAAAATGAATGGCATTTCCGTCAGTCTATAGATTATTCCGTATCCCTAAATTATTCTGTATTGGATTATGCTGCCCGTCAGCGTGATGAGGTCCTGTATAATATCTACAAAATGGGCAAGAATTCAATAGACAGGGGAAGCAAAGATAACTGGACCCTATCGCCAAAACGTTCTGCTGCTATTACTGACGCCTATAAAAAAGATCAGAAAAGTACCACGGGCGAAGGAGGATCTGCAGGAGACCCAATGGGCTGGATGAGCAGGGCTCCCGAAATTGATATCAAATATTACAATGGTGTTTTAAAAAATCCTGCACTTCGTGATCCACGGGGGTACATTATTCCCGCAGATCAGGCAGATTTTCCTACTGCGATCAAGTTCCTCAATGCCCTGATCAAATCCGGTATTCAGGTACAAAAAGCAACTGCTGCATTCAAAGTAGGAAGTAAATCTTATCCTGCCGGGTCGTTCGTAGTAAAAACAGATCAGGCTTTCCGCCCGCATGTGCTGGATATGTTTGAGCCTCAGGATCACCCTAATGATTTCCTTTACCCTGGGGGGCCTCCAATCAGGCCTTATGATGCTGCCGGATGGACACTGGCTTTTCAGATGGGTGTAGATTTTGACCGTATTCTGGATAGTTTTGAAGGGCCATTTGCCCGTATTCCTTACGGACAAATACAATCGCCTGACAGGCAGGTTATCGCTGTTGCAAAAACAGGCTACCTCCTAAGTTCCAAAATGAATAATTCCTTTATTGTTGCCAATGAGTTACTTAAAGCTGGGGCAGATGTGTACAGGGTGCCAAAAGGCGCTGGTAAGCTGGATGAAACAGGAACTTTTTTCGTCCCTTCAAGTACAAAATCCAAGGCCATATTAGATCAGGTTGCCGTTCAACAGGGCGTAACCGTAACAGGAACTGATAAACGTCCTTCCGGAGCAGTGAAAATTTCTGCTGTCCGTATTGGTTTATGGGATACCTATGGTGGATCTATTCCCTCAGGATGGTTAAGGCTGCTGATGGAAAATTTCCATTTCCCTTATACAGTTATCTATCCTAAAGATATTGATGCAGGTAATCTCAAAGACAAATTTGATGTCATCATTTTTGCAACAAGGGGTATTCCTCCGCTTAAGCCGGAAGATAACAGCAGGATGATGTTTTATGACCGTATGCCTAAAGAAGAGGATGTTCCTGCCGAGTTCAAAAAAATGCATGGAAAAATCACTCCAGAAAAGTCGATACCTCAGCTGAAAGCCTTTATGGAAGCCGGTGGTTCTGTAGTTACTTTGGGTACCAGTACTAATCTTGCTTATCATTTGGGTCTTCCTGTGCAAAATGCATTGGTTGAAACAGGTGCAGATAATGTAGAAAAACCACTTCCAGGAACAAAATATTATATTCCAGGCAGTGTCCTGCGGGTAAGTGTCGATCCGTCACAGCCTTCTGCTTTCGGTATGTTTAAAGAAGCAGATATCAATTTTGATAACAGTCCCGTGTTTAAATTCGCATCAGATGCCACAGAAAAAGGTGTAAAACCCATTATATGGTTTTCAACAGATAAGCCTTTGCGTAGCGGATGGGCCTGGGGACAGTCGTACCTGAAAGATGGTATAGCAGGTTTCTCAGCGCCGGTAGGATCTGGTAAACTGTTTGCCTTTGGCCCGGAGATCATGTTCCGCGGACAATCACATGGTACATTTAAACTGTTGTTTAATGAATTGTACTTAATGAAATAATACTACTCAAAGATTGCCTAAGAGATTAGGCAATCTTTAAAACTATGACCCTGTACGGATATGCAACCAGGGACATAATAATTATTTGATAATAAAAATATATTTTGATGAAAAGAGTACTACTACTTTTGTTACTTCTCACCGCCATGCTGGATCAGTCGCGGGCGCAGAAGAAAAAGGGAACAACGGCTGCTGCGGTAGTTCCCGCGTATGACGCAAGTCTTTACAGTGGAATGCAATGGCGCCAGGTAGGGCCTTTTCGTGGCGGACGTGCCGGTACGGCCACGGGTGTAAAGGGTAAACCTAACCTGTACTATTTCGGTTCAGCAGGTAGTGGCGTCTGGAAAACAGAAGACTCCGGTCAAACCTGGGACAATATCACAGATGGCTACTTTGGCGGTTCTGTGGGTGCCGTAGTTGTATCTGAAAGCAATCCCGACGTCATCTATGCCGGTGAAGGAGAGCAGACTGTACGTAATAACGTTTCTTCCGGATGGGGAATGTGGAGATCGCGCGATGCTGGCAAGACCTGGAAACAGATCGGGCTTAAAGATTCCAGGCATATCGGACGAATCAGGGTCCACCCAACAAACCCTGATTTAGTTTATGTGGCCGTTATGGGAGATTTATGGCAGCCATCAGATACCAGAGGTGTATACCGCAGTAAAGATGGTGGTGAAACCTGGGAGCGCATTCTATTTGCCAGTAAAGAAGCTGGTGCGGTAGACCTTACTCTTGATCCCTCTAATCCCAGTATTATGTATGCCAGCACCTGGAACATCAAACGTAACGGATGGAGAATGGATAGCGGCGGACCAGATTCCAAGCTTTGGAAAAGTACAGACGGAGGTAATACCTGGAAAAACCTGATGATCAACCCAGGTATGCCCGAAGGTACAATTGGTATCATCGGTGTAACAGTTTCACCAGTAAACCCTAAACGCGTCTGGGCTATTATCGAAGCCAAAGGTGGTGGCGTTTTTCGTTCCGACGATGCAGGTGCTACCTGGACCAAAGTCAACGAACAGCGCGACCTCCTGCAGCGTGCATGGTATTACTGCCGCATTATTGCAGATACCCAGGATGAAAATATCGTTTACGTCATGAATGTAAGTTATGGCAAGTCTGTAGACGGCGGAAAAACCTTCCAGCTGCATGATGCACCACATGGCGACCATCACGACCTCTGGATTGATCCTGCCAATAACCAGCGTATGGTCATTGCAGACGATGGCGGAGCGCAGATTTCCAACAATGCCGGCATCATCTGGTCTACCTATGGTAATCAGCCTACGGCACAGTTTTACAGGGTTACTACAGACAATCACTTCCCATATCGTATCTACGGAGCACAACAGGATAACAGCAGTGTGCGTATTTCACACCGTACTTCAGGTGGTTCCATAGGAGAGCGCGACTGGGATGTACTGGAACTGGGTGAAAGTGCCCACCTCGCACCTGACCCCCTCAATGAAGATAATGTATATGGTAGTGCCTATAAAGGAACCATGAAAATGCAGGATATGGTTACCGGTCAGCTTCGTTCCACCAATGTATGGCCAGACCTTCCCGCCGGTTCAGGCGCCGATATCATGAAATTCCGCTTCAACTGGAACTTCCCTATTTTATTCAGCCCACACGATCCTAAAAAACTTTACGCAGGTTCAAACTACCTGCATGTAAGTTACAATGGCGGACAAAGCTGGGAAGTCATCAGTAAAGACCTTACCAGGAATGAGCCCGCAACCATCGCTTCATCCGGAGGGCCAATTACTCAGGATAACACTGGTGCAGAATATTATGCCAATCTTTTTGTGATTACAGAATCTCCTTACACCAAAGATGAGATCTGGGTGGGTTCTGATGATGGTTTGCTCCATATCACCCGCGATGCAGGGAAATCCTGGAAAAATATCACTCCAGCCGGACCAAAATATCAAATGATGAACTGTATTGATGTCAATCCTTTTGTCAAAGGTGGCGCTTATGTAGTATCTACAGCTTATAAATTTGGCGATTACAGGCCTTTCATTTATAAAACAGACGATTATGGTAAAACCTGGAAGACCATTACCAATGGCATTCCAGCACAGGAATTCGTTCGTACAGTAAGGGCAGATCCAAAGCGTAAGGGATTACTGTATGCAGGAACAGAAAAAGGTATGTGGATCTCATTTGATGACGGTGCAAACTGGAGCCGCTTCCAGCTCAACCTTCCACCTGTGCCTATTCATGACCTGACCATCAAAAATGATAACCTTATTGCCGCAACTCACGGTCGCGCTTTCTGGATGATTGATGACCTTACGCCCCTGCATCAGCTGAATGCAGAAGTAGCCGCCAAACCAGCATATCTTTACAAACCTATCCCTTCTTACAGGATGTTTGCTAAAGCAGAAGATTCAGATCCAGTAATAAAGAAACTGGAAGGACAGAATCATCCTGGTGGAGTAATTGTTAACTATTTCGTCAAGGATACCACCGCCGGAGAAGTAAAGCTTGAGTTTTTTGAGCAAACTGGTAAACTCATCCGTACTTTTTCTACTACTTCAAAAGATGCCGAACCACTTAAAATTAAAAAGGGAGGAAATACTTTTGTGTGGAACATGCGCTATCCAGGCTATAAAACATTTACAGGAATGGTGTTCTACGGATCGCCTAACAGCGGACCAAAGGCTGTTCCTGGTATGTATAAAATGCGCCTTACTGCCGCAGGGCAGGTCTCAGAGCAGGATTTCGAAATCCTTAAAGATCCACGTGTAAAAACCTCGCCAGAAGATTTCAAAGCTCAGTTTGAATTCCTCATTAAAGTGAGGGATAAAGTTAGTGAGGCCAACCTGGCAATTGCCGGGATCAGGAGTACTAAAGAAAAACTCGAATTGCTGAAAAAACAGGGGGGGAAAGAAGAGGCCATAAAAAAACTCGAAAATGAGCTTACGGTAATCGAAAACAATATCCATCAAACTAAAAACCAAAGCAGGCAGGATCCCCTTAACTTCGGGATTAAGCTCAATAACCGTTTAGGGTTCCTGATGGTAGATCAGGGTCTTTCAGATTATCCGCCTACCCAACAGGCAGAGGAGGTCCGTGGAGAACTTTCACGTGATATAGATATTGAACTTGAACACCTCAAAAAACTTATGGAAGAGAACGCAGAATTAATTAAAGCACAAAAAACTGCAGTGTAAAATACTGTTGCTTACAGGTCTGCCAGATCCGGTGTCCAGGCCTGAGTGCTAAATTGTACTTCCAGTTAAATATAAGAGTGCCGCTCAAATTAAATTGAGCGGCCTTTTTGTGATAAAATTTGATCTGTTTAATTTTTTATTTTTATAAATCAAACAGATCAAATCCCTATATTTCACAGAAAAACTTGCTTCAATGGCTTTTTGAAGCAATAAAAACAAAATGTCCAAGTTATAGGAGTTTTAAATTACCTTTGAGCCAAGGAGAAGATTATGGGATTGAAGATGCGTATTACG
>Ga0247815_10000556_pt1 | contig 29374 bp, 40 predicted proteins | sample UWRJL194509B1_FD_181014 | JGI IMG/M metagenome (GOLD analysis project Ga0247815, IMG submission 181014) | Plant litter microbial communities from Arlington Agricultural Research Station in Wisconsin, United States - UWRJ-L194-509B-1 | ecosystem: Environmental > Terrestrial > Plant litter >...
GGTTCGCACCACGCCTTCGAAGCTCAGATGGTAGAGCGTCCGACTGAAAATCGGGAGGTTACCGGTTCGACCCCGGTAGGAGGCACAAAGATTCCGAGTACGCGTGCGAGGGGTCTTAGGTTAGGTGGTAGTCTAATAAGAACTACCTAAGTGTTCGGTTTATCCGACCAGCCAATAACCGACATGTCTACGTATCCCAACGGTAGAGGAACACGTCTCAGAAACGTGCCAGTGGGAGTTCAAATCTCCTCGTAGACACGCTTAGCCGGTTTTGTAAGGTTCTCCGGCTTAGCACCATGGCTCTTTGGTGGAATGGCAGACACGCCGGTTTTAGGTACCGGTACCGAAAGGTGTGCGGGTTCGACTCCCGTGAGGGCTACGCAATAACTAAATATATGGCTCCTTATCCCAGCGGTAGAGGAACATGTTTCAAAAACATGAAAGCATGGGTTCGAATCCCATAGGGGCTACGGTGTAAGTTCAGGCAGCTTTGGGTGCCTTGCCTTACGCTAGAGAATCAATGTTCCTCGCTACCTGCGTGACACCTGACGGTGACGGTCGATTCTCTTTATGAGCGTGTGCTGGAATTAGGTAGACGGGTGCGGTTGAGAGCCGTATGGACAATAGTCCGTGAGGGTTCAAGTCCCTTCATGCTCACACAATAAATGGTAGACTGGTTGTATGCGAAATACACCGTCTACTGATACAGAATTTACCCAAGCGATTGAGGGTTCTGCCAGTTATCGGCAGGTCTTCTTGAGCTTGGGTATGTCTGTTTCTGGGGGCAGCTACAATCACGTAAAAAAGCGTGCTGAACGCCTCGGTCTATCTACAGACCACTTCACGGGGCAGGCCTGGAACAAGAACACCCGAAGTCCGATTCGAAAGACTCCCGAGGAGATTTTGATTGTTCTTCCGGAAAATAGCTACCGAGCAAAGACTTCGGAACTTCGCCGTGCTCTTCTTGAGCTAGGTGTCCCGCACAAGTGTGCCATCTGCGGACAACTTCCTGAGTGGAACGGTCTGCCTCTCGTGCTCCCAGTTGACCATATTGATGGCAATTCACTGGACAATAGACTAGAAAATCTGCGCTTTCTTTGTGGCCACTGCCACTCACAGCAGGCTACCGGAGTTCCGTATAGAAAATCCAAGTAGTCTCTGATAAGCTCGTCGTATGACTGAAATACAAGAACTACAAAAGCTCATTGGCGAGACCAATGGGAAGTCCGGATTCAACGACTACGCCTCGCTCCCGGACGAAGCCAAGCCTCTCTACATCGGTAACAAGCTGATGTTGGTCAACTCTGAATTGGCCGAGGCTCAGGATGAAATCCGTACCGGCCATGCCCCGGATGAGACCTACTACCCCAAGCCCGAACTCCCCTACTCTCTCGTTGCAGAAGTTGGCGATACCGAAGAGGCGCAGAAGGCATTCGACGCATATCTCGCAAGTAAGGCCGACACCACGGTGCGCAAGCCCGAGGGGTTCCCGTCCGAAATCGCTGACGCCGTGATCCGCCTGTTCGGCCTCGCCTACGAGCTTGACATCGACCTCGAAGCAATTATGCGTGAGAAGATCGCATACAACGCGACTCGCGCCTACCGCCACGGAAAGCAGTTCTAAATGACATTTATCTCCCTATCTTCTGATCTCGAAGTAGAACTCGTCCAGGTCGAGGCCTCCGACGAGTTCGTGGCGCAGACCGCCCGAGTATCCACCGCGAATGATCTAGGACTACAGGAAGACGGCAAGACTGCCGGTCTCATCCGTTACCTGATGAAGAAGCGTCACGGCTCACCATTCGAGCACAATATCTTCACCTTCCGCATCAACGCTCCTATCTTCGTAGCTCGTGAAGCATTCCGCCACCGTATCGCCTCTTACAACGAGGTCTCGGGGCGCTACACCAAGCTGGAGCCGAAGTTCTACATCTATCCCGCAGAACGCCCTCTCGTGCAGCAGGGGTCATCGGCTCACCCCGATCTCGTGGCGGGGGAGGCGGAACTTACTGACATCACCAACGCCGCACTAGAGCGTTCTTATCTGGAAAGCTGGGCACAATACGAACACCTGATCTCTCAAGGTGTAGCTCTCGAAGCTGCTCGTTCAGTTCTACCAGTCGGTATCTACACCTCGTGGTACGTTTCCATGAACTCTCGTGCACTTATGAACTTCCTCTCTCTGCGTGTTGACGCCGAGGGGAATGTCTTCGAGACCAAGCCTCAGTGGGAAATTCAGAAGGTCGCTGAGAAGATGAGCGAGCACTTCCACGAGCACATGCCAATCACCGCAGCAGCATTCGAAAAGAACGGACGTATCGCACCATGACAACAGTAGTTGCCGTAGAAACCCCCAAGGGCGTAACATTCGCCTCTGATTCACGCATTACCACCGGATGGCAGGTGAATGACGGGTGGCTCGATAAGGTCGTAAAGAACGGTTCGATCACTTTTGCAGCAGCCGGATATCTGCGCACAATCCAGATTCTCGCCTACGCGAAGCTTCCTGAGCCTCCAACTTCCAGCAAGGAGGCAGTTCTCGACCGTTTCGTAGCTCTGGAACTTGTGCCCGCCGTTGTGAACGCATTCAAGGACACATCCGAGGGTGATGCCCTCCGTGGTAGTCAGGTTCTCGTGTCGTTCCGTGGACGCGTATACAGCATCGGTGGCGATGGTTCCTGGCTCCGTAGCAAGAACGGCCACTACGCGGTAGGTTCGGGAGCGGAGTACGCTCTCGGTGCTCTCGCGGCGGGGTCTACCCCCAAGGAGTCGGTGGTCATCGCGTCTCAGTACGACAACGGGACCAACAGCGATGTACGCAAGCTGACTATCAAGAACAAGAAGTAATCTAGTCAGATCGCTTGACACGTAGAAATTCATATGCCAGACTTTACTTATCAGCAACACAAGGGGCTGAAAGTCTGCTAGAGTATTCACATGACTTCAAAGCAGCGCAATAGTGGGACCCAGACGGTAACATCCGTCAAGGGTATCACCGGGCTGTCGTAAAGTCGAATAACTAGACTTCGGCCCTCCTGAACAGCGAAAGCTTAGTAGCGGGGGCCATTTGCATTTTGAAAACTCTATAGTGGATAAGTAATAAATAGGACCCTCTTTCGGGAGGGTCCGCTCGGAGAGTGACCCCGACTGGTGAAGGGGAACGCTTGGAAAGCGTCTCGTAGCGAAAGCTATCGTGTTCGATTCACGCTCTCTCCTCGAATGTATAGGTCTGAATCCCCCGACAGTTCGTGACTGTCCCGGAGGAGGATAAGATATTGAAGACAGGGCCGGTTCAGAAGCGGTAACCCCGCCCTCCTGTCGCCTATACAATCACGGATAGTAAACCCGGCAGGTGTCGGGGATGGTTTCGAAAGCCATACGGCGGGTCAACCGCTGAGTTTCAAGTACTCTGCTATCCTCGGTAACGCTTCTAGACCCGCAACCGCTTCGAGCGGCAGACTCTAGAAGCACCTTTGGATAGTAACCCCGGTAGGTATCGGGATCAGCCTTGAAAACTGAATGAACCGAAAGGTTTGGGGGTCGGGACCTCTTCTATCCGCAATGCGTACCGGAAGGAACCGGAACGGGCTATGATTCAGTAGCTATCTGACGGGAGTCGGTGCGCAGCATATGCAACTGAGGCGACAGAGGGACCTAGAACGTATAGGGATTTGTCGCACGAACCGGTAACGCGGGTTCCCGGTTGCATTATGGAAGATGAACCTGTAGGGTTACAGGACATGCCTGCTAAGCATCGTGCACCTCCGGGTGTGGATTTCGAATATCTCTTCTTCCTCTTGCGCAACACGAAGTCTTGTGTTACGCTCTTAGTAACAAGCAACGCAGCAACACATACGGGTCTTTCGTATAATGGTATTACCGCTGGCTCTTACCCAGCAGACGGGAGTTCAATTCTCCCAGGACCCACGCTTTAGTCATCAGCCAAGACGGTAGCTCCGAGGAAGCGAAATGAAAACGCACAGATAACTAACAATGAGAATCCGGATTCTTAGCGGAAAGTGGCTGTGTGAGCGGGTTCAACGACCTGATGAAGCACCAAATGGGGTATTAGTTCAATGGTAGAACATCAGTTTTCCAAACTGAGTACGCGAGTTCGATTCTCGCATACCTCTCGCAGGATGACCAGTACCGCATTGCAACGGTGTCTGAGAAAAATCTGGTTCGGCAACAATCGCCGCTCGGGCTAACCGAGTGCTACTGGAGGGTAGCGTAAAATGGGTCTTCTGGGGTATATGCCGATATGGTGCGGCGTCAGTCTTCCAAACTGAATTAGAGCGAGTTCGAGTCTCGCATACCTCTCGATGGGGGTTCGAAACCCCATAAGTCAAGACCTAGGTTCGATTCCTGCTGGTGCAATGGTCTTGGCGAACATGCGAATGTAACTCAGTGGCTAGAGTATCACGTTGCCAACGTGGCTGTCGCGGGTTCGAATCCCGTCATTCGCTCGATAATCAAAGCTCCCCGGAGGTCTGGCCAGACCAAAGGGGTGACCAATCATAAGGTGACAAGCTGAGATACCAGCGCCGCAGTAGTGATGTTCTAACGAGGGAAGCGCTTCCCGTTCGAGATTCTGCGGGCCTAGGCGGGACTAATCTTACGCAATGGGAGTGCCTTCGGGTAGTGTCCGGTCTTAGAGCCGGTGGCGTTATCGCGTCGTCAAAAGTCTCCTAATTTGCCTCTTTAACTCAGTTGGTAGAGTGCTACTCTTGTAAAGTAGATGTCATCGGTTCGAACCCGGTAAGAGGCTCAGATTGTTGGACACTATCTGCCGTGTAATGGAGGCTCTGGTGTCGTAGTGGGTGTCTCTTCCAGTACACGGAGACAAGTCGCGCCCAGTCGCGGCCAACAATCCCCTAAGTGGCGATCCCAGGAGTGACCGCTGTTGGAGTAACAAACCAAGATAACCTGTGCACGGGCCTTGTCAAAAATCTCCACTAGTCACGTTCGCCTTCGGACGACGTGGCGCTTGCCAACTTAGCTCCAGTGGTAGAGCGGTCGTTTCGTAATCGACAGGTCGTGAGTTCGAATCTCACAGTTGGCTCTGGGTCAGACGTGACCTATCGGCAAGCGCACCGGACAGTAACGCGCAGCACGCCCCTGTGGCTCAATGGTAGAGCGCATTCTTGGTAAGAATGAGGTTCCGAGTTCGATTCTCGGCTGGGGCTCGATTAGGTGGAAGGCTGAACATGCTGGAAAGTGGTCATGACACGACCGGGGTCCTCCGGCACCTAATACCCATTGAGCAGCGGGGTTCGACACCCTCGGTTCTGGCGACGGCGTAAAGAAATGAACGTAGTGGTGCCTGCTCAATTATGGATGTGTGGCCAAGTGGTAAGGCACCTGCATGACTCGCAGGCGAGCAGGGGTTCGAATCCCCTCACATCTACGGTTCTGGCGTCGGTACGCAGCGAAGTCTCACACATTTGGCATAGCGGGATCAGCACCCGTTGGAACTACTAGTTGACACAGAGATTTTCTTCTGTTAGACTGATAACAAGCAGGCAGTGATGGCCTGACTATCAAGGAATCGTTCCGGCAGGGAGACAACTTGAATGACTTGATCATGAGTGAAAGCGTTCGGCAGCTACCTCCACTGATCAGGATTCACACATGGACGTATAGCTCAGCGGCAGTAGCAAATCCTTTACACGGATAAGGTCGGGGGTTCGATCCCCTCTACGTCTACAGTTAGTCGAAAGACTGCTATGTAATCCTCTTTAGCTCCAAGGCGGAGCAAGCGGCTGTTAACCGCTCGGGACTGGTTCGATTCCAGTGGGAGGAGCTTGACGGGTTGTAAGTAACTCTGAACGCACTAGAGAACTTTCAAACGAAGTGCTCCACAAGATAGCTAATTGTGGTAGCATTTCAACATTGGCCATTAGCTCAACAGGCAGAGCAAATCACTGTTAATGATTAGGTTCCGGGTTCGAATCCAGGATGGCCAGCAAATACGAATATGTGTTATGATGTTCGTATGAAGACCTGTTCTAAGTGTGGCCTCTCTAAGTCAGAGAGTGAGTATCGTGTCGTCCGAAAGGATAAGCGATCTGCTCACTGCAATGACTGCCAGAGAGCCATGAATAAGGCACACTATGAGAACAACAAAGAGTACTACGCTAAGAAGGCCCGAGTAAATGCAAAAGCCTACGAAGCTAGTATTCGCAAGTTCTTGGGGGAGTATCTACTCCTACACCCGTGTGTAGATTGCGGGAATGGTGATTTGAGAGTTTTGGAGTTTGACCACGTACGCGGAGTGAAACTGTTTAGTATCTCCGACGCTGTACGACGCCAACTCTCTCAGAAGAAGATAGAAGAAGAAATTTTGAAATGTGATGTTCGTTGCGCTAACTGCCACAGAATTGTGACAGCAGAGCGCGGTGGATGGCATAACTCAATTATGTCTCTATAGCTCAGTTGGATAGAGCGTCGGTCTACGAAACCGAAGGTCGCTGGTTCGAATCCAGTTAGGGACACGCAATTGATTGGACTGACGCAGTGCACCTTCGGGTGGCTGAGGAACCTCCGAGCTATTCGACAACTACCGTGTGGTAGAGACTTCGGTCTCGCTCAAGAGCCACTAAGCCCAACCTAAAAAGCAGGGTGCAGGATGTTAGCAACACCAAGTCGTTCTAGAGAGTTGTCGCTCAATGATGAACAGGTAGGTGGCTTAGACAGATGTCAGTCTTAAATGACAGAACTCGGGGTATAGATCAATAGCAACCCTGCCTTATTAGCTCAACGGCAGAGCATCAGTCTCCTAAACTGATTGTGCGGGTTCGATTCCCGTATAGGGCACGCAACAACAAGTGGATATGGTCCAGAGGAAACGACATTGGTCTACGAAACCAAAGACTCGGGTTCGATTCCCGATATTCGCACGCATAACAAAAACTTGGTTCCGAAAAGGGTTTGGGAGGGCCAAGCATTCCGTGGCAAACCAGAAACCCCGAAAGACACAGGCTGTGAGGGAAGTTCCCACAGTGCTCGCTGTTAGGCCGCGTCCCACCCCTCTAGCTCAGCGGAAAGAGCAGCACCCTCCGAAGGTGTGTGCACGAGTTCAACTCTCGTGAGGGGTTCGCAACAACTAAATACATACCATGCCTCATTAGCTCAGTTGGTAGAGCAGGGAACTCTTAATTCTCGGGTCGGCGGTTCAAGTCCGTCATGGGGCACAATGGCTCTCACTTTGTAATATTCCCAGTGAGGTGGCTAACCGGTTTCGCACACCGTCCAGCAAAGTGCCTAATGGGTGTTGGTGTAACTGGCAACACTGAGGACTCTGAATCCTCCATTCTTGGTTCGAATCCAGGACGCCCAGCGAGTAGGAAACGGGAGTTCGATTCTCCCCCTGTCCCACTAAGGGGCGGGTAGATCAATGGCAGATCACCTACGTTGACTTCTGTTTGCGGAAGTGGTGGACCGCTATAGCCTAGGCTATGGCCCCGTTTGGCGGAACGTAAAACCGCCGTAATCCAGGATGTCAAGGCGGCAATCACGGCTCTGAACTGTGACCAGATGGGTTCGATTCCTGTTCCTGGAGCAATAACAAACCTAAGGGGGAAATGCCCTCGGAGGAGAAAGTAACACAATGGCAACCGCCAATGAAGCAGCCCAGACCGCATTCGACTTCCTCGTAGAAGTTATCGAAAAGAAGAGCACGATTGACACTACGGTGGCCCTCTATCCGGACGGTCTTCGTCTAGAGGCCGCGCGAGAAATCTTGAAGTACTCGGGAGCGCCCAAGACGCCGGGTGCTCGTCCAACTTTCAGCTAGAATTATGGAGTGGTGATCTCCTAAACTCACCAGTAATTCCCCATAGTGTAACGGCAGCACGCGAGTCTTTGAAACTTTTAGCTCTGGTTCGAATCCAGATGGGGAAGCAATACTTATCCACTATAGAGATATGGGTCTCTCGTATATCGGAAAATACTGTAGGCTTTTACCCTTCAAAGCGGAGTTCGACTCTCCGGGGACCCACGCAACACCAACCAAACGACAAAGGACAAAAAGCATATGGCTAAGGATCGCGACGAATTCAACGACATCAAGGCAGAATCGGCTGTGGCCGACCTGACCGGAAAGCGCCACGGGCGCGTTGTCGTTGTGATCGGCAAGGGGCACTTCCGTATCCGTTGGGACGATAACGAGGAAGAAATCCTCCAGCGTCACCAGATTCTCACCCGCTACACCACCCAGAGCAGCAAGTTCTAGCTCATGCTTGAGGGTAAGGTCGTAAACGGCTACTGGGAACCCGGGCGTCTCAACCGCATCCTCGGGCGTCAGCTTGAGTGTGGACAGCGCCCATGGTGGCGTGAAGGCGCAGCTACCGTGGCAGAGTTCACTTCTGCTGCGTTCGTGTACTACGTGCGAGGCAAGAAGTACGATCTCTCGATGGTCGCTGACAACAAGTTCACTCTTTTCGCAATGCGACTCAGTTACCGCGAAGCACTCGCGTTCGAGAAGATCGTCATGCGCAAGTCGTATGGCGGCTTCAAGGATGGCGAGGACTACGCAGACGTAGAGATCGACATTATCAAATTCCCCTTCGGATGGCGTTGACATCCGTCTTCAATCCATGTTAGGATATAGACATGAAGAAGAACACCAAGCAGATTGGAACCGGCATGTGGCGATATTAGAGCCATAGTCCCCGAGAGGAACTGCCTCTCCCTATGGCTCAGAAATGAGCCAACATGTCCCGCACCGATAAGGACCGTCCTTACTGGGTGATCGAAAACGAGAGCACCCTCACCGATCACCGCCACGAACGCTTCGGTAAGCCCATCTACGGATGGCTCTACTCACGTGATGAGTCCGGCAAGCGTATCAAGATCACCGAAGCCCTCTACCGACCTGCTTACGCTATCCTCGCAAGCAAGAACTACCCACGTACCAAGTACACCCCAGCAATGATCGCTGAGGCAGAAAAGTACACTACGGCACCTCCCGCAGTAATCGCGTCTAAGAATTGGCACGTTTACATGCAGTTGCGTCGTATGTACGATCCTGAAAAGCTTATCTTCGTCGGATACCGCTCTTACTACAAGCGCGAATTCACGGTTGTGGGCTATGTCAAGGATTTCTGCACCGCTGGAGAAAAGGTCAAGGACGGCAAGTACTGGTTCCGCCAGGATTTGCCGTGCACGCCTGATCTCGCTAAGACTGCACCGAATCGTAAGCGCTACACCCGTGGAATGTCCAACGCGCGTAGCTCCTACAGCAAGACCCGCAACGGCGGAAACCGTGTGGTCGCCCGTGACACCCTCAAGGGTGCTGCCAAGGCCTACAACGCGGGAGCCGAAGTTGACGACTTCGATGAAAACGTCAACCTCACCGCTCAGCACCGCCACTCGATGGCATGGGACCTCTATTGAGTTCCATGATGCGCTACAAGTCGTTCACGTACTCTTGCCGTTGCTGCGAAACAACGGGCAAAGGCCGTGAGCGCTTTGCGGATAAGCGTATTGCTCAGCAAGAAATTCAAGATCAACTAGATTCAGAAGACGAAGAATAATGCCCCAGGTACTCAATTTCTACGCACTCAACAAGCATATTCCCGAAGGGGCTGTGTATATTGGTCGAGGTCGTGGGAGTATCTGGGGCAATCCTTTTGCCATCGGAGAGCACGGCACTCGCGAAGAAGTCATTGACAAGTACCGAGAATGGGCGTATTCTGAACCTGAACTAATTAGAACGGCCCGAGTATTATTGGCTGGTAAAGACCTCGTGTGCTTCTGCGCACCTAAAGCATGTCATGGAGACATCTTGATTCAGATCGCGAATTCCTCCGGTTACATAGCCTAGGGGAGCTACCCCGAGGCAACTCAAATACAAGGAGAATCATGACCTACCGCACTGCCCATATCAGTTCCAGTAAGGAACATCCCAACCTTCTCACCATCCAGGATCGCTCGCACTTCCGTGACAGCGTGTTCAATGGTGTGGATAGCCTCTGCGCCCTCACCAGACACCGCGTGATCTGCTCCACCGTCTGGGGCCAGAATCTCTACAACAAGCTCTGGACGTGGACGGACAACGCCGCTACCGATCTCTACTCGGTCGATATCGATAGAGCCGGTATTTCCTCTCTCTCGCACGATCCCGAGGACTGGTGGCCCGGAGACCCTGACGAGGACGACTAGCAACTAAGCCGCTCGGTAGCTTGACTACTGGGCGGCTTTGCTGTAGGCTCGAAGCATGACGAACTACGAAGACATCCGCACCTTCCCAGAGCCACTGCTCGGTGCCAAGAGCGACACCCTCATGTGGGCGCACGTCGAAGACATCGAGTCGCAGGCCGTGGAACAGATTCGCAACGTTGCGGCTCTCCCGTGGGTCCACGGTGTTCGCGTGATGCCCGACGTTCACCTCGGTGTAGGCGCGACCATCGGTACCGTCATCGCTTCCGAACAGGCTATCAGCCCGTCCGCCGTTGGCGTTGACATCGGCTGTGGCGTGAACGCGGTCAAGACCAACCTCACGCTCGAAGATGTCGAGCCTCACCTCCACGCTCTCCGTCTCGCTTTCGAGGCTGCTGTTCCGGTCGGCTTCAACGCTCACGAGAAGAACGTCTCCTCAGGCATCAAGGGTGACAAGCAGTTCTGGGCACGCTTCAAGGACCTCAAGGCTCCGGTCCAGAACCTCGAAGGACGTGCGCTCAAGCAGCTTGGTACGTTGGGTGGTGGAAACCACTTCATCGAACTCTGCACGGACGCCGAGGACAACATCTGGATCACGCTGCACTCGGGTTCGCGCAACATCGGCAAGGAACTCGCTGAGCGCCACATCGATGTCGCCAAGTCGCTCCCGCAGAACCAGGACCTCCCGGACAAGAACCTCGCGGTATTCCTGCGAGACACGCCGGAAATGGTGGCGTACCGCCACGACCTCGAATGGGCGCAGGAGTTCGCTATGCGTTCTCGCTCCATGATGATGTCGCTGATCAAGGGTGAAGTAGCTCGCTACTTCGACTCGCGCCTGTCGGTGCCGGAGCACCAGCACGGAGTTACCTTCGAGGACGAGATCAATTGCCACCACAACTACGTGGCGGAGGAGGAAATCGATGGGCGCATGATGTTGGTTACCCGCAAGGGCGCTATCAACGCGGCCAAGGGTCAGCTTGCGTTGATTCCGGGATCGATGGGGACCGGCTCGTACATCGTGCGCGGTCTCGGTAACCCAGACAGCTACAACTCGGCGTCTCACGGTGCCGGACGTAAGCTCTCGCGAGGGGCTGCAAAGCGCAAGTTCACCGAGGAGGACAACGGTGCTGCCCAGATTGCTTCGCAGCTTGGCAACATCGAGTCGCGCCGTGACTCGGGTATCTTGGACGAGCTTCCGGGCGCGTATAAGGACATCCACTCGGTCATGAAGGCTCAGGACAACTTGGTAGATTCGGTTGCCCACCTCCAGACGATCCTCTGCGTCAAGGGCTGATATGGCTCTTACGACTCAGCACGAAGAGTTCAAGGCGTCCAGTGTACAGCAGGGAGGGTTTATCGTGATCTACGATGAGAAGACGAACATGTGGATCAAGATCGACCCTCTCTTGCTGCGCGAGATTCTTTACGCGCACACTGACGAAGAATACTTTCAAATGATTGATGAATCCGAGCAGCCATACTCGGAACGTTCTCAACAACTCGCGAAGGAGCTTCGTGCTAAGGCATTGAAGAATCTTGGGAGAGAGGATGAAATTGAAAGACTGTAGATGCATCTGTCACGAGAGCATCGGAAATGGTGTACTGAGCTTTCAGGCCCACGAAAACCAGAAGTGCGTGTGCAACGGCGGTAAGGGATTTAATGATTTCGGTGATGATGTCGCTCCGCCGTCGCCGGGGGGTATTTTTCGTACCGAGGCATTTGCTGTCGTTATCGGCACGCATGTTCGTGCCATCTTCTACTCTGAGGCCGAAGCTGATGGCTATGTGATAGAGAATAACTTGCTAAAGTTCGATTTTAGAATTCAACCCACTAAGATTTTTTTCAACAGTGGTTGCACTCCGATAACAACCAAGCTAAACTAGGATTATGGGCACACTCGTACATCACACAGGCGACATCTTCACCACCACCTCTCACGGGATCGGGCATGGTGTCAACACTCAGGGAGTGATGGGCCACGGCATCGCCGTACAGTTTAGAGAGCGATTCAATGAAATGTATGAGGCCTATCGCATCCTCTGCCGTCAAGGCAAGCTCTCTCCCGGTGAGACCTTTATTTGGGAGATCGGCAAGGGATATTTCATCTACAACATCGCATCCCAGGAACTCACGGGAGCCAACGCATCCTACGCGTGGCTTGAGCAGGGCGTCAAGGCGGCTCTCATTCACGCAGACAATCACGGCCTCACGACCATCGCTCTTCCCCGTATCGGGTCGGGCGTGGGAGGCCTCAATGAGCGTGAGGTCGAGCTTCTTCTGTCTCAGACGGTCGCGCCATTCAAGGCAAGTCTAGAAATCTGGACTCTTCCTCGCTGATACACTGGAAGAATGTTCATCGCATTCTTCCGAAAGCGCCTCAACGACCCGGCGTACCTGCTGTCGGCCAATGGCTGGCTAGCAGTCTTTTGGGCGATCAATTTTCCAATCGTCATCGGTATGTATTTCTTCCTGCCGGACGCGTGGAAGGCTATCTCTATCCTCTATCTTGCTCTCGTATCTGTTTACGCGAACTTCGTAGGTCATATCTCTTCTTGGCAGGCTTCGCGTGTCGAGGTCGAGCAGGCTCGTATTGAGTCGGAAGCTGATGAAAAGGCAGCGAAGCGCGATGAAGAGCTAATCGAGAAGATTGACGAGATTACGCCCGACGCCTAGCCGAGCATAAAGAGCGGAATCTGATTGGCGAATGCCACATATTCCGTCTTTACGATGCTTGTCGGCTGAGCCGTGAGACCTGTCTTACGCGAGGTACGCAGCGGAGAACTCGTTGTGAGTCCGTAGTTGATACCCGAAATCGTCAGAGTTGCACGGATTGTCGGTCCAGTCGTACCGATTGCGTAGATAACTACCCAATACTCCTGCCCGACAACTACGTCAAACGGCGCAGTGAAGGGTACAACCTTTTCTCCTGTTGTCAGGACATTGGTGACTGTACCGCTCAGCATATCCGCAGTCGCAGCTACCTGTACACCCGAGGTGTTGAAAACCAGCACCTTGCACTGAGATAGGGTTGCAGCAACGTTGGTCACACCGAAGTAAACATTGTTGACTGTTCCGGTCTTAGCGATCTTCATGCGGGTCAACTGGGCCGTTGCCGCCGTGATGGCGACCTGAGACGAGCAAAGCTCCGGTGGTACGGACCACCCGAACATGTTCTGGTCTAGAGGTGTGATGTACTGAGGTACACCATCGCCACCAGAACCGGCTGGCCCTTGTGCTCCCGTATCGCCCTTTACGCCTTGAACTCCCTGAATTCCTTGCGCGCCAGTATCCCCCTTGGGACCCTTGACATTTCCTGAGTTATTCCAGCCCATGTCTTACGCCAGTGTGTAGGTGTCGCCGGTAGCGGTGTCAAGATACATGTCTCCCACAGCCGATCCCGTAACGGTGACAGGTGCACCAACACCTGTGAACCACTTGGAACCGCGAACGCCCTGTGCGCCGTCGTTACCTGTTGGGCCGGTGGCTCCGGTAGCTCCGGTATCACCCTTGGCTCCAGCGGCTCCAGCCGGTCCCTGAGTTCCCTGGATACCCTGCGGGCCTACGTCTCCAGTTGCGCCGGTCTGTCCGGTTAGTCCGGTGTCGCCCTTTGGACCTGTGGCTCCGGTCGGGCCTACTTCACCCTGTGGTCCCTGAGGTCCACGGACTGTTCCTACGTCGGTGAATGTGCCAGCACCCCACACGTGGAGGTGGCCATCGTTGGCTGTAATCCAACCGTCACCGTTGGATGCTGTTGCCGGAAGGGCTGCCGAATTTGCTACAGTGCCCTTGACGGTTACCGAAGTTCCATCGGCACCTGCTGGGCCGGTGTTTCCCACGGGACCCTGAGGACCAACGTCACCCTTTTCGCCCTTGATGTTTCCTACTGTGGACCATGATGCCATGATATATTTCCTGTCTAGTTGAGTTGATACAGATCGCCAGTTGCGAGATCGAGGTATTCGTCTCCCACCTTTGAGCCGATGATTGTTGTTGGTTCTCCGTATCCGGTCCACAAACCTGCTCCACCGGTTGATCCGGCTGAGAGGGTGACAGGGGAAAGAGCATGGAACGAGATAATCTCAGCGGGTGTGAGAGTCTTGAGTCCGTTATTGAGATAAATCGGTCGTTGTGCTTGGAAAAGGTCGCACTCCATTATCGTGTGACCTCCTTATCGAGCGTCACGCGGCCCTGAGTGATGCGATTCACGCGTCCGTCAGGGTGGTAGAGTTCGACATCGTAGACGCCCGAGTACCACTCCCACGAGGAGGAGACTTCGGGGGCCACGCGTAGTGAGACCGAGCCTCCGGCTACCGTGACGTTGCCTGCCAGAAGGGACCACGAATAAAGGACGGTCGATGAGCCGAGTGCCTTACGGACTTGCGCTCGGGCAGACCATCCCGTAAGATCAGCAGGTGTCCCATCCGCATTCTGGATAGGCCACTGGACCTCCCATGTGGTTCCCTGAGGAATAACGAGGTCGTCTGTACGAAGATGTGGCATGATAATCCCTTGGGTCGTGAAAGCTTCTCCAATTCTATCGTGCTATTGCGAGTCTGATACTTCTGTGCTAGACTCGTATTACACACTTGGTGGTGTGGCTGACTGGCATAGGCGGAGGATTGCAACCCCTCTCAACTCGGTTCGATTCCGGGCATCACCTCCATCCCTCTATAGCTCAATGGAAGAGCAGACGTTTTCTAGGCGCACGGTTCCGGGTTCGAGTCCTGGTAGGGGGGCAAATATCAAAAAACGACAAAGGACAAGAATATGCCAGAAATTTCGGGAACCGACATCCCTCTCTCGCTAGAGCCTGCTGTCCTAGTACCAGACAACACAGATGGTAAATTCTGGGGTCCACAGACTCCAGAGCACACTGAGTCTGCATTCCTCGACATTTCTGCGGATTTTGACAGCAGCGAAACCCCCACTCAGTGGATTTGGCTCGCTTTCTTCTCCGACGATGAGCCGTGGTTTAAGCTAACTTTCAAAGAAGCTGCGGCTGTTCGAGATCGTCTGAACTACCTGCTGGAAATCTGGGATACTCTCACAGATGAACAGAAGGCCGAGTTCGAAAAATAGAACTTCCCGGTGAATGCCGGGTAGACCGCGTGATGCGGTTGAAACGAAAGGGGCGACAGATGCCCAGAGAACAAATCAACTACCCTGACTTGACGTTTGCTGCGAAGAATGTGGCACTGCATGATGCTCGTGGTGGTTCTGATATTCCCGGTGTTTCCGTAGTTGACTGGAATAGCCCGTCCATACATGTGGCCTGGAATCCGGCCAACAACGACAACCAGATGCCGTCTTGGATTCAGGTAGGATTCGAAGTAGACACTAACTACCTCGACATGTTCGAGCGTGAGACCGAGAACCAGCGTTTTGGTGACAGACTTGTTTTGTGGACTGACACTCTAAGTCCTGGAGATATTGATCGCATGATCAAGACGCTCAAGAAGGCTAAGAAGCGAGCATTCCCGCAGAATTAGTGTTACACTCTATCTAGACTTCCCGGCGCGATGCTGGGTAGACAGGCGCGATGCCTGCAAGTAGAGAGGGCAGAAATGCCAAAGGAATACCTGCTGAACCCTCAGCCGTTGAAGACATACCAAGACGGTGACGGACAACTACAAAACGCCCCTTGGGTCGAGCCAGTGTTCGGAATCAACTGGACTACCGGCGATGCTGGGCATGCTCAGCTTTTCGTGACCATCGACCGTAAGCAACTCAAGGCGATTATGGGTAGCGAAATGCACGATGAGAATGGTACGATCAGTATCTTCTCGGATACGCTTAGTCGCTACGAACTGAACAAAGATGTGAAGAACCTCCGCAAGGTGCGCGATCAGGTGCACGGAGCAGATGAATAAAAAAGTTTGATCAGGGTCTAGTGTGGCTCGCAATTGTGTGCTACACTAGATTCTCTTGGCCATATAGTACACTGGTTAGTGCAACGCTCTGATACGGCGTAAAAGATAGTTCGATTCTATCTATGGCTACAACACAATTAAATACCCATTCGGGGGATTAGCTCACTTGGTAGAGCGCTAGTATGGCATACTAGAGGTAGCGGGTTCGATTCCCGCATTCTCCACGGTTTCTCGGCTAGGCTGTGACTGCGTGCGGTCCACCTAGTCGGGAGATCACCACGGGTGCCCATGTTCCTTGGGGGCGAGTTTGCCTTGCACGCAGACTGTGGTGGGTTCAATCCCCATGGCATCCACGCGACAAATGTACGAGCCGGATGATTTCGATTATCGTAAGGATAGCTCAGTGGCTTAGAGCGCTGGTCACCATGACCAGAGACGCGGGTTCGAATCCCGCCCTTTACAACAAAAACCTCGAACTCAATAACACGTTCGTATAAATGGGACCTTAGCTCAGTTGGTAGAGCGATTGCTTCGCAAGTAATAGGTCAGGGGTTCAATTCCCCTAGGTTCCACCGAAAAATACAATTTAAAATAAAGCTTGCACAGCCAGACAGGGTGTGTTAGAGTCTTATCAAGACGAACGGCCAGCGAGAAAAATGCTGATCAGGTCTTGATCTTTTCGACAACTCCATAGAGAATTACGGTATACGAGCCGGAGCACGAGGGTTACCTATTTGAAGATTCCCCCTCACTGCACTCACATGTTCGTAATACCACTTAGATGAGCCGGAAGGTTACTTGGTTATCTCACTGCTAATGAGGCGAAAGCGCGTTCGATTCGTGCGATTGGTTGGGTCCTAGTCAAAACCCGAGTCCTACAACATGTTCATCTTTACAAACTTGACGAGCCGGATGATATTCGGTTATCTATCATACAGAAGAGGTCCTTGGTTCGAATCCAAGTCCCGGCACACATGCCGGGGTAGCTCAGATGGAAGAGCGCTAACCCCGAATTCAGATACATGCTCGTCTTCAAACTTGTTGAGCCGGAGATATTTGCTTATCTAAGGAATCAGGATGTCGGAGGTTCGATCCCTTCTCTCCCGACCATCGGGAGATAGCTCAGTGGAAGAGCGCCTGACATAATCGCGAATTTCATACACATGTTCAACAACACAAACTTCGACTTTGAGCCGGAGAGCATTGGTTACCTACAATGAATAGTAATGCGTGACGGGGCAAGTTGAACCTTCGGGTGATTCGCCTATCCAACAGATCGCTAAAGGAGGTTGTGACCTACATCACAACGAATACTGAGTAGACTCAGGTATTTCTGGTTAGAAGAATCAGATAGTGCCGAAGAATCGGTTAGTAGTCAGCGCGAAAGCTGATGGCGTGCATATAGCTTTTTAGTCTATATCGCGGGACAACCCAATTCTCATCACATGTTCAGAGTTTCAACTTCCGGTGCGAGCCGGATGGTCAGACCGTTATCACTCAACTGTTAATTGACTGCCGAAAGGCGCTCGGTCTCCAATAACATGCTCGCACTGAACACACGCTTGACAACCCGGCTGAGCCGGAGCTACAATGGTTATCTCAGTTCGAATCTGATACCTGCACTGTAAAAACCGGTGGGTATCGCCCAATTGGTGGGCATCATCCATTTGGCACAACATGCTCAGCCCCACAAATTTCGCGGTCAAAGACGACACGCAACCACATGTTCGATCCAACCGGGATCGAGCCGGATAGAAAGAAGCAAGACAAATGACAGATTCACTACGTACAGTGCGCAAGCGCCCAGCTACCAAGGTAGCGCCGGAGAAGGCCCCGGTTACGACAAAGGCCAAGTCCACTCAGGTCCTCGGACGTGATGGTGGCTACGTCTTCAACATCGGAGACTTCGAGCAGGCCAAGCGCTTCCTCGTTCTCGGTTCCGAAGGCAACTTCTACGAGTCCGGACAGCAGATGTCCGCCCAGAACGCTGGTACGGTCATCCGCCTCGCGTCCAACCCGGAGACAGCTATCAAGCTGATCGACCTCATCGTGGAAATCTCGACAGAGGGACGCGCACCGAAGGCCAACCCGGCTCTCTTCGCGCTCGCTGTCGCTGCCTCGCACGGCTCTGACGAGTCGAAGGCGTACGCTCTCGCGAACTTGGAGGCTGTGGCTCGCACCGCGACTCACCTCTTCCTGTTCCTCGGCTACGTCGAGCAGTTCCGTGGATGGGGCCGCGCCCTCAAGCGCGCCGTAGCCAACTGGTACACCAACAAGGGTGCCGACAAGGCTGCGTTCCAGGCTGTCAAGTACCAGAACCGTGAGGGCTTCTCTCACCGTGACGCTTTCCGTCTTTCTCACCCGGTAACGGATGACGAGGCGTTCAAGGGCCTCGGTGAGTGGATTCTGCGTGGGGACTCCTCGAAGGCTCCGGCCATCGTCAAGGGTCTCGTGGCTGCTCAGGCAGTCGGCGCTGACATCCCGGCGCTCATCCGTGAGTACGGCCTCACGTGGGAAATGCTGCCTACCGAAAGCCTCAACGAGGTCTCGACGTGGGAAGCACTGGCTGAGAAGAGCCTGCCTCTGGGCGCGCTCATCCGTCAGCTTCCGCGTCTGACGCGTATCGGATTCTTCGCACCGTTCAGCGAGAACACGGCCAAGGTCGTAGCTCGCCTGCACGATGTCGAGGAGCTTCGCCGCGCTCGTATCCACCCAATCAACCTTCTTGTCTCGCACAAGACGTACTCCAGCGGCAAGTCCGGTAAGGGTTCGTCCACATGGACTCCGGTCCGTGAGATCAAGGATGCGTTGAACGACGCATTCTACTTGGCCTTCAAGACAATTGAACCGGCCAACAAGAACACGATGATCGGTGTGGACGTGTCCGGATCGATGGGTTCGGACTACGGAGCTTACGCTTCGTATGGTTACGGCGGATACACCAGCAACCCTTCGGTGCTGACTCCGGCAGAGATCGCGGCGGCTTTGGCCCTCGTGACCATGGCTACCGAGCCGAGCACGCTGACCTACGGGTTCGCGACTTCGCTCCGTGACCTCGGGATCACTCCTAAGGACTCGCTGGAGACCACTCTGGCCAAGACGCGTGGTATGACCTTCGGGTCTACCAACCCCGGCGCGCTGATCGAGAAGGCAATCGCTGACAACATCCCGGTGGAGACATTCATCGTGATCACGGACAACGATGTGAACACGGGTCGTCACGTGTTCGAACTTCTCAAGAAGTACCGCCAGAAGTCAGGCATTGATGCTCGAATGATCGTGATCGCTACGGTTGCCACGAAGTTCAGCATCGCTGACCCGTCCGACTCCTTGAGTCTCGACATCGCAGGGTTCGACTCTGCGACACCTGCTCTGGTTGCAGACTTCTCACGAGGTCTCTAATCTCTTGACTTTCGAGTCATAAGAGCATAAACTGGAAAGCCTCCAGCCTTCGGGCTGGGGGCTTCTCTAGTTTAAGGATATAATGAAGACAACACTAAGTCAGGACTCTCCTCCAGAGAAGCCTGTAATCAAGGGGGCGTGGCAGCAGGTCATGACTCAGGACAAGAAAAAGATTGTCCGAACTCGTGACGTGTGGCTTGACGGCATCGAAGAGGTGGCCGCAAAGGAGTCCCGCATCGACATCCAGGGGACTGATCACTGGATCGAGCTTGCAACGCTCTCTGCGGCCTATTTGAGACGACTACAGGCTTCGTACGTACCGGGCGACCCGAGTGCGCGTACGCCTCTTAGACAGGCACAGAAGGCCGAACCAGTACGCCGACGCAAGAACCGTGAGGGCATGCCTTCACTCTACAGTTAGGAACAAAATGACAGATACACCATCCAGCTACGAATCCTCCAAGCGTGAGCGCGCCATGGCCTACGCTCTCGACTACCTCAGTAGCTCCTCGGGATATGACGCGGCTGACGGACAGCTTGCTGCCGACATTGCAGACAAGTTCTACGATACGCTCTACACCACGCGCCCGCCGCGACCTGCTCCTAAGCCTGCGGAACCCGCATACGGGTCTGGAAAAACCGAAATGTGGAATCCGACAGTGATTACCATCACCGATCCGGGCGGTGGAAAGGGTGAGTTTGTCGGCGTGACAAAGCCAAAGGTTGATGACGGCTTCGATAAGTTCTACTCTTCTCTGGCAAAGGGACTGCGTTTCTTCCTCACGCCGGGAGCCGCATACGACCGCTACCTTGTCTGGACAAAGGACAACGCCGTGTCTCCTCTCACCAAGTCTGGGTTCCTAGACCGCTGGGATAACACACGCGGTGATGTAGTTTAGCCGTAGAAACACTAAAGGCCCGACTCTTGAAAAAGAGTTGGGCCTTTGTTTTATCTGAATCCCCCGGTACTTATCCGCCAATATATGCGTGACAAGCCGGTTTGAGATTCTAGATCACCACCTAGGTTAGAACGGTTGTGACCATTCGAATGGAATACTGCCAGACTAGCCCGCTGAGGGCTGTAGGAACGAGAGTGATATTATTCATGTGTCTCCTAGTCTGGCCGAAGCCATCGGTTGTGTTACTTCGATTATAGAGCATAGATATCTCATTAGACACAGACGACGTATCTCCTGGACATAAATTTCGTCGCGTGTTATCTGCCAACTTTTTAGAAGTTCGTTTTGACCGACTTGAAAAAGCGCTTGACATTAGGGTCTACTTGGATGTCGTTCATTCGCAGCGGAGTCTTAATAAACAGCCCCTCAGGCGTCTTCACACGAGAGAGAGCCACGTAGGTCTGTCCGGCGCTAAACGCTCCGCTCTGGCCCAAATCCACCTCGATCTCATCGAGAGACAACCCTTGAGACTTGTGGATCGTCACGCCCCACGCGAGCTTCACAGGAAGCTGATGGAATTTCGGCGCAGCCATGTAGTCGTCTGGGTGTGTTCCTCCCGGAACCCACGCGTAACGCTCAACAGTATGGACCTCTCCGTCAATCTCTACAGAAACCGAAGTGGCTGACAAGTCTGCAATCGTGCCGTGTGTGCCGTTTACCCAACGATCTTCGCGGTCGTTGGTGAGCATCATGACCTTTGCACCCTTCTTGAGGCGTAGGAAGCGGTCTGCTGGCTCGTCACGCCCATACCCGGTATTCACCCGAGCATCGTACGTGTAGAGCGGTGAGCGGAGCTTCTGTAGCTCCGTGTCGTTGCGGAACTCCACGGCCTTTCGGCGCGCACCAAGGAGAATCGAATCCTTACTCTTACCCTGACGCATTCCGACCAGATTCAACTGGCTTAGTTCGTTCTGGGTAATCGAGCCATCACGGACGCCATTCAGCAAGTGCTTGAAATGGTCGTCTGCCTGACGGTGAATTGTCTGGAGTTCGAAAGATTCGAACGGCACATCCTCCCACACCTTGGCATCGAAGAACCACTCGGAACGATAGTTCCACGAATCGAGGTAATCCACGAGAGCCGGAGGGGCTACGGGAGGTAGCTGGTAGACATCCCCGAACATCACGATCTGCAATCCGCCAAATGGCGTGTTGTCTTCTCGGATGTACTGGAGCATGCGATCCACAGAGTCCATCATTTCGCTGGAAACCATGGAAACTTCATCGATCACGATGGTATCAAGGTCTTCGAGCGCCTTGCGCTTCTTCGACTTGATCTTGTACTTATCCACCATGCCGTCTGCGGGGATGCCGGTGCCGAGACCGACAAGCTGGTGGATTGTAGAGCCGCCCGCGTTGATGGCGGCAATGCCCGTGGGCGCGCAGATAGCAATCTTCTTTTGTGTCATCTGCTGAAAAGCTCGTAGGACGTGTGTCTTGCCACTACCCGCCTTTCCAGTGATGAAGAAATGTCCTTCTTCACTGTTCAGCATATCGACAATCGTCCGCTGCTCTGGGATGAGAGAGAGGCGTGTCATAGTGTCCTATCGGTAAAGGTGAATTTGTGCACAGCGGTCACAGACGTAACCAACTGTAGGATAGCCCAGCCCGGTCGAAATCTCAATAGGGCGCAGGATGGGCTTGAGATATGCGTGTTCGGCATAGCAAGACTCGCAAGCTTCGGGCACGTCGTGAATGATTGGTGCCGGAGCGAAGTTGACTGTAATTAGCGGAGTGTCGTAGTTTGTCATTGGTGATCTAGCAGCTTATCGATTGCTGCCTGGATTCGCGTCTCTTCCGGTTGTTCTGCCTGCGCTGCAAGCTCTTCGTCACGCTTCTGTCGGTACCACGTCGGTACCGAATAGCGATCCTGATCGTACGCCTTGTCCAAGCTGGCTTTGGCCGTAGCCGCCGCCAGCTTGAACCAGTCAGACGCGAGAGGGTCAGTCATCTTCCTTGGCAGCAGCAGCCTTCTCGACTGCATGCACGTCAGGGGTGTGGATGAGCGAGGAGCCGTCTGTGAAGTAGACGTTGACGTATCCGCCAGTCGAGTCCTCCACGCGGTCGATCTCCTTGGCGTAGTTCTTCTGGTAATCTTCGTTCTTGTTTGCCATTAGTTTCTTCCATTTCCTAGATCGGAGAGCGTGCGCCCTCCGCTCAATTCACTCTCAGAGTCTTCTCCGAGAGCATCAACGTCCAAAGCCACATTCACATTCACCAGTACATCTGGTAGAGGCATTTTTGGCTTAGACAGTCTTAGTATGTTCGTGTTTGTGCTTGGTTGCCCCGAGGAAGCAGCTTCAAAGCACTCATACCAATCCAGTATATTGTAGTGAAGATGAATGTCATTGTCTGAAACATCCACAATCTCTCTAGTAGATGGTGATCCGGTCATAGCCGAGTACATTACAGCAACATACTTAGTCCCGTTTAGGCTCTTAGCTAGAATGAATTGATGGCTGGCCATAAATTCACCCTTTTCTCTGTGACCATACATTCCGGTAAGTCCACTATTTGCCATCGAGCGGAGCCACCCACCGTTGATCGTAATAGCACCAACTACGGGGTATTTTCTAGTGACATTGTATTGAGGTCTCTCAAAGAAAATAGCCAAATCTTCTGCCTCAAATGCTCTCTCATCTGAGTCATACCATGTCTCAGTGTAGAGTTCTGGGTCTGAATGGTCAAACCACTCTGCCTTAGGCTTACCGGGGATTTCGCCTGAATGCTCTCTATATCTTCTTTCGGGTGCATTACTCTTACCGACATATAGAAGCTCTCCTCTGGTTGAGAAGTGTCGGTATACACATGCGTGTGTAGCCATCAGAACTTGAAGTCCTCGAAGTCAGCGTCCGACACTTCCTCCGTCTTTCCGACGAAGTAGGTGGTGGCTCCTGAGAAGAAGTCTCCGTTTTCGGTCTGGCTCAGGCTGGATGCGAGAACCGGGTCAATGTCCGAGATCGTCACTGGGAAGATCGAGTCGTACCCGAGGTTCTGCATTGCTTTGTTCCAGTTGTACTGAACATACGGCAGAATCTTGTCAGTGAGGCCCACAGCGTCATAAACAGAACGCGTGAACTCTTCCTCGTTCTCGTACAGGTCTAGTGCGAGTTCGATGGTGTAGTCACGGAGTTCCTGCTGGCGCTCAGGGGTCTCTTCTGCGAGAGCATTCTGGTACCACGTACCAATTGCCATGCCGTGCACAGCCTCGTCACGAAGGATGAGTCGAATCATATCTGCGGTGTTCGTGAGCTTACCGCGTCCCGCGTAGTGGAACGGGAGACCGAACCCGGAGAAGAACAGAGCAGACTCTAGGAATACAGAAGCAATCTGCACCTTCATCGAGTCTGTGCCCTCGTAGGCTTCGAGAATCTTATCCTGCTTGTACTGGAGGTACTTGTTGTCTTCTGCCCACTCGAAGGCCTCATCGGAGACCTCTTCACTCACGAGCGTGGCGAAGATATTCGAGTAGGACTGTGCGTGAATCTGCTCCATGTGCACGATGTTCGCGAGAATTGCTTCCTGGAACGGGTTGCGTGCATCCTTGAGGAGACGGATTGCGCCAACATCACCCTGTAGGGTGTCAAGCATCGTCAAACCGGCGAATACGTGGAGGAATACCTCCTGCTCAGCCTCGGGGAGTCGTCTCCACGATGGGAGATCAGCGGGCATTTCAATACGCTCAGGGACCCAGAAGTTAGAGTGTAGGGTGTCCCACACCTTCTTGTGCCACTCGTCTACCTTATTCCAGTTGACCGGGCGTACTCGGTTGTTTTTGTCTCTCATTTATTGCTCTCTTAGTTGTTGTTGACGGCAGTCTAGTCTACAAAGCGCAGGAAACGCAACCTTCTACGTCAACTCCGTCAATGACATTCTGGCGGAAACGCATGTAGTACAGCGTCTTGATGCCCTTGCTGTGCGCGTACATCTGGGCCATGTTGAGCGTCTTCGTGGTTGCCTCATCCGTGAAGAAGAGTGTGCACGAGAGACCCTGATCTACGTGGACGGTGGCAGCGGCATAGACATCGATGATCTTGCGAGCACCGATTTCATAGGCATCCTCGTAGAACTCCTTGTTGTCGTTCGTGAGGCCGTACGCTGGGTAGTAGGCGCGTCCGGTCTTCCCCTCCTTGCGGGCCTCAATGAGGGCCACAATTGGGTGGATGGAGGAGGTGGCGTGGTTAATGTACGAGATTGATCCGGTCGGCGGAACAGCCTGGAGATATCCGTTGTAGATACCGTACTTACGTACAGAATCCTTCAACTTGATCCAGTCAGTCATGGTCGGCAGGTAAATATCGAACTTCTCGAATAGAGCCTTGACGGTATTGGTCTCCGGGTACCAGTCCTGTGTGACGTACTTCTCGAAGTACTCACCCGAAGCGTACTTGCTCTTTTCGAAACCTTCGAACTTTTCCTTGCGCTCGATGGCGATCTGGTTCGATGCTTCGACAGCGAAGTATGCTACGGCAGCGAAGTATGCCGACACAAAGTCCACACTTTCCGCAGAACCGTACATGATGCCCTGCTCAGCGAGGAATCCATGAAGGTTCATCTGGCCAAGACCGATAGCGTGAGTTCCACGGTTTCCCTTGGCAATCGACGGAACCGAGTTGACGTTCGAGAGATCGGAGACAGCACTCAGCATGCGAATACCGGCGTTGACGGTGGACCCGATATCGCCACTCTTGATGACGTTAGCGATGTTCATCGATCCGAGGTTGCACGAGATATCCGTGCCCATTTCGTCGTAGCTCAGGTCTTCGTTGTAGGTCGAAGGCGTAGACTGCTGGAGAATTTCGGAGCAGAGGTTGGACATAGAGATACGTCCATCCAAGTTGTGCGCCGCGTTCACCGTGTCTTCGAACATGAGGTATGGGTAGCCGGATTCGAACTGGACCTCAGCGACCGTCTTCATGAACTTTCGTGCATCAATGGCGGTCTTCTTGATTCGTGGGTTCGCCATGAGGTTGTCGTATTCCTCATCAATCGAGACCTCACTCATGGCGCGTCCCATTTCGCGGGCAACATCATATGGCGAGAAGGTGTAGAAAGTCTCACCCTTCTTGAACTTCTCCATGATCTTGTCGGTAATGACAAGGCCCACGGACAGGCGGTTGAGGCGGACACGAGGGTTGGCATTCTCACGCTTGGCGTCAAGAATCTTGAGCACGTCTGGGTGGTGAGCCGATAGGTAGATGGCGGCAGAACCGTCACGCTGACCAAGCTGGTTCGAGTACGTCACAGCGTCTTCGATAATCTTGGCAACCGGGATAAGTCCGGAAGACTGGTCTTCTACGCCCTTGATCGGTGCGCCCTCTTCACGCAGGTTTGTGAGAGATACCGCAACACCACCACCACGCTTGGAAAGCTGGAGAACGGCGTTGGTGCCTCGGGCGATGGACTCCATGTTGTCTTCGTCACGGACGAGGAAGCAGGAGACTAGCTCGCCACGGGCCTTCTTACCGGCGTTGAGGATCGTTGGGGTTGCTGGCTGATACTTGAGGTCGATGATCGAGTCTGCGAAGTCCAGAGCGTCACCAGCGTTGCCGCGCGCGAGGTAGAGAGCGGTCGCAGCTACACGGTCCTCGAAGCGCTCAAGGTAACGCTTGCCATCCTTGGTCTTTAGTGCGTAGCTCGTGTAGAACTTGAGCGCACCGTAGTAGGTGGGGAAACGGAACTTCTTCGAGTAAACGTGCTTGTAGAGGTTCTTAATCTCTTCTGTCGTGTACTGCTCGAATACTTCGCGTTCGTAGTAGTTCTCCTCGTAGAGGAATTCAAGCTTCTCTTCAAGAGAATCGAACGAGACGATGTTCGCGTTGACGTTGTTGATGATGTAGTCGCGAGCGGCGTCCTTATCCGCCTGGAACTGAATCTTGCCTTCCTTGTCATAAAGGTTGAGCATGGCGTTTAGGGAGTGATAATCGAGGCCGCTGTTCGATACGCGAACATCCGACGATGAGTCGAGGAGTGTCAAGATAGTACTTTCTGAATGGTGTTGATATGGGATTGTACGGCTAGGACATCCGCAGTTTCTCCGAGTATTTCAAACCGGCGTATAACCGGAACTTGGAGCTTGTGAGACACGATATCCGCGCCTTCTGCGTAATGCTTGCCGAAGTTGAGATTACCTGCCCCGACTACGCCTCGAAGAAGCGGTCGATTCTCCGGGATATTCAGCCAACGAATTACTGGCTGGGGCACAGTGCCCGCCTCATGTCCTCCGCCATAAGTGGGGAAGATGAGAATATACGGTGTAGTCAGGACAGGCATTGGATCAGCACGGCGGTGCGGCAGTCTTAGTGCCGGATAGCCAAGCTTTTCCACAAACCGATGTGTATTGTTCGACATCGGGTTCGAATAGTAAACGATGTCCATTGCGTCCTTTTTACGATGAAGCTCTACGCTACCAGAGAAGCGATCTTTTCGGGGCGGAATCCACCCCAGTGCTGATCTCCGGCGATAACTACAGGAGCAGCCTGATATCCGAGGCTCACAGCGAGGTCATAGGCCTCTTCGTCCTGAGTCATATCGCGCTTCGTGAATTCGATGCCACTCTTGGTCAATGCGCGCTCTGTTGCGGAGCACTGGACGCAGTTTGGCTTGCTGAGAACTACTACAGACATGTTTGATTATCCTTCGATTAGTGCCCGAAGAGACAAAAAGACAGACCTAGGCGCTAAAGAGCGCCCGGTCTGTCACGAACTCGGGCTTGCTTATTTGATTTAGACAGATGCGAAATCTGGTCTAACTAGACTACCACTAAACTCCGGTTGTGCGGGTATTTCTTTACTGCTATGTTTTATGATACTGTCGCCGATATTCAGAGAATATTGACAGATAGCTATCTGCCAACTTTTCTTCTGCCAACATTCCAGGGGCTTTCCGACACGAGAAAAGCCCCGACCACTTTTTCAAGTAATCGGGGCTTTCCGTTTGAAACTGTTTAGCTACTGCTGGAGTCGATCAGCAACGCCAGTGTCAGGGTTGATCTCCGTGGAGATATCGGCCTGAGCCACGGCAGGAACGGCCTGCTCGGACGGCACACCGTACACGTTGGTGACGGTGACAGGGACGGTTGCGGTAGCTACAGGGACATCGGACTCAGGAAGAGTCTTGAGTACACCAAGAAGTAGCGAACCGAATCCGGCAGCAACGGTAGTGGCGACTACAGCTTCCCACGAGATATCCGAAAGGAATACCACGTTAGCAAGCACACCACCAGCGAGCGCCTGAGCTACGGTCTTGACGACACGGGACAGCAGTGCGAAGTACCACGGCTGAGTTGTGCCATCTACCTCAGCAATACCCGCGAGGGATGTGATGAGGGAGAGAAGACCGGCTACGAGCGCAGCAGAACCGAGGATGACGTACGGGACGGCATCAGTCAGCGTTGCTGGGACGTATGTGACGGCTACGAGGATGGCCGTGCGCAGGGCACGGATACCAGCAGCCTTCCACCAAGAGGCGGAGGTTAGATTGTTCATATTTCTCCTAGAGAGTCGGACATTGCATGCCCAACCATTTTACCTCTAGAAGTATGCTATGATTTTACGCCGAAACGTCCAAACGCTTGTCGCTGAGCTTGTGCGTCTCGTTGATGACGGTGACATCAAGCGTAGAGAGCTTGACGAAATAGTCGTTGAAGTGGTGGGAGCAGAAGAGCAATTCATGGCCCTTCTGGTTGAACTCGACTCGAACGTAAGCCTGGGAGCCACAGCTATCGCAGCGATCAGAGACCGTGAGCGTGTCGCTCAATTCTTCATTCTGGGCCGGAGCCTCAAGAGTTGCGTTTTCCATGTACTCAGTATCCTACAAATCTAGCATCCTGACAAGCCCACCCAGCTATTTGTAGGAAACCCACAACTGGGCAGCTTGACTTGGACAACTGGAGAACATACGCTAAATATATGACTCCTCTTCCCTACCCCAGCTACTTCGGCCACGGCGTGCGCAAGTGCATGACCGTACCGGACCCTAATATCTTCTTCGGGGAAATGGACCTGCCCTTCACTGTAGAAGGCAAGAAAATGACTGAGGAAGCGAAAAGCATCTGTGCCACCTGCCCTTATATGGAAGAGTGCGCAGCTTATGCATTGTCCAACCCCGAAGAAAAGGGTGTCTGGGGCGGAATGAGTGAAGAAGACCGCCGCCAGTTCCGCCGTCGTCAGGTCCGAAAGACCTACTCCTCGGTGAGCGCCACGCGAGATACCCCATAGTAAAGCGGGTTAGCGCTGGACAGCCCCATTTCCTTGGCAATTTTGGCCAATGAAAGACCGGCATCGTAATACTTGGCAAGGGCGTGGTGATACTCGGAAGTCCCCACGGCCTTGGCCGCTACAATCTCGGCAACAGCCTCGTCATAGACAGCCTGAGGGAAGCGCTTACGCGGTCGGTTCGAGGATGCCGGAATCTCACAGGTGGAGACGCGGCGGCGGAGGCCTGCGTAGGTGACTTCAAGAGCCGCAGCCATATCGAGTAGTGATCCGCCTGCATCGTAGAATTCGCAGAGGAGACGTGTATACTCACGGCTTGCGTCATGCTGGGGCGAAACTGTGTCACGAGAACCGTAGGCTTTCTTGGCTAGTTCCTTGTGCACCTCAAGTAGCGGCACATACTTCTTGAGTAGTGCCGCCTTCTTGGCAGCGTTCGCGGTAGTCATAGGACTAGCATCACACAAGTCCTACTATCACACAAGAGGCAACTTGTTATTTTTCATGTTGCGGTACACTCGGATGTCTGATAACGTATCTCCTGAGCAACACCCCACTAACTCCCTAACCACCAAACGAAAGAGACACAATGAAGCGTATTACCAAGATCGGAACCTCCCTGCTGGCAGTCGCAGCACTGACCTTCGCCCTCTCCGCATGTAGCGATACAAGCGATGGCGAGCCGTCCCGCGACAAGCAGTTGGAGACAACGCAGGAGAAGTTCGACAAGCGCGCCGCTCCTCAGGTCACCGGCGACACCGAGTA
>Ga0247815_10000558_pt1 | contig 29292 bp, 30 predicted proteins | sample UWRJL194509B1_FD_181014 | JGI IMG/M metagenome (GOLD analysis project Ga0247815, IMG submission 181014) | Plant litter microbial communities from Arlington Agricultural Research Station in Wisconsin, United States - UWRJ-L194-509B-1 | ecosystem: Environmental > Terrestrial > Plant litter >...
CACTTGGATCGAGTACGTCGACCGCATCGCAGTAGGGGTCACCCGAGCGATCAAGTGTTCCGACACTTCGATGTCGACTGTCGCCTTGAGCGAGAGTGCACCCTCGGAGGCGCCCCCGTGCGAGGCACCACGGTCTGCCATGTTCACTGGGCCAACATTAGCGGAGCAATCATCGACTTCGCCCGAGCGACCGTGATCGGCCGGACTCGACGCTCATGGAATACGACCATCAAGTCGTGGCGATTCCGCTCTTCTCTCTCTAGATGAACCGATCAGAGGGCGGCAGTTGATCCCGATTTCTCCCTGGTCGCACACGACATGATTCGATCTCGCACCCTGATGCTCTCCGCAGCTGCCAGGCACAGCGGCGTCCGCTTGTGTCGATCACTCCCAGGGGTGTGAACTTGACGAACTCTCCGTGAGCAGCACAGACGTCTCACTCATCCAAATGAGTCCGACCGCCCAGTGGGTCGTCTCGCTGGGATTGACGCTCATTGTCCGTGCAGCGTCCGCAACTTAAAACTGGCCAACGATAGACAGATCAATATCTACCGAGGTTGCCGGCTTCTACGGACGTCGACTCCGCCATGGGTCGACCTACCCAGTCGGCTTCGACCTGCATCACGCGGTCCGCGCCGGCGCTGACGAATGGATCATGGCTTGCCAGCAAGAGCGTGCACCCCCGACGTTTGTGTTCGTCAAGCAATCCAATTACGTCCTGCGCCCATCCCGAGTCCAGGCTTGCCGTGGGTTCATCCACGATCAGAAGATCAGGGTCCAGCAACAATGATCGCGCTATGGCTGTACGTTGCTTCTCACCGCCTGACATCACCGCAGGCAGCGCGTCCGAACGCGCAGCAAGGCCGAGGTCTGCAAGAAGGGCTTGGGCCCGCTTGGTCATTCGCTTGACGGTCGCACGCCCTTGCGGCAATACGGGTACCAGAACGTTCTCCAAGGCGGTCAGATCGGGGATCAGGGTAGACGCTTGGTCGACATAACCTATGCGGCGACCTCGAGTTGCTCGAATCTCCCGTTCCCCCATTGCGCGAAGGTCTGCCCCCCACCACGCGATCGATCCCGAGTATCCGGAGAGCAGGCCGGCCATCGATCGCAAGATACTGGTCTTTCCAGACCCGCTTCTGCCCACGAGGCAGAGCGATTCTCCGGAGTACAGGTCAAACGACATGTTTTCCGCGATACGGATATCTCGCCCGTCAGCGTCCCGGAAGTGCAGTCCGAACAGATTGGCTGAGATCACTGGAGGATCGACTACCTGGTTTTCCATTTTGGCCCCTTACTGAGAGTCGTTCCGAGCGCCGCCGCCGCTGAACCCACCAGCGCGATGATGATACCGACGACCGATCCCCCACCCACCAACACGACTGAAGCGATTGCCGCGCCGGCGAACATGATTCCGACCGCCCCCAAGGCCGCCGAGTCAACTGCATACAAAGTCCGGAGGGCAGATGTTGGGGCGCCGATAATCTCGAAGAGGGCCCTCTCGCTCTCCCTGCGACTGATCTCTGCGCGCCGTCCGAGGATGACGATGATTACCGCTGCGACGACGCCACTCGCGCCCAGGAGCAGTGACGGCCAGCTGGTAACCGCGAAGGTGTATTCGCTCAACAGGCTGTTGCCCGAAGCGGTCTTCTGGTGTTCGATCGCGAGATACGTGAGCGCTGCAGCCATGCCCACTGCGCCGATTCCGAGAGCTTGCAGGAGTGACGCCCCAGGGGCTCTTCGAAGGTGGCGAAGTGCGAGAGACGCCATGGAGTCGACCATTCGACCGCCGTGCCTTTGCCCTCTACCCACCTGTTGGGACTTCATGGCGATACCTACGGATAGGCAGCTGGAAAACACCGCGCAGACAGCTAGGCCGGCTGATACTCCCGCACCGAGGAGGCCCCGTTCTCCCAACGCGAAGCAGCAGGCTGCAACCAAAAGAACTGAGGCGACCGTGGGAAGTTGTCTACCTACGAGCGAACGAGCGATGGATTGTTCATTCCACCCGATTGTGCGCAAAGTTGCCACCTCGGTTCGATGACGCTTGCCACGAGCGACGACGACGACGAGGAACGCGAAGGTCGCGCAGGCAAGAGTTGAGAGGAGCAGAACGAGCTTCATTCCAGCTACCGCTGAAGACACACGAACCGCTGCGCCGAGCGTCGTCCAGTGCTGCATGGCGTGAATGGTCTCAGGCGGGCTGCCATCGCCAGAAATATAGTCGGGCACAGTGAGGGAGACTGGGCCAGGAGAAGATCCGGCCACCACGGTAGCCCTCAGCCCCAACTTTGTGATCTTGCCCGCGATGTCCGAGATGAGAGCCTGACTGACGTCGGAGTATTCCGATACCCCAGACACCCGAACTCGAACAGCGTCGATCGGGTCGGCACCTCTGAGGCTCCTTCCGCCAGCGAGGTCGGTGATCGCACCTGGTGCCGCCGTCAGGAAGTCCAGTCCGGAATAGTTGGCACGAATCGACTTGCCATCTCCGGACGCCCCGAGTGTGGTGGTCGATGCGTCATATATTCCCGACGGCACGTACGACGTGGGATTCTCTGACGCCGGCCTGAGGTCGTCGGTGGCGAACTCGCCGATCGGTGCCGGAAGTGCTACTCCGCCGTCCGTTCGCGCCGGGGATATCGGGGCTCGGTAGCTCTGAACGTCTCCGACGCCCGGCACTCGGCCCGTCGTCTTTTCGTTATCGGAAGGCTTCGTGCCATCTGCATTCACGACACCTTGAGGTACCGCCGTGAGTTCCGGGTCGTGAAGGTTCACGCTGTGCGCAGTCGAGATGCGGTATTTGGGTCTACCCGACAGCTCCGGGCTTAAACCGGTTTGCGTGGAGTAGAAGGACCCACCCGATTCGCCGTCGGGAAGCTTCGAACCAGGCATAAGCATGGTCAAGTTCGGCGTGGAGAAGGGAACTGTCACCGCGGATGCCGTTTTTGAGATCTTCGCGACCGGCTCAAACGTGCCCGAGCCACTCAATCTTCGTAACTCGTCTGTGGCCCCGCTCCCCGCTAGAGCGGCTTCGTCGAGTCCAATCGCCTTCTCTACCACCACTTGGAGATTGAGTGAGTTTGAGGTGGACGAGTTCACCACCATCGGAATCACCCGCTCATGACTATCTTTGTTTGACCCTGCCTGCTGTATCGCTGTCTGCTGCACCAAATAGCGCTGGGAATCGACGAGCTTGCTCCACGTATCGGCAGACGCGGTCGTCCGATCGCGGGGAAGGCTGATCAGGGGCGAAAGAAAGCGTCCATTCGCTCCGGCAAGCTTGGCTTCGGCTTTCGGATCGACGGCGATGACGTTGGATGGAAACTGGGGGAGCGCACCAAGAGGAACCTCATAGTAGAGATTGTTCCCAGACGGTGCGAAGCCCGCTGGGTAGCCGCCGGCGGGCGGCGCTGAATCCAGTGACTTTACGTTGTCGGCCGAGCGCCGGGACACGAGTGAAAGACCCTGACTGCGCGACACCTCGGTACCGGTCGTGGAATCGGTCAACGATGCGGTGAGGCGAAGGACCTCAACTGGCTCCTGGAGGTCAGAGACACCTTTGATCGGGTCGTCATTTAGCACCAGAGATGGGCTCAGGGCGACATCTCGAAGCGTTCCTACGAGTCCGACGGGGGCAGCCACCTCGACTCCGGCGAGTTGAGCGATGCGTCTAACCTGATCGCCAGATATGCCGCCCTGACCCGCCGTCGAGATGAAGTTGGGATCAACGAGCCCGCGAGTGTCGCTCGCACCAAAATCTTGGTTCGGAGCGGTCACAAGGATGTCGTACTGCCCTCTCCAGTTTTCGCTGACCGCCGACCGAGCATGAATCGCCAGAGAGACATCGGCGCATGTGACGGCGATGATCGTCAGACAGATTACGACGGTCACAGCCGCCTGCATCGTGTCTGACAACCATCGCCTCAGTGACAAGATCAATTACTTCATTCCGCCTTGGGTCTACCCGTTGAGTGGAGCGAGCTGTTTGCAGGCCGACCCCGACCATCGCGTAAACGACTTGGCGGAGAGATGCGTTCCGGATCCGGCATTCATCCACGCATCCACGCTGTGATTCGCGGTGTACCCGGACCCGCAGACGCCGTAGTAGACGCTGCGGACGACGGTGGTAGTCGTGGTCGAGTTGGTGACGTAATTGGCACACCCAGAGATGCCACAGGTGAAATTGACTTTGTAGGGCCCGGCATCTCCCCAAATGGCGCCAATCTCTCTTTGAGAACCGATGGGAATCGTGGCGCTCGACGTGATCCCCACGCTCGGCACGGCCGACGCTGAACTTGCACCGACGACGCCAGCCGTCGCTGACAGAACTAACAGCACTCCCGTCATGAGCGCCAGCCGTCTAGTCTTCACGCCTTTTTCTCCCTTTCGTCTGTTTTCCCAGTCACTCTCCGCGCCCCTCAGCTGGTCTTGCACAGTCTGCCTCTCGCCCACGTCGTCACGGTCGTGCCGGATGCGGAGGCGCCACTGCCTGAGCTCTCCCAAATCGTCGTCTTGGTGGAGACAGACGTGCCGGTACACGTGGAAATGGCAATGTTTTGGAAGTAGTTCGTCGCCGTTGTCGAGCTGGTGACGAAGTTGGCACACCCTGCGCCGGACGCACCGCAGTTGAAGTTGACCTTGTACGGCCCGACGTTGCCCCAAGCGGCACCCACGACTCGAGAAGTCCCGGATGCGACCGTGGCATTGTCTGTCACGACAAGAGTGGCGGCCTGAGCCGTCTCAGCAGCGATTAGGCCGGCTCCCGCCAGAGCCACGACGACGGCGGTCGCGGCGAGCACCCTGCGAATGGGTCGCCGCGATCTGCTTTCAAGTTTCACGAAGTACCTCCATGTGGTTACGGTTGCGAGCTCCTCCGCCCGCCGTTCGGAACGTATACGACGTTGACGTTCCCTCACAAGACACCCCGATTCCGCGACCTCGTCGCTGGGCAGGCGAGCTCCAGGGGGCATTGGCGCGGGTGACCTTCCATTCCGCGGAATGGCGGACATCTGGAGCATTGCCCGTTCCAAACTCGTGCGGACCCGCACTTCCGACAAGGCGAAGAGATGTGACTTTTGACGTATATCCGGGCGAAGGACGGGCTCACTCTCCGGCGGCCTCCGCGGCGCTGGTCGCACAACGACGAGCATTTCGGGATTGTGACTTAAGTCACAGTCGTCTCATGCCTCGGCTTAGCAGCTGGATCACACAATAGGGAAATGAGCAAACCTTTACAGATTGCGGCCACGAGGACGCCAAGCGGTCAAACGGCGATCGCGGATGTGCGGGCTGCGTTCCGAGAGGCACGGCCCGTCGTGCAGTTGGTGTTCGCCATGCGTTTTGCGGTCGGAGGAACCCTGTCCCTCAGCTCGACCACTTTTTCGCCACTGCACGCCGTGGCCGGACAGACCGCCTGGCTTGCTGCCGTGTGGTTCGTCTACCTGGTGAACGGGGTGTCTGACGTCGCTGGGGACCGACTGAACTCGTCGTCCCGACCTATCGCCAGGGGATTGCTGGGGCTGGAGCGCGCGAATGTCATCAGCGTGGTGCTGTGCGCGTTTTCGATACTTGTGGGTGGTGTCGTCGGTCTAGAGTTTTCACTCCTGTGTGCGTCCATGCTGGTGCTCGGGGTGATCTACTCTCACGGCCCATACGCCCTCAAGAGATGGAGTCCCTCCGCATCACTCACCGTGGGAGCCGCAGGATTCGCGTCCTACGTTGCCGGAGCATTCGCTTATAACGGGGCTGTGTCTTCCTCGACCGTACTGGTCGCCGGGGTTATGGGTGCTTGGATGGCCGCGGGTGGCAATTACAAGGATTTGGGTGACGAAGTGGGCGACCGATCAGCTGGCCGCCGCACGCTGCCCGTTCTGCTCGGCCGGCGGCGCGCGGCACTCTTGATTTGGGCAGCCTGCCTCGCCATCTCGTTGCTTGCGTTGTTCGCGACGTTTCGAGATCCCGCCATCTGGCCGGTTGTCGCGCTTGTCCCAGCGGCTACCCTCCTGGCGAGATCCTGGGCGTTCAAGCAGTCAGACAAAGAAGAGAGGACGGCGGGCGCTAAGTTTCCGTACAGAGTGTTCATGGTCAGCCAATACACGGTCAACGGGCTTCTTCTGGTCACGGGCTCGCTCTCCTGACTTCACTTGCGCGCCAGAATGCACACGAACGGACGACAGACGACACGATGACCTCGACCCTCAGCGATCATTCCTCCGAAATTTACTCAGACGTGCTGCGCTCGGTTCGCATGCAATTAGATCTGCAGGGAAGCGTCCTCGTGGAAGATGAGAGCGTCTTCTCGCAGTTCGAGTCGCAGGTGACGGCGATTCTGACCGATGTGATCCATGGCCTAGAAGGAAAAGAAGCGTCGATCAGCAAGGGCCTGGAAAATCCCGCGGACTCTCTGGCTTCGACAGAATCCGCTTTCATCGGGAGATCTCGCGCGGGACAGAACATCCATCCATGGGACAGTCTCGCCGCGGCGAATGTCTTGTTCGACGTGGCTCTCCCCGTGATTATCTGTGCGTATTCGCGAACACTGGCACGCGACTCCGCGGATCCGTCGGGCATCGCACAGAGGGTGGCGCGAGAGTTGCAGCGCAGCATCATGGAGCGGATCACGCCGGCCTCCGTCGGGTACGTCGACGCTCTTCTGGAGAAGCTCTCAGCAGCGCAGAGCGAGGAGCGGCTACGTGTGTCCCGAGAGCTTCATGACCGCGTGGCTCACGGAATCGCCGCCGCGCTTCAACGAGTAAGTCTGAGTCAGACCGCCGGCGCTGACGCTTCTGGAACGGAAGTGGGATTGCTCTCCGCGGCCGAGTCGATTTTGCGCTCTGCCCTGGAGGACACCCGACGGATAGCGTTAGACCTTCGTCAGACCGTAGGCGACAGATTGCTCGACGACGCCGTGCGCGACTATCTGAGCGACATCGCTCTGAGCAGCCCACGGGCAGAGGTCAGATCCTTGGGCGTGCCGCGCTACCTCTCCAACGGAGCCAGTGAAGAGGTATTCCTGATCGTGCGCGAGGCGATTCGGAATGCGCTGGAACACTCCGGTTGCCATTCCATGGTCGTTATATTCGATTGGGGCTCCGCGGACTTGGTCATCAACATCACCGACGACGGAGGCGGTTTCGGCATCGCCGACGTGGGACCGAAATCGATGGGCCTGTTGACCATGCGAGAAAGAGCCGAGGTGCTGGGCGCGGATTTCGTCATCGAATCTGGGAACCGTGAGGGCACGACGATCACCCTGACAATCTCGCTGGACTCTGAACGAGCATGAGCCCAAGACGCATAACGGTCGCCATCGTGGACGATCACGCTCTATTTCGAACTGGCCTTCGCCTCCTCCTCGAACAGGACCCCCGAGTTTGCGTTTCCGGCGAAGGCGCCTCAGGCAAGGAGGCCCTGGAGATCGCGGAATCCCTCGCGCCCGAGGTGATGCTCCTGGACGTCGAAATGGACAGGACCAGCGCCGATGCGACGATCAGAACGATCGTGAGAACAGCGCCCAGCGTGCGAATAATCGTACTCACGATGCATCGCGATTCAGTACTGCGCCGGCAGCTCCTCCAAGCCGGAGCTGTGGACTATCTCACCAAAGACGTTCCAGGCCATGAGCTGGTCGATCACATCGTCCAGGCAGCCCGCAACGCACAACCCCGCGCCATCGCACGATACCTAGAACCGAGGGCTCCCGATCTTCTTTCACAGAGGGAGCTGCAAGTACTACGTATGATCGGCCAAGCGAGGTCCAACAAAGACATCGCCGCGCTCCTTTCCATCGCGGAAGGCACCGTCAAGCGACACACGACGAACATCTACACGAAGTTAGGTGCACGGTCGAGGATCGACGCGGTCCGCAAAGCAAGCCGTCTAGGTCTCTTCTGAGATCGCGAAATCAGGAAGACGGCTCGTGTTCTCGATAGGGGACGAGCTGTCCGAAGAAAAGCTTCTCCGCTTACACGTGGAGTTCTTTCATCGGCGCAGACAGCCGAACTTCTTGCCCCTCATCTGACCACGTGGCGAGGTCTCGTGACGATCTCCTCTGCTTGAGCCTCGTTGGCGCGATAGAGAACTATTCGAACCCATTGTTTGTCTCGGTGCCCTGAACAAACCTTGCGCCTTACGAGCTACCTATGGGTGGGCGAGTTCAGGAATCAGATCTCGGGCGAGCGCGAGCAGCGCGATACCCGCCTCGCCCACCGGCAGATCGCCCGGAGCGAATCCTGCGCCGTCCCGCTCCGAGGCGATTCTTCGGTCATAGAAAGCACTGATCCTGTCGAGGAGATCTCTGGAGTCTTCCAACATCTTCAAGCGCACGACACGTTGCTCGGCGCTCCACATCGAATGGTCGGACGGAGCCGTCAGCGCATCCTCCAGTTGTGCATCGTCGATGCACAGTTCGTTTATTCGTTCTCGCACCGTCCGCAACCGACTACGAAGCGAGCTAGCATCAGTTTCAGCCATCTCCGCTCTTGAGAGCAGAAAGTTGTGTATTGCCGAGCCGAGATCGCGCGTCGACTGCGATGCTACTTTCGGGTACGTGTCGTCGTTCATGTTCTGACCCCTCCCAAGGTTGATTCATCTGGTCGTGGCATTCATGCGCGGCATCACATTAACGATTGCAAGATTCGCGCCCTACGATCTCAAACGGAGGACTGAGTGCAGCCATACAGGTTCACAGTCGACGCCGAGCTGCTGCGCGAACTGGGCGAGCGACTAGTCGGGCAACCCCACATCGCGTTGGCTGAGCTGATCAAGAACTCTTACGATGCCGACGCTACGAAAGTGGTCGTCGAGTTCGACGGGACCATGATCTCGATCGTCGACAACGGACACGGCATGTCGGAGTCCGATTTCGCCGATAGGTGGATGCGAATCGGGACAACCCGGAAACGATCGGAATCCCATTCGCCGGAGCTTGGGCGCCTAGTAACCGGTTCGAAAGGTGTCGGCCGACTCGCTGCACAGCTGCTGTCACGAAAGCTGGTCTTGGAGTCAGTCGCTCGCGTCGACCCCTCAATGGAAAGCGGCGGCCCGACACTTTCCCCTGGAATTCGAGCAACCGTCGACTGGGATCGAGCAACTCAGGCAGGCGAGCTCACGTCCGTCGTCGTCCCCGTCGAAGAGTTGCCAACATCCGTGCGGTTTGCCGACGGGAGTAGTAGCGGCACTCGGGTAACCCTCGAAACGCTGACCGGCGATTGGGACGAGGAGAATTTCGGCCGGCTGGCACAAGAAATCTGGGCTCTCCAACCACCATTCCAGCTCGAAGACTCTCGCCGGTTCGAGGTGGAGCTCAAGTCGCCTTTCCCGGATGTAGTGGCGAAATTCTCGCGCCAGATGAACGCGATATTCAGCATCTGGAATGCCCGAATCACTGGGGGTCTGGTTCCTGCAGGCCAAGCGCCCCCGACTGCCGTTACTTGGTCCCTCCCTGCGAGGTTCCCGGAAGACACCGACCAGGACGGGGACGACCCTGATCTGCCCGCGGGTCCCTATGAACTCTCGGAAGCCGCCAAAGAGCGCCAGAGACTACCGAGCCGCTACTTCACAGCCACGATCGAATTCCGGGAGGGCACGAGCCGGACGGTGGTGTGGGAAGTCGAGCACTCCGACGTCGACGAACTCGAATTCGAGATCCGTGTCTTCGATTTGCAACGACGTCAACCCGAGGGCATACGGGTGAGTGATGCCCGGGAGTACCTCCGTCGCTTCGGGGGTGTGGGCGTTTTCGACAACGGCTTTCGCCTTCCGTACTACGGCGCTCAGCAAGATTGGCTGAACATTGGACGTGACCAGGGGGCCCGACTCGGCGCTTCGCGCTTGCTGCCTAAAGAGCTCGGGGTTGCTAATGGTCTGCAGGATCTTCCCGCTAACAGCCGTTTGTTCGGCTGGGTCGCGGTATCCACAAATCACGAAGAGGACAACCGAAAGCAACTCGGTATCGAACGACTCCCGGGCCTGAGCGTACAAGTCACCCGGGATCGGCTCACCTCCAATGCTGCCTATCACCGACTCCGAGTCATGATCCGCGCCGCAGTCGATCTTTATGCAATGGAAAAAGCGCGGGCAAAACTCCAGCTTGCTCGGCCTATCGACTCTTCGGAGTCACCTCAGTTCAAACCTCCTTCGACATACATGGAGAAGGTTGCGCAGACCCTTTCTGCGTCGAGATCCGAGATGCCGGCGCACGTTTTCAGCGAGCTCAAGACGGTAGTCGACGATGCGTCTGCCCAGGCAAAGCGCTCGGAGGACGCTGCTCAGGCGTATTCGGCGTTGCTCGGCGCGCTTGCGACAGCCGGCATGACGTCGCTCGCCTACGAGCACGAGATGAGTAAACAAGTCAACGCGATCCACACTCTGAGTCGACAGCTCGAGCGACTGTTGCCGGAAATGACCCCCGAATTGGCGAGCAGGGCTGCCTCGACTGTCGGAGCCCTCAGTGACTGGGTGAGGCGCGTGCGATCTATCCGTCAAGTCTTTGCACCGCTTTTGTCGAAGGAAACTCGCGAGACCGTGGAGCGATACCGCGCGCGCGGAACGATCGAGAGCGTAGTCAGTCAGATACGAGGGCTTGCAAAGGGCGTTGCCCCAGATATTGATGGCGTCCCCGCCGACCTGCGACTTCCGCGCGCCACTTACCCAGCTTGGTCCTCCGTGTTCCAGAACGTGCTGATAAACGCCTATAACGCGCTTCACGACAACCCCGAACCACGAGTGGTCATCGACGGCGGCGGAGACGACCGAGACGGATGGATTCGCGTCTCGGACAACGGGGCCGGCGTGGACCTCGACACGGCGGCCGAGCTCTGGAACCCATTCGCTCGCAAACTCGTGCTCCCCCCTGAGATAGAGGCAGCTGGACTGGGAGGAATGGGCCTTGGACTCACAATCGTGAGGATGATCACCGACGACATCGGAGTCCATCCGAAATTCGTGACGCCGCCAGCGGGAATGAGCACAGCGCTGAGGCTGCAGTGGAAAGGACAGAAGTGAACTCGACCAAATACCGAGCGATGATCTGCGACGACAATCAACAGAGAATCGCAGAATGGACTAGTCAAGTGCGAAAGCACCTGGGGGACGACTGGGAAGTCGAGTCGGTCACCGAGAAGCGACTTGCGGCCATGGTCACCGCCCTGAGCGAGCACGAACAACGGGTTAGGAAGGGCGATCATGCTCGCACAGCATCCGAAGGAGAGGCGCTTTCAGGCCTAGATGACGCTCAGCTGGTCATCCTCGATTCGGATCTGTCCCCGAACGAGCACGAATTCGACAGTCTTGATCCAGGGGACGCCAAGGATGTGGTCGCCACCCTTCGCAACCAGTACGGCGATCAGATCGCGCGCCAGATCCGCTCGTACACAACCGCCGGTTTCATAGTCGTCGCCAATATGTTCACCACCCAACAAGACGACTTCGTCTTCGACCTGACCATGGTTCAAGACGCCGGGACTTTCGCCGACTTACACATCAAAGAAGCTGAGCTGGACGACGAGAGCCTATGGGCCGACGTCCCGCGTTCTCAAGACCGCTTCAACCCGTGGTCTCGACCATTGCTGGGGAAAGACTTCGAATCCGTCCTCAGATCAGAGATTGCAATCACAGACATCCACGCGAAGGTGTTGGAGACCCTCGGCCTGAACGCCGATGAGTTCGGTACCCAGCAGTTGGACGTATTTGGGGCTGTGGACCCGACAGACGCCACCTTCGAAGACCTGGCGTACTCCGACCTCGGATTCAAGTACAAGGATCCGATCGGACACGACCTGGAAAGTGTCAAGCGCATGGCCGCGTCCGTAGTTCGGCGTTGGCTGGCTCGCGCGGTGATCATTTCTCAAGATGTTCTGTGTGACGCGCCCCACTTGGTGTCCAGGTTTCCCGAATACCTCGGGGAGGGGGCGGCCGACATAGCCGTGTGGAACGCGGCGGCCGACAAGGGCGCTGCAGACCCACTCCCGCTGGCCGCAATTCACGAGGCGACCGAGGTCGCCCCATTCATCCATCGGCCCGTATTCTTCGCAGACCGCGCACGAAGGGGTTTGAATGATTTGCCGCAGCGTGACACTCCACACTTGCGCGCCGTATTCGCCGAAGATGCTGCCGTCTTCCTGTCTCGGACGGACGCTAAGGAGTTCGAATCGAACGTCCCCGGCCCGTACGCGCGGCGTTACGTTGTCCCGATCGATGACGTCGCGTACGACCCATTCACACGCCTCCTCCTCCGGTGACACGGGAATGGAAGGACCAGCTCGACGAAGTCGAAGCGGTCATCACTGCATGGAGCGACGCATCGCGGATGCGTGTCCGAACCGTCACCTCTGACGACGCTTCGGATTACCTCGGCTATTTCCAGTCGTTCTCAATAACCAACTTCAAGTCGGAGTTGAAGGGCTTCAGATCGAAAAGGCACGATGACAAGTGGGTCCCATTCAGCGGGTATCTGACGGCCAAACCGGTCGATGTTGGTTCTCCCGCGATGTTTCCCCTCGTCAAATTCGTCATGCGTGTCAAAGCAGACGAGCTCGAGCTCGCCATTCGACTCGTCACGTTCTTCGTGAACGAAACCGAAACTGAAATCGACCAGAACTTGTATGGATCGATAGACGCGCATGGTTGGCGCTTCGAGACCGCAGACAGCGCCTCCCCAGATGACACAGTGACCACGGCTTTTCACAACTATCCCCACGTCCAACGCATCATGGCGTGGGAGAAAAACGGCCTGGGTCTCTACCCCCCGGAAATGGCCAACCCGCCAGCTAAGAGCCAGCGGCTGCAATCGGCGAAGTGGAATGAGAGCAGACCCGCTTTCCCTCTCCCATGTGCCAGCCCCGCTGGAGTCGTTATCGCCGCGATCGCCTCCCTGTACGGTGCGGAGGAAACCACAAAGATGCTGGAAACCATCTCGCTCGACCGCAGCGTACGTCTGGAAGTCAAACAGATGCTTGGTGCCAACGCCTGATCGGAGTGCCCGGCGCGGCTCAAGTAACAGGGCTGCCTCGAATACTTGTCTCCTGCGAGGATCCGGCGCCCTGCCTTCTCGCCGGGGCCGCTGCCTAATCAACGCACGGGACAACGAGGGAGTTGTGGAGATCGGCACCAATCCGCTTTTTGATGCTCACTTGGGCTCCGCCGAACAGCGGCTACGGTCAAGCTGTGTGGGCAAGAGGCACCCAGATAATTTAATCGTCGGCGCATGATCGACAGGCCGGCGGTCGATCGTTTCGAACGCGCGAAGCTCTTGGTCGCGGACATCAGCGACCGTGTCGAGTCAGTTCGAAACCTGAACGGTTACGCGCCGATGCACAGCCTTTACTGCATCCAGGTCGACCACTGGGACTTACGGGTCTTGGGCGGGCTGTTGCTCTCTGACCTAGTCGCAAAGCAGATGTCGGCCCGTTCGGTGAAGATGGGCGGCGGCCGATTGCGTGCCACCACCCAGTACTTGAAGATGCTGAGAGTGACGGACCCGACGACGATTGCCAAGCCAGTAGCGAACGTGCTGGCTACTGCATTCGATTCTTGCGATCGATCGGGTGCCGACCGCGCGGCAAGATTGGCCTACTTCCCGTCCCGGTGACAGCTCGCGAAGCGAAGGGAGCCAAGTCGTCGCCGCGCCCGTTGCGCAGATACAAGACGCTCGAACGGTCAAACGCCCCTTGCTGGCGGTCGGCAGGACCCCGCGCTCCATATGAGCAAACTCCGGTCGGACGATCCCTTATAACCAGGCGTCCGACCGGAGAGCAATGGTGTCGGCTAGCTCGTAACGGTACCGGTGTACGTGGTGTTGTGGTGACCACCGATGACGGTGTAGAGGCCAGAGAATGACTGCTGGATGAAGCTCGGTCCGTACGTCCAGGTATTCCACGCCGCCGTGCCCAGGTTGTAACGGATGTGAGCACTAACACCGAGAGTGCTGCACGTGGCGCTTCCCTGAGTCGTTGCGATCTGGGCTGACGGCTGTGCCACCGACGAATACTGGTACTGGGCCTGTCCAGACAAGCACCAGGCGGTGTGGGACCCCAGGGCGTTCGCCGGCACCGCCGTCATCGCCACTCCACCGATGACGAGCGCCGCGGTGGACAGGATTGCAACGAGGCCACGACGAGATTTCATGAGTACTCCAAAGCTAGATATTAGTTAATGATTATTCACTTGTGTCCGAAGGCTAAGAGGCGACTAGAAATGGGGTCAATGCGCGAAAGTCACATCATTCCGGGTGCGACCGACATGGGAGGCCGACAACAACGGGATACTGATTCCAGCCGCAACGAGGCGTCTTGACTGATTCTCGACTGCCTCATATCGTTCACCGGATGAAGCACGTAACGTCCGCAGCATCCCTCCTGGCCGCCTGCCTCTTATTGGCCGGCTGCGCACAATCCACTCCTGAAGCGCACGATGCGGCGCTCCCGAAGATCTCGACCTCGGCCCAGCAGAAGGCTGCGCTAGCCGATGGCAAGGTCGACTACGACGAGTATCAAGCCGGGTGGAGACGCTATGTGGCGTGTAACGCCAAAGCGGGATACACAATCACTCAAACTGGCGAAGTAAATCAGGTCATCTCCGGCCAAATCCCCGATGCCGCAGTCGATTCTGGCGTTGACAGGAAATGCTACGAAGGCGAGTTCAAGCAAATTGACATGATCTGGCAGACAGCCCGGATAGAGACTTCCCCTGCCGCCGCGAAATTCCGCGAGTGCTTGTCAGCGAAGGGTGAAACGCCGGAGGCTACATACGCGGGGATGGTTCAACAACTCCAAGATCTGGGCATCGACCCATCAACGTGCTTATAGACCAACCAACACGGGCCAAGGGAGTTGCTCCGTGAAGACAACTGTGTTCTTCGTCGGTCCGCTGGCGGCAATCTGGCTGGTTCCCGTGCTGATCTTTGCGGTGGTGTTTCCGCTTGCTCAGTATCAAGAGGCACAATCGGTCGAGAAGACCGATCCAGTAGTCGTGAAAGTCGGATCTCGACTGAACGATGCTGTGCAGGCCGTGGACGTCACCCTGGACCTGCAGAAGCCACCAGACGTCGAATCGCGCTCCGCCGGAACCGTGACAAGTGTGGACATCGCCATCGGAGATGCCATCACCTCCGGTAGGCAACTCGTCTCGATTGACGGCGTCAAAGTTCTCGCATACTCAGGCGCACCTTTCTATCGTGACCTCCAATCGGGAGACCAAGGAAACGACGTCGGGAATCTAACGGCATTCCTTGCTGGCGTGGGCGCGCTGCCCGATCAAAACAGGGGGACAAACTTCAACTCGACCGTTGTGAAGGCCGTCAAGTCATTACAACGATCGCTCGGAGCCCCTCAAGACGGCGTTTTCCGACTCGCCTACGTCGCCTACCTTCCTGCCGCGTCCCTGACTGTCGGCACACTCGCTGCGACCGTAGGAGACGACATTTCTAGTGGAGAGCAGATCTTTGTCGCCCGAGGAACTCCGGTAACAGCGAAACTCACCCTCGCGGGCTCCTCGGACCCCGTAATCGCGGCGCAGGGCCCGCTTCTGCTCAAGGTGGGGGAAAAGAACGTGGAGGTTCAATCGACCGCGCTTTCCGATACCGAGCGGGAGTCTGCATATCGTCTGCTCGACGCTTCCGCAACGCAAGGCACAATCACCGCTGAAGTCGACCAAAGCGGTTCGCATGTCGTCTACTCGGGGGCGCTCCTAACCGCTGCAAGTCCCGCGACAGTGGGTGTTGTTCCAAGCAGTGCCCTCTACGTGACCCGTGGGGCCGCCACGTGCTTGTTTGCCGTCAGGAAGTCGGGAAACAGTGCGAGCTATCGACCCATGCCTGCGGGCGATCCGCAACTGGTCGTGGGCGAGATCAGCGAACTGAGCGTGGCCGACGCGTTCGTCGGATTGACCATCGTGCGCAACCCGACCGTCCTGCCTCCGGAAGTGCAGCATCGATGCAAATAGACGTTGTGGACGCACGACTGTCGTTCGACGGTCGCCTCATCTTCGACTCGTTCACGGCCCGATTTCCATCCGATCGGGTTACCGCTCTGGTTGGACCCTCAGGAAGTGGGAAGTCATCGCTTCTGAGCGCGATGGCCGGGTTCCAGAAGCTCGATTCCGGTGCAATCTGCTGGTCGACGGGCGACGAATCCAGGACCCCGCCCATCCCCACGTCAGTCTCCTGGATTCCGCAAGGATCCAATGCCATCGGAATTCGGACAGCTCTCGACAATGTGATGATCGGACCGTTAGCAGAAGGCAAATCGCTCGAACAAGCTAACGAACTCTCTGCTTCCGCTCTCGCTGACGTCGGGCTAGAGCACGCAACTTATCGTCGCGCTCGAACGCTGTCTGGTGGAGAGTTGCAAAGAATGTGTTTTGCTCGGGCGTTGGCCAGTGACAAGCCTTTCATCTTCGCCGATGAACCATCCTCCAGTCTTGACGCTGAAAACACTGAACGCCTTGCGGAGCTCATCCACGCGCTCCGCGCGCGGGCGACAATCGTCGTCGCTACACACGACCCTCTATTGATAAGTGCTGCCGAATGCCAGGTTCATCTGAGAAGCGGGCGCCCTCTTGCGGCGTGACAGTTGGTCCGTGTCGCTTCTCCTGCGAGAAGGCTCGAAGAACGTTCTGGACTGGCGTTCCCGAATGGCTCCCCTGATCGTATTGGCAGTGGTGATGGGCCTCGCTGCGGTGGCATTCAGCAGCTTTCAGTCCGCTTCCTTCGTGGATCGACTGGCGGAGCAGAAGATGGCCGGTCGCAATGTTCTCGTGATCGCCGCGGCCGATCAGCGTCGCCCCGTGACGATTCAACGTGCTTCGTGCGAAAGATTGAGCGAGGCGTCGACCGTCGACCGATCAGGGTTGTTGAAGCGCACGACTAACAGTGACTTCATCCAGCTCGGGGCGCGTATCCCGGTCGTAGAGGCTAGCGTCACCCTATTTCCCCAGTTGGACGAGTATGACCTTCTGATCGGATCCAAGCTTGGATCTCAGACGAAGGCCTTCTTCGTCAAAATCGGGAGCGCGACTGCATCGGCACATACGATCGCCCAGCAGCCCACCGGCGTGGATACGAACTCCGCTGTCGTCACGGGGTTGCGGGCAGGCACGAACAGCGGCAGCATCTGCGTCGTCGTCCTCAGCGACCTCACCACGGCAGAACGAAATCGCGCCATCATCCTCTCGCAGCTCTCTTCGTCGGGCGGGCCGCTCTCCGCTACCCAGGTCTTCACGGACACCAGCGACCCGATCAACGATTTCAAGAATCGTCCGGACCGGCTCCTGCCGCTAGTGCTCGGCTTCCTCGGAGGCCTGTGCGGCGGAATCCTGAATCGTTTGCGATCCAGCGAGATCGCCGCGTATCGCCTTTCAGGCACCTCAGCTCGGTCCCTGTTCGTCATCCTTGCCGCCGAGCAAAGTCTCATCAGCGGCTTGTTTGCCGCTTCTGCTGCCGGAGCTGCACTCTGGCTCGGTGGGACCCCGTCCACCGTATGGGCAGGGATTCTCTGGGCTGTGTCCGGAGCGATGATCTGGGTAACAGTGAGCTCGTTGTCGACGATCGACCTGCCCCTGCGGCAACCGCCCAGCTTGGCGAAGGACCGCGGTTAGTCCTCTTCTCCTGGAGAGGTCTAACTACCTCGATTGCTTGGCATGTTGGGCACGACACCTCGTTCTCCAGGTCGATGATCCAGCAAGGCGTAGCTCGCCGCCTGCGGGAGGAAGGTCGTTGTGTGGTGACATCGCGGCGGCGCATCCGGCCGTGAGCAATGAGTCGCGGACGCGGACCAGCCGAGACCCGGGTGACTCATTGCCGAGACAGTGGCGATTGGTTCATCGCTTCCAAACTCCAGCTGAACGGATTTGAGTCGATCACGGCCTGGCTCGCGGGGCAACCCCCGTTGATCGTCTCGTGCGTGATCAGCACGTCGACAGGGCCGTCGGCGATTGCCCGGTCGACATCCTCGTCGGGCGGGATCTCTGACTCGACCCGTGTTTCTCCTGGAATCCGATGCTCAAAATCGATGGACGCCTCGCGCCGAAACTCATGAAGCTCCGCCCGCCGAGCTCAAACCGACATCCGCGAGGAACCACCGTCACGACTTCGCTGAGCTGGACCGGCGCGCGGCCCAGGCCTCATGACTCCTTACCTCGCCCCCGTCGTCGCTGTTCGAGAATTAACTGTCCCCACGCGAGGCGATTGTCGCGGCAACGGTGCTGTCTTCTGCATCGCGAGAGATCTCTATCACCGTGCTGCTAGTGAGGCGATCCATGGCTCCGGTCTCGTCCATCAGCCGCCATTGGCCGAGGTGCCCCACGGTGATTTCGTAAATCTGGCCGAGGAGGCGAGGCGTGCCGTCGATCGCTAGGGGCAACGCACCCTCGTCCGGGTACCGCGTGACGCGGCGGGCATCGAGGTCGAACAGCCACCTGCTGTCCCCGGTGGTAACTAGCCAGGTGCCGCTGTCCTCATCCAACAGCCGCTCTCGCCGCAGGTACCGAGGTTCGAGAACGCTCGGGTCGGCGCTGGCGGACGACAGGGAGCTGCGCTGGGCGCTTCGCTCGCCCACGTCGTCGCGGTCGAAGGGATCGAATTCGAAGGACTTGAGATCGAGGACTCCTTGGCTGAATCTCGAGCCCGGGCCGTTCATGTCGAGGGTCACCATGGTCGTCGTGAACCCGGCAGGGAATGCCAGGGGGGCGGCCAGGTAGCGGTGGAAGTGGCCGCCGAAATACAGCCTTGGTTGCACCGCAGTGAAGGCGCGGGTGACCATGCGTCGCCCATCCTCGGCGTACCGACGATCCTCCTCGCTCCACCAGGACGGTGATTGGCCTAGCCGTTTGTCGAGTTCGGGCCACGGCGCTGGTGCGTCGTGCCCGACCAGGATGTCGACCGGCTCCGTTCCGAGCCGTTCGAGGTCGACCTCGGTGATCGATTCCTCCGGCCACCACGAGACGCCCTCTTCGCGGAGCCCGCGGTCGATGCTGTTCGCGCCACCCATCGCGGCGAAGGTGCGACCGTAAGCGAGCGTGGTCCGCCAGCCTCGAGGGATGTGGATTATAGACGGGCGCACACGGCGCACGCCGTCTGCGCCGATTGGGAAACCATTGAGCGTTGTGAAGTCCTCGTGATTTCCGTCGACGAAGTACAGCACCTGCCCGGCTTTACGGAGTCGGTTCTCGATCCGGTCCAGTGCGTGGCCCCAGTTCGTGCCTGGCCACAGGAACCCGAAATCGCCCAGTTGCAGAAGGACGTGGATGCCTCGTGCTTCCATCGTGCGCGAGACGACGACCAGGTGCTCGAGGTCGCCGTGGAGATCGCCCAGGATTCCGATGAGGTTCACGGTTTGCAGGGTGGCGGTTGAGGGTGGCCGGCGGGTCATGGCATCCATTCCTCCGGGAGGTGTGGGACGAAAAGGATCATGGTGACGTGCGGCGCGAAGTACACCTCGTCCCGGATTCCATCTTCGCTGCGAAGGGCCAGATAGAGGAGGCGGCCTTCAACGCACTGGTGCACGCGGGAAATGGGCCGCAGATGTGGGAGGGATTTGTTGAAGCGTGGGCTCAACGACGTCTTCGGTCCGTCCGGTGCCTCCGGGTCGGAAGGTGCCTCCACGATGAGGCGCCGAGTCATGTCCAGGGCGTACACGCGGTGCTCCGTGGAGACCAAGAATTCGCCATGGAAGGAGTCGCGAATCCGCGGCAATACGACAACCCGATCGAGAATGGTGGGCTCTCCGCGTACGAGCGGCGGGCAGGCGCGATTGATCCTGATCATCGGGCACCTTGGCTCGTATTGGGTGAAAGTCGCGGGGACCTCCGACGGCAACAGAGGGGTCGCTTGGGGGTCGGGCGGCAGCCGGCTTCTCCGAAGGGCACCAGCGTCCTCGCGCAGGTCAGCCCTTTGCAGCGAGGCGGGACACTGACAGAGAGGACACGTGCATCACTTAGAGCCCTTGCTTCTGGCACAATTGAGTATAGAAATACTCAGCCGTGTTCGCAATCATTTGGTTTTGGCACCCCGCCACAGGGAATTGGGTGGCTAGCGCTGCTAGATCCCCGGCCATTCCGTGATGAAGCGCTTCATGAATCGATCAAACTGCGGGACCGTGAATTTCGCATAGCCGAAGTTGGGGGTGTAAAGCAGCCCTTTATTGATCAACCTGGCGCGAAGGGGGGCTACCTGTTCGGAGCTCTTCCTAAGTTGCTCAGCGACATCGCTTGCCTTCTGCGCCGCGGACCCAAGTTCTGCCATCGCGCGAAGGTATCGCAGTTCCTCCTTCGTCGAGCGTTGAACTCGGGTTTTGAAGAAGCTTTCATCCAGTTCGTCTTCCACAAATTCTTTCGCCTGTTCTGCATCAGCGAGAGTGATCATTGGTCCAGCCGCCAGATCCCAAACCGCGCGCCCGAATTCCTGAATGAAGTACGGGTACCCCTCCGTGTACTCGACGATGAGGTCCACCGCGGCGTTCTCGAACTGGACCCCTTCGCGTAATGCTGGATCAACTATTGCTCGACGCGCGTCCCGATCCTTTAGCTCCTCGATCGGAATGTAGTGAAACAGCCGTTCTGCGTATGATTTGGCGTCCCCTGCCAAACCCGGAAGTTGTGGCAACCCTGCCCCTGCGAACGTGACGGGCAATTTCTTCTGCACGGACCTGTGAATTGCGCCGATGAGCGCTTCCAGTTCCTGTTGGCTCAAGAACTGGATCTCGTCAAGTAGGAACACGACGCCTGTGTCGAGTTCTTGCGCCGCCTTGCCCAGGTACTCGAACAGATCGGCCAGATCTTCATCGAACTGACCCGAATCGGCCACTCCGTGCATCTGCTCAACGTCAAGCCCTGCCGTGAGCGTCCCGTCGGGCTGCACCGCGAGCGAGAATGATCGAACCACGGATGCAGCTGTGGTGAGCCTGTCCGTCCACCGCGCTTTCGGGGAGAGCCGAAATAGTGCTTTCCGGGCCAAATTCGCGAACTGAGGGCCGAAGGGCTTGTTCTTCGAAACCTCAGCCGAGACAGAAACCCATTTTTGCTCGCTCGCGATGCGCTCGAACTCCCCGAGAAGTACAGTTTTGCCGACACCCCGCAGGCCGATCGCTGCTATAGCTTTGTCGGTTTTACCCGACTGCAGTCGCTGAAGAAATATCCGAAAGTCGTCGAGTTGCGCATCGCGACCAGCCAAGACTGGAGGAGCACTCCCCGCATTAGGGGTGTACGGATTTGCGGCTCTCTCCATTGCGCACTCTCTCTTATTTTCTTTAGCGAGGTTTATCGAAAGTTGATAAACCTGTCCAGCCGAATACAACAAGGGCTTTAACGACTTTATCAAGGTTTATCAAAATTCGATAATCTTGATAAGGATGCTGGAAGCGCTCATTACTCGACTTGTGTCTCGAATGTCCGGCGCCCTATCGCGTTTCATCGCGGCAGCATTCATGAGGCTATCTCGATGCGTTGACCCTCGGGTGATGACACGGTGATGGGCGCCAATCTCCCACCGGCAAGCCTCCACCGCCAACGTCGAAGGGGACTTCACAAGAGGATGGGTGATTATTAAAATAATCGGAAAGGAGAGAGGCGGATTGCTTTGCATCAACCCAGTACCTCCGGTTCGAAGGTCGCTCAGCAGTGGCGATGCTCCGCCACAGATTTCACTCTCGCCTCCGTCGCCGACACGGTCGACGCCCTGCCCTACGACACGGCCGACCTAAACTCCGCAGCCACTCGCCTCGTGTCCTGGTGCTGGGAGTCAGCCGGCCTCCCGCTCGAGCGTCACATCGTCTTCCACCGCGACACCATCGCCCGGTTCATCTCAGTCGGTTGCCCGGAACTGAAGCCCGCGTCGCGCGGGAATCTCAGGTCGCAGCTGCTGCGGATGTCCGAGATCCTCGGGCAGCCGGCACCGCGGCGACTGACAGCCCTTCCTCCATCCGACCCGTCAGCGCCGTACTCCCCTGAAGAGCTCGTCAGCCTGAGAAGTTGGGCAAGCGGGCAGTCCACCGCAGGTAGGCGAGCAAATGCTGCCGTCCTGCTGGCGCTAGGTGCGGGCGCGGGGCTCTCCGCCTCAGAGATCGGAAAGCTACGGGTGGCGGACATCCAGGTGGACAAGCTGGGGGTGCTGGTCAACGTGACGGGGAACAGGGCGAGGAGCGTGCCGGTGCTCCGCGAGTGGGAAGATGCGCTGATTGAACGTGCCGCGTCGATGGATCCTGAGAAGTATGCGTTCCGCGAGAACCACACGACCTTCTATCCGAACCTGGTCTCGAACTTCGTCGACCGCGGGCACCCCGCGCGAGTCCGGCTGACGACGCAGCGGTTACGGGCGACGTGGATCGTGCGTCACCTCGATGCGGGCACGCCGGTTGTGGCCCTGATGGAGGGGGCTGGTGTGGAGTCGTTGGAGGCGTTCACTCGCTACGTGCGGTTTACTGCGCCCCACTCACTCGCCGTCTCTCGGTCGCTACTGAGATAGCTAGCGCCTTTACTCCGGGGCAGCCTCGCAATCTGCGCTAGGGATTCTGAAGGTCAGTGAGTGCCCGTTCGCTGGCAACACGCGCTTGGGGCAGGGTCACGCTTCTCGCCGGGTTCGCGATCGTGTCTGCGGTTGGATTTAGAATGCGCGAATGTTGAAGAATTTTCTTTACCTAAATGAACCGGCTCTCGATAGCTATCTGAGCGCGCTGGAGGACGGCCTCCGAGCTTCAATTCAAGAGACACGATCCAGCTCAGGATCGATCACGGGCAAGGGCGGAATTCCTCTTGCGAATGTTGAAGGAGAAAGGGGCCATGGCGAGGAACGCACGACTTCCCGCTCTGACACGGCGTCTTCCCGTTTCGAGAGGCTTCAAACGCTAGCTCGCGCCGACGTGGATTCATCGGGTTGGACGGACGTCGTGAATCCGGATTCTGACTTCGTCGGGATCGGTATCGGTGCCCTTGTCGAACTTGAATGCGAGATCTATATCCCCGAGATGATTAAGGCTCTCTCTCCCAGTGGAGGCCTTGCGCAGGCTGTTGAACAATTGCAGGCACTGGCACCACTTGCGGCGGTCTTCGGGTCGGAAGTGACAGGGATGCCCGCAGCCGGACAGCTCGACGCGGTGAAGGGCTTAGCCAAGAGTCTCGGTGGTGATGCGGTGCTGGTGGGAGAACCGAGCGAAACGGATTGGCGTATCGCTGGAAAGCTTGTCGACTCCTACCTCAGAGGTGAGATAGAAGGGTATGCACGAGTTGTCGGGAAGGTATCGGCCGTTTTGAAGTCCGGGACTTGGCGACCTCTACTTGCACTGCCCGGAATGCAACTCCTGTCCCGCGACAAGCGTCGCGAAATGGAGAAGAAGGGTCCTGATGCTGGCCAAGAAGGGAATTGGCTTCAAGGGCCGGCCGTCATGTTGGACATCCTGGCGATATACAGATAGGCGAGTCTCATCGGTTCGGTAAAGCCCGGGACAAAGAAGTCGTGATCTATTCGGCGCCCGTTCCATCGGCATATGTGCGCTCACTCGAGACGTCCCGTGCCTAAGTCGCTAGTTTGTTCTGGTGCTCGATATTCACGCTCTGCCCGCGGTGCTCACCCTCGTTTATCCGCCGATCTCGAACCAGGAAGCGATCTGGTTGCGCGAGGACAACGAAACTGCCGACCAGCTCCGAAAGAGCGATTTCTACATGATTGCGCAAAGGCATGAAGCCAAATTCGGCGAATGGACTCAAACATCTGACTACGAAGGTCTCCACCTGATTCATGGATCGATTACGTCCGGCAACCTGTCCGACACCTTTGTATTGGACTTCCGCGAACTAGTAAGCACCGGACCCTACGCTGACCTGCTTATTGAATCGGTAGCACTTGAAGTAGGACCTAAATCGTTGAAAATCTTCGGGACGACGCCTCAGGGTGAAATCCTGCTTGAGTGGTTCACAACCGAAAAGTTGATTTGGGAACGGAGCCTCGAACGACCGGGAATGCTCGGGCTGCAGTCCGTGCGCGATTTCGCCTCCTACGAGCTTCTTTATGCCGGTATGGCGAAGGACTCGAACACATTTGACCGACTCATCGACGGACCTCACCTGGCGCGGCAAAATATTCTGGGAGGCCAGTACCCAATGAGCCCGGGATCCCGAGTGACGGACGAAGTGTTTCTTTTTGCCTTCGACATCGACCATTTCGAACTTCGGACGCTCGACGAAGAAGATGCGCTCACGACGAGGACTCCTGACGAAGCATCGGCCCGCGACCGCGCGGTTACCGCAGACGCGGAAAAAGCCTTCATCACCCTCCTGCGGCCCGAGTACAACGGACAGAAGTACAACAAATATCCGATGGGTAGCGACGGCTTATTTAGCTCTGGGTTGACGAGTTATGGCTACGTAATCAACGAGAACATCACTTTTACTACGTCATCCCTATGCCTCATCGGCGCAACAAAGCCAATTTGGTCCGACGGGCACCACGTTCATACTTCGGGCGACGGTGCGGACGTAATTGTGATTCGTGGAGATGAAGTAGTGGTCGTGGCAGGGACCCCCGCGTGAGCTGCTCGCGGCCGCTTATTGGGACTGCGCCCGCCAAGTGGTCGGCGCCCACTGTGCAGGGGCGAATTTAGGGTTCGTCGGTGATTCGCGAAAGCTTATTAGTCGTTTGTGTGGGCGGTAACGAACTCTGTCGGAATCGCCATTGAGAGAGTTCTCTCGATTGTCGCCAAATCCTCCAACCGCATGATTGCCTCGCCCCTAAGCACTCTGGACAGCCGGCGATAATCCAGCTCATTGACGTCCGCGAATTCCTGAACCGACTCGAAGTCCCTACCGATAGCCACTCGGATCTGGTGAGCAAAGCCATGCTGAAGCTGTGATGCCCTCAGCCAGTCAAGCTCTTTGTTTGGCAGGTCAGCATCCGAGACCCATTCGATGTTGCTCTTCTGGCCGAACTCGGCTGGGGTCACCGCGAAGGCACGCGGCACGTAACGCGAGTCGGACATAGATTCCTCCAATTGTGAATGTGCGCTTTTAGCGTACATGCGAGATCCCTCAGGGCTGAACTCGGCAGAATCTCTTCCGAGTTCGATGCGACTCTCGTTCTTCGATTCGAACTCGTTGAAAATCTTTGCGAGTTGGGTTCACACCCGTCGCCGCTGTAGGGCTTCTGTGCACTCCCGCGCCGACCCCACAAACCCCGATCGGGTCGAACCATCCGGAAAAGCCGGATACATCGACTCCCTTAAGTGCTTTGCGGTCAGCGAAGGTCTGAGCGACCGATCCATGACGTCATGCCCACTCCGGACGGGCGGCACCGGGTGGGGGTATCGCACGAGGTTATCCGCGCCACCGAGCGTGGCGCTGCGTCCGATTGAAAGTCTCTTGTCCTGATCCAGGTCCCAGCTGACCGCGCGGTAGCACTCGCGTCCGTCGGCATTGCGCCGGCGGGTGATGATCGCCGCCGGGATGGCGGGGTCGGCGCGGATCACGATCCACGTATCTACGTCGTACCGAATTGGTTTAGGTCGGTCTGAGCTCGACCTGGGCCAACCACTGCTCCTCTCGTGAAGCAGGCCGGCCCTCTGCGGGGGCACAAGGTTACGTCAGGCGTGCGACCTTGCACGAGGTGCAATACCAATACGGGCTCTCAGTAGTACCCGAAAGTTCCAGGGGCTCCAGGCAAACGTCGCAGTTCGGCACGCCCAAATTCTCGACGCCCAGTTCGTCGTGGTCCATGCCCGGAAGATTAGCCGTAGACAGCGTCACCGTCCCGATGTGCGCTTTTAGCGCACATGCTAAAAGCGTGTACTTGTAAAGCGCACATCCCGACCACATGTCTTATCCATGTGAATCAGAAATCATTCGTCGGAGCGCAGCAGCCCGGGCCAGAGCGAGGTGTTCAGTCCCGCCTCGAGTTTCGCGATCGTGTACAGGTCAGGCCAGGCGCGGCCGCTCAGGATCGACTGGATAGTGGAGTAGTTGACTCCCGTGAGCTCGGCTGTCGCTCGATGGCTTCGCCCATCCATGGCCTTCCGCAGGTTCTCCGCAAAACGACGGGCGACCTCACCAGAGGGATCTACCGCCGGCATATCGGGCCACGACTCAGTGAGTTCGCGCGGCGAACGTCGAACCGGCCTGGACATAGGTCGAGCGTAGACGACGGAAGGGCGGTGACCTCATGAGCGTCGACCAGTCTGTTGACCCAATGAGGCACGCTGCTTATTCTAATCATCACTTGGCTAGTGAGGTGGCATTTCGGATAGCGAATTTCACACCGAACGCGCCGAAGTCACTTTGGAGTGAGGACGTGCAGAGGTTCACTCGATCAGCGGTATCGGATTTCGCGCCTGTCAATGAGGACGAGGCCGCGCGATACATCTCTGCCGTCGCGTGGTTGACCATGTGGTCCGTGGAGCCCGGTGGATTGCCTTTGGATCGCCAGATCATTTTCGACGCCGCCAATCGGCGCCGCTTCCTCGCGCGCGGTCACACCTCCCGTGGTGCAGCGAGTAAGGCCGGGTTCAGCTACCTACTCGAGCGCATCGCGGCCGACCTGCTGACCTTCGACCCCGCGCGGCCCGGTGTTCGAGTCCCGAGGCCGACCGAGCCGTTCGCCCCGTATTCTTCCGCAGAGATTTCGCGCTTCCGGTCGCAAACCATGACTCGGTCCACAGCACTGCAGCGTGCGCGCTGGCGCGCTCTACTCACCCTCGGCGCCGGGCTCGCTCTGTCTGTGGCGGAAATCATGCTCGCGGAAGTCTCGGACGTCGAAGACAACGGCGATCACCTCGTGATGCATGTCGGGGGAGGAGAGCGGTCCGTCGTCTGTCTCGCTGTTTGGGAGTCTGAACTTCGCGCGTTGCTCAAGGACCCGGAAGTCGACACGTTTCTCTACCCGAAGCCTGTGCGGCCGAAGAGACCCGCGTTTCAAGCCAAGCAATTTATCGGTATCGCCGCGAACCCCGGAGAGGGCTTCAAGATCGAGCGCCTCCGCTCGACCTGGATCGTCACTCACGTGAACGCCGGAACCGCGCTCGTACCTTTGATGGAAGCGTTGGGTGTGAAGTCGCTGTCGACGCTGGAGCGACTCGCTCCGTTCTTCGCTCATCCGTCAGGCGAAGAGCTCATCACTGCGTTCAGGTTGGCGGGGAGAAGTGAGTGACGTCGGGTCGTCGGCCGCTCTTAAAACCGTTTGGGGCGCGTTCCCGGCAGGAAACTTCGTCGGCAACGTCTCAACGATGCCGCACAGGCAGGTCAAGTTCATCGGCGAACTGCTCGACAGCTCGGGCATCGTCCCGCTGATCGACCAGTGGCTGGAGGAAGACTTAATTCCCGCCGGTCCCGGAGGGCGTCCGCGCGTTCTCGGAACGCGCCCGGCGCTCGTCTTGATGCTGCTCCTGAGCGTCGAGCACACCTCTCAGCTCGTGAAGGACATGGCCTACATTGCCGCGTCCAGGCTGACTCGCCAATCTATGGAGTACCTCGGCCTCACGGGGCCAGCCGCTTACGTCAAAGGGAAACGGCGCACGGCCAAGCAGTGGTACACACCCCTTTACCGTTCCCTGTCTCGTGCGATCAGAACGTTCGACCCGAAACCGGTTGGGAGGCCCGGCAGCAGGGGCAAGTTCCCGACCCTCGCTGAAGTCGAAGCGATGCGTGCCGGGTGGGAAAGCGACGACCTGAAAGGCAAAGCCGAACGCCTCAGCCTTATCGGCAACATGCTGGTCGAAGCAACCCTCCAACTCGTGCCCGAAGAGTATGCGAAGAACTGGAAAGGCGACACCGTCGTCGACGCGACCGTCACCGCCGCCTACGCCAAACGTGGTGCCCCACACGGCGGAACGCACGGACCCATTGACCCAAGCGCCGGTTGGTACCTCCGAAACAGCGAGCACAAGACAGTGGATGCGAAGTCCAAGAAGATCAAGAAGGCCATTTACGGCTGGGATCTAACCTTCGTCAACCAGACCAACCACGACCCATCAGAGCCCGGACACCACCCGCTACTCATCGCGGGTCTCGGCATCACCGTTCCAGCGACCAATCTCATCGCCACCGCAACCAGCATCTATAAGGACATTGTTAGACGAGGCCACCCCGTCGGGCGCCTCACCGGCGACCGCGGCTACATGCCCAGCGCCAAAGCCGAAGACTTCCAAATCCCACTCCGCGCCCTCGGATACGACCTCCGCACCGACTACGAATACCCGCAGCTCGGCCGCAACGGCACAGGCGGCGAGTACGCTGGCGCGATCCAGGTCGAAGGCAACTGGTACTGCCCCTCCATGCCAGAGAACCTGATCAACGCAACCATCCAGATGCGCGACAAGGTCATCGACCACAAGACCTGGCGGCTGCGCATCGCGGAACGACGCCACTACATGCTCCGCCCAAAGGAAAAGCCGGACAAGAACGGCAGCGTCGCCATGATGTGCCCCGCCCGCGGACCCGGCTCCACCGCCATCTGCCCACTCGCCGCAGGGTGCGGGTCCACAGCCAAGAAGACAGCCACGAAGTCGGCGAAGGACCGTGACGAGACCGGAGACGACGCGAAGGTCACCATTTACTACCCACCCGAGCACCCCGACAGCATCTGCACCAACAAGACCTCGGTGAACTTTCCCGCAACCGCCGGCGCCAAGTTCGCGCAGACAGTTCAATACGGAAGCCAAAAATGGGCATCCGAATACAAGCACGACCGCAACACCATCGAAGGACTCAACGGCTTCGCTAAAGACGAGTCCAAAGAAGGCCTCGGCACCCCCGGCAAGCGGCGCCTCCGAGGAATCGCAGCACAGTTCCTTCTCATCAGTTTCATCGCGGTCGCCGCGAACCTCCGCAAGATCCAGGCCTTCCGCGACGAGCAGCTCTCCTCAGACAGCGACGAAGAACGAGCTGAGAAGCGCGCCAGTAAGCACGCCATCCGTGAACGGCGCAAGCACCGCAAAGACCGCGTCGCACCGTGGGGAGACTTCCGAAGCTCCGACCCACCGCCGGACGCAAAGGCCACCGACCCCGGCTAAGCGGGCGCAATCGCACAGTTCACTCGCTCGGGCGGACAATCTGGCGTGCCGAAGAAGCCCCTTCACTGACGAATACGCTGCTCAACTCGTTGCATCGACATCGATCAACGGCCTGCGAGCCGCCCAGGACCCCTCAGAAACGAAGAAGGCCCCCGATTTCTCGGGGGCCAATCTCTTTAGGACCGTTTTGCAAACAGAATCTCACTGTTATGCAATCGGCCCACTGTGCGCGAGGGGGGACTTGAACCCCCATGCCCTCACGGGCACACGGACCTGAACCGTGCGCGTCTGCCAATTTCGCCACTCGCGC
>Ga0247815_10000561_pt1 | contig 29203 bp, 25 predicted proteins | sample UWRJL194509B1_FD_181014 | JGI IMG/M metagenome (GOLD analysis project Ga0247815, IMG submission 181014) | Plant litter microbial communities from Arlington Agricultural Research Station in Wisconsin, United States - UWRJ-L194-509B-1 | ecosystem: Environmental > Terrestrial > Plant litter >...
CTCATCCGCGTGCCGCATCGCCTCGCGAAGCGTGACCTCGTGGTGGTCGGCGTAGCTCTGCAGCGCAGCTTCAGTGGCCGGTCCGATGCCGCGCTTCGGCGTGTTCATGATGCGGCGCAGCGCGAGCGGGTCGGCCGGGTTAGCGATGGCGATGAGGTAGCCAAAGGCATCCTTGATCTCGGCCCGCTCGTAGAACTTGGTGCCGCCGAGTACCCGATACGGCACGGCCGACCGGATCAGGATTTCTTCGAGTGCTCGCGTCTGCGCGTTGGTGCGGTAGAAGACGGCCATGTCTTTGTAGGCCATTCCGCCGTCGTGAAGGCGAGTGACCTCATCCGCCACGAACTGCGCTTCGTCGTGACCCGAGTAGCCGGTGAACCCGACGATCTTCTCGCCGGCACCATCCGTCGTGAAGAGCTTCTTGTCTTTGCGATCGAAATTGTTCGAGATGACGGCGTTGGCGGCGTCGAGGATGTTCTGGGTCGAGCGGTAGTTCTGCTCGAGCAGCACGACCTTCGAGTTCGGAAAGTCGCGCTCGAATTCGACGATGTTGCGGATGTCAGCGCCGCGGAACGCGTAGATCGACTGGTCGCTGTCACCGACGACGGTGAGCGATGCTGCCTCGGGAGCGCCGATGGGAGCCTGGCTCGCGAAGACCCCGGGGCTGGTCTCGAACGACTCGGGAGCAGGCGGCCGGGTGAGTTCTCGAATGAGTGCGTACTGGGCGTGGTTGGTGTCCTGGTACTCGTCGACGAGAACGTGACGGAATCGCTTCTGGTACAGCGCAGCGACGTGCGGGAAGGCGCGGAACAGGTAGACGGTCTGGCCGATGAGGTCGTCGAAGTCGAAGGCGTTCGCGCGGTTCAGCTGCTCGGTGTACTTACGGAAGATCTCGACGAACATGACCTCGGCCGGGTCGTTGAAGTTCGCGCCGCGGGCATAGGACTCGATGTCGGCGAGCTCGTTCTTGAGCTTCGAGATCTTGCCCGCTGCCTTGCTGACGGTGAAACCGAAGGTGTCGGCGTCGAGCTCTTTGATGATCCGCTTGAGCAGTGCGCGCGAGTCGGCGGAGTCGTAGATCGTGAAGTTCTTCGAGAACCCGAAGTGCTCGGCTTCGCGGCGAAGGATGCGCACGCACGCCGAGTGGAAAGTCGAGATCCACATTCCCTCGGCGGCGCCGCCGACGATCGCCTGCACTCGCTCGCGCATCTCGGCCGCGGCCTTATTGGTGAAGGTGATGGCGAGAATCTGACTCGGCCAGGCCTCGCGGCCCTGCAGCAGGCTCGCGATGCGGCGGGTCAGAACGCTGGTCTTGCCGGAGCCGGCCCCGGCGACGATGAGAAGTGCCGGACCGCGGTACAGCACGGCTTCGCGCTGGGCGGGGTTGAGTCCGTCGAGCAGCGCGTCGCTGCTTCCGCCGTCACCGGGAGTCTCGCCGTCTCGCGGTTGGGGGCTGGACGGTTCGAAGGGATCTAAAACGAAGCTCATGGCGCTGCCAATTCTAGGCTGGACCACCGATGCGGGCTCGTCGACGCCTGCGCCACGAGCCGAGGGTTAGCGCTCGTCGAGCAGCGAGAGCACCAGATCGGGGTGATCGGCAAAGACGCCATCGACGCCGGTGCTCAGAATGAGCTCGAACTCCGCTCTCCAGTTGCCCCAGTCACGCGCCTTGATCCCGTCCTGGAAGGTGCCCATGAGAAAGCGGTTCTCCGGGCGGAGGGTCCAGCAGTAGGCGAGCAGGCCTGCCGCGTGCGCGCGCTCGACGACGTCGGTGGCACCGACCACGTCACCATCGGCATCCTTCTCGAACAGCAGGCTCTTGGCGACGCTGATTCCGTCGACGACTCCCGCCAGGCGTGCAATGGATGCTTCGGTGAGCTGGTCGACGTTGTCCGGTTTGATCGACCCGAGGCGCGCGAGAACGTCGGCCGGAAGGTGACCGTCTTCAATGAGGTAGATCGTCTTTCCTGGCACGCCGCGCTCGCGAACCTGGTGAAGCACGGTCTCTTCGAAACTCTCGACGACGAGGTTCTCGTCGGTCGCCCAGCTGGCAACTTCTGACGCGAACAGCTCGTCGAGCGGCAGGCCGATCGACTCGAAGTAGGTGGCGTGCTTGAGCTCGGCGACCATGATCGGTGGCAGTGCCGCGCGCTCGATGATTCCGCGAAGATCGCTGAGGCGCAGGATCGGCTGGATGCCGTTGAAGGTCGTGTTTGCCTGCCGCGTTTTCGGAAGGCGCTCGTCCACCCGCAGGGACGCGAGTTCTGCCCAGGTGAAGTCCTCGGTGAACCAGCCGGTGTGCGGGGCTCCATCGATGTTCTTCGTGGTGCGGAGATCGGCGAACTCAGCGTGGTCGGCGACATCCGTCGTTCCCGAGATTTCGTTCTCGTGGCGGATGACGAGAACACCATCTTTGGTCGCGACAAGGTCGGGTTCGAGGGCTCCGGCACCGAGCTCGATTGCCAGCTCGAATGCCGCCCGGGAATGCTCCGGGCGGTAACCGCTCGCTCCGCGGTGGGCGATTACAAGGGGAGCGAGGGCGTGCATCACGAGAACACGCTACGCGAAAGCGCGGGCCTGCAGTCGTGTTTCAGCACCGGCCGAGTTTCGGCACCCGTTGTTCGCCTGCCGTTCGCTTGCCCGTACCGTCGGGCGGGGACCGCGGGAGTGCGGCATCCGCTGGTCGAAAGCGGCTGTGTTCGCTGTAGGCACTGTTATTGGCACTGCTATTACACAGACATCCCCAAGTAGTTCCCGATAAAATTTCTCAACGCCAAGGCACCAGCCCTGACAACCCAAGGAGACGACCACTCATGGCCCTGTCCAACCCCGCCTTCAACGCCCCGGCATTCAGCACCGGCTCGAAGGCGATCGCAGCAAAGCAGGGGCTCAGCCCCGAACAGCTCGACGAGCTCTACGGACGCCCGTCGGCTACCCCCGACCAGACCGACCGGATGAGCTACGAAGACGTCATTGCGAAGACCTTCGGCGCATTCGCCGTACTTCTCGTGGGTGCCGCGGTCGGTTGGTGGATGCCGATTCTCTACCTGCCCGCTGCCCTCATCGGTTTCGCGCTCGCGCTCGTCAACATCTTCAAGAAGAAGCCGTCGGCCGGGCTCGTTCTCGCCTACGCCGCCTTCGAGGGTGTCTTCGTCGGTGGCCTGTCGAGCGTTCTCGAAGCGCGCCTTCCGGGTGTCGTCTTCCAGGCCGTTCTCGCGACGCTCGCCGTGTTCGCGGTGACGCTGATCCTGTTCCGCAGTGGCAAGGTTCGCGCCTCCGCCAAGGCGACCAAGGTCTTCATCATCGCCGGTAGCGCCTACGCGCTGTTCTCGCTCATCAACCTCGGCCTGCAGCTGACCGGTGTGAGCCAGGATGCATGGGGCCTACACACGGGCGTTTCGATCGCCGGCATCCCGCTCGGTCTCATCATCGGACCGCTCGCGATCCTGATGGCTGCCTACTCGCTCGTGCTCGACTTCACGTCGGTCAAGAACGGTGTCGAGCAGGGCCTTGCCCGCGCCATGGGCTGGAAGGCCGCGTTCGGCCTCGTGCTCACGATCGTCTGGCTGTACGTCGAGTTCCTGCGCCTGATCTCGATCTTCCGCAGCAACTAGCGTTCACCGCTCAACGGATGCCGGGTCGCCCATCGGGCGGCCCGGCATTTCTGTGCCCGCCGGTCGAGCCAAAAGTGCCTGTTTGGGGCAATAGTGGCTGCGCGAGCAGGCACTATTGCCCCAAACAGACACTATCGCCAAGGCGTCGGACGCGAAACCCGCCGGTCGGCTGCGTCTCGCGCGGTGCATCGTGAGCGGGGAACCAAGCAGCAGCGATCGCATCACTCGCCCGCCAATCGGACCCGCCGTGCATCATCCGCGGCCGATCCACCGGCAAATGTGCCAGTTCGGGACGTTTCATCCCCGGCGCCCGGGATGGATCGTCCCCAAGTGGCACAAACGCCGGTCGGCAAGCCAGCGAACGCTGCACCGCGCAGAAACGCAGGCCTGACACCGGGATGCCGTCGCTGCAGCTTGTTTCCCCGCTCAACTCGCACGCGCCCTGACCCGCCCCACGCAAAAGTGCCCGTTCGGGGCAATTGTGGCTGCGCGAGCAGCCACTATTGCCCCAAACGGGCACTATCGCTGAGGGAGTCTAGAAAGAATGGGATCGAGCTGCGATGCCGGGCACTACAGACACCGGCAGGTCGCGGGCAAGAGGACGCCCCATTATTCCCACTCGATCGTTCCCGGCGGCTTCGACGTGACGTCGAGCACCACTCGGTTGACACCGGGGACCTGGTTGGTGATGCGGTTCGAGATGCGCGCGAGCACGTCGTACGGCAGGCGGGTCCAGTCGGCGGTCATGGCATCCTCGGATGACACCGGACGCAGCACGATCGGGTGCCCGTAGGTACGACCGTCGCCCTGCACTCCGACCGAACGGACGTCTGCGAGCAGCACGACCGGGCACTGCCAGATCTCGGCGTCGAGGCCAGCGGCGGTCAGTTCTTCGCGAACGATCGCGTCCGCGGCACGGAGCAGCTCCAGGCGCTCACGGGTAACCTCACCGACGATCCGGATGCCGAGGCCTGGCCCCGGAAACGGCTGGCGGCTGACGATGACCTCCGGAAGCCCGAGCTCGCGTCCGATGGCGCGAACCTCGTCCTTGAACAGGGTGCGCAGCGGTTCGACAAGCTTGAACTGCAGGTCTTCGGGAAGCCCGCCCACGTTGTGGTGGCTCTTGATGTTCGCGGTGCCGGTTCCGCCGCCGGACTCCACGACATCCGGGTACAGGGTTCCCTGCACGAGGAAGTCGATCGACGCACCGTCGCCTTGCGCTTCGAGCACGAGCGCTTCGGCCGCAGCTTCGAACGAGCGGATGAACTCGCGCCCGATGATCTTTCGCTTCTGCTCCGGGTCGGTCACCCCGGCCAGTGCGTCGAGGAACTGGTCGACGGCGTCGACGGTGATCAGGCGAACACCGGTCGAGGCGACGTAGTCCTCTTCGACCTGGCGGCGCTCGTCCTGGCGAAGCAGTCCGTGGTCGACGAAGATCGCGGTGAGCTGGTCGCCGACGGCCTTGTGCACGATCGCGCCGGCAACGGCGGAGTCGACTCCACCGGACAGCCCGACGATGACGCGACCGGTGCCGACCTGGGCGCGGATGCGCTCGACCTGCTCCTCGATGACGTTCGTGCTGTTCCAGTCGGCCGGAATACCAGCGGCCTTGTGCAGGAAGTTCTCGAGCACGCGCTGGCCGAACTCCGAGTGCTTGACCTCCGGGTGCCACTGCACGCCGTACATCCGCTTCTCGTCGCTCGAGAATGCCGCGACCGGTGTTGACGCCGACGACGCGAGAACCGTGAAGCCTTCGGGCGCCTTCGACACGGAGTCGCCGTGGCTCATCCACGTGGTCTGGCCCTCGGGCTGTCCGCCGAGCAGGGTGCTGTCGCCGGGGGCGAGCGTCACGTCGGTCGCGCCGTACTCGCGGAGTCCAGTGTTTGCGACCTCACCACCGAGCTGCTGCGCCATCACCTGGAAGCCGTAGCAAATACCGAGGGTCGGGATTCCGAGCTGCAGGATGCCCGGGTCGAGGGACGGGGATCCGGCGTCGTAGACGCTCGAGGGTCCGCCGCTCAAAACGATGCCGCTCGGGTTCATCGCAGCGACCTCTGCCGCGGTGATCGTGTGCGGCACGATCTCGGAGTACACGTTCGCCTCGCGAACGCGGCGCGCGATCAACTGGGCGTACTGTGCGCCGAAGTCGACGACGAGTACTGGCTGCTGTTCGGTTTCGTTGCTCAACTGGCGACCTCTGCGGGTTCGGCGACGCCGGCCAACCAGGCCTCGACTTCGCGGTGGACACGACGCTCGATGAGGAACGACGAAAGCGGGATGACGCCACCGAGTGCGATGACGAGGAAGCGCGGGAAGGTCCAGCGCATCAGGCTCCACAGGCGGAAGTCACTGTAGAGGTAAAGCACGTAGAACCAGCCGTGCACGATCAGGATGATCTGCGACAGGTTGATGCCCGTCATCAGGTCTTTCGGAGTGAGGGCGAGGAATCCCTGCGGCCCTGCGAGTTCGATATCGACACCGAGCGGGTAACGGAAGATCATCATCAGGCACAGCAGGAGCAGGAACGTTCCGGTGATGATCGAGGTGACGCGGTACAGCTTGAGAGCGGTCCGGATGCGGGGAGCCGCGGACGGCTTGGGGCTGAGTGGCATAGCCCTAGTTTACGTGCGCCGCGGCTGGGGAGTTGGCGGCCGCAGCCGCTGCAGCCTCATCCGCTCGCTCTTCTTCTTCGCGTTCGAACGCGTCCTTCACGAGCCGGAACCAGAGGAAGATCGCGAAGCCGGCGAAGACCACCCATTCGACCGCGTAGAAGACGTTGAGCCAGTTGAGCGTGATGTCGGTCGTCGGAACCGGGGAGTCGATCGTGTCGAGCCCGACGAGCGCCTCGTCGAGCACGAGGTAGCCGCCGTACACACTCGACACCGGCTCTGCCCACTGGTTGATGAGCGCTGCGACCGACGCCGAATTCTGCTCGCCGGCCTCGTAGTCGTCTTCGGTCGGCGGCTCGGTCGTCAGGTAGCGCCCGGCGAAGGTGTGCTCGGCCGTATCCCCGTCGAGTTGACGAGCAGCGGATGCCGCCCCCGCTTCGTCCGCCGACCAGCCAACGGCGACTGCGAGGTCTGCCCCCGCGGCGTCCGTCGACTCACGCAGGTGCGCCATGAGCCAGTAGCCCGACACCCCTTGGTTGCTCCGGCCGCTCAGGATCACGGTGTCCCCGGGCACGAAGCTGCCGGTCACCGTCGTCTTCTGCCCCGCGGCGATCGTCGTCGCGGTGCTGTTCGGTTCGGCGATCGAGTCGAGCGGCACGACGGTCTCGGTGTCGCGCTCGACCACGGTCGCCTGCTCGACGCTGCGCGAGAGCTGCCACTGCCCGAGGGCTGCGAATGCGCCGGCGATGGCGAGGGAAAGAAAGAGTGCCGCAATCCAGCGCGGCCTCCGGGCGAGCTGCCACATTTTTAGTACTCCGGGTCGCGTTTGCGTTCGACGATCTCGTCGGACTGCTGCATTGCCTGTTCAATGACGGCGTCGATGTCGGCGGGACGCTCGGCGACCTCGGCGGCGATGTCGGCTTCGAATTCGTCGAGGTCGTTCTGGGGCAGCGGTGTGGCGTCGAGACCCGCCGTCGCCGCTTCGACGAGCGCGATGTTCTCGTCACTCATCCGGGCGCGCGCAGCGGATGCCGCCACCGGCTTCTTCTTGAAGATCACGGCCCCGATTTTCTCCGAATTGACGGCGAGAACCGGACCGATGATCGCCATCGAGAGCACGTAGAGTCCCGCAAATGGCGTGAGCCTGTCGTCGAGCCCCGCCGAAACGGCGAGCGTCGCGAGAATCAGCGCAAACTCCCCGCGATTCTGCAGCATGGCGCTCGCGTTGAGCCCCTCGGCGCGCGTGAGTTTGTTCTGCCAGGCGATCAGCTGGCCACCGGCGGTGTTGATGACGAGGGTCATCACCACCGCGACACCCACCGGGATGAGTACCTCGCCGAACGTCGACGGGTCGAGCGCGAGCCCGAAGTTGAGAAAGAAGAACGCGCCGAAGACATCGCGCAGCGGAAGGGCGAGGGCTTCGATGCGCCCACGGAACCGGGTTGCACCGAGCACGAGTCCGATCAGGAACGCGCCGATCGCATCCGATACTCCGAGCAGTTCGCCAATGCCGCCGAAGGCGACCGCGAGCCCGAAGAACAGGATCGTGAACAGCTCGTCGTCCTTGGTGCGGACCAGCCGGGAGACCACCCGGCCGCCAAACCTGGCGACCACGAACATCACGATGAGGAACGTGAACGAGATTGCGAGTTGAACGACCACCGCCCAGATGTCGGCTTCTCCGCCGATGACGACAGCGACGATCGCGAGGTAGATCGCGATGAAGACGTCTTCGAGCACCATGATGCCGAGGATGATCGGCGTCTCACGGTTGGCGAGTCGACGCAGCTCGATGAAGAGTTTGGTGATGATCGCGCTCGAGGATGCCGCGGTCATTCCGGCGATGATGAGGGCTTCGCGGGTGCCCCAGCCGATCCACATGCCAAGCAGGAAGCCCGCGACCATGTTGATCAGGATGCGGGTTCCGCCCGAGATCAGCAGTTTTCCGGCGTTGCCATAGAACTCGTCCTGATCGAACTCAAGACCGAGGCTGAACAGCAGGAAAATAAGTCCGAAGACCGCGATCAGTTCGACATCCGCTGATTCGAAACTCAGCGGGAACAGGTGGAAGTGCGGGCTCGCGATGAGTCCGACGAGCATGTAAATCGGGATCGCCGGCAGGCCGATCAGCTTGCCGAGCCGCCCAAGAATGTAGGAAATGACGAACAGGACGCCCAGTGTGAGGAGTTCTTCGCCGATGTGCACGCTTAACCGCCTGGCGGGGAGTCGACGACTGCCTTGGACTTGAGTTCACCCGTGCGATAGAAGGTGAACGCCTTTGCTACCTTTTCGGGCGAACCGGCGACGACGAGGGTGTCACCGGGGAAAACCTTGAAGTCATCGGCGGGGGCCGGGTTGGCGGAGTCCCCGCGTACAACGGCGACGACGGTCAGGCCGATGATGCCGCGGCTGCCGAGGTTGCCGAGGGTCTGGCCAGCGATGTGGTCTTCGTAATCGACGGTGAACCAGTCGATCGACAGACCGGGAATCTGGTCGAGGCTCGAGAGCGACTCGGTAATGCGGGTTCCACCGAGGAGTTCGGCGAGGGTGTGGGCTTCGTCTTCATCGAGACGCAGCGAGACCTTGCTCGAGTCGGATCCGTCTTCGGAGTCCGCGAAGCTGATGAGGTCGCTGTGGCCGGAACGGTGCGTGATGACGCCGACCTTGCCGCCGTCATCGGTGACAAAGGTGTGCAGCACACCGACTCCTGGGAGCTTAACTCTCCGTACGTCGACCATGATTGCCACCCTTCCTGACTAACTATGAGTCTACCGGGGTGCCTTCCGGCCCGCCGTCGCGTTCGCCCACGGCCGAGCGCGGCCAGGCGCACCCCACGCACAGTCGGCACTTCTGACCGACACGCCGCCCAGATCTATCCGTGAACAGCGTGCCGGCGAGAAGTGCCGACTGTGGGTCGTCGAGCGCTACGAGTTAGCGACGATGTCCGGCGCGTCCAGGCGCACCCGGTCGGCCGACTCGTCGTCCGGCTGCTCCTGGCTCGCGCGCTCGGCGGCGACCCGGCGCAGGTAGTTCGATACCTCGCGCTCGACGCGCTCGTCGTCCCAGCCGAGCACCTCTGCCATCAGGCGAGCCGCGACGGGGGCAGCGGATACGCCGCGGTCCCACGCCTCGATCGAGATGCGTGTGCGGCGGGCGAGTACGTCCTCGAGGTGCAGTGCTCCCTCGTGGCTCGCCGCGTAGACGACCTCTGCGCCGATGTAGTCGTCGGCGCCGGGCAGCGGTTCCTGCAGTTCGGGACGATCCTTGACCAGCGCGAGCAGGTCATCCGTCAGCACCCCGTACCGGTTGAGCAGGTGCTCGACGCGGACCTTGTGGATGTCGAACGCCCGGGCGATCTTCGACCGCTTGTTCCACGCCGCGTGATAGCCCTCGGCTCCGAGCAGTGCGATGTCGTCGGTGATGCTGTCGGAGTAGGTGCCGTCGATCGCGGCGACAGCCTCGTCGATGGCATCCTTCGCCATGATCCGGTAGGTGGTCCACTTGCCGCCGGCCACCACGACGAGTCCGGGAACGCTGTGCGCGACGATGTGCTCCCGCGAGAGCTTCGACGTCTGTTCGCTCTCGCCGGCGAGTAGCGGGCGGAGCCCGGCGAAAACACCCTCGACGTCGTCGCGGGTCAGTTTCACCGCGAGCACCTTGTTGATGTGCTCGAGGATGTAGTCGATGTCGGCCGCGGTCGCTGCCGGGTGCGCCTTATCGAGGTGCCAGTCGGTGTCGGTCGTGCCGATCAGCCAGTGCCGGCCCCACGGGATCACGAACAGCACGCTCTTCTCGGTGCGCAGGATCAGCCCGAGCTTCGACTGGAACCGGTCGCGCGGCACCACGAGGTGCACTCCCTTCGACGCGCGCACTTTGAATCCGCCACGCTCGCCGACCATCGCCTGCGTCTCATCCGTCCACACGCCGGTCGCGTTGACGACCTGGCGAGCCCGGATCTCGAACTTGCGCCCGGTCTCGAGGTCGTGCGCGTTCACGCCGACAACGCGCTGCCCGACCTTGATGAAGCCCTCGACCCGCACGCGGGAGGCGACGTGGGCTCCGTAGAAAGATGCCGTGCGCGCGAGGTTGGCGACGTAGCGCGCGTCGTCGACCTGGGCGTCGTAGTAGGTGAGTCCGCCGGTGAAGGCATCGTTCGCGAGGCTCGGCACCGCGCGCATGAGCTGCTTTTTGGTCAGGTGCCGGTGGTGCGGGACCCCGGGCGGGCGACCTCCGGAATAGCTGAACGCGTCGTAGAGCGCCATGCCGGCGCCGATGTAGATGCGCTCGTAGAGCGGCTTCGTCAGCGGGTAGAGAAAACGCACCGGCTTCACCAAGTGAGGCGCGATGCGCTGCAGCAGCAGTCCGCGCTCGATGAGCGCTTCCCGCACGAGTCCGAAGTCGAGCTGCTCGAGATAGCGGATGCCGCCGTGCACGAGCTTGGACGACCGGCTCGACGTGCCGCTTGCCCAGTCGCGCGCCTCGACCATTCCGACGCTCAGGCCCCGCGTTACCGCGTCGAGCGCACTGCCCGTTCCGACGATCCCACCCCCGATGACGAGGATGTCGAGCTCCCGGGTCGAGAGCACGTCGATCGCGGCGGCCCTCTCCTCCGGTCCAAGCTTCGGCGAGCGAGTGACGGATTTGATCGTGGCCATCTGCGACTCCTTTGTCAGAACGAAGCAGCCGTACCCGACTGCTAGCTGCGTTCGTACGGAGCCACGACCACTTCGACCCGCTGGAATTCCTTGAGGTCGGAGTAACCCGTGGTCGCCATTGACCGACGCAGTGCTCCTATGAGGTTAACCCTGCCGTCGGCAACAGCAGAAGGTCCGAACAGGATTTCTTGGAGAGGTGCCAGGGTTCCGACTTCGACCCGATTGCCGCGCGGCAGCTCGGAGTGATACGCCTCGGTTCCCCAGTGCCAGCCGCCACCCGGGGCATCCGTCGCGCGCGCGAGAGCGCTGCCGAGCATGACCGCATCCGCACCGACCGAGATCGCCTTGACGATGTCTCCGCTCGTGCCGAGGCCGCCGTCGGCGATGACGTGGACGTAGCGTCCGCCCGACTCGTCGAGGTAGTCGCGGCGAGCGCCGGCGACATCCGCCACCGCGGTTGCCATCGGAGCGTGGATGCCGAGGGACGCGCGCGTCGTCGACGCCGCTCCCCCGCCGAAGCCGACGAGGACACCGGCGGCACCGGTGCGCATGAGGTGAAGGGCGGCGGTGTAGGTCGCTGCCCCACCGACGATGACGGGAACGTCGAGTTCGTAGATGAACTTCTTGAGGTTGAGGGGCTCGGTGTTCTTCGAGACGTGTTCGGCGCTCACTGTCGTGCCGCGGATGACGAACATGTCGACGCCGGCATCGACGACGGTCTTGTAGAGCTCCTGGGTGCGCTGCGGGCTGAGTGCACCGGCGACGGGAACTCCCGCTGCACGGATCTCGGCGAGGCGAGCGGTGACGAGCGACGGCTTTATCGGCTCGGAGTAGATCTGCTGCATCCGCGCGGTGGCGTTCTCCGGGTCGAGCGTGCGGATCTCCGCAAGCAGCGGCTCGGGGTCTTCGTACCGGGTCCAGAGTCCCTCGAGGTCGAGCACGCCGAGTCCGCCGAGCTTGCCCATCGCGATGGCGGTCGAGGGGCTGACGACGGAGTCCATCGGTGCCGCGATGACGGGCATCGAGAACGTGTAGGCGTCGATCGTCCAGCTGACCGAGACATCCTGCGGGTCTCTCGTGCGCCTGCTCGGCACGATCGCGATGTCGTCAAATGCGTACACACGGCGAGCGCGCTTGGCGCGGCCGATCTCGATATCACTCACCCGCTAAGCCTACCGGCGGCGGAGGGCCGAACCTCCGAGTACGCGCGGGAAGGCCTTGGCGCCCCGCTTGCCCGCTCCCCACTCTCCTCGCGGCGGGAGCAATTCCCTCGCGGCGGGAGCAATTCTTGTCGCGGCGGGAGAAACCGGGTGGTGGCGGGACTTGCAACTCCCGCCACCACGGGTTATCTCCCGCCGCGACGAGGGATGCCGGCCTCGGTGAGCAGGATAGTGAGCTGTTCGGGATGGCTCAGGTGCCAGGTAAGGATTCGGAAGACCCTGCGCGATCGCCGGCGCATGCGGTCTTCGCGCTTCTTCTCTTGCCACACCACCTCACCCGGGTCCCCTGCCGTGTACTGGTTGCGGGTGTACTTCTGCTTTCCGTCGAATTCTCCGTGCGAGTTGACCGACAGCCAAGTGAAGTCAGGAAAGATGTCGCCGAACTCGTCGGTAATCCGAACCTGCAGCTGCGGGACCTCGGAGCCGAGAACGTAGATCCAGGCGCGCGCGGACGATTCGCCGAACGAATCCGAGAGAGACGTGGAGAAGAGGATGACCTCCTCGAGATGTCGACGACGGGTCCGCGGATTCATCCGCTTAAGTTCGTTCGCGAGATCGAGTTGGGTGATCGCTGCCGGGTTCTTTCTCCAGCACGCCCAGTCGACCGAGCCGATCGCATCCACGAAGTCGGCGTCTCGCGCCACATCGAGCGCGGTGCGAGCGAGATCAGTCACCGTGATGCCGCCAATGGTCGTCACGAGAGCGGTGGTGTATCCACGAGCCGTGCGACGCACTCCCGGCTCTGAGCGCCCGCCGCCTTTCCAGTTGTCGAGGACGGTCACTTCTTCTGGCCACGGATGCGCAACCGGCATTCCCCAGACCGCGGCCGCAGATAGCCCGGCAATGATCACGGGTCGGGTGGCCATGCGAATCACTGCGTGGATGCGAAGGATATGTCGCGCTCGACTGTCGGAACCGGCCCAGCGCTCACCGTCGACGTAGGCCCCGCGCCGCAGTTTCACGAGCGTGCCTCGCCGCAGTTCAGCATCGAGGCTGGCCGGATCGGGAATCACCGGCCGGAGATCTGCGGTCAGAAGAACGCCGGTGGCGGAGAGATGGTCGTACTTCATCCGTTGATGCTGAACGACCCCGTCTCACAAGCGCGGCCGCCCGGGGCGATCTGTGGACAGCATCCCGCTTGCCCAATCCGGAGGGACAAGTCCGTCCGCGGTCCGCCGCCCGCGCACGATCCGCGCACCGTGATCCCTGCCCCGGGACCCCTCGCGGCGGGGGAAACCCCTCGGTGGCGGGACTTACGACCCCCGCCGCGAGCATGCTTCTCCCGCCGCGAGAGGAGTTACTCCCGCCGCCAGAGGGGGCACCAGAGCTGTAGCCAGCTACTGCGCGCCGGTCAGCTACTGCGCGGCGGCCTTGCGCTCGCGGAACGCGATCATGTTCATCCGATTGCCACAGCGGATGCTGCAGAAGCGCTTGGAGGCGTTGCGCGAGAGATCGAGCAGCAGTCCGGTGCAGTCGTCGGCTTCGCAGACCCGCAGGCGGTCCATTTCGTCCATGCGGATGACGTCGGCGAGCGCGAGCGCCGCCTCGACCCGCAGGCGCTCGGCGAGCGGGGCGTCATCGGCCGTGGCGTGCAGGTGCCAGTCGGAATCATCGTGGCGCGTGAGGAAAGGCAGCGCGCGGGCTTCCCGCAGCATCCGGTTCACTTCGCCCACCGCTTCGTCGCGGGGAAGGGTCCACGCCCGGCGCAACTGCTCGCGCGTCGCGCGCACCTCGTCGAGCTCAGCCTGGTCGTGATCGATGCGCCCGGTGAAGATGTAGCGCCCGAGCAACTCGCCGAGCTGGTCGACCGTCGCCAGCTCATCCTCGCCGCTGCGGGACGCGGTCGGCTCGGTGTTGACGAGTACTGCGATGAACTCGAGCGACACCTCGGTGTCAGGGGCAAAATGCAAGTTGACTCCTCACGAGGCCGGTCGTAATGTCAGTGGCATAAATCAATCTAGACCATGACAATCCAACGAAGGCGAGGAGACACCGTGCAGAAGCTATCCATCTCAGCCGGACTCATGGCCGCCGTGATTGCCGCCGTCGCGTTCGGCGCATCCGGCCCCCTCGTCAAGCCGCTTCTCGACGCCGGCTGGTCTCCGAGCGCCGCCGTGACCGCTCGCGCGCTCACCGGCGGTATCGCACTGCTGCCGGTCGCGCTCTTCATGCTGCGCGGTCGCTGGGCCTCACTCTGGCGCGCACGCTGGCGCATCCTGCTCATGGGCGTAATCGGCGTCGCATTCACGCAGCTCGCGTTCTTCGCCGCCATCCAGACGATTCCGGTGTCGACGGCCAACCTCATCGAACTTCTCGCTCCGGTACTTCTCGTCATCGTCGTCGCCCTGCGGACGAGGCGGATGCCGCGCCCCCTCGTGATGCTCGGCTCGGTTCTCGCGGTGGGCGGCCTGATCCTCGTCATCGGGCCGGGCGCGCTGCGGGCCGTTGACCCGGTCGGCCTCACCTTCGCGTTCCTCTCGCTCGTCGGCTGCGCGATCTACTTCGTCGTCGCCGCACTCCCGAGCGACGGCCTGCCTCCGGTCGCGTTCGCGTCCTTCGGCCTCATCGTCGGCGGACTCACGCTCGCACTGCTGTCGGTCACCCGCATCCTGCCGTTCACGGCCACCTTCGACGCCGTGCCGATGTACGGCAACTCCGCGCCGTGGTGGCTTCCGCTGGTGCTCGTCGCGATCATCAGCACCGCACTCGCCTACGCCGCGGGAATCACCGCGGCCGGAGCCCTCGGCTCCCGGCTCGCATCATTTGTCGGGCTGCTCGAAGTCGTCTTCTCGTCGCTGTTCGCCTGGCTGCTGCTCGGCCAGGCCCTCACTCCGCTGCAACTGCTCGGCGGCCTGTTGATCCTCGGCGGGATCACCGCGGTGCGCGCCGAGCGAGCCGACCCGGCGACTGCGGCATCCGAACCGCTCGAACCGGCATCCGTTCGAGTCCCTTAACGCACTCGCTCCCGTCACTTGCGAGACGGGAGCGAGTGGCAGAAGCCGGATCTAGCCGCGGTAGTTCGGTGCCGCGACGGTCATCTGGATGTCGTGCGGGTGCGATTCCTTGAGGCCGGCCGCGGTGATGCGCACGAACTTGCCCTTCTGGCGCAGCTCGTCGATCGTGCGGGCCCCGGTGTAAAACATGCTCTGGCGAAGACCGCCGAGCAGCTGGTACACCACGGAGGAAACCGGGCCGCGGTAGGGAACCTGGCCCTCGATGCCCTCGGCGATGAGTTGCTCGTCGCTCGGCACGTCGGCCTGGAAGTAGCGGTCGCGCGAGTACGACGTCTTCTTGCCGCGGGTCTGCATCGCACCGAGCGATCCCATTCCGCGGTAGCCCTTGAACTGCTTGCCGTTGATGAAGAGCAGGTCTCCCGGGCTCTCGTCCGTTCCGGCGAGCAGCGATCCGAGCATGACGGTTTCGGCCCCGGCGACGAGCGCCTTGGCGATGTCTCCCGAGTACTGCAGTCCGCCGTCGGCGATGACCGGGATGCCGAACTCACGGGCGGCGAGGGATGCTTCGTAGACCGCCGTGACCTGCGGAACACCGACGCCGGCGACGACGCGGGTGGTGCAAATGGATCCGGGTCCGACTCCGACCTTGATCGCGTCGGCTCCGGCCTCGGCGAGCGACTGCGCGCCCGAACGGGTTGCGACGTTGCCGCCGATGACGTCGACGTGCGAGAACGCGGAGTCGGACTTGATGCGCTTGATGATGTCGAGCACACCGGCGGAGTCACCGTTGGCCGTGTCGACGACGATGACGTCGACGCCAGCCTCGTTGAGCGCGACCGCGCGATCCCAGGCGTCACCGAAGAATCCGATAGCCGCGCCAACGCGCAGGCGGCCCTCGTTGTCCTTCGTGGCGTTCGGGTACTTTTCGCTCTTGTCGAAGTCCTTGACGGTGATGAGTCCGGCGAGACGGCCATCGGCATCGATGAGCGGAAGCTTCTCGATCTTGTGCTGCGCGAAGATCGCGATGGCGGAGTCAGGGTCAATGCCGACCGGCGCGGTGATGAGGCCCTTTGTCGTCATGACGTCGCGCACGAGGGTCGTCGACTTTTCGAAGTCCGACACGAAGCGCATGTCGCGGTTGGTGATGATTCCGACGAGACGGCCATCTCCTTCAACGACGGGAAGACCCGAAACGCGGAACTGGCCGCAGAGCGCGTCTACTTCAGCAACGGTCGCATCCGGCGTCGTCGTGACGGGATTGGTGATCATGCCGGACTCGCTGCGCTTGACCTTGTCGACGTGCGCGGCCTGGTCGGTGATCGAGAGGTTGCGGTGCAGGATGCCGATTCCACCGTTGCGCGCCATGGCGATCGCCATGCGGGATTCGGTGACGCTGTCCATCGCCGCAGAGAGAAGAGGGGATGCGACGGAGATTCGACGAGTCAGTCGCGACGTGGTGTCCGCTTCGCTCGGAATGACGTCGGTATGCCCCGGAAGCAGCATGACGTCGTCGTAGGTGAGTCCGATAAAGCCGAACGGGTCAGGCTGATCCATGTTTTTCCTTAGGCGCAGAAAGTAAAAATGACCCGGATGCCGCACTGAATACCGGTATCCAATATTAACCGAATAGACGCGCTGGTATTCCACCCGCATAATAACGAGACCAGATTTGTGCCCCACGCGAAACACAGGGGACACAAACCATCAGTATCGTCAAAGTCGACGACTGCCAGAACCCGCGAGATAGCAAGATCTCGGCTGGCCGCGTCTTGGAGGTTCCGTGAAAGTCGCTCGTTCGGCACACAAGCGCAAGTCGCGCTTTATGGTGGCGTTATTCGCCGCCGCATTCGCTGCCTTGGCACTGACATCTATGTCGAACGCGGGCTCAGCCCACGCCGATGAGATCGGGATGGACTATGACTTCATCTTCAGTGGCAACGTCAAGAACAACAATCTTCCGCTCGAGGATGTGAAAATCACGGTATCCGGCAACGGTTACACAGCGGAGGTCGTCACGGACGACGCCGGTCAATGGAAGATCGGTGTCCCCGAGAAAGAGGAATACACCGTCACCCTCGACGAGTCGACGCTCCCCAAGGGCGTCATCGTTACGGAGGACGGCCCCGAAAAGAAGGTCGAATTCGGGCTGACCAGCAACAAGTCGGTCAACTTCTTCCTCGGTAAGGGCGAACGCGTCACGGTCAGCTTCACCGACCAGCTCGTCGAACGACTCGTCAACGGCCTGAACTTCGGTCTGATGCTCGCCCTCGCGGCCATCGGTGTCTCGCTCGTCTTCGGTACGACCGGACTGTCGAACTTCGCGCACTCCGAGCTGGTGACGTTCGGCGCCTTGATGGCGCTGGTCTTCAGCGGTACGGCGTTCCTCGGCTGGCCGGTCTTCGTCGCCATCCCGATCGCCGTCATCCTGAGCGGTGCCCTCGGTCTCGCGCTCGACGTCGGACTCTGGCGACCGTTGCGCAAGAAGGGCGTCGGACTCGTCCAGCTCATGATCGTGAGCATCGGTCTCTCGCTCGCGCTGCGCTACGTGTTCCAGTACTTCATTGGCGGAGGCACGTACCAGCTGCCCGGATCGGGTGGGGCGAACCTCACTCTCTTCGGCTCGGTCAAGCTCTCCTGGACCGACATCATCTCGATGATCGTCAGCGTCGTGGTTCTCGCGGCCGTCGCCTTCTGGCTGCTCCGCACCCGCATCGGTAAGGCGACCCGCGCCATCTCGGACAACGCATCGCTCGCCGCAGCAAGCGGTATCGACGTCGACCGGGTCATCCGCATCGTCTGGATCCTCGGATCCGCTCTCGCTGGTCTCTCTGGAATCCTCTGGGCGTACTTCCGTCCGGGTATCAAGTGGGACATGGGAACCGGAATCCTGCTGCTGATCTTCGCCGCCGTCACCCTCGGTGGTCTCGGAACGGCGTTCGGCGCACTCGTTGGATCGCTCGTTGTCGGCCTGCTCGTCGAGGTATCGACGCTCTGGATTCCGTCTGACCTCAAGTACGTCGGCGCACTCGTCGTACTGATCCTTGTACTGCTAGTCAGACCTCAGGGCATCCTGGGTAAAAAAGAGAGAATAGGTTAGGGCCCGCCATGGACTGGGGACAGATCCTTTCAAATACGGTCGTTTGGCTCATCAGCCCGGAAAGCATTGCTTACGGACTCGCCGCTCTCGGACTCGCCGTTCACTTCGGTTACACCGGCCTTCTCAACTTCGGGCAGGCAGCCTTCATGGCTATCGGTGCATACAGCTACGCAATCTCGATCCTGAGCTTCGGTCTTCCGTGGTGGGTCGGAATCATCATCGGAATCCTCGCCTCGACGGTCTTTGCCTTCGTATTGGGAATCCCGACGCTGCGACTGCGAGCTGACTACCTGGCAATCGTGACTATCGCGGCAGCCGAAATCGTTCGATTGCTCTTCACAACGCAGGTCTTCGACGAGTTCACCAACTCGGCTGACGGTCTCGGTAACTACCACGCTGGCTTCCGCGCGGCGAACCCGATCCCCGAAGGCACCTACGGCTTCGGACCGTTCGAGTTCAACGCCAACGGATGGTGGGTCCGCATCTTCGGTATCGCACTTCTCGTGATCGCGGCACTGATCGTCTTCCTCATCATGCGCAGCCCCTGGGGCCGCGTCCTGAAGGGAATCCGCGAAGACGAGGATGCCGTGCGCGCGCTCGGTAAGAACGTCTTCTCGTACAAGATGCAGTCACTCGTCATCGGTGGTGCTTTCGGTGCCCTCGGTGGTGTCGTGCTCGCGCTTCCGTCCGCGGTCGTGCCGAGCGTCTACGTCACGAGCCTCACGTTCTTCCTGTACACGATCCTGCTGCTCGGAGGGGCTGCAACCGTGTTCGGTCCGATCGTCGGCTCGATCATCTACTGGGTGATCATGGCGTTCCTGTCGAACGTGCTTCCCGCGCTCGTCAACATCGGCGCACTGCCGTTCATGACCACGATCCAGGCGCAGGTGCTTCGCTTTATCCTCGTCGGCGTGGCGCTCATGCTCATCGTGATCTTCCGTCCGCAGGGCATCTTCGGAAACAAGAAGGAGCTGACCTTTGTCAAGTAACGCCATTCCCCGCACGGGCGCTCCGGTCAAGTCGACCGGGCTGCACAAGGGCGAAATCGCTCCCGGTGTAGCCAAGGTCGACCCGATCATCGTCGCCCACGGCGTCACCCGCACGTTCGGTGGCCTCACGGCCGTTGACGTCGAGCACGTCGAGATCCCCCGTAACGCGATCACCGCACTTATCGGCCCCAACGGTGCCGGCAAGACGACGTTCTTCAACCTGCTGACGGGCTTCGACAAGCCCAACACGGGTACGTGGAGCTTCAACGGACGGTCGCTCTCGGGCGTTCCGGCCTACAAGGTTGCGCGTCTCGGACTCGTTCGCACGTTCCAGCTGACGAAGGCCCTCGGCCTTCTCACGGTGCTCGAGAACATGAAGCTCGGGGCAACCGGCCAGAAGGGCGAGAACTTCTTCGTCAGCCTGATCCCGGCGCTCTGGCGCAAGCAGGACGACGCGTTCGAGGCCCAGGCCATGGAACTGCTCGCCCGCTTCAAGCTCGACGCGAAGAGCGAAGACTACGCAGCCAGCCTTTCCGGTGGCCAGCGCAAGCTGCTCGAAATGGCTCGTGCACTCATGAGCGTTCCGACGCTCGTGATGCTCGACGAGCCGATGGCCGGCGTCAACCCGGCCCTCACGCAGTCGCTGCTCGAGCACATCCTCGACCTCAAGACCCAGGGCATGAGCGTTCTCTTCGTTGAGCACGACATGCAGATGGTTATGCACATCGCCGACTGGGTGATTGTCATGGCCGAGGGTCGCGTCGTTGCCGAGGGTCCGCCGGACATCGTCATGAAGGACCCGGCCGTCATCGACGCGTACCTCGGTGCGCACATTGACGTCGACCTCGGTGTTGTCACCGGTCGAGTCAAGGGTGAATCGACGCCGTCGATCACCGCCGAAGAGATCACCGCAGAGGGCATCGCCGAAGAGGAAGCTCTTAGCGAGGCACCGGCAAAGCCGACTCGGGCCGCGAAGAAAGAAGCCAACAAGTGAGCGACGCCACGACATCCGCACCCCTCGTCGTCGAGGTCAAAGACCTCACGGCGGGCTATCTGCCGGGGGTGAACATTCTCAACAGCTGTTCACTGACGGCTGCAAAGGGTGAGCTCATCGGCATCATCGGCCCGAACGGTGCCGGTAAGTCGACACTGCTGAAGTCGATCTTCGGCCAGGTCAAGGTTCGCAGCGGGCAGATCCTGCTCAACGGCGACGACATCACGGGGCTGCAGGCCAACAAGCTTGTCGCTCGCGGAGTCGGCTTCGTTCCGCAGAACAACAACGTGTTCCCGAGCCTGTCGATCGAAGAGAACCTGCAGATGGGTCTCTACCAAAACCCGAAGATCTACGCGGAGCGCCTCGAGTTCGTCACGGGCATCTTCGCGGAGCTCGGTAAGCGTCTCAAGCAGCGCGCTGGTTCGCTCTCCGGTGGAGAGCGCCAGATGGTTGCCATGTCTCGCGCACTGATGATGGACCCGGCCGTACTGCTGCTCGATGAGCCGTCGGCCGGACTCTCCCCGGTTCGCCAGGACGAGGCGTTCATTCGCGTCTCGGAGATCAACCAGGCCGGCGTCACCACGATCATGGTCGAGCAGAACGCACGTCGCTGCCTGCAGATCTGTGACCGCGGATACGTGCTCGACCAGGGTAAGGACGCCTACGAAGGCCTGGACGCGACCTGCTGAACGATCCGAAGGTCATCTCGCTCTACCTCGGTACCCTCGGTGAGGACGCCGCCTAGAGCTGCACACGCGTTACTGAAGCCCCGGACCTGCTGGTCCGGGGCTTTTGCGTTGCGCGATGGAGGTGGGCGAGGGAGATCGTTGGCACACCCTTCGTTGGTCGAGTGCGAGCGCTAGCTCCCCCTCGTTGGTCGAGTGCGAGCGCCACCTCCCCCTCGTTGGTCGAGTGCGAATGCCACCTCCCCCTCGTTGGTCGAGTGCGAACGCCACCTCCCCCCTCGTTGGTCGAGTGCGAGCGCCAGCGAGCGTATCGAGACCATTGCGCGGTCTTTACGTAAGTACGAGTTGCCCAGTGGATGCGCGGATGACGATCGCCCGGGCGTAAGTCAGGGCGGCCCGCGGTGAGTGAGTGGCCGGGTCTCAGGCGGCTTAAGACGTAGGCCCGCCGTTTTCTGTGCTTGCCGGTGGCGCTCGTGCAACGTGGGCGGCGAAACCGTTGACTCGCGTCAGATTGCAGGCTTTGGGCGGCGCACCCACCTGCCCACCCCGCCTCCACAACATCCCAAAGTCGGCAACTTCGGGCGGCACGCCGTCGCCTGAGGCCTGCACCCGGCGTGGCGAGCGAGTTTGCCGACTTTAGGGGCGGGTCGGCATCGCAACAGCAGCAACAGCAACAGCAACGCAAAAGGACCCCCGACCAAGTGGCCGGGGGTCCTTCTGTCAGCTAGTCGCTGAGTAGTCGGAGACTACTCGGAGATGCGCTCGTAGGTGTTGTCGTCCTTGTACTGGAAGATACCGATGGTTGCTTCCGTCGGGTCGCCGTTCTCGTCGAACGTGATCGGACCGGACTTGCCGTCGTAGTCAACCTTGTCGCCAGCGATGATCGCAGCAGCTGCGTCAGCGAAGTTGTCGAACTTGGTTCCCTTGTCAACGCCACCGGAGACCGACTGCAGCTGGGCTGCGATGTCTACGCCTTCGACGGACTGTGCCTGGAGAGCAGCAAGTGCGAGCAGGATGACTGCGTCGTAGGACTCTGCAGCGTAGCTGTAGTCCTTGAGCTCGTCTTCGCCGGTGCCGGTCCAGTAGGCCTGGAGGTCATCGGTGAAGGTTCCGAGCTTGGCCGTGTCGAGACCCGGGAGGGTACCCTTCGCGCCGGTCAGCGTTCCCTTGTCGAAGTCCGCGCTGTAGTCAGCGAGGTTTCCGTCAACGAAGTAGAGCTTGTCGGACGGGAAGTCCGAGAGGCCGGGAACGATGGTCTTCGTCTCTTCGAACGCAACCAGTGCGATCGCGTCGGGGTTAGCCGCCGTGACCTCAGAGATCTGAGCGTCGAACGAGGTGTCACCGGTGTTGTACGAAGCCGAAGCAACGACCGATCCACCAGCAGCTTCGAACGCCTCGGTCGTGAACTGCGTGAGGCCGGTTCCGTACGAGTCGTTCAGGTAGATGATTCCGAGCGTGGCGTTTCCGTCAGCTGCGATGAGGTTACCGAGAACCTCACCCTGCAGAACGTCGGAAGGAGCCGTACGCCAGTACAGTCCGTTGTCGTCCCAGGTGGTGAAGTCAGCCGAGGTGTTGGCCGGGGAGAACTGGATTACGCCAGCGCCGGTCACGTCGTCAATGAAGAGCTTCGAGGTACCGGAGGATGCTGCACCGATGATTGCCGAAACGCCAGCGCTGAGCAGGCGGGGAACCTCGGTTGCGTACGCCTTGTTGTCAGCGTCACCCGAGTCACCGTAGGTGACATCGACCTGGATGCCGAGGTCGGCCTCGTTGATGGTCTGTGCTGCGAGACCAACACCTGCGATCTCGGGCGGGCCGAGGAAGGCGAGGTTACCGGTGACGGGAAGAGCCGTACCGATCTTGAGGGTCAGGTCTTCACGGGGCCCGGCGGCGGGCTCTTCCTCGGTGGGGGTCGAGGCGCAGCCACTCAGAACGAGTGCGCTGACGCCGACGACGGCGATGCCGCCGACGATCGACTTGAGGGTCCGTGAGCGGGAGGCAGATGCCTTCGCGAATACGCTCATGATGCTCCTTGCATTGATGAATGTGTTGGGACACAGCCGTGCTTGGCGCACAAACCGTAAAGCCGAAGTTACGGCCCAAAATGCTCCGGCACAATACGCCCGTGTTACAGCCCTGTAACACGACGCAATCGTTACTTTCCGTGACCTTTGCACGAGGCCGTGGTCGCGCACCCAGTGGACGCACGGATGCTGCGCACAAGTGCGGAATCATGCGCGAGCGGCGCCCGTTTTGCGCCGATTCGAGCCTCGCTACACCCGTTCGAGGGACACGCGACGCGGAGGCCGGTTCGCCGTGAACATGTCGATCGTCAAAACGATGAGCGCGACCCAGACCAGGGCAAATCCGATCCAGCGCGCCTGCGGCATCTCTTCGTGAAGAAGAAAGACACCGAACAGGAACTGCAGGATGGGAGCGAGGTACTGGGTGAGCCCCATGTAGGTCAGCGGCAGTCGGCGGGCACCCGCGGCAAACAGCAGCAGCGGCACGGCGGTGACGATGCCGGCGCTCAGGAGCAGCAGGGTGTGGGTGAGGCTGACCGTTCCGAGCGTGATGACACCGCTGAAGCCCATGACGACGAGTGCGATGGTCGCGGCCGGCGCAAGCCAGGCGGTCTCGAGCGTGAGGCCACTGACGGCATCCACTCGTGAACCCACCTGCTTCTTGATCAGGCCGTAGAACCCGAATGAGAATGCGAGAGCGAGCGCGATCCACGGAAAGCTGCCGTAGTTGAGCGCGAGCACGAGCACGGCGATCGCGCTGATGCCAATGGATGCCCACTGCAGCGGGCGCAGTTTCTCGCGCAGCACGAACACCCCGAGCAGCACCGTCACGATCGGGTTGGTGAAGTAGCCGAGGGATGCCTCGACGACGTGCCCGGACAATGTTGCGAAGACGTAGACGAGCCAGTTGATCAGGATGAGGATGCCGGCGGCGCCGATCGTGAGCGTCGTGCGGCGGTCGCGCAACACGGCGATGAGCTTCGACCAGCCGCGCGTGACCGTGAGCAGCAGCACACAGAACACGAGCGAGAGCACGATGCGCCAGGCGACGATCTCGATGGCGCCGGACGGCTGCAGGAGAAGGAAGAACGCGGGGAGGAATCCCCAGAGCCCGTAGGCGGTGATGGCGAAGGCGAGGCCGGGCCCCGTCCTCCGTTCAGCGGTGGAGGCGGATTCTGGCACTACTCAACCCTACGGCCGCCCGCACATGCAGAACGCCCGGGGACGGTGTCCCCGGGCGTTCTGGCTGAAAATGTTGCTGCGTTGTCGCTACTGCGTCGTTACTAGCGGACGACGACGGCGAGTACGTCGCGAGCCGACAGGACGAGCAGGTCGTCTCCGCCGTACTTCACTTCGGTTCCGCCGTACTTGGAGTAGATGACCTTGTCGCCAACGGCGATGTCGAGCGGCACGCGGTTGCCGTTGTCGTCGATGCGGCCGGGGCCTACAGCGACAACCTCGCCCTCCTGGGGCTTTTCCTTGGCGGTGTCAGGGATGACAAGTCCAGAAGCAGTCGTGGTCTCAGCCTCGACCTGCTTGATGACAATGCGATCCTCGAGCGGCTTGATGGAAACCGACACGGTTGACCTCTTCTTTCACTTCGAAACTTGGGTTGGCACACTCACTACGAGAGTGCCAACGACAACTATACGTGCTGGCTGGCACTCGATCAATGCGAGTGCCAGTGAATCCGCGCCCCGCGACCCATTGTTACGGTTGGACAATGGACGCCACCGAGCTGCGAGAGCTCTTCACCCCGGAGGGCCTTCGCCTTCTCGACTCCCTTCCCGCGTGGCAATCGACCAACGACGTCGTGAAGACCGTCGCCGAACTGCGCAAGGACGGGCACTCCCCCGCACTCGTCGCCGCCGTTCTCAGCCAGGCGAAACTGCGCGCGAAGGGTGCCGACAAGTTCGGGCCGTTCGCCGCGAGCATGCTCTTCACCGAGGACGGCCTGGAGCAGGCGACAAGGCTTCGCGTCGCCGCTCTTCACGCCGGGCGGTTTCGGGATGCGGGACTTTCGCAAATCGCAGACCTCGGCTCTGGAATCGGTGCCGACGCCCTCGCCCTCGCCGCCATCGACCTGACCGTCACCGCCGTCGAGCGCGATGAGATCACCGCCGCGATCGCGACCTTCAACCTCGCGCCCTGGTCGAACGCGAGCGTCGTTCACGCCGACGCCACCGAGTTCGACCTGGCCGGCTTCGACGGGGTCTACCTCGACCCGGCACGACGTGCGGGCGGACGACGTCTCACCAACCCGGCCGACTGGTCGCCGTCGCTCGACTTTGCGTTCTCCCTTCCGCTTCCCACCGGCGTCAAGCTCGGTCCCGGCGTCGACCGCGACCTCATCCCCGGCGACGCAGAGGCCCAGTGGGTCTCGATCGACCACGATGTCGTCGAACTCGGGGTCTGGACCGGCTCGCTCGCTCGCGACGGCATCCGCCGGTCAGCGCTCGTCATCGGCACGCACGGAACCGCTGAACTCACGGCGGCGGCCGACAGCGATGACGCCGAACCGGGTGAACTCGGTGAGTTCATCTACGAACCCGACGGCGCAGTCATCCGAGCTCGACTGATCGGGGATCTCGCGCGGTCCCTCGGCGCGCGGATGCTGCATCCGCAAATCGCTTACCTCACGGCGGACTCCGCGCAGGTCACGCCGTTCGCGAGTTGCTTCCGCGTGAGCGAGACGCTCGCGCTCGACGAGAAGGCCATTCGCCGGGAGCTCAAGGCCAGGGACATCGGCACGCTCGAGATCAAGAAGCGCGGGGTCGACATCGACCCGGCCGAGTTCCGCAAGCGGCTATCGCTCAAAGGTTCCCGCAGCGCGACGCTGATTCTCACGCGACTCGGCGAGCGCCGCGTCGCGGTTCTCGCCGACCGCGTCTAGGGCTTCTATCCGAGCGCGTTCGAGAACGAGTCGTAGTCGCTCGACGGGATGCTTGCGAACAGCACGATGAAGAACACCACGATCAGGATCGAAATCAGGATCGTGATGTAGCCGGTGATGAGCCCGGTGATCCAGAAACTGCGAGCGTACGGCTGCTTGCGCTGCGCGAGGTGGCCGGTGATGACCGCGGCGACGCCGACCGGAAATCCGAATCCCATCAGGAGCGTGACGATCGAGGCGATTCCGGTGATCATCGACGCGAGCGCGAGGCCGCGCGGCGGACCGGCCTGGTAGACGGTCGCGTTCGTGTACGGTGCCGGCTGGCCGGGCTGCGGCTGGTAGCCATACCCCTGGGGCGCGTACCCCTGCGGAGCGTACGGCTGCTGGGCATATGGCTGCTGGCCATAGGGCTGCGGCGCATACTGCTGGGGTGAATACGGCTGTGGTGCATACGGCTGCGGCGGGGCCGGCGGCTGCGGTGTGTACTGCTCGGGCGGAGCCGGCGGCTGCGGCGCCTGGGCGTACGGGTTCTGGGCGTACGGGTTCGGGTGCGGTTCCGGCGCAACCGGAGGGACGGGCGGGATGCCGCTGTCGGTCACGGTGGTCTCCTCGGGTGCGAAGTCTGGCTCGCTCTAACCGCGAGTAGCCCCACGCTATCGCGTGAGGCTACTCGGCGTGCAGCTCTACCTTCGTTAGTCGAAGTAGTTGTACGGCGTGATCGAGCTATCGGTCTGCGCGGCGATGGCAAGCAGGATCCAGAAAAGCAGTGCGCCAAGCGACACAACAATCCCGACAAAGCCGAGGATGATGCCGGTCAACCACAGACCCTTCGCCGCGTTCGGTTCGCGCTTCTTGCCGAGTAAACCGAGAACGACCGCGGCGATCGGAATCACAAGACCGAGCACTCCCCCGACGAACGGGATGATGTACGGAAGCCATCCGAACAGGAACGACACCCCGCCGGCGACGAGCGACAGGATGCTGAGCAGCGCCGTTGACTTTTTCGGTGCGGCCGTGCCGTCGAAGCCGGCGGGTCCTGCATCGTGCGCCGGGGGCGCTGCCGCGTAGACGGGCGGCGCATCCGGACTTGCGGGGGTAGTGGGGTCAGACAATGAAACTCCTTGAGGTCAGTCGCGCGAGGGGCACCAACTGCCCCCAGGGGTTCTTTGTCGGCCAGCCGTTAGTAGCCGGTGTAGTAATCCGTCGAGCTGAACGCCGTCAGGAGCACCCATCCGATAATCGAGATGATCACCGCGACGAGGGACACGATTCCCAGGATGATTCCGGTGAGCCACAGGCCCTTCGAGGCGAACGGTTCGCGCTTGCGTCCGAGTACACCCAGCACGATCGCAGCGATGGGAATCGGAAGACCGAGAACCCAGCCGACGAACGGGATGAACACGATCGCCGAACCGAGGAACGCGATTCCACCGGCGACGAGCGACAAGATGCTCAGCAGGGGCGTCGGTTTGGCCGGAGCGGCCGCGTAGGCGCCGGTCGTTGCGTTGTATTCCGGAGGCGCTGCCGCGTATGCGGGCGGAGCATCCGTTGCCGGGGCGCCGACGCCGTACGGCGACGGCGGAGCGTCGCTCGCGACGGGCTCCGGGGCGATCGGAGCGCTCGGCTCGGGAGCAATGGGCTCGCTCGCAACGGGCTCGGGGGCTGGCGGCGGGGGCGGCGTCACACTCGAGGTCGAGTCGGGCGTCGGGTCCGGTGTTGCCGGTGTGGTGGGGTCAGACATATCTGCTCCTTCGATTCACTCGTGCGCACGAGGCGCGGGAGATTTAGTAGGTGCTGTAGGACGCAGCGCCAACGCCGGCAGCGGCGATGATGATCACGTAGAAAATCACGATGATGATCCCGGCGGCGAGACCGATGTAGCCGACGATCAGGCCGGCGAGAGCGAGTCCGCGGCCGTTCTCACCGGTGCGCTTGATCTGGCCGAGAGCAATGTGGCCCATGATGACGCCACCGATTGAGACGCCGATGACGGCGGCGACAAGGGCGATGATCGCGAGCACGTTGGTCGGGGCCGCGGGGGCGTACGCCTGCTGGGCATACGGCTGCTGCGCGTACGGCTGGGCTGGAGCCTGGCCGTAGGGCTGCTGGCCATACGGCTGCTGCGGCTGCTCGGGCTGGGTCGGCGCGTAGTAGGCGGGCGCCGGAACGGGCGGCTGGTTCTGATCGGAAGTGCCGTCGTTGCTCATGGGTTCTCCTCGTAAGTGCTGGTGTGGATACCTCACTCTATTGAGTGCGGCAGTAACAGGTGAAGAGGCGAGCGGCGCGGTTTCCCGTCGAAGTCACCAATCGTGAGCTATCCACGGGCTCTTTGCCATGGTCCCACTCCCCCCGTTCGGGTGTCAAACCCGAGGCGGCGTTGCGGGTAATTCAGTCCTGGATAGTGGTGACGGGCAGAGTCGAATCGGCACTGAACGCGAGCGTCGAGGGCGCATGGCCAGCCGTGATGAGCTGGCTCGCAATCGCGGCAATCATGGCGCCGTTGTCGGTGCAGAGTGACAGCGGCGGCACCCGCAGCTCGACACCGGCCGCCGCGCAACGCTCGGCTGCAAGTTCGCGGATACGCGCGTTGGCGACAACACCGCCGCCGAGGAGCAACCGAGGTACGCCGTAGTCTGCGCACGCGGCGAGAGCCTTGGTGAGCAGGATGTCCGCAACCGACTCCCGAAAACTGGCCGCGACATCCGCTATCGGAAGCTCGTCGCCGCCATCGCGGTTGTGCTCGACCCACCGGGCGACCGCGGTCTTGAGGCCGGAGAACGAGAAGTCGTACCGGTGCTTCTCGAGGTCTTTCTGCTGGCTGAGGCCGCGCGGAAAACGGATTGCCTTTGGGTTACCGCCGATAGCGGCACGGTCGATCTGCGGCCCGCCCGGGTACGGAAGGCCGAGCAGGCGGGCGACCTTGTCGAAGGCTTCGCCAGCCGCGTCGTCGATCGTCTCGCCGAGCAGTTCGACGTCGGACACCAGGTCACGCACGAGCAGCAGAGAGGTATGCCCGCCGGAGACCAGCAGCGCGACGGTCGGGTATTCGAGGGATTCGTGGGGCTGGTCGGCTTCGTGCAGCACGTCGGCACCGACGTGCCCGACGAGGTGGTTGACCGCATAGATCGGCAGGTCACGCGAGACAGCGAGCGCCTTGGCTGCACCGACGCCCACCATGAGCGCACCGGAAAGCCCGGGGCCACTCGTCACGGCGATCGCGTCGAGCTCGTCGAGGGTGACGCCGGCTTCGGCGAGCGCGGCATTGAGCGTGGGGACGAGCGCCTCGAGGTGCGCGCGCGCAGCGATCTCGGGCACGACCCCGCCGTAGCGGGCATGCTCGTCCATCGACGATGCGATGACGTTCGCGAGCAGTGTTGTTCCGCGCACGATGCCGACGCCGGTCTCGTCGCAGCTCGTTTCGATACCGAGTACGAGGGGCTCGGCCTTACCCAGAAGCCCGCCCATCAG
>Ga0247815_10000564_pt1 | contig 28983 bp, 38 predicted proteins | sample UWRJL194509B1_FD_181014 | JGI IMG/M metagenome (GOLD analysis project Ga0247815, IMG submission 181014) | Plant litter microbial communities from Arlington Agricultural Research Station in Wisconsin, United States - UWRJ-L194-509B-1 | ecosystem: Environmental > Terrestrial > Plant litter >...
ATTTGTTCATGGTCGATGGACAGGACGTGTTGATGCGGGTGGCGGTTGCGATTCTGCAACAGGCCGAGGACAAACTCCTCCAGTGTCGCTCGATTGCTGCTCTGTACACTTGCCTGGAAAGCACGCCGTCGCGCATGTGGGACCCAACCCGACTCCTGAAGGTACGTATATAGTGGGCTTGTGTGTGTTGTCTTGCTTATAGGGTTGTTTTTGGCGTAGCTCGAGGCTGACCTGCGCTCCTCGATCGCGCACGACGAACTTGTCAAGAAGCGTGAGCACCATCTCAAGACCACTCATTGATGCCCGAAACTACTGCATCTACTGTCGCTGCCTGCTATATCCTAGAGTTCATTAGTATGAACGGCTGGTTCTAGCCGTCTTGCCTTCCACAGGACCGAATCTGTCCTCGACTGCACCACTCTCTCTGTCATACTGCATCTATCATTGCACGGTCAACTATACGCCTTCTCTAACTCTCTCGTCATCCGTCTGCATATCGCCGTCGTGCTTGTTGCGTTCTCGCTCTGTAACCCCCCATTGATTTCTGAGGCACCTCACTCGCAACAGGAACCCACCCGGTCACATTGCCCATCTGTATTGTAACTGTAGAAACACCAAACGAACATACATTTTTTCGAAACCGACTCTGACTCATAAGGGATTGACACGGAGGGCTCGCGTGAGCGGAATTGACAGATGTCAGAATCGGGCCAGTCGGATTCGCGGCAAAGTCGGTGGCGCAAACATCGCACCTTGCCCTCTTACCCATTCGCCCGTCCGCCGCCGAGCGCAGTCCCGCCGCTTTGCTCGCCACACTCGCACATATCTGTGCTGTGTAGCGCGCTGTATCCGTTTCTGAGTTACATACGACTACCGTTTCCTGCGCGCGCACATGGCGACCTTATCAGATGTGCCAGGCGCAGTGCTTGCTGTGAATACCAGGTGCGTTTGCTCAAGAACTATGTTGCTATTTCGTAGCTAATTGTCTTGAAAGTCGACTGTCTGCTATCCATAGACTTAGTGATGATGTTCTGGCAACGGTCTTTGAGACCGCCAGCCGCGACCACGCTTCATACCAGCCCACCCAGCGAGCACTTTTACAACTCCCAGTGACGCTTTCGCACGTGTGTCGACGCTGGCGACGCTGTGCCCTGTCACTCGTTCGGCTGTGGAATCTTCTGTTTATCCAAGCAAAGGACAACATCGAGGCGGCGCATGCCGTGATAGAACGGTCCAGAGCGGCCCGCCTCAGTGTCGTCGTACTGTGGGACCCAGATTCATCTGACGAGACCCAGAACCCGGACCGCGCCAAGAGACTACTGTGTCTCTTTGAACGACTGGGAAATCACCTACATCGCGTCGAAACGTTCATCTTCCGCTCCTATGGCACCACAAGCCTGCCGAGCGTCGACATGTTGCTCCAGGCGCTCTTTGGCGACCGTATTCGCAACATGCCGGCGCTGACCCGGCTCACCATCAACATCTTTGGGACGGGCGAGGCGGTCAGGTGCAGTGTGCCCGTGCGCATCGCGGCCGCCCGCGTGGCGAGTCTCGACTTTCGGAACGTGCTGCCGAACAACTGGGCCGACATCATCGGCGCTCACACGACATCGCTTAGCATTCGTTCAACAAAGGTCAAAGCTTCGCAACTACGCCAAGCGCTGCAACGGTGCGCGGCGTTGGCGAACTTGACGTTGTCGACTATTGAGTTGGAGGATGACCTCGAGGATGGCGACCGTGGACCGCAGCCGGACGCGAAGGCACTCAAACACTTGCATCTAGACGGTGGCCGAGACTTCCTCCCACGACTCGCGCCAGTACTTCCATACTCGCTATCGGAAGTTCAGTCGATCTCACTATGGTGTTTCAGCATGGACGGCCCACTCGACGGGACCTCGCTCGCCCTGACAGGGATAACTACCCTACACGACATCACCGAACTGCGTATCGGCTCACAGATGGTCTCAATTCGCACCCTCGACGGACGACACCGCTCCATTACTTCGCTCGGCAGCCGCATCTCGCAGCGTATCGCAAGCGAGATTGTATCAAGCCACGACTCTCTCTTCAACACCGTCGAACGGCTATACATCCACCTCAGCGGCTACTCCAACTTCCTCAGTGCGGTCGAACGACGCGGAGCATCGTTGCCGAGGCTCACAGATATAACAGTGCGCGTCGAACACTTCTTTGGCGACTTGTTTGACGAGCGCGACGTGTCGATGTACTTTGGCGAGACGATCGACGCGCCGAAGCTCATGAAGGTCCTCGTTGAAATTGTGGGCAACGCAAGGCCGACGTTTGCGAGCGCGCTGAACTTTGTGAGGCTATACGAGGTACTTTGTGGGGCGCGGGATAAGGAGGTACATCCGATGCCTGAGGTCTTGTATGCGTCGGATGGGAGACGGGACAGTGACCGGTGTGTTACGGTGTTTAGAGGACATATTCAGGCGATGTCAGAGTACTATACTGCCGACCAGCTGCCGCTCAATCCGTAGACTTGTTGTCGAGACATGTTGGACTCTTGGGTTATATACCGCTTCTTGGTTCACAGGAAATCACGCCTGTGCCTTCATCCATAGACAGCCTACCACTGAATACATCGGGCACTTGGGCCCCACAACTAGTCTACAGAGCATCTTTATTCAGTTATATTCTGACGATAGACGTGCTAGCGATGGGTTGCGAGGTTTGGTACGCAGTTGACAAGCAACGGTTTACCACCATGTGGGCTCCACACGCACGATCCCTGCCGAGCCTGGAGTCTTTTTATATGCGGGGTACTTAGATAGATCCATCTAGTCTCTTTCTTGTTGATAAAGACATCACCTTGACTTGACCAAAGCGCGGCTAAACGCTCCTTTATTGAGACCGGTGGGGATTGAACGGTGGCGCGCCTAATGGCGACGCGACTTGCCCTTCGCCACTTCTCCGCTTCGCACCTGCTTTACCGGTTCGCTCGGGACCCTCATCGCCTCGTACCTATTAAAACTCGTACAATGGCCTCTTCGTCGACCCAGGAAGCTCGTGTGACTGCCAGTGTGGATCTGAACCCAGCTGATGCAAGGTTCGCTTCTACCCGTTTCCGTTCCTACTCAAACTCAAGCCGTTATCGAACGGGTGTAGATGGGTAACTCTCAAGAAGCTCACTTGGGAGGACCCCACTGGAAAAGAGCGGTTCTGGGAGGTTGCGGAGCGTAAAACGCGCTCTGAAGGGGGCATCGATGCTGTGGCCGTCCTCGCTCTCATCAGCCCACCGGCCGCCAAGAAGGGTACGTCATTCACCACCCATATAAGCGCACAAAAATACGCGCTTTGCGACCATATTGTACTGATGTATTTCGCTCTACTGTAACAGGTGCCTACGAACCCAGCACAATCCTCGTGGAACAGTATCGCCCGCCTGTCCGTGCCGGCTGCGTCGAACTTCCAGCGGGCCTCATTGACAAAGGCGAGACAGCTGAACGTGCGGCCGTGCGTGAATTGCGCGAAGAAACTGGCTTCAAGGTCACCGAGGCCGACGTTATCCAGTCGTCCACGCTCATGGTCAGCGACCCTGGTGCGCGCGTGCTCTACTTTCTGGACTGACGCTGGCCTACATACTCATTATGAAGGTGGCACAACCAGGAATGACGAATGCCAACATGAAGCTGGTTGTTGTTAAGGTCGAGGCGGAGAGCATTGATGAGTTGCCGCTGCAGGAATTGGACGATGGCGAGTTTATCACTCGTCGCGTTGTTGCCCTCAAGGACCTCTCCAAGGAGATCAAAGGTTTGCGGTTCTGTGACTATAACCTTCAAATTGGAGCTGACAATATCGATACAGCGTATGAGGCCAAAGGTTTCGTGGTTGATGCCAGGCTTGCACACTTCGCAATCGGATACGACCTCGCACTCAGCCCCCACACGTGACAGAATTAAACGCATGTCAACACGCCCAGTAGCAAATGAACTTGTTTATCTGGCATTTCATCTTGTCCTTGTCGATGCTCACACGGACATACGCTCTCCGACGGTTTGTTCAATGAAGCAACCCCGCGTCAAACTGCAGCTTTACTCGCAAGGGCCGCAATTTTGACCGTCAAGCCGCTAGCAGTTTCTTCGGGGCTATGACAAGGAGCTTCGTGTGCGGCTCACCCTCCAGGTTGAGCGTCATTGCATTGTCTCGTGAGACGCACACGAGCCAGTTTTCGTCTCAACAGATGCTGAGCTCGCTACGGAAAATATTTATTATAGATAGTTCTCTTATCAGCCCCTATGCTCCCTATATTGTGGCGGCGGCGGCAGCTGTGTTTCTCGCGGTGGTATCAACTCCTCCTTCCCCCTCCCATCGCCCCTACGAACGCGCCCTGGAATAAGGAGTGGCGCGTTGCTACTCAGCGTACTCCGACCCCAGCCCGACGGTTCAGTTGAATCAGAATAAAGCATTGGCGTGTTCGAGCCGGTTCGTCTGTGTCGCCGTGCGTTGCCAGCCTCAACCATGACGGGGTCTGGTTGTTTCGAGCGCTGGTCCCGCTCGCGCTTACGACAGCGCGTGCACACATATACGGCCAAGAGGAGGACTAGAGCAGCGAGAAATCCCAGCCCGAGGCCTAGACCGAGACCAAGAGCTAGTCTGCGAGCTTTGGAGGAAGTTGGGGAGGGTTGTGGGTCATCAGCGATGGGTTGGGTGGGTTGTTGAGGCGGCTCAGGCTCGGCACTGCGGCGTCGTCAGTCCAAGTGTACGACGACATGCAGTCACCTCAAGTCACAGTGCAGCATAACTCACGTGTACGTGGCGTAGTCGAACATGATTAGCAAGCTGGCCGTTGATGCACCACTGGGACCGCCCCTCGGCACGCTGAGGATCTTCACAACATGCTCACGTGTTGGATCTAGCCCGCTGGTGCTAAGCACGGACATGTTGTACTGCATTGACGGTGCGAGAGTTTCTTCCCAGTCAAAGTTACTGACGAGAATGCCGTCAATGGTAAGTGAGAGGTGCGATTCGGTGGTGACGCCGTTCCCAATGGCGCCTGCGAGCGCGCAGAAAATGTAAAGGGTAGTTCCTAAGAATGCAGGATATTCGCGTTAATAATCCCCGGCACGTTGAATAGAGACGTAAACTCTCGCAACTGACCCTTAAACATGAAGTCGATTGAGGCTGGACTGTTCCCAGGATCTGTCGTTGCTTCGTGCCTTCAACTCGCAGTCAGAATTTCTGCGACCAGCATTAAACGCTGTAGCTCACCAAGTGCCTGACTTCATGTTCTCCGGTTCAGGCTTGATTGCGCAGTCTCCGCACTCTTGCGCCCGCGATCGAGTGCGCCAGGTTACACCCTGGCCACCATACACGGGCCGGACCCCGCTCAACTCGTCGCCCAAAGTATCATCGATAGTTTAGTTGCGCGGCTCAGCCGATACGAAAGGGATGATTGAGATAAAGAGAAACCACAGGACCAAAACACCTGGTGCTGAAAGAGACATGTAGGAAAATAAAGACGATGAAGAGGCTAAGGATGAAGAGGAAATCCGCGCAGATCCAAAGGCAAGCATGACGAGAAGCAGAACGGTCTGCGCAGATTGCGCGTCGGTCGATGGCGAGCCAAGGAGAGAGTCGAGGAGGAGACAACGTAAGATTTCACACAGCAAGCCGTGCCCGCGCCCATTTGAGCTGGCGACATGCCGCCCGTGAACACAACAGTCCAAGTGGGGCAGTTATTAGACGCGTCCTGTTTAGATGGCGGGCAATGATTAATGATTCTCTCGCTTCGACCGCGGATCCGACGGGCCCCTATGCCACGAAGCCCTCAGAACCTACGTACCTTTATCTACCGCTATACACTCTAATGGTTCACGCACAGACTCTGGCTTTCAATCGCTCGCGTACCTCGCCTTAGCTGCATGCATGAGAAGAAAGAGTGCCTGCGGCGTAGAAGCCCGTGTTACCTTGTGTCTCGCAGGCCAATAGTTTTCGAGCGTCGTTACGGCATGTCCCGTCTTCCTCTTTGGCTCGCCAAACTAACAGAAAGTTGACCAGTGGTCACAACCACTTGGCAGGTCGTCGGTGCCTAATAGAAAGTAGTCGACTCGACGAACATGGCACAAGTCTATCCATAACATCCGGCATTAGTATGACAAGGAGAACAGGGTGCAGGCGACAGAGTGAGCAAAAGGGCTGAAGAGGCAGGTACAGGCAAGATACTGAATGTCAGTCCTGCACGGAAGTGAGAGATGGAACGGTGTTGAGCCGCGAGTGGCAATGGAACGAACAAGCTGCAGACATGGTGCACGACGACGGTGTGACGGGCCCAAGCCTGCTACAACCAGAGCCGTTGCAGCTGTTGCAATCACAACGGTTGCAAGTGACGAGGAGACGAACTGGGTTCAGAGGTCGGAGATGCTCCGCACGCTCCTCCTTTGCCCCCTCTCCCATTCTCTCCACTCCTCGATCGCATCGCGCGGGTCAAGTAGCCTGCTGCGGTCCAAGCTCCACTGTTTGTTGCCAAGACTGCGTCGTGCATGTGCGGCGGCTGCGTCCGGTTTGTCGTTCGCGTCGTCAAGCTCGTCACCATCATGGGCGACCACTTTCTGGCCGCCTGCCTCCTCTTTCTTGGCCCCGTCTTCGTCTTTCTTGTCATCGGCGGCCACGGCCTTCTTTTCGTCTTCTTCTGGTTTCTTTGGACCTCCAGGATACGCGAGCATCTGATTAGGTTCAGTCCCTGGTCAGCCAAACTTCACTGCAACGAGGCTTGGCCAACATACCCCATGGCACAACCCTCCATCCCACGAGTAGACAATGTTGCGATTTCCAACGGTCATTACAGCCTTGTGAACGTTGTGGCCTTCTTCAACGTGTTTAACCCACCATTGGACAAGCCAGTGGCGCTGGATATGCGTCAGTATGCATGTACGAGTAGGCAGGAGTACACGCGGAGAGAAATGACACTCACGTAGACATATTTGTACACCCAATAGTGGTCCCAGATGTAGCCGGAGATCACCAGAGGGTTGATATAGTGCTTCTCCAAGCCATACAGTCGTCGCAGGTCATACGGTAGTCTACGCGCAGGATCAGCAAGGTTAGCGAGCGGAGAATAACGTCTTGAACGCACAAGAAACATTCCTGTGAGGGTCGCCCAGACACTCGTGAGCAGCTGACTTCATCAAGTCCCACGAACACGTACCGAACTGAAACACTCATCCGGTCCCGATGCTCTGAACTTCAGCGCTGGCATCTCCCTCGGCGGCTTCCCCGCATCCGGCGTCCCGTAGATCGGATGGGATGTTGGCAACCCTCTCCCAAGCGGCTCACTCGTCGACACGTTCGGAAGTGACACGTTGCTAAGGATGCTCATACTTCCAATCGGTCGTAGGCGCGGAGGCAGGAACGGCTCGCCGCGCGCGACCAGGATACCGTTCCAGCAGGCGAAGACAGGTCCAGGTTCATCGCGCTCGATGGCTTCGAAGCCGGAACGTTCGATGAGGTAGGGGTAGAGAGTCGACACGAAGTCTCCGTAGCGATCGCGAGTGACCCTGGTGAGAATTGGGATCAGCGAGCTGAAACAGGGAACACGGCTTGTGGAACAGAGGATGGTGTAGAGAGCCTCGACATCAGTCTGATGCTCGATACAGCCGTAGTTTACGGTCAGGGTATGGTTCACGAAGAGTGCAAAGAAGTAAGGCATGTGCAGCCAGGGTGGTACCTGGTTTCATAGGGCAGAAAGGCTGCAGGACTCACCAGTTATCGTACAGCCCCCAATGCGCAAAGTCCATTCCGCACGCGACGTCGTACTCGCCATCCTTGGTGTTGAGCAGCTCGACGAACGCCTCGGCATGAATAAAGACATCATTGCTGAAGATGACTCTGTCCAGCCCACCCATCCCCAAATCCTCCTCAAGCGGCTCCATGACGCGGTTCCTGCTACGCGCCAGGAACTCGATACGGAACTGGTCGGTCTGCATTGGGTTGGGCTTGACAACAGTCTTGTCGCGTGTGAGAATCCGATGGCGGAATCCCTTGCGCGTGAGTTCGCGTGCCCAATCTTCGAGCATGTCCGGTGACCTATCGTGGCTCCAGCTTTCCATGACGCTGATGTATACGTTGTCCGTTCCGATGTAGTGCAGCAGTCGGTTCGTCTGTTCGATCCAGAATGGAAGCACGGCCTCGTTGTTATGGAAGAGCGCGGTGAAGAAGATCTTTTCGCTGTTGCCGTGGCCTTGCGGGCGTGGGTGCGAGACAGCGTAGTCGAGGAGTGGGCGAGTTCGCCAGTCGGTGGGGTTGTCGAAGGTTTCCCAGCAGTACAGGCCAAAGATGCCGACCGCGAGATAGATTATGAGGGCGATGAACCAGCGAGGGTGTAAGGCAGGGCGACCGAGGCCGCGACCGCGTTGCCAATGTGCAGGCTCTGACAAGCGGCGCGGCCGTCCCTTGGCGTGTCCATTGGCCAAACGGGGCTCATCGTTGTCGTGCAGTGTGTCGAGTTCTACTGATGCCGTATGCGTGCGTTTGGGTTGTGGTATGCGTCGGAGCAGACTTGGTGCGAGGAATCGGGCGACGATGCAGGCTGCGACATACTGCGCCATGTACCGTGCCCAATACGGTGCGACGAAGCACAGGACGATAAAGTTTATCCTATAAGCTGGGAAGGCGCGATTGTCGACCCATTTTCCACCCTTGTCCCCTGTGTAAATGCAAGAGATAATTAGTAAAAGGTGTCGGCGTATCCCGCCAGGTGAATGCCCTCAATACCAAACTGCTCAGACACTAGATGATCTTTACAGACCATCATAGTTGCCTGTGAATGCACGCAATGTAGCCCCATAAGAGCAACATACGATTGAACGTGTTCCGTGCAGTACGTTGAGAGACCCTGGCTCCACGATCCAATCCAAGGTACTCACACCACCATTTTTGCCATGTCTCTGCATGATCTTGATATAGCCAATGTAACGGAACAGCCCAAAATGCAATGCTCCAGGCAAAAGAGAATAGACCAGCAGCAAGGGGGAACAGTGGGTGCCGTTGTATCCTCCGCCCATAGAACTCTTGTGACCGGTCGTACAGCGCCAACGCCTGGGTGCGTTGGGGTTCAAATTGCGCCCATGATGCTTCGAGTCTGATGCGCGTGAGGCGTATGAGTTTGGCTGCCATCCAGTGGCGCGTCGCAGGAGACGAACGAGAACAGCGAGGAGAAGAGCCGCGCGGTCGGACATTCAAGAGGATCCGCACTTGCGCGCCTCACCTTGAGATCCTTGAGTCGCACTCCCCGCGCATGATCATCCGCCAGATATCAGCTCGACCACGCTAATATGAATTGGTATTGAGGCGAAATTTTAAACAGTGCCTGGTAGCTTTACTCGCGTTTCTTGTTCTTGCGTCAGTCTGGGCTTGCTGCACTGCGACTCACTTCGTGCGCAAGTCAAACATGACACCTCAGGACTAATCCCGAGAATAGTAACCTTCCTCCGTTGGTCGAGGTAAAGCCACCTGCCCATACTTTTCAACGCGCTCCCAAAACCCTGCCCTTCCCATCCCCCTCGCAGCCCAATCCGCCGGCCGTGATACCACCTGCTTTCGCGGTATCTGAACAACCTTCGTCCGATGTAACCCAAGCTCCAGCCAATAGCGCCGCCAATCATACCATATCCCGTCGCCGGTCCAGTGGTACCGTAGGTGAACTATACCGTGACGCAGGTAGATCGGGTTGGTTCGTACGTGTTGTGCTGGGACCGGTGCGAGCTCAAGTGCGAGAACTTGAAGATTGTCGCGAGCGGGAGACGAGACCAGCACACGCAGTGCCGCGACAATGGGTTCGAGCTCAGCGCGGTGGTGTTCGTCGTACAATGATACGTCGAATGCCAGATGGGTGAGTGATGGAAGGACGACCAGCGTCTTGTCGGCTAGCTGGTGGATGATTGGGACGCAAGGGATGCCCAGGCGCGCGTGGGTGACGTTGGCGAACGCGACATGGTCCAGACCGCACGCTTGACTCGGCCAGCCAAATTGGCCAACATTCGTCGTTTCAATCTCACGGAGAGTTTTGCTGAGCGCGTCAGGGTACGCGATTCTGTTGTCTCCACTGTGTAATTTGCGTGTCTGCACGAGCGCCTCGTGGCAGAGCGCGAGCCGTTCGAGCCCCGAAGTTCGCTGCAGCAGCTGCCTCATGAGGTTTTGCTGAAAAAAGCTCACTCGCAAGCTCCGAACATGTGCAAGGAGTGAGTCCGGCCGGTTCAATAGTTTCTGCAGGTCCTTCTTTGACAGAATGCGCTGAGACGCAAAGAATGTGTGCAGCATCCAAAGCCGCACCCAGCGCGCAACAAGCATGATGTTTTTGGCATCGTACTTGCTGTTGGTTGCTGCGATCTCGAAGACGTGACGCAGGAGTTCGTCGGGAAGTGTGACGGTGAATGGCACCAGTGTAGGGTATGCGCGAGGCGCAGGCGGAGCATCGATGACGTCCATCGTAGATAGTGTGTAGCTGAGCGCGGAGCAAATGCTCAAGCTAACGGTTTATAAGAGGAAGCGAGGTGGGAGGTGGCCAACGCTACGAGTCACGACCGTCGGCATTGCGAATCTTCCTAATCTGGGTCGAAGCTGCTGCCACCAATATCTGGATTCTCACATTCGGTGCCTTTCATACGTGATGAGCTTGGATGGCTTACTGACAACTCGCGAATGGGTGTCGAACAGAAAATACAAAGCAGGTCGGTGTTTGCTGGCGCGATACGGTGGTCTATTGAGCAGTGATCGACGCCTGCTACTCCGCATTTTCGCCCTACTGGCAAGGCTCGCAATCCTAAGCCGATGAATGTTTTGGGACGGTACATTATCTGTAGAAGCTTTAGCTAGTATCTGCGCCTACATAGACAAAACTAATCTTCACTTTGTGCTCCTTCATCTGGTAGCATTCAATTGAGCGAACGAAGCACCAAAACAGATGATCAAGCCCGTCCGAGTGAAGACGTTATGGAAGGCGGGCAAATCTGACCGTAGTATCAAAACGCAACCTGGTGGCCGAGGCTCTCGGGTTGTAACTGTTCTCGCAGCTTACGCAGAACGCATGGTGGGTCGCCGAAAATCTCAGCGAAGCTGAATCATCTTTAATGGATGGCGTCTTGCCGTTGAGTCTGACAAACCTTTGGCCGAGGTTCATTTACAGAATAAAATCCCGCGGACTTCCGGTTGTCGATTATAGCACTACCAACCTGCCCTTGAGTCTCTCCAGACCGTCTACCATTCATCACGCATCCATGTCATTCACACGCCTGAGCAAGGGCTCTCTTGTCCTCGTTACTGGTTCGTATCAACCGTCGCAAGTCTCAAGCTAGTGCCCTCCCAGCTAATGTCCTAGCAACACAGGTGCAACCGGCCTGGTTGGATCGTAAGTCTGACGTTACTGTTGTTCATGGTAGGCTCGGTTTATTGACAGAAAATAGTGCCATCGTAGAGCTGCTCATTCAGAAGGGCTTCCGAGTCCGCGGTGTTGGCCGTAGCGCTGCAAGGGCAGCACTGTTCAAGGAGAAGTTGGAGTCGAACTACGGGAAAGGCACTTTTGAATTTGCAGAGGTCGCCGACCAGACGACCGAAAGTGCATTCGAGCTCGCGCTTAGTGGTAAGTAACTGAGATTTTGCATACATACAGCGCTAACGTTCTTATTTTCTTTTCCAGACGTCTCGGGTGTGATTCATGTCGCCGCTGACACCAACTTTGAGACTTTGATCAAGACCGACACGGATGTCACCCTCAAAGCATCTGCAGACTCCGTCCTCGCGCTTATGAAAGCCGCAGCGCGCAGCTCCTCGGTCAAATCCTTCGTTTTAACATCTTCATTCATCTCTGTTTTCGTCTCAGAATACGGCAAAGACGTACATGCGTCGCTGGCCGACTTTACAGAGCACTTCATCCCTGAGGCTCGCATAACACCTGTCGACTCGCCCTCTCGAGGAATGGCCGTCTGTGAGGCAATATTTAACGATACGTCGCGATTTGTCGACTAATAGCCCCCCTAGATCGTGCGATCAAGGTTCATGGCGAACTCGAGGCCTGGCGCTTCTGGAAGGAGGCTAAGGTTTGTGCCGTTCGTTGCAATGCCGTTGCAAGTTAAGGTTGAACGTTCTCTCCTAGCCGTCGTATGCTTTCAATACGATCCTCCCATTCACGGTCTTGGGCCCTGTGTCAAACCCTGAACCGGGGATTTACTCGACGCACGGTCTGACAAACGATCTCTTCCTCGGGAAGAGTACCTTTATCGTGGATGCGTTCATGAACCCAACCGAGTTTGTCATCGACTCGCGCGATTCGGCAGCAATTCACGTTGCAGCGCTGCTCTCAGATGAGACGAACGGAGAGCGCCTCTGGGCGGCCGGCCATCGTTACACTGCGAACGACTTGCTTGGGATCTGGCGCGAGGCGTTTCCAGACCGCAAGATTCTGCCAGACTTCGAGTTCCCGCAGTCACCAAACATTATCATTGACAAGAGCAAGAGCACGCAGCTTCTGAAGCAGCTCGAGGGTCGCGACTGGTATACGTTGAAAGAAACAGCTCTCGCGAACGTCGCGGATGTACTCTAAAAATAGACCCTGTAAATAAATCAAGAACCACCCGAGAAGGCCTTATGTTCTCTTCAGTCCTCTGTGCGTCACAAGAACACAGTCAGTTTCAACCCGGTCTCTCCGGCATATGACTGGAATCTCACCGACGCGAGGTATTTTATACCCTCGATCGAACACTGCCATGTCAGATGAACGATTATGCACAGAAGCACTGACCATGTGATACTGTACCTCAAACAGCCACGATATGCCCAACATGCGGTACAGTAGCACGCCTTTACACAACGGCGATGGCCGCATATTCCAGCATGGAATATTATGGACGCTAGTTGATTCGTCCCTTCAGTTTTCTTGCGCGGCCTCAGTGGCCAAGATGCTAGCAGCATGTCTTGCTCTTTACTTGTATATTGCGAGCTTTCCCGCAAATGAGGAAGATGCAAAAAGTAATCCGTGAGTCTTGGCACAATATGCCTCGAAGGACCATCCACGCATTACTATCGCGCATTCCTTGGGTATTTCAGACCACGGAAGACTGTCAGAAACAGAGTACGGTAATCCGTTTGTCGGACTGGCGGCGACACTTTGGGAATACTGATCGTGCCGTACTTAAGGAATACCGACGCATAGACAACGAAAGGAATACCATCGTGCTAAGTCTCTGCTGTTCCCACTCGAACTCTCAATGGAAAACCGGACGAGTATTCCGACGGTAAGTACCGCGTCGGAACACAACTGACAGAGACGATGGAACATGATAAGCAAGAATTTAGAGTGTTGTCATCTGGTGTCCTCAGCCGATTTAATCAGCTGAATTTGGCTGATTTGGTCAATTTGCCAAAACATCGACCAGTAGCGGCGGATTCAACAACAGGATTTTGAGTGTTCCCAAGGTATTGAAGATGGCTGGTTACCATTTCGGGCAGCAGTTATGTGCAAACCAACCTACAGTGATCCGGGAGCTTTGATTTGATAATCTGTACACTGTGGCGTGATGCCGGTAATGAGTGAGGTCAATGGATGGTACACTCATTGGAAGCCGTGATGGTCGGTTTATATCGGAGAATGAGAGAGGTGGCTGACAAAATACAAGACGATTCGAGTAGTTCTCTGCGCCAAAGAACCAAGATTTTGTCGTGTTGTCCACAGGGTCTTGTAGACCCCCTAACGTAATCATGACCACCAGCGGTGTCGCGATGATCCAACAATGATTGAAAGACAACATCGGCATACACTAGTACAGGTTCAAGGCGCACATAAATGCGTGAGACGAGCGTAGGAGAGGGCTTGGAACAAAGGAGAGCGATAATAAAGCGTGTCAAAATCCCGCTGTGGTCATCATGCGACTTGTACACAACGCCGCAGAGCGAGATGCGCGTGATAGCCATTGTCTACAAGATTTCAAGACAACACCCAAAAATGTTGTACGTTTGACAACATCAAGTCCGAGACGGCAGCGCCAGAGTGAGCACTCCAAATTTCACCTATCTTGGATGATATCCGGAAATCCGCAGGAATGCAGGCTAGCACGCGATGGCAAAATCGTATAGAAAAAGAAACAAGGTTAAGCAAAGCTGAAAATCCTGTCTTCAACCCTGTCACCTTGGCCGTAGAGTCGCTGTGGGAGAGCGCGGTTTTGATCAAGCCTATGACAGATCGTGTCAGCTCAACGTTGGCACCGTTGTAGCTCGCAACTCTTCACATTCTCCTTCGACCGCTCTTGTGTACAGCCCGCTAATTTAGCTTGTCTCATATCATGTATAAAACCGTCTTGTCAGCAGCTCTGCTGTACAGAGGTGTGGGTATAAAGAACAGCCTCCTTGAGGCTCTGAACGAGACACTGTTTTCAATGCCTCGATCGCCACGGACGCGTAGTCGCAGGGATGAAGGTAAGGATGTCATTTCAGAGAATGAGGAACACGTGCTGAGGTATAACGTCTGATATTACTTTGTACATGTCGGATTCAGACTGTAGCTTGGAAGTGAGCGACAAACCCCAAGAATCTCTAGTAGAGCACACAATCAACCCAACTCGAAGCCACCGGCGGGCGAGGGTCATTCCTTTGCCAGAGGAACCTAACATGGAGCCGCCGAAAAAGAAACAGCGCTCCCAGGCCGATTCAGCAACGAAAGTGAAACGCCCGACACTGGTACCGTCTCTGTCTAGGATTACAAGCTCGGAAAGAGTAGCCATTTTCCGCTATGACCCTCTTTCCAAGTGCGTAGCACGCGACGGACTTGGAATTTTGGTCCTCACATTCTTCTGCGTCTCATAGGATCGTTGAAATAAGGCGCGTTTTCTGCGGCGAGTGCTCTCGCTGGATTCAAACTAGACCAGGAGCGGCACAACTCAGGACGTGGTTCAATCATTGCGCTCGCGTTCATAAGCGCACGAAGTGAGCATCACATCCAATTCATAGTTGTGGATTATAAACCGGTCAACAGTACCAGGTTCACAGCCTTAATTGAGGCTGGACGAGGCACTGTGGCTGCGGGCAATGAACTATCACACTCAGGAAGCTGCGAAGCGAACAGCAGTTGGACACAAACATCATTCCTGCAGGTCCAGTCACGAGACGCAGATGACCTGTTTTCTTCTTCTGATGGGAGCGACGATAGTGACAGCGATTTCCACCCCGGTAGGAAGATCCGATCACGTATTGATCCAAGCCGAAAACCTCGAGGGCTGATGATTTCGCGCTTAGATGCAATAGACGACGATAATGGTAACAATTCTACCACAGTTAATGTAATGTGCGCTAAAAAAAAACGTAGAACCTTCCATGGCAGTCGATTCGCTCGTAGAACACGAATCCCTGACTAGATCAACCTTGTCTATTGAGCGAGCAAATACGAGTTATCAAGGTCATTTATGGGCAGCTCGGGGACCTCAGGACTGGTCAGAAGACGAGTGCGATGCACAGAGCAACGATACCGGCTCCGAAATGAGTCTGGACGTGTCCTCCATTAGTCGGCCGTTTCAACCACGTATCATCTCTGAGGGGTCAGGGTGCATGCAAGACATGTCTAGACCCGCGCCAGGGCGGATTCCCCCTGAAGCCGAGCGGGCGGCTCACCTTGAGCACAGACATTTCGATGATGAACAGACACCCTCGGATGTCATGTTGCCCCAAGGTGCGCCGGTCAAATTTTTCCCGTGTTATTATAGTTAAACCTGCAGCCGCAGACCTTCAGCTTTCTGGCTCATCAATATTCTCGGAGTTCTCGCACTCAGCTACATCATCGGAGGTGATCGCCCGGTCAGGTAAATTTCTCAGTAGCAGGTGGCGCTCATTCAATCAGTCTCATGTAATCCATGCGGCCAGGTGCGACTGCGATACAATCCCTCACCCCGGTGGCAGTTGAGTTTGGTGAGTTATAATATGTCCGCTGCGTCACCTCTCTGACTATTTCGAGCTTAGTATTAGCAGACGATGAGGGTACACATAGTGCTTCCAAGAACCCTTCCGGGTTTATAACGCAGCCGCCTATGTCGAACCGTAGGGTCGACCGCCCATCATGCTCTCGTGAAGCCTCGGGTATCTCCGGATTTGCCGTCGAGCGCAAACGGTATGGACAGAATTATACAGCTGAGCCAGACGTAGTAGACAGAGATAGTTGCGTGCCGGTGCCAGGGACCATTCAACTTGTAGCATGCAGCGCAGGGCATACGACAGAATCAGACGCGCAAGAGCCTGGAAACCCACAATTGCCAGCCTCAACAATCGATCACAGCTCTGAGAATTTCCTCGCGACGCCATCAATCATGAATCATGTCCCGTCAGAAATCAATACCCACTCGAAGATGTGGCAGAGCCTTCAGCAGCTCGAACGACATAATACTTCCTACAAGGCCGTGAAGGTAGTCAGAATATTTCATAGGAGATTTCATCAACTGACCTCCAGATAGGCTCAGCGTGAAATTAGTGACGCATTGCAGAAAGTTCTTGCCAAGTTGGAGATATCGAGCATTCGAAGCGGTCAGACTAAGGCCCAATTCTTCAACAGTAGTCGTGGATTCGGGCACATTTACCGCTGATGGAGTGATAATGTGTGTCCGGGCGCAATTCTTTGTTTAGCTTACTGTAGTATTATTTGCTGGCGTACGTTTCAAGCCTGTCGTGGACAATAACAGTCGGTGTTGAGAAATTGGCCCGTCTGGTCACACGTTCTCAGACTTGCTGAATTGCAAATATACCCTGACGAAACGGTGCAGACTATCGCGAGTAGTCATGATGGCTGTCCTCCTCTCGCGTCAATCGTCGAGCCACACGCCGCCTCCTGTTTATTTTTTTCCCTCATTAGGAGCGATTGCATACGATGGGAGCAATTCATGGTGCAAATCCCCATTTCGTGGTGCAAAAAGAACAACGCAATCTCGGCGAGGGCTGCAAACCGACGTGCGCGCTCAGGATACCACAATCGAGGCATCGCTCCATTACGATATTTCATAGAGACACTGCCAGCTGATCTGCAAAGTGCGAAATACGTGGAGAGCATTGATGCACTTTCATCGAGCAGAGGGTTACTCGCGAGTGCTGGGACAAGACGCAGTGCCTGGATCATGTCGGCAGCGACTGTTCCAAGATCCACTTTTCGGTGACAAGACCGGACCTGTGCGTGCTCCCGCCTCGCAGTGCTCAGACGGCTGGCTAAGAGACTGACGCGATGAATCATATGCAGGGTGGTAATGATTACGAAATCTACGAGGATGACCGTGTGATTGGTCACCGTGCGCTCGAGCAACTTGGCAGATCCCGAGCAATCCCGACCATCATATGACGCTCTGTGCGTGCTACCGTATTAGACCATCATATGGACGGTACCGGTATGTGGACGGTCAGTGTGAATCTGTCAATATCTCACCGAATTTGGCAGTTATGCCCAATCTGTTTTCGCAGGCGTACTGGGGCACACTGCCCTGATCTTTCAATGTAATTTATTTTGAGAAAAACGCATTGAGGTCCAGAGGGTCAAGGTGCCGAGAACTGGCCGTAACCGTCCATTTGCACCCCGCCGTGAAACCTCCTGCTCTTCGCACAAAAATTGATCCAGCTGTTTTAAACGCAAATATAAAGTGTTTGGGCCAATTTGGCGCAGCGAAACGGGAGATGAACGTGGTTTGCAGACCTTCTGGGCTCAGTGTCACGTCGTTGTCACACCGTCCATGTACTGATCCCCCCGTGCTGAACCTCGCCATGAGCTCCCAGCGTCACAAAACTTGGTTAGTCACCATAATTAGTGACTTGGAGATGATACAACCTGAAATTTCAGGAAGGGGAGGCGACGGCGGCTCGGGTTCGCAAAAGTGTCCACTTAATGGTCTACTACGGTAGTCACGTACATTCCTGCTGGATGGGCGTGATAAAGAACCTTGGTTTGAGCTCGGATCCCTCTGAGAGTACTCGTGTGGTATTGCGGCGTCAGAGGACGAGAAACAGAGCGGCTGCGGCTCAGCGGAGTTGGGATGCATCTTGTGCACTTTCTTCTCCGATGCACCGTGTTCTCTGACCCAAATCGCATGCGCTCCAGCAAAGTGCTCTCTGTTGATTCTATTTAGCTCTGAGTGTTTCGTGTCACCGTTGCGCTCTGGGGGCTTCGAGGCTTTGCTGTAGGACACACTAACCTTAGGCATTCTCAGACGCACAAGTTTTTTTTCCACTGTGACTTGGGTGAAAAATATGGTAAGCATGTGTGATATATGCAAATTAATCCTCGCTAATCGTGTTTCCGGTGCACATTTGGCGATCTTCGCTCTGTGCAGCGACGGCCTCCAGCACACGCACCTGATCCACTGGCAGATTGTCAGATAAGGGGGTTTTCTCGCCATGTACTTGTCTATAGAATTCAAATTCATTTTCTTGTCCATTTTACTAGTTACCTGCGGTATACCGGAGGGCAAGAGGATGCACGGCGTCACCTGCCAGTGGGCAGCGGCAAGGCTGGTAAAAAGCGCCATCCACAAATCCGGAAACGATAACGACATCCCCACAAGTGCACGGAGAGTAATCGGAGAGGATCCCTCGATTGCTCGCCGAGTCACATGCACCGGATCCCGAGTTCTCGGAGTGTTACATGCATCAGCTCGAGAGTGCTCGGGGAGCTCGGCGAGCAATTAGTGCCCACTCTCCGAGCCATGGCTTTTAGATGACGAGTCTCCCGAAAGAGGGAGTGTGCCTTGGGGTAATCTAACGCTCGTGAGCACTGGGAAGAGCATACCATCGAATGTCGGGCTTTACAGATCTCGAAGATATGAACCCTTGGGCGCCCGAAGTTGGAATTGATGCGCGTGATGCGCTCGAAAGTAACACTTGCGAGCGGGTTCTCCAATTAGCGGATTAACAGGGCAACCGAAGCGTGCGATGGCAATATTATTGACGGTAGCGCGACAAGAATATGCGAAGTTGTCTTGTCGTCGGCTTGTCGGTCGAGAATAAACCATGTATTTTCACTAAATTCAGTCCCAGACGCAACATGAGCTATTTTAGCGCAATTTCCGGGTGTACAAGACTTAGATACATGTAGACATGAGCTTACATGGATTGATATTGAATCTCTTGAGAAGATCTGTGCCAGTGAAATAATGACGATGCAGACAAGATATCCAGGAAATGTAGACAAGACATGTAGTCGATGTAGACAAGACATGCAGTCGATGTAGACAAGACATGTAGTCGATGTATACAAGACATCCTGGCGGTGTCTGTCGGATATTTTGATATAAGAGCAGGCCAACATGTCGCTGATCATCCTGCAGCATCAACTCGCCCTGACACGGAGATATGGTAAGTTTTATCATTCTAAGAGTAATGCATGCCTATTGACAGACGGAAGGTTGATTCTAAGCTGATGCTTTCGGGATCGTTCGAGTGCAATACAGTGTGTACAGTGCTGCAGGCTGATGACTCTGCACGTGAGTTTCCACTGCTTCTCCAAGGTGCCGTGACGGCGATACTGATATGTCGAATGAAATATTCAGCGTTAACGCTGCGGACTGAGAATTTGACGAACCTTCCGGAGTCAGACATCCCGCTGAAATCAGAAATATGGCGCAGCAAGCGGGTGGAGATCCTTAAACAGCAGGCCCAGGCCGGTCTATTGCACGATACTAATAACCTCCATGAAAGATCAAAGCCTTCTCCAAATTCGACGGTTCGCTCATTGATTGTTAAGGACAATACTGCTGCTCTGGTCCGAAACAACCGTTGGCGTGATTTCTACGGCCAGAAGACGCCACGTCAGAGCCAGACCAATCAACTTTGAAGCCGCACGGCCTTGTCAAGCTGATCAAAGACATTGCATGGAAAATATCGAGAGAAGTTTCACTTGCGCAACCGATAGAGGGCGAGTGACAATCAAGGAGGTCAATGAGAGATCGCCCGTTCAAAATCAAACTCTTCCCTGTTTTCTGCTTTATTGTGTATTTGCATCGACCCTCTACTTCTCATCATTTTTCAGAATTATCTCAGAGCATGGTACTGCCGCCACAATAAAATTGCATTCTAGTGTGACGCGTGCCAATATGATCGCGAGATTGGTTTAGTCTTATCGTAGTGAACTAACTTTCTTCGCTTCGATATGAGCCTATCTGAAGGCTCATGACGCGCTTAACGGAGCCTAATTCTCACAGCTTCATATCCACACCGTTACATCACCTTGAGCCGCTAGACCTCTTTTCATGATAAACGAACTTGTAAACGCTCGTACCACCCTTTTCTGACTCATTCTGAGCGCGAAGATAGCTCTACCAGATTGCACCATTCAGTTTATAATATCTTCAGTGCAGCCTAGCCAAACCTCGGAGCTCAACCCTGAGGCTAAACATGTTTCAATCTAGAAGTCGCACAAGGAGCCCTGCCGACTTGCTACCAATTTCGAGTCTCCATTTAACGCGACACCGGTGGGTACAGCATGCTGTTACTGACGGCAAGGTATGAAATCCAAAATTGGCGGTTACCGTACGAAGGCGGAGCGGGATGGCCAGCAGTCCAGATATTAGGCCAGGTACCTTTGCGCTGCTGCAAGCAACACATAGAATTCACCCACGCGCGAAATACGCTACAGTACTGGAATGGTGCGCGGCGGTCCAGCGACACGCCAAGTTTGTCCTCGGACGACCGATAGGGCATTGCCGGTGACGAGCGCGCAAGACATTTCACAAACCTAACTCGCGACATACAAATCCGCACAGACGACAAGTTAGTTTGACTGCAAATATTGCGATTTATGAAAATAGTGTTCCTTGTCTGTTGGACTATAGCTGTGTTGAATGACCGTACGGTACTGTATCGTCACAACGAACGTGATAATTTCGATTGTAAAAGTACCTAAGCGAATGAGTGGTACTCTGGCTCACAGCCTGGAGTGAACGGACATTTGATATAGACTACTCTCTGTTCATGAAATGCATAAAGCGGGGAACGATTGCCTTAATTGATCGTGACGGAGCCCATCAAGTGTAGTTGTAATCCTGCAGAACAGCCTGAGCCGGCATTGCATGAGATTCTGCGAGTGTGGGTCAATCTACATTGGTTGGCTATTGATTCATGCAAGGTTGTGCACCTGCTCTTCGGGGGATTGTGCCCCTCCTCCTCACCATGGGGCGGTAGCGGTAGCACATCCGAGCCTGGAAGCCTAAGCTTAACTTGAATGTGTTGCATGCCACAGCCCCCTTCCTCATCTTGAGCACGTTTGGTAAGATATAAGCTGCACAGGTGCGGGCGATGAAGGCATGCTTAAGGTTTGTGACACGCCGTGCGCACCAGCAGATATGGCGGTCACCAGCCGGGGTGACCGCCATGTCTACTACAGAATGTCTCGACCTGCGTGCCTGAGACACTGCAGGAATCTCAAATCGACGTTGCTAAGAGTTATGGTGGCGCATATGCGGCGATTGCGGCAAGATGTGCGTAGGCGGTCATGGCGGTCACCGCTCAGGTTGGCCACCATGTCTGCCATATCGCATATCGTTCAGCATGCCAGCGCATGAGCACAGTAGGTTCGGTATGCTCTAGATATGTGCCTGGGTGTTTTCGTTTGTTGTGCAGCAGCGGGCATGGCGGTTGCCACCTGCGGTGACCGCCATGTCCGCACTCGTGCAGCACCTTAGGAATGCACAGATGCGAGCAATTACACGCTTAAATCATCGTTTATATGCAAAATTAGCTGCGAAGTGTGATTTCTCGCACTATGCATCGTATCTGGCCGCCTGCGAGTGGCGCTGAAACGCGCGCTCTACCGGCGGTACCAAACGACATATCATCGCCTAAAGCGTACCTAGATACGTTTTGGCCATGGCGGTTATCGCGGCTGGTGCGGTCGGAGCAGCCAAGCGCCGGTGTCGAGCGAGGGCAGGGCAGGGCAGCGGACGGTGCCGGTGAATTCAAAGCGTACTGAGTTGGATTTGGGCCATTTGATAGAACTTTATGTATAAAGCTATGCAGTAATTATTCTAGGCTATGGTCCGTGCACAAAGGCGACGACGGCGGAAGGATCAGCGCACGGCGGCGGCGGCGGCGTGCGCGGGGTACGCGGACGGCGGTCGCCCCGCTACCCAAACGGCAGAGACAATGGCAGGGCGAGCGCCGGGAAGCCTTCCGAGTTTAGAAGCCTAGGCTTCCAGGCTCGGATGTGCTACCGCTGCCGCTGCCCATGGTGTCCTCCTCGCGAGCTAGCTGAGTCGATCCTGCCTGATCCGGCGTGGGATCAACATTTTCGCCTGTATTGGTGTGGTTTGACAAACGGTTCCACATTGCTTCGATGACGAAAATGCGCTGGCGGGTGGAGTTTACGATCCGGCATCGGCAGTACGGACACACACCACTGAAGATGTTCAGGCTGTCGAGGCAGTTCGAGCAAACAGAATGACCTAATGATTTATGTTAGACTTCACATAGTACAGCTAGCTGGCCGCTAGAACCTACCGCAGGGATCGATCCTGTCCACAGCTCAGTACTCGTACGAGAGGCCAGTCACACTCGCGTACCTGATTGCTGCAGGAGCTTCGAGGCACACACCGCAGTTGACCACTGTTAAGAGCTCACTGCAATACTGTTTGATGTATCAGCATAATTTCTGTGAGATCAGGGAGTTGTGATACCTTTGAGAACCGTTTGTACGGGGCCAGTTGCTGTTTCAGGCGCTCCTGCTGGATTTTCGCCACGCTTCTGCGACTCAGAAGAGCGGGCAGCAACTTTCACACAGTCAAATATTTTTCAAGATAGCTCAAATGAATTATTCAGCTGATCTTACCTGTAAAATCTTCGATGATTGTTCAAGCGCGCGAGTTCCGCAAAGTGTACCGCTAATACGACCGAACGGCGCGCGAGCGCGTTTTGCCGATAGCAACTTGTCCAATTGTGCAACTCGCAGTGCAAGTAGCTCTGCTTCAAGAGACTTCGCGGAGGCCTTGGCCTGCTCGATTTCTTCTCTGAAAGACTGAACTTCAATCTCTGCCATGACGATCTGGCGAGTGAGTTCTTGTAGGTCTGACGCGACGTTTGCCATTCCGTGCCACCTTCGCAGCAATGACGGCGTCCCTTTATAAATCTCAGTTGGTACAAGAACGAATTCCGTTGACTTTCCGCCATTGCCTCTTGTCGAAGCATGCGTCAAGACCAGTCTTGTACCCCGGCGACAAGATGGATCAGCCTGGTGGGTCAAAAGCTGTTTCGCTGCGAGAATGCCTGGAGGCTGCTCTGGCCAGTGTGAAATGCTGTGACAAGATGTTTGCAAACAGTGCGAGCGACGCAATGAGTTACCAGAATTAAAGATACAAGGCGTGGGATAGACAAAAATGCGAAATGTAGAATAATACCATGCACAAGACAGAGAAGAGATACATTCTTCAAGCCGCTAAAATCCACGCGGCGAGTAAGAGCATTTGGATGCCGCTGATCGGGCTGGAGCTGCGGGAGGCATGATGGATCACGCTGTCGACATGAGGGACCACGATGTCGAGATTAGAATTATCGTCCTGGATGCAAGTAGGCGACTCGGGCTGTATTTGATTTGTATTGCTAGGCCCCGGGTTCGAAGAACGAACACGCCGCGACGCCCTCAGAGGACAATTGGAACGAATATGGCGGAGCAGGTTATCAGCTCTTGTGTACGTCTAAATCGCGGAGGAGTGTAAGAAGTGCAATGCAAGCGAGCGATGAAAATTTACGCACCGCCGGGCAATGGGGACATGGACAAATGCTAACGCTTTGTGTGTGCTTGTGGCGCTTCAGGTCGAAGTTGCGCGTGAATGCTCGGTTGCAGACGGAGCAAACCTTTAATTGCTTGCGTGATGGCCTCTTACGCATTACTGTAATACCCTATGTGTGGTTAGACTACGGCAGCAAATATATAACCATGGGAGGACGAACGAGTGGACTATGGCGGGATGTGGAATGTTGGCCATGCCGAGCGCGGTCTGGCGTGGGCTAATATAGCTGACTCGGTGCTGAAAGCGCCTCCAGGAGGCGTAGAACATGATGGAGCGAATCTATGGGGTCATGGATGAAAAGAGGCGTTGAGGTATGGTGAGCCGTGGAGGCGTTGAGGCACGGCGAGCCGTGGAGGCGCATCGAGTCCATACCGCGCGGTGGCAGTCGAGTTCGGTTTGAAATATGTGAGCTCGATGAGCCACTGTGTGCCGATAGTCTCTGAGGTGGTCGTTCGAGCAGGTCGGTGTGCGCAGGTGGCGCTTCGCTAGCCGAGGTCGCTGAGGTGCAATTACGGTCTGCGATCCGCTATGCTTCCAGATAGAATTGCAGAATCGCGATGAGTATTCTCAGGCCGAACGACAAGCAGCTCTGCCCCACATTTTCCACGCCCCATTTGACGGTGCCTGGCGGTCAGCGATCGACTTGGCTTTCAGCTCCGTCTTTCAAACTCGACGAAGTTCATTTCCGCTCGCCTCGTGTCTGCAGATCTCCGGCTGACGTGCCGATCGGTCATCTCTTTACCGGCACCTCTAGGTCTATTTGGTGACCAATTCGAGTAAATATAATTAGAAGACACAGAAAATGTGTTCAAATTGTCCCGAGAACAGCCATCGACCGGGGCAATAAATGGAAGTAAACCTGAGTTATTTGTGCCTCATTGATGTTAATAGGTGGAACGCCGATAGGTGTGCGAGGAAAGTGTGGGGAAAAAGCGAGGGAGTTGTCGGCAGTGTAGGACCATGTCTACCCCGGGTGTGTGCGGAAACAAGCGCGTTCCAAAAATTCGTACAAATCAACCGATCCTCCAAGAACTGACGGCGCTTTCGATCAAATATGTATCAGCAAACAAGTTGAGAGGCTGTGTGTCAATTCCTGTGGTGAAATTGGCTTGTACATCAAGTTCGTGCGCTCGACGTGCAAATGGACGAGGGATAGGGGTAAGAAACTTCCAAATCCGATTTGGACGGGTACGTTCTCGGCGCGACTCAACCTGTAGACTGCAATCAGTTTTTTTGAAGCGCTGTACTCGCTTTAGTCTGGTATGTCGTTTATTGTAATGAAATAGGCGAAAAATCGAGGCGAGCAGCCGGGCAGTGGGCCGAGACGCAGAAAGCAGCGCCAGGCGAGGTACGAAGTAAGCGCAATACGGGGGTGAGGCAGGGACGAGACACGGAAGAGGTAAGAGTAAAAACGATATGGGAAGGCGTGAGGCGAGATGTGATGAGATGAGACGAGACGAGGTCACGCAAGATGAGATCAGTCAGAAAGAGATGGAAGCGAGGCGAAGAATGAAACGAAAAACAAACCAAAGACAAATGAATAAACGCGAGATGAGACGGAAAAAAGACGTGAGAGCGAAGTAATACAATGAAAGAAGATACGGCGAGACCAGAGGGTGAGATACGGCGGCCTGAGCGCGTGTACGGCGTTCAGGCGGCGACGTTGTGAAGTTTCAATGAGCATCAAAGGGTGCGCTTATGTGACCTACATACCTTCTGAGACATACTGAATACCGTTAATGGGTGAGATAGACCAGCCTTTTTGAGCTGCAACGCTCACACTGCAAATGTGACGATGAAGACGTCAGGTTACAGTACTTCTCATTCGGAGTTCACATCTCCACCAAGCCTTGCATAGCTTCTCAGGGGCGATTCCCAGTCCCCTGGTGCCACCTGGATGTAATTTTGCAACCTCACTGGATAATAATTATCATGACATGATGTCATTACGACAATCGCTGTCCGTATGACGCAGAGAAAGCATCAGGAAGCTAAGTGAGCCAGTTGCACCTCGGGAGCACATCTGCGTTTGCATAACACATCGATAGAATTTTCTGTCAGACCGAATCCAACTCGGTTACAAAGTGATTCTCAGGGATAGACCGGAGCTGTCACGCTCCGCCCCAAGGGGATGCGCTAAAAGACGCCGGCACGGCTGACGCCTCAGCCACGGTCCGTTCTCACTTCTTCCTTGTTGTCGCCTACGACCTCAAAAGCTCTCTACGTCTAAATGACTTCCTTCGAAGGAGATCCTTACAAGCTTACGTTCTCGTTTGATGAAAACATGACTTTAGTCGATCAGCAACACTATGGTCGAATTCTCGAGGTGCGCGCAGCCCCTCGCCGGTACATATGAGACTTACGCCTTCTATCCTAGGCATTGGATCTCGCAGTCGCACGCTCCTTGAAACACACAGCCGTCATGATAGTCACCACCGATTGCCAATTCCAGGGGCTGCACGCGGTACACCGCCGGGAGAACATCCCGCACGTCGTCAGTGCAGGCTGGCTCGTACGCTGCCTCGAGCTTGATCATTTCATCCCATTCGGGCAGTATGAAATTACGGGCTTTCTCTCTGTGAGTCTGTGTCGGGTCGCCACACTCTACGTACCATCCTGACGCGCACGATGACCAGGATAATTTCGATCCCCACATTGATATCGACGGCGACGAAACCCTCGGTGACCACCCCGATCACCAATATGACTTGTGCAGCTGCTGCAACACTCACAACCATAACGAACCTCTTGGAGATATCTGCCTGTGCTCTACCCAGATGCCGGTTCCACCTAACCTAGTCGGCGCGCCCGAGATCACACCGGAGGAAGCAAGCTTAATCTTGATGACCGCGCCTGTTTTGAGCTACACCTTGGATTGGGCCTTCTGGTATTTCATCCATGACCCAAATTCCTCAGCCAGGAAAGCCTCGGAGACTTACACTAGCGTCTTCAATAAGGCATTTTCCGTCGTACGTATCACTATCACTAGCATGTGGCCACTACCCGCTAACATGACAAAATATCAGGTGCCTCCCTTGGATGAGGCTGTTATCACGAGGCTTATGCGCATTTCTGTGTACTCGTCTGGTCAATTTTCGCTCGCGATCACGAGGGTTCGCTCGCTCAAGAAATCGCGTCATCTCGCAGCCAGCGCTGCAGGACGTATTCGTCGCTTCATTGACGCGTAGGCGGACGAAGTGGTCACTCAAGGCCACGCAGAACATCGGAGCCCATGTAAACTCGCATTCTGACACGAGATTTGTCTAGTTACTATTATCTTCAGGTGTACGCGCAAATGGAATGCATGTTTTTCCCTCGCATCTAAATGTAACACTTCACCTGCGCTAATCAGAATGTTTGCACCAGTGAACCAGCGCGTCATCACTGAGTTTTGAGTCACAGCTTACTTGTGTATTCGAATAGATCAAGAAAGTGTGAGTTTCATGACTCCCATACAGCAGGCTATAACTTGAATCCAGAATCCAGAGCAAAGATTTTATTTATTGATGGCGTGGAGTCTGGTGGTTACGGTAGAGTTGTTGTCTGGCTACTTCGTCGTCGCCCCCTTCTTTGAGGTGATCACTTTGCTCGTATCTTCACGGCTGCAGATTCTCCGCGACGTTTTGGAGGGAATGTGCATCGTCATCACTGCCTGAGACTAGAGCAATGACTTTTTCGAGATTTGAGATCTCGCGCTTTGTTCAATTGCCTGCCTTAGGAGAAGATGACATACCAGTCACGACGCGACTAAAAACCATGTCGGTGCCTACAGGTACGCCGCGCTCGTCTATGAAACCAAAAGGCTCCCATGAGCCGCCGTTCACTACAAGAAGCTCACGAGCCGCACCACGCCAGGGGAGAGCAAATGGGCTCTCATGAGCTCCTGTAAATCATTTTATTTCGTTAACACCATTTTTGACTCGGAATGGCAAAGTGAAAGCGGTGCAGTGTGGGTGGGTGAATCTCCACAACGGACCTGGTGCGAGGCAGTTAGCACACGATCGCCTCGTCAGAAGCTAGCCAACGGCACCGAGATGTGAGCAAGGATTCGGCGTATCGTGTATTCATGCGCACGGCAGCTATCACCGCACTCTCGCCAATCAACGATCGACGCTGCGACGACTCTGCCTCGCCTCATGTGAGCATAAAACATGCTTAAGAGTTTGAGAACGACTCAGCGGGCTCCGACTAGCGGGCGTGCGAGGTCGAAAACGGACAACACGCGTTTCAGTGCGCAACAAGCTACAACGCAGCGACTTTCCACGTGAAAGTCGGTACTTCAATACAATATTACGAGCCTGAGTCGACGCTGCTCATTGGGCACCGAGTGCATGGGTGACAACAGCCCAAAATACCCCTCGCCTTGCACTGGTAGGCTCTATACGTCATACTCTCGTCAAGAACGCAAGTACACTCATAATCTTGCATAAATAAATACTCAGATGCTCAACCTGAATGCAGGTTTCGATTCACCCTTACACACACACACGCAACCAAATTTGGTGGAGTCCGGCAAGAGCCACTCTGCGCCTCCGCCTACGAGAGACTTGCGTGACCGCAACGTGTGACGCTCTAAACCGATGCCAATGCATTTGCCAATGCGTCATAGGCTACCACCCTCAACGTAATCATGACCACCAGCGGTGTCGCGATGATCCAACAATGATTGAAAGACAACATCGGCATACACTAGTACAGGTTCAAGGCGCGCATAAATGCGTGTAGGAGAGTGTAGGAGAGGGCTTGGAACAAAGGAGCGCGAAAATAGAGCGTGCGAAAATCTCGCTTTGGTCATCATGCGAACCTGTGCACAACGCCGCAGAACGAGATGCACATGACAGCTATTGTCTACAAGATTTCAAGACAACGCCCGAAAATGTTGTACGTTTGACAACATCAAGTTCGGGATGGCAGCGCGAGAGTGAGCACTCCAAATAGCCACTATTAGCAGGTTCGGGTAATGTCGGCGAATATGCCACACAGAGATGGCCCAGCATCTGACCGGAGGTTTGATGGGAACAGTGAATGTAGGGCAGCAGAAGGTCATGAGAGAGCTTCGAAGATCTAGGAGAAGGAGGAAAAGGGAGAGGAATGGTTTTATACGAGATTCGAGAACACGTTGCCAAGCCTCAGCCGACTACGCGCGTGAACACCGCACAATCACTCTTGCTCTCTCCCTTCCACCGCACCCGCTCACACACAGTCAGCCACACTCGAAGCCCTACCACACACACGATTTTCC
>Ga0247815_10000565_pt1 | contig 28978 bp, 33 predicted proteins | sample UWRJL194509B1_FD_181014 | JGI IMG/M metagenome (GOLD analysis project Ga0247815, IMG submission 181014) | Plant litter microbial communities from Arlington Agricultural Research Station in Wisconsin, United States - UWRJ-L194-509B-1 | ecosystem: Environmental > Terrestrial > Plant litter >...
TCCCACCTCCACCTCCGTCGTCGTCCAACTCTCGGCCAGACCTTGTGACTTTCAGAGATGATGGCTCTCCTGACGCGACCCATCCATCGGATCACAACGCTATTATCGTCATGGGCAGCTGGAGGACCGATCACGAACGACAAAGACGCCAGGACCGTCACTCGGCTCTAATTGAGCGTCGTGCCCGAGAGGTTCAGGTTGGAACGGCTGACCCATGGACGGAGCTACAGCATCGCCGAGCGCAGAGGGAGAAGGAGAAACACGATGCAGCATTCTTGTACCCCATCCCATACTGGGGTGTGGCTCCATATCACTATGGCTACTATGGATATGGAGGTGCGGCGTGCGGCTCTGGAGGGGGAGGTGCAGTCCCCGGAGATGGTGCTCATGGCGGCGCAACTGCAGGGGTGAGCAGCCTATGTGTGTATAACGTAAATTCTGACCAATTTGTGATACAACAGGCTTGCTCTACTGCTGGTTGCAGCTCAAACGGCGCAACCGGTGGATCAGCCTGCGGTTCGGCTTGTGCTGCTGCTGCCGCCGCGCCTGCAAGTGGCGGTGGTGGCAGAGATGCCGGCGGCGGTGGTGGTGCCGATACTGGTGGCGGTGGAGGATGCGGAGGCGGCGGTGGAGCCTGCGGAGCTGGAGGCGGAGGCGGAGGCGGAGGCGGAGGCGGAGCCTGTGGTTGTGGCTAGGATACAAATCGCCACAATTAGGTGGAGCGGTAACAACAAATTCAACTATACGCGAGGATTGGAGGTAATTTGACACGCCCTCGGTTGTTCACACGTACAGTGTCTGCATAGAATTGGATGATACCGGTTTGCCCTAAAGCCCAGACCGTTCTGCTTTTATGTGCTTCCGCTGTCGCAGCCCGTGCTCGTTGATAATCTAGGACTGTTTCATAATGGCAAGCAGGGCTCTCCCTAGTTGGACGATCCCATTCGTGCCATATCTTAGTCAAATCTAACTGAACACTCAAAACAACTAGTCGGTAGCGAATAAATCCTCCTTCCCTCGATTCGTGAATACTCCGCCTTATCATTTACAGTAACATATGGGCGCCGCTCATGTAAGCCATTCCATCACGATTGGCCAATCATACCTCTACCAACTCCGATGCCTTCTCTGCTGTACACCCGGGTTTGTAAACTATGTCCATAATAACACTCTAGCTAACATGCCGCAAACCCGGCCGCACCAACTGTGCCTGCCGTCGGTGGAGCAGTTCTCAAAGTTGACTCCTCTGGCCTTCCTGATTAACCCGGTGCAGAGGATAAAAGGCGCTCTTCTGCGTTCTATACTGAGTGCACGTCAACCCCATGTCCATGTTCAAGCATAGCCGACTCCTCTCATACACTCGATCCAAGGCAGAAGTGGAACCGCTGCGTCATAAAATTGCTCTACCAAGCTCATTCCGTGTTGGTACAACCGACACAGCGCCTGTAGTGAGCTTCGAAGAGGTACAAGCACACCTCAAGCTCTTGGGCGCATTCAGTCGCCTCAAAACGCGCATCGCACTTGCTCAGGAGTCGATTTCTGAGAATCGCATGGAATCCGATGCAGCCTGGACTATCTTCTTGTGTCGTGCGGTCCACCGGTTTGAGAAGTGGATACAGACCCGACCCACAAGCGAGCCACCACCATGGGTCATCATTCCGTTGGATGTACTCATGGTCTGGCACTCATTCATGCTTGTGAGTATATTTCCGCTCTAATTTGGCAGATCTGTGTTGCTGACGAGCTATCAGAACCCGCTGGCTTATGAGGGCGATGGCCTTCGCACATTGCCGCAGTTGCAGCATCTCGAGTGCGTGAACAGCTCAGATCACTGTTTTCCGCTGCCTCTAAGCGCGTGCGCAGCCAATTTCCTCTATCGAAGATTGCTGCCCTTATCAGTTCCGATACACTCGATCTCGAACCAACAGACGCTGCCCGCCAGGTATTTGAGCGTGCAACAGGCTCAGATTTCGATCCACCGCTTGTGACGACCGCGAATGACTCACTCGAGATATCATGTCCGGCCTGCGAGAAGCCTATCTCGTTTCGCTGGCCATGGATAACTGACAAACACACTGGCTGGGCACAGCGCTCGTTCAATTGCCACTGCCCTACTTGCAACCAGTACATTGACCACGAGGTTCGTTCGTTTATTTCTGTCGCGCAGTATAATGAGTGATTAATCTTCCGTAGGCTTACAGCGTGAGGCGCTTTGCCGACGATGTTGCCAAATGGTGTGCACAGGCACGCACTTTGACGACACTCAAGCGGACAGCCGAGTCGTTTGAACTTGCGTGCGTTAAATGTGCCAGTTCTTGGTGAACTCCAGCTCACATAATGAGTAGCGGTGCGACTACGGAAAGACAGAAGACGCAACTAGACTCCTTTTGTCGGCAAGTCTTTAAAGTCCGCTCGTTTACTCATCGCATGTCGCAGCGTGGTTGACCCTCCAAAGCCGTTCCTCACATCCACAGATGTCTACACCGGCGTTGAAATCGCAAAGACCTGGCAGTTCAAATTCGACAAGGCGCAGACTGAGCTACTAAAGGGCTACGCCACTCAACCTCGCAACCTCATCTCAGATCGGTTCGTATGTGTGGAATCCACCGAAACAGTTGTTCCTAATGTCACCGTGTACCAGGCTTCGCCGCATCCTCCGACACTACCGTCATCCTGGACCGTTCTCTATTGAACTTACCAGCGCCGTGATGCGACAAGGTTCCTTCATTCAGAAGATGGTGGGCCTGGGATGGACGGATCCGAACAGTTTCGCAACGGACAAGTCCATTATATTCAGGGCGATTGCACGTTATCACGCATTTCTCGATCTCATGTCCTCGAGCCGCACGAGCTTCTTTGTCCCGACGCTGGTATGTGGGCAAAATCACCCTGACACCTAACGCTAACGTTCATTGCAGGACATCGACATCGCATGGCACACTCACCAGCTCAAGGCCCGGAACTATAGGTCTGCCGAGAGGCTTTATATCCGATGAAACGTAGTGTCTGAATATCTCTTCAGGGCGGATACATCGCTCATGCTGGGTTATACACCAAACCACGACGACAAGGTTGAGGAGAACAAACTGTCCGATTCGTATGATTTGACTTCACAGGCATGGCAGGTGCGCGGTCAGTTACCTTTCAATTGGCATTGTCTGACCAGTAATCTTACAGCGCCGCTTCGGCGTCCCTTACTCTGTCTGCGGCTGCGTGGTGTCAACGGACTTCAGTGTTCCCACCATTACTCCTACCCCGCCCCGCACTGCCCGCTTTTCACGCACTGTTCGTGGCATCACGGCATTTCTACCAGGCTCACACAAACGTTCTGCCTCGCTCCCACCTCAGCCTCCAAATCCTCGGCCAGATCTTGTGACTTTCGTAGACGACGGTGCCCCTGACGCAACCCATCCATCCAGTCATAATGCCGTGATCGTCATGAAAGGTCAAACGACGACAAACGAGCGACAGAGGCGCCAGGAACGTCACTCGGCTCTAATTGAGCGTCGTGCTCAGGATGTCAAGCGTGGGACGGCGGATCTGTGGACCGGGTTGCGGTACCGTCGTGAGCAGAGGGCTGGGGAGAAACACGAAACGGCGTTCTTCTTGCCCATCCCATACTGGGGCGTGACCACATACCCCTATGGCAACTATGGTTATGGTGGCGCCGTGTGTGCCTCTGGAGGTGGGAGTGCAGTTCCTGGAGACGACGGTCAACCGGGCGGGGCAGCAGCAGGAGTAAGTTGTAATCTGCATGAAGTACACCCGGGGTTGGCTGACATGTCACGCCGTACAGGCTTGCTTTGGAGCCGGATGTGCCAACTCGCAAGGCGCAACTGATGGGTCAGCCTGCGGCTCGGTTTACATTCCTGTGGTTACCCCCTACAAAGGCAAAAGCAGTGGTAGGGGAACTGGTGGCGTCGGGCGGAGCTACGACAGCAGTGGTGGGTATGGAGGAAGCGGCGCCGTGAGTGTCGGCGGCATCGGGGGATGTGGAGGAGGCGCTGGAGGATTTGGAGGTGGGGCAGCAGGCGGTGGCGGAGGAGCGTGTGGAGGAGGTGGTGGTGGTGGATGCGGAGGCGGAGGCGGAGGAGGCGGCGGTGGAGGAGGAGGTGGTGGTGGAGGAGGATGCGGTGGAGGTGGCGGCTAAACAGGCTGATATCGATGTGAAGTGGCTCCGGAAGGGTGAATGTCCATATGAATAGCATGTACATCTGCACGAGCGTTGAAGGCAAATTGACGTGTTAACGACTTTCCTCAGACTTCGGGAATTTCATGTCGGAACCTTGACGGCAATTGTGACTGTGTCTGGTTTCCGCGATAGCGAAGAGTGTACAGGTGAACGTGCTTGAGCGCACTTGCAGTCCCATCTCAGAGTCGTTTCAGGCAAACTACAACCCGGAGAGGCCTCAGCACTAGCACTGACAGCAGGAGATGCCACAGATGACCATCTGAGCAAAACGAAGATGTCATTGCGAGATGGGAGGGGGGAGTTGGTGTGATTCCAGCCAAGGTGAGTTCTAATCGTGCTAGCCGCGCATCTAACAACCATGATCATATCCCCAAAAAAGTAAAGATGTCTCATCGACGCGCAGGCGAGGCATTATTAAGCAGGCGTTGCGCCACAAAGTGGGCGTAGCCGTGCGGACCCGGATGTATGACCTCTTCACTGAAGGTCTTCGGGAAGTGCGGCCTCGGCGAGCCGTGTGGATGCACCTTGACCGGCTGCGGTCTCGGGTCGCCCTCCTCCATCGACAGTCCCAGTGGGTTTGATGGCGCATTGAGGATGCGAAGTCCTTGGATAGCATCAGCGACACCGTTGACGCTGGCGCTGTCCTCTCGAATCGTGCCAACCACAGGCGACGCCGGTGCCGAGTCAAGAAACACAGGCTCTATGTCGATGAAGTCGCCATCTTCGTCTTGTAGCACCATGTCGAGCGGGGAGTCGTCTATCGGCGACGGCAGTTCTCCGGGTACGCCGAGGGCGTCCTTGAGGCGCTCCCACAGCAGCTCGCTGTGCGACGAAACGCAAATACGCAGCTGCTCGATCCACAGCGCGTCGGGAACCTCCTCACGCGTGACCGTTCTAAGCCAGTTATCGAACTGGGCTGCACTCCACTTCGCAGGGCCGTCTGCCTCGGTACCATCCTCTGCTGGCAACATCTGCGAGACGAGCGTGACCAGTTTCGAGGTAGGCGGAATGGAGATCAGTACGGCGATCTCGTCAGGCCTGTCGAGGAAGGGCAGTAGGACGTCGTCGTCGAGCTCTGTAAACTGCTGGGCGCCAGCGTCGGCCATGCCGGGTGTGGTCGGGTGTGCAGCCTCGTGTGCCAGATCGACAATTTCGGCGGGTGTAAAGGGGCGCTCTGGCAGGCTTGGAATACTGGCCGAACTGCTTTTACGGCTGTGCAGACCGTGCGCGAGGTGACCGGGTCGTACAGGCGTTGGTGCATGGATCGTGGTGAATCCGGCGCCGAAGCCACTTGCAAAGGAAATGCGGTGACCACTTGCATTGGAGCCTACAGACCCACCACTCGATCGGCGCCGGCGACGCGTTTTAGGGTCTTGGTCTTCAACACTTGTGCTGGGAACTCGAACAATGGTGAGAGTTGAAGTCACTGTGCGCGAAGCATTAGCGGTCTCGCGGGCAGCATTTAACGCGAATGGATCCGGAGCAGCTGCAGATCCACGGCGCGAGGAGAGTGCGGCATGCTGAAGACGCGGAGAATGCGAGGCCATGAGAAGAGAGCGAGGTGTAGGGAAACCAGCTAGATGGCAGGAGGATAAGCTGTGGCATCCACTTCCGCGACGCGCCGAGTCCCTTTTCAGTGCAAGCGTACCCGAACGTGCGACGCGCAGACCACCTCAGTACGTCAGACGCGCATTAGAGTTACGACGTAAATTCAAATATCCGATATCAAGAACAACAAGAACTCGGACCAACACGGGTGATGTTGTTACACAATGTGAACGACAGGGCAAAGCTGGTCTACTCGTCTGGCGTCGCCCACCACTCTCGCACACCCAACCCCTGTTCCGCAATTGTACACTGGCAAGCAAATCAGCAACTGTGTTTGAAACATAGAAAAGAGCTTGAGAGACGTACGGTGACGATATACGGTGCTGTACGTTCTCGTTGCGGCGCGTCGCCTGCTTTTGGCGGTTCCGGCTCAGCCTCGCGAAACTCATCCGCCTCGACGCGCACACGGACCACATCGCGCGGGTCGATGTACTGCCGTTCTCCTAGCGGGGAATCGAGCAAGCTGTCCCACTCTAGGGTCTCGTTTTCGGCCTGCGACGGCACCCAGAAGAACTTTTGCTGGTCCGGATCACTGGTCACGCGCCTCAGCCGCTAGAACGGGTAAGGACACGAACGGAAATGACATACAACTCGGAGGGATACGGCAGGTATTCTCGCGGGATGTAGATATCATCAAAGAATCCCAGCGATACTGCAGATGGACCGCGTGTCAGTCCCGCAGCGTCGACATGGCACAAGCACGAACGCGCGACTTGCACCTTATGTGACTCGGCGTGCTCCCCTGCACCCTTGCCAGCAGCACCTCGCTTTTGAACGGCCGAAATACAACCAGGCGGAATGTGACTGCAATCGAGTCAATATTTCGCAAACAGAATAGGCCAGAGGTTTGCGCGCTCACCCTTGTGCCACAGACAACCATCGCCGTAGCGCACTTTGCCTTCGCCCGCCTCTACCAGATCAAACACGCATATACATAGCCCGACGTTGATGAGCACTTTATTCGCGTATTTCTTGTTCAATTCGGTTTTTAATGCGACGTCTGCGGCCGTCGCGAAAGTCGACGGGTGCAGCGGGATTGTGTCCTGTATTCTTCAGTCTTAGCGCACGTTTGTCAAGAAGATAATGGAGAGACTATGCGACGTGCACCTTGATGATGGCTATCTGAAACATGGCGTGCAATGCATCGAAAGATGGATGGGTGCGAGGAGGTAAGGGGAAGAAACGCGCGCAAGCCGGAGATTCACCGTGACTCGCTACAAATTGAGTTGAATTCTGACCTTTGATTAGATAGAGCATTAGGTTGTCGACTCGCAAGAGCCACAGTAATCACAACAGTCAATTGAAATAATTCACACAATGCGATGCCGTTCCACAAAGGCTGGCCAACTAGCTTGGCTCGAGTGCGCTTGCGTTTGGCGCCACATTGAATGGATCAGGCCGGTCTTGGGAGCAAGATGTGCCTTTCCAGCGACAAAAATGCACAATTAATTCGCGCCAGGACGATGAATCGCTGTAATAACGCAACGAGGTGCAATCATGAGACGGGTTAGACGACTGGTGCGGTCGGTAGCTGTGATCGACAGAGATGCGAACGCAGTTCAGTTGCTTCCGAGGCCGCCAGACCTTTCTTCACTGCCGAGCACACTCGTCACTTTCCATCTTCTGACTCTGACGCACAACATGTCCGGCGGGTGGCCCAGCAGTAAATACGTCACCTCAGCAAAATACGCTGGTGGAGGCGGCGGCAGTCCCTTCCAGTCTATTAGGCAACTCGCAGACGGGGTCTACACTCCCGTGTCGAAAATCGAGGTCTTTGCTGAAGACTGGAAGATCACCGGAATACACATAATATTCGCCGACGGTACTGCGGGTCAATTTTACGGCAATCGCACTTCACATTACAGCAAGTTCGAATTCGAAGCTGGCGAGTTGGTGACGAAGGCGACTATATGGCCAACGGACCACAAAGATCGTCCGTATCCGGCTCGTTTGGTGCTATAAACGCGGATGCTGACACGAGCCTTGAACTTCAGGTCCCGCTCAGTACGTCTTGGTAAACAGTGAGAGCGCATTTTTGGAAACTAATGAGCTACATAGGATTCGTCTCAAGACCACTCGGGAGCGAGAGTGGTATGGCAACTCCAAGCGTTGGTCGTCACAGAATCCACAGAACGTCGAGGTTGGAACCGGTCAATTTATCGGTGTCGCAGGTCGGCGTGGTAATGAACTCGACTGCCTGGGACTGGTCTTCTTGTCTGAGTGGCCTACTGGTCACGGTAGCGGCGCGAACTTCACCTCGCCGAAGTACGTCGGCGGAGGCGGCGGCGCTGCTTTCGACTCTGTCAAGTGGTACGAGGAAAAAGGCTACGCTCTCGTATCAAAGATCGAGATCTTCTCTACGGACTGGCACATCACTGGAGTTAGGCTAAGGTTCACCGACGACACTGCAGGCCAGATTCACGGCACGCAGGACAAGTATTATAACCACTTCAGCTTGCAAGCCGGTGAACTGGTGACCAAGGCAAAACTCTGGCCATCGGAACACAACAATCGTTCGTATCCGCTCACTTTTGACCTGGACGCGACTGTTATTAACCTTGATCTGCAGTCCTTTCTCAGTACGTCAAAGTATGAAGTAAGAGTCCACTTTGTAGACTGATTTACGAGTTTCATAGAATCTACATCAAGACTAATAAAAACAGGGAGTGGTACGGTACCGATCGCAATTGGTGGGACCGGAATCCACAGGAGATTGACGTCGGAAGCGGCCTACTTGTCGGGGTCCGCGGTCGCTGCTGGTCCGCACTCGACTGTATGGCACTGGTATTCCTAAGCTTCGCGATCAAGAAGATTACTATCGATGAACTCAAGTACAAGAAGAAGGATGCCTGGGAACAACCCGATACGCTTGGTGGTCTCTCATCGCCGCAAGTGGTGGCACGCACGAGGTATTCGAACCAAGGACCTACTCCTGTCATCGACTGGAAATTTGGCAACAGTGTGACTCGCACCAGCACCACCAATTTCAGCCAGAATTCTTTGACCACGTACGGCACGTCGGTACCAGTTGAAATTTTAAGCCAGGTCCTCCGCATTGGTGCGAGGGCTAACGGATCAGGTTTCGAGTGGCAGAAGACTGAGCAGCGCATGAGAGCGCACTCAGAGAGCCAGGAGGATATCATCAGTTGGGGACACGTCTCCGGTCAGCTCAAGGTCGGCGAGTCTGTTGTTTGCCAAGCGGTCATCTCCGAGGGCAACGTCGTCCTGGACTACGAAGCGAGGGTTACTATCAACTTCGCCGACAGAAACTTCAAGGTCACATACTGGGAGGATGGTGTCTTCAGCCAGACCTGTTGGAGCCAGGCTGAAGTTGCGGCCATACCGTCGACATGAGCAGCGTTCGTAAACGATTGATTCTTGAGCGCCAATGGGTTGTTCTTAGCTACTCTTAATGTACTCGGTCCCTGTACTCCACGCTGCTAGTTCAACGTAAGCTCTCATGTTGCAGCGGTATGGGACGCTTCGCAAGAGCAGTCCACTTGCCAGTGATGGCGAGCGCTGCTTTTGTTGACGCTAAGGTGGTAATTGGCGCGGTCGTACTGGATAACCAATGTGCACTTCATGATTTATGCTTGTTCAAGAGAAGTCCTCACGTGCGATCACCTTGCTTGTCAAGGTCCCTCCACCCGTGAAATGAAGCCACCTCGGCGTGCCCCCTGAACCTTTACCCGGCGGCTCCGCCGGACATTCTCATTTCGGCGTCGGTAACTCCCGTGCGCATCGCAAAGTTTCTTGACACCTCCTTACTGGCCAAAGGTCAGCAAGCAAGGTGTTTGCCGTCGCAGTCGGCCGTCCCCATGTACTTCAAATGACGTGCGATATTTCAACTTATGACGGGTGGGTATAAGGGAGTCAGAAGGAACGCGTTGACCAACAAGGTCGGATTGAAGGCTTGCAAAAGGCTATACGTCACTGGACATAAATACCGCTCCGCAAGAGCTGGCCGATCAACTTGGCTTGAATGCGCTAGCGTTTGGTGCCACACGATGGTCAGGAATGTATCAGGCTAGTGGGGGCAACGTTCCAGCGACAAAAATGCACAAGTAATTCGCGTCAGGGTAATTGATTGCTAAACAAAAACGTAACGAGGTGCAGTTGTTGGACGATTAAGAGGACTGGGAGAATGGTGTGGTCGGTGGCTGGGCTGGACAGAGATGCGAACGCAGTTCAGATACTTCCGCCCCGGCTTGACCTCGCTCGGCTGCCGAGCGCATCCTCTTGTCACACTTTATCTTCTGATTCTGACGCACAACATGCCCAGCGAATGGCCCAACAATGCGTACATTACCTCGGCAAAGCACGTAGGTGGTGGTGGCGGTAGCCCCTTCCATTCCGTCAAGCATATCCGGGACGGTGTTTATTCTCCTGTGTCCAAGATCGAAGTCTTTGCTGAGGACTGGAAGATCACCGGAATCAAGTTGAGCTTTGCCAACGGCACCGCAGGTCAGATGCATGGTACTCGCGGCCAGTATTCCAGTCAATTTGACTTGCAAGGCCTGGCTGGCGAGCTGGTGACAAAGGCGACCGTATGGCCGACGGAAAAGAAAGATCGTTTGTGTCAAATTGCTTTGACACTAGTCACTGATGCTGATGCTGGTTCGGATTTTGAACTACAGGTCTCGCGCAGTACGTCAGGGTGCCCAGCGAGAGCGCAATCCGCAAACATACTAATGAACTTCATAGGATCTATCTCAAGACCAATCGGAACAGGGAGTGGTATGGCAGCCCGAAGAATTGGTGGCCACAGTTTCCACAAAACGTCGATGTCGGAAGTGGCCTGCTTGTCGGCGTAGGCGGTCGCTGTGGTTCCAACATCGACCGCATGGGACTGGTCTTCTTGTCTGGGGAGTGGCCTCCCAATGAGAACGAAAACTTCACATTGCCGAAGTACGTTGGCGGAGGTGGCGGAGGTCCTTTCGAGTCTACCAAGTGGTCGGGGAAGAAAGGTTACGCTCCCGTATCCAAGATTGAAGTCTTTTCTACGGACTGGATGATCACCGGAATCAGACTGACCTTCACCAACGGCACTGCGGACAAAATGTACGGTAAACAGGACAAGTACTATAGTCACTTCAGCTTCAAAGCAGGCGAGCTAGTGACAAAGGCGACTATCTGGCCGTCGGAACACAACAACCGTTCGTTTTCAATCGGTTTGACTGGCGTGGAAGCTGATACTAACCTTGAATTGCAGGCCTTTCACAGTATGTCAGAGCAGACAGCTGGGTTAGTACTTCGTAAACCAACTGATGATCTTTTGAGGGTCTACATCAAGACTGATAAAAACAGGGAGTGGTACGGTGCCAACCACAATTGGTGGGACCGGAACCCGCAGGAGGTTGAGGTTGGAAGCGGCCTACTTATCGGCGTCGGCGGCCGTTGCGGTTCCAACATTGACCGCATGGGACTGGTCTTTTTGCGCTCCGCGGTCAAGAAGATCACCATTGACGACTTCAAGTACAAAGATGTGAATGCTTGGGAGCGTCCTGATACGCTCGGTGGTCTCTCATCGCAGGTGATAGCACGCACGAAGTACTCAAACAACGGCCCTGCCAATGCTCCCGTCATTGACTGGAAGTTCGGGAGCAGCATGACTCGCACCAGCACAACTACTTTCAACCAAAATACGTTGACCGCCTACGGCACGTCGGTACACGTTGCGATTTCTAGCCAGGTCCTCCGCATCGGTGTGAAGGCCACCGGGACAGGTTTCGAGTGGCAGAAGACTGGGCAGCGCACGAGAGCGCATTCGGAAAGCCAGAACGACATCATCGGTTGGGAGCATATCTCCGGTCAGCTCAAGGTCGGCGAGTTTGTTGTTTGTCAAGCGGTCATCTGCGAGGGCAGCGTTGTCCTGGACTACAACGCGAGGGTCACGATTACTTTTGCCGACGCTAACATCAAGGTGACCTACCAGGAGGACGGTGTCTTGAGTCAGACCTGTTGGAGCCAGGCTGAAGTTGCGGCCACACTGTCGACTCCGTGAGCAGTTTTCGTAAAACGATTGATTCTTGAGCGCCAATGTGTTGTTTTTAGCTAATCTTTATGTACTTGGTCCCTGTACTCCACGCTGTTGGTTCGACGTAAGATTCCACGTTGCAGCGGCATGGGGCGCTTCACAAAAGCAGTTTACCTGCCAGTGATGGCGAACACTGCTTGTATTGTGAGATGGTAATCGGCGCGGTCGTACTGGGTAACCGATGTGCACTCATGATTTATGCTTGTTCGATAAAAGGGCTCACGTGCGATATCTCAAAGGACGGGTGGGTATAAAGGAGTCAGAAGGAACGCGCTGGTTATCAAGGCGGAATTTCATTGACTCGCTGAGCACCGAGGTCACTTTCTGAGTTCGAAGCAGATGGAGCGTACAATTGAAGCCCGGTACACATAATGGTACAGTTTAGTAAACAAAGATTGGTTGGTGATACAGGGCAGGTTGGGGGGGGGGGCTGCTCGATACATGAAAAACAATCCCATTGGAGCGCGCCATCGCTGGTCATTTGTTTCGACCACCTTCGCCGTCCTCCATGGTCACCTCCCAAACGTCGAGACTTGCTAACCTCGGCGAGCCAACATCGCGACATTGCTCGTTGTGTGTACTTGCTCCTGTTCGCACAGTCTGATCGTATGAAAGGCCATCTGCTCCAAGCCCTTGCCTCCACGACGCGGCCACCCGCTCGGATGCACGCAGGCAGCTCCACAGAAGCCAACCAATGATAGAAGCTGTCATTATCACTAAATAGATATAGGGTGAGTGGTTCGTCTGGGGCAGACAAGCATAAGATCGGCGTACACGACTCTTCAAGCCGGGAGCTGGCCAAGGACAGAGCTCGACTCAAGGCGCCCTCGACGTTTTTGTACTTGCGGCGTCTTCTAACGAAGCACATCGACGGTCTGGGTGCTAGGTGGAGTTAGGGTGCACGAATCAGCCGAGGATCCGCAGGGTGGGAGGCGACCTCTCCATTCCGAGTTCCCCGAAAGTCCTGACCCAAGGCCGCGAAAGGCGTTACCTATTTGGGCTCGATCACGTGGGTGACCATCCTCCTCGAGAGCGCCAGTAAAAATGCCCGTCGAAGGAATGTCGAGCAGTTTTTGTCAAATACAATCGACTCGCAGGGTTGCCTGCGAGCCAGGCACGCTGTTGATCATGCTGTTTACGAGAAACTAGGGATATATGCTGGTATGAGTGAGTTGCATCTTGTTGGTACTTAGATGATACTACCGAGTCCCAGTGCACGTGTTTAGATCAGTGACTAGGAGGGAGGAGAGGGGATGCTTCTCTCACCAGGAGAAGATCAATTAAGGTGATTGATGGTCCCTCTAGTGAGGATGAAATCAACTCGTCACACCCATCGTGAACTAAAATGCTCGTCCCCCAGCGGGGTCGAAGTGAGAAACAATCCACGCTGACACGCGCAATCCCATATCACTTTCGGTAATTTTCGCCATGGTCCATAGTCAGCGTGATCAGCCCGCCAATCATGATATCGCAAAAATAAGAAACGCAAGCTGGAATTACCGAGTACGACTGTGTACAAACACCAGAGTGCGAATACAAGTCACGAAAAGAGGCTTCGGGATCTATCGACTGTGCCACGCTTCCTCCTACTCCGCCAACTCGCACGAGCGCATCTTGCCGGCGCGAAATGTTTGATAATCTGCCTACCGAGCTCGTAATCACAATCGTCCATTGCGCATTTAAGCTGTTCATTGTCTTCGATCCAAGCACTCTCGTCAGCCTTGCGCAAACATCTAGGACTCTACACGATCTGATCGTGCCGCATCTTCACCATACCATGGTCGTCACCCACACCAACCTAGGCACCGTCGAGCGCTTAACGAACCCGGACGAAGAGATGCGCCCTGCGGCGGAGCAGATAACCGACCGTGTTCGTGTACTCATCGTGCTCGTTCCACCGATGCCAAGCTCGAGAATCAATGCCCGTATATTTCGGAACCTGGAACACATACAAGCACCCGTTGGGTTTGTGCAAGAGGTTGCCATCGCGGAGCGATGTCCGCTGCGCCACATTCACGCCTGGTACATGGGTTTCGAAGAGCTCGAGCGTAGGCTTCCACCGTCTCTACTCAACAAATTGACGCACGTATCCGGATTTCCTCTGGAGCCGTCGGATGAAGACTACGGAGTCCACGCAATGAACCCCGAGCGTTGGCTAACTCTCATCGTCGACTGCTTGCCCGCCTTGACGCACCTCGCCTTCGACGCGGTCTTGGTCGACAGTCCAGACAATAAGCAAGCCTGCGCAGACTTTGACATGGACGTGTTCCGACAAATACTTGAGGCTGCGCTCGGATACCAGCGTCTACAATTGGTAGCGTTTCGTGTTGCGGGGATCTACGTGGAACGATGGGGCGAATTCACGCGCGTTGGTCGCGACTTAAATGATCAACGGCTGCGTGTATGGCGTGATTCCCGCGTGTATGCTGAGTGGCAGGACGAGGAGGTGGGCCAGATGGAGGATTTGCTGCAAAGGCGAACGATTTGGACCGAGACGCGGCCTTTGGTCGATCAATAGCATGAATTGATCAAATTTTTGCAGATGGAAGCGGGCTAAGATCGTTAGACGGTACTGCTAGCGCTCTTCTTTGTAGCGAATTTAATGACGCTCGTCACAGTGCGATGGATGCCCGGACACGTTGAACGGATCGCCACAATCGAAAGCCCCCCCCCCCCAACGTTAAGGAAGTTCGGAACAAACAAGAATATTACTGTGGCTCCACTATTCCCGCATTTCGGCCATCGTTGAGATGCAAATCTGTCAGGAAGAGCACATAGCCGGGTCCGGCGACACCACAAGCCCGTTCGTTGTCGTAGGAAAAGCCCTGTGATGGGGCTAGATGGTTAAATAATTAAAATGGAACTACGGTGCACAGCTCAACAGAATACAGTCATAGGGCAAAGAATAGGTCCTCTCCGGACACAGGCACGAAGAGAACACAGTTTATCCGGAATCTGTACAAGATGTCAATTTGCAGGCACAGTGTGGCTCCACGAAGTCACGCTCCAACGCGCATCGGCGAAGGCGCAGACAATGCGGCCTTGGCACTGATATGCGCCACATGTTTAGCAAGCTGTAAGCTGCCTCTCCACCGCCTCATGTCCAGGTTTGTTGCCCAGCTGCGGGGTTTCACGTTGCATTCATATGGTGATCACTCCCCGCTCGCCAGCTCAGTCAGCCCCCGAAATGTCAGGTGTGATGTGTAAACGGCATTTCGTGGCGCGGGAACGGTGCATCCGAGTCCTGCCCCATTCAACCGCTCGACGGGTCTTCATATGGCGGGAGATCCGCGTGCTCAGTTCGCAGTATGGTAATAATTCTTGCAACCTATTCCAACACTGTCGAGACATTACGTTGGAGGTTGTGCATAATGAGAACCAGCAAAAACTATAAGCCCGAACTTCCGCGAAACCCATGCTTGGGCTTACGACCATAGAGAGCTTGTGAGCACGGTTGTTGCTTACTTTTGCAACGTTTTGGTTGGAAATGTGGCACGACGATATTCTGGACAACTCTTGGCGTTTGCACAAGACTGAACCGAGTGTGCAAATCGGAGACAGCTCAAAAAGCGCAGTGAACTAGTACATAAAATTACCAGCTTGGTTGGTAAGTAGAACATTGAGCATGATGACTCAGCAAGATAAAAGTCGAAGCACGCGCGCCAGTCGGACGTGGATCTCGAGACACCCTCGTGATCCAGTCTCGGAGCCATGTCAGCAGTCTTCAAAAGTATCTTCAAGTCCCTAGACGAGACTGAGGCGAGACAGCTTGCTGGACGCGGCAAGATATTCATTTACGGTGGGTGTCAGATGTGAGCAATTCTCAGGTAGCAGAACAGCCAAATGCAAATGCAAATTAATTGAGTGAAAATAATTTCCCATTAGGCCAGGGAGGAACGAGATTATATTGAATTATTCAAGTTCGGCCACCTCTAACCACCATGCAGTCTCATTCACCGTGGACCTCGAGCTGGCCAGCAGCTCTTCAGAACAAAAGATACGATGTGAAATACCATACACGCAATTAATAACAACGCTGCGGGATCGAGAACCGTTTCATTGGTGGCGCAGCAGTCAAGGCAACTCCGACTCGGAGTCAGAATAAGAATCACTCAACAGATGTCAACGTCCCGGGGTTTTCCTCGACACTCCAAAATAACAATTATGTAAACAGCTAACATACGAACTTGGCCTCGCGTAATAGCATTGGATGGATTGAAGTGATAGATATCCACTGCTATGTGGCCTCCGCGCATCACGCGTGCCGGAGCCCGGCTCAGGCGACGTCGGTTGCTGAGACTCACTGTTCTCCTCCTTAGTGAGAGAAATTTAACAGGTCCTAGCAGCATACGTGTTGCATTCCGGCCGCGTTGCACGAGCCGCACAACCTCGACTGCAGCGAGGCCTGCAGTGATCTCAACAGCCTCAGGAAGGGAGCTCGGAACAAACAAATGCACGAGGTCGTTGTCGCCACCACTATCCCCGCACATCATTCTCATCAGCACAAAGCTATTCGGGAGAGTGTCAATAGCCATGTCCGGTAGAAACGATTTCCATGCAACAAGCCGTCCAATGTGGCGGTAAACCCGTGGGTCGGGGCTAGAGGGGTTGAGAAACAACGGCACTAGTGCGGCTAACTCACGAACTATAGCCAAGGAAAAGATCGGGCCGTGCCCAGACACCAGTCTGTGAAGAGCACATTGAGTACTGCGGAGCTCGTACAGCATGTCAAGCTACAGGCACCCGAGTAACCTTACTAACAAGCGTTGGCGGCAAAACCAGTAGCGATTTCATGTTCCAACGACGGAGTTCCTAGCTCGTTCCTAGCCACGCCTTTAGCTATAAAAGCTGAGCGTGGCTGGACGACCAACCATTGTCGGTCAGCTCATCACTGCAAGGTCTCTCTCGCTCTCAACCTCCGAGTTTCTTCTACACACATCATGTCCGAGTGGCCCAGTGGTGACGACATTACATCTCCAGTCCTCGTCGGCGGCGGCGGCGGCGGTCGCTTCGAGTCCACCAGACGACAGGCAGACGGCACCCTCGTTCCCGTGAAGAAGATGGAAGTCTTTGCGGGAAACTGGCTGATCACTGGAGTCAGGATGACTTTTGCCGACGGCTACACCAGTCAGATGTATGGCACTAGCGATGGTCCTCAGTATGTCAAGACGTTCGAGTTCCAAGCTGGTGAGAAGGTCACGAAGGCGACTATCTGGCCAACTGAACACAAAGATCGTTCGTACTTAATTACTTCGACCGTGGCCGGACATATCCGCTGACATCATGTCTTGATTCATAGGTTTCGCTCAGTACGTCGGGGCAGACAGAGCACTTGGTGAACTTACTGATGTGCATTATAGGGTCTATATCAAGACTGATAGGAACAGGGACTGGTATGGCTCCGACCGCAACTGGTGGAACACGATGCCACAGGATGTCAACGTCGGCAGCGGCGTCTTCGTCGGCATTGGCGGCGCCAGCGGCAACCACGTCGACCGCTTGGGCCTGGTTTTCCTTGGGGGAGAATGGCCAGTAGGGCCCAACTTCACTCCGAAACAGTTCGCCGGTGGAAGCGGTGGCAGTGCCTTCGACGCCACCAAGTGGTCGGCGGAGAAAGGCTACGCACCCGTGTCGAGAATCGAGGTTTTCGCTGGAGACTGGGTGATCACCGGAATCAAGCTTACATACGCCGACGGCACCACTAGCGAGATGAGGGGCAGTACTGGCAAATCCTCCGAGCAATTCACGTTCGAGAGAGGCGAGCTGGTGACCAAGGCAACCATTTGGCCGACGGAACATAAGAACCGTTCGTACCTAGCCATCTACTCGCGCTGGAAATGACGCTAACACAAACATTAACTGCAGGGCTCGCTCAGTATGTCCGAGCGGAACGTTGAAGCGTAATTTGCAAACTGACCGATGGGCTACACAGGATCATGATCAGGACTGACAAGGGCAGGGAGTGGTATGCCACCGGTAGGAGCTGGTGGAACACGATGCCACAGGGCGTCGATTGCGGCAGCGGCCTCTTTGTCGGTGTCGGTGGTCGCAGCGGTAACGAAATCGACCGCGCCGGTTTGGTATTCCTGAAGTCCAAGGTCAAGAAGATCACCATCCGCGACCTGAAGTACAAGAACCAGGAGGCTTGGGACCACCCCGAGACTATCGGTGGTCTCGAGGGACATGTCCTGATGCGCGGAGAGTATATGAACAACGGACCTGGCGAGATCCTCAACTGGAGCTTCGAGAACAGCGATACACGCACCACTACTACAACTTTCAGCCAGAACTCCACGACCGGTTACGGTGCGAACGTAGAAGTCTCGGTCGAGGGCAAGATCCTCGGCGTCGGTACTTCCGCCAAGGCAGGCTTCCAGTATAACTGGTCTACTTCGACGACGCGCTCAACTGAGGAGAAGCGCGACATGACCATTCGTTGGGGCCCCATCTCTGGCCAGCTCAAGATCGGCGAGGGTGTCGTTTGCCAGGCGCTCACCTTCCACGGCAAAGCATCTCTGGACTACAGCGCACAGGTCGTGGTGACCTTCGAGGACTCTAAGCAGCCGGCGATCTCCTACCGGGAGGACGGCACACTGGGCCAGGCACTCTGGAGTCAGGCTCAGATCATTACAACGCCTGTTAAGCTTTAAACTTGTAGTTCGTCAAACTGTTCCCATGTAGCCTGACGGCCAATTCGCTGCCACCGGCTTCCTTCATGTATTTGGTCTTTTGAACTTTCTTTGCGCTATCCACTTTGTTCTGGTAATGAACGTACCTATTTCTCGGGTACATCGGCTCGGGTCGTCTTGCGAAAATTGATGCAACTGCCACATATGTGGCCCTACATTCTCAACCCACCAGGCCGACGCGATTTGGGACCTACTCCTGCCTGTGAGTTGAAACCCAACTGTTAGTTCCCGAGCTCGGTACTCTACTCGTTAAATTCGTTAGCGTGCTGACGCTGGTAATTTCGCACCTGCTGATTGATTCCCGCATGTTCGCCGCTGTTGCCTGTGACCGTGTGCCCTTGGCCGCTCGGCAGCGCCATCCTTCGCGTACGACAAGCATCACGCACTCCACTCGCAATCGCGTTTCAATCTCGCTGGAGCACGTGATTATCACCAAGGTTGGTGGTGACGGGTTCTGGGCGGGAGCGACGGTAGCAGTCGTGGGCGGCATCGGATAATTGCGCAAAAGCGCCGATACGGACAGGAGAGAGCTGGTACACGATGCACGCTTTCGACAGTACATCCGAGGTCAGGTACCGGGGCCGAGGGCGGATTGGCAACTGTGGTTAGTCGTTTGGGCCCAGGCGAGACGGTGTAGAGGGTAGGTTGGTGACACGACGAGAACGAGACGCGTTTAAAGCAACCAGTAATGGTCGGCTTGCATCATGGCCACAAATCATGAGATTCGGCATTGGTACTGAGCTTTGTGAGGTGACCACAGCGGGCGAGGAGTCGGAACCGTACGGGTGGGCGGCGAGGCTGTATATTCTAATTTAGCACTAACCTCGAACTCCTCGCTCGAGGCGTCACGATGACGGTCATCAACCACCAGACTCTATCGACTGGCGCACCTTAGCCGCGCGTGGGCACATTTGCAGTGGTCCGGACCAGCTCTTTGCACGATAATGCGCGAAACAAGCGGACACACCTCAGGTACGAGGCGAGCAGCTGATCACTGAGCAAGACGCAAAAGATTGGTGTATTATAAGGCACTGCCGTGTCTACCGCGCATGCTTGCGCTAGCAATGCATCTGCACTGGTTCATTGCAGACGGCTAGCAAGCGGTCAAATATGCCAATTGTTTTTCGTGCGAATCCGGATCGATCAGGCCTGATGAAGGGAGTCGAAAGAGGCAGGGAGGTCTCTAAGAAGCACACGCGATCGTGCTGAGTTGAAACTCGCTCATCCGAGGTCTCCAGGCACGCCGTGCGGTTGTGGCCGGCAAAACTGCAAGCTTTCCCAGGCACGCACGGGGCCGACTCCCCGCCCGACCCTATCCCTCTTCCTCCTCATGGCGACGATGCTCTGCGTGCCCAACGCGAGCCCTACCTCCGAGTACTCGGCACAGCTGAGCGGCGGAGTGCAGCACAATATTCGGCGTGCGCGTTCGACGCCCAATTTCACAGATGGCAGTATTCTGGTCAGTGCTGGCGGGCCGTTCGCCTGGTACTCTTATACCAGCGACGCCCACCTTCGCCACGTGCCACAGCTGCCGGTCGAGCTCATCGACCGCATCATCGACTTTCTACATGATGACCGGGTCACCCTGCGCGCCTGCTCGCTTGTGTCCAGCACATGGCGCGACGCCAGCCTGCACCACATGTTCTGGATGGTCAATCTCCTCTCAGTCGCTCGCTTTAGAAAGTTCGTGCATGTCGCCTGCTTCCGACCTCGCATCGGCCAGTATGTGCGCGAAATCCGTGTCGCATTTCCCAAGGTCCAGCATGGCTTTGAAGCGCTCATTCCGAGCATCCCGGCAACCCTCATGCCAAATCTCCGCACTCTTGGTCTCCAACACACGGGACATACACCAGTACTCGCAGCGCTGCTCGAGCATCCCATGTTCACCAGCGTAACCAACCTGTGCTTGACACATGTCTGGTTCGGCAGTTTCAGCGAGCTGCGTGGGCTCATCACCAACTTCCGCCACCTCCGCGATCTCAGCATTGGCAACGTCACATGGGATCGCGATGACCCGCCATCGCCAATAGGGCCAACAGAGCAGCAACCGTCGTTTCACCTGCGCAGTCTTGCGCTGCATTCGAACGGCAACTTTCTGCCGCACATTATTCGCTGGATTCTCAGTACCCGCGTGCTCGACGAGTTACAGTCGTTAGTACTCTACCTTGAGAGCAGCTATGTCACCGAGCCCTTCAACCAAGTGCTCGCTGTTGCCGGGCAGACGCTCGAACATCTTGATCTCCAAATGGGCGCCATATTCTACTCGACACCGCAGGCTGTCGGTACGTCTATTTGGTGTCGTGTTCGCCCCTTGTGCCTGCTCGCTCATTTGTTTGCAGAAATCATGCGCGGTCTGACACTCGCGCCCTGTGTGAGATTATCGAGTTTGCACTTGGCACCTTCTGCCTCTGGTCGGCCGCCCAATACCGCTTGGATGGTCGACGCCCTGCGGACCCTTCCCAGCAGCTGCACTCGGCGTACATTAAGGAACATCTCGCTGACGTTCTCTCTCTGGGACGCCGCAAACTGGGGACTCGTCATTGAGTTGGCGCTGCTTGAGCTTGAGCTCGGCACACCGGAGGCCGCACGATCGTGCGGCTGCGCCTCTACCGCAGGCCCATCGACAACTACCAGTACACTGGGGACTCGCTCGAGTAACTTCCGCCTCCTGGCTGACACGTGGAATGTCATGGAGAAGTACGCCACGGTACGACGAGGACAGGACCGGCCGAGCGCCAGCCGCACGCTGGCAGGGACTGCCAGCGGCAAGTCACGTTCGCGGTCACGCGTACCCGCAAACCTGCGTTACGGAGCTTTGCGCAAGCTAGCGTTCCATGTTCGCGCCGACTCGAGGTTCGATGTTCGCGGGTTTGTGCTGAGCCACTTTCCGGCGCTGCGAAGACGCACAGAAGTTGTGGTGCAGCAGGTCTGGTAACGCCTGTTGATGAGCGACGTTGCATCTTATGTCTTTCCCAATCTCTCTCTCTCACATCTACCCCCGCATTTATCAAGACCCATACTCTCATCCTGCATTGTCTGGTCTCTTGCTTTGTCTCTCGCTTATGACGACCCCCAGCCTCAGATATCTTCTTGCCCTCCAGTGCTCTGCTCACTTGCCTGTAAACTAAGGATTATGTAGATTAGCACAACTCACAAAGTTCCCTTCTGATGGCTGACACTGTTCATCTGCCAACGGCTCACGCAAGTCCGACGCCGCGAACTCTTCCTCCTCTGCGACGACACGCTCGCAATTGTTTCATCCTGCACCCTCTTGCACGTTTCTTAGCGCCTCATGACTTGATCTCATACTTCTGGAGATCGTTCGGGACCAACGAAGTTCTTGATGGATAGCGTCAAACACTTGCGTCGAGCATCAACTCCTGTCGTTGCTCCCTTTCCTCAGCTCTCTCGTATTACCTTGTTGTGTCCTCGTGTCCCTCACTTTCTCTGCGCCTGATGCACCCTACCTGACACGACCTTACTACTGTGAGCTTGAACCAGAGGAACGATGGCACCACCCGCTTCGCCCCAGCCCTGGCCGACATCGCCCGTGCAGCTGCGCTACGCGCTGAAGCATCGCAACTCGAGCAGTCTGAGCGTAAATGAGCTAGATGAAGCTCGGGATATGAGTCCGAGGAGGGACAGCGGGTGCGTGAGCTTGCGCATACTGTACACTGTTCGCCAAGTCTGAGCGCAACTTGCCAGTGCCATCCGGTCGACCGTGACAGTCCTCAACGGCCGCATGAGTCAATAACCTATTACTGACAGTCCGAAAGATGAAATGGTGAGTCTCCGTCTATGATCTGGGTAGTGGGCTCACATTCCGGGCCGACTCGCAGCCATAGATCACGATCCTCCTGAAAGAGCCCAGACCTCCGTCCGAGGTGAACTTTGAGATTGCTGGACATGCCCTTACAACGTGGGGCGATCATATCTATATCTTGGGTGACATTCCCGAACTGGGTGAATGGGATCCCGAGAGGGCGGTGAGTGCTGTTGGTGTAGAACGGCATGCCCTCTTGCAGTGGCAGCAGTCCGCGGAAGCCATCCAGTTGACGCTGTAGGCGCTCAAAGCTGACTGGAGATTTAATTTATATCCTAGATCAAGCTCTCGAGTGATTCGTATCCTCTCTGGACAGCAAAGATTACCCTGCCTGCACATACGAAGTTCGAGTACAAGTACATTCGCAAAACACCTGGCCAATCCGTAAGTGCTGAGACTGCGCTGAGGCTAAGTTTAAGTTTGATTCTAATGGTACTACTGCGGTAGGTCGCTTGGGAGGATACCGCATTCGTAAACCGTGCTGTGAGCACACCGACCTCGGGATCGGTACAGGTCCACGACTCGTGGTATTGACTTACAAAGTCTTTCTGCATTGGTCGGTTCGGGTTCTCCCATGTGGTAGTTTTTGGGCTCTAGTTCTCATACTCTGCCGTCCGCGCATATTTTCGAGGCTGACTTCCGTCTCCTGGATGGCTCAATTAGCCATCTTTCGATGTCACATTGCTACGAAACTCACGTCTCCGCTTATGCAATCTCACGCGACTGTCATTCGTATGATTCTGGCATGTTCTGTCAGGAGGCGCGATACATGTGCCGGCCGAGGATTCGCGTTTCGGAGGAACCCGGCGCGACAGCTCCGTCCCTTCGCCTCTTTCCCGTCTCGTCACATCGACTATCAGCGTCCCAACTCGCTACTGCACTTCTATCGGATCATGTGCACAAGCGGCGACGCGTCAAAGCGTTGCAGCGATGAGTTAGAGCCTGCGGTCTGTGAGACTAGTTGTTGCGACGATACCAGCAGCCAGCAATGCGTAGACTACATTGTTGGCGAATGCCTTCCAGACGGTAACGGCGGCTGTCAACGTTCGCTTGGTGTCGAACCATGCTGCACACCGTCAGCCAGCACGAATGGTGGAGGCAAAGGTGTGTGGACTGCACGTGGCGGATCTAGTCAAACGTCTCACACACAAGACCATAGACACGTGCTGCAGTGCCGACCAAGTCACCAAGAGCGCAGAGGACGCGTGCTGCGTTGAGTCAATCTGCGAGGATGACTGTTGCGAGGTCAAGCCAGGCGTTGTGGCCGGTGATTGTGCGTCTGCCTGTTGCGACGAACCAGCAGCCGAGGCCAAATCGGTCTGCAAGGACTCTTGTTGCGGTGACGATAAATCAGTCTCCGACGCCGGGGCCTGTGCCACTGGCTGTTGCAGTGGATCTAAGCCTGACGAATCTGTGTCTGAGAAGGATTGCTGCGACGCTAAATCAACTTTAGAGGCTGGCGAATGTGCCAGCACTTGCTGTGGCGGTTCAGGCGAGAAGGCGGGCCCCGACCCGTGTTGTACCGATAAGGACAACATTGGTCATACTACCTGCGATGATGGCCCCTTTGTTGCCGAGAAGGGTTCGCACCATGTTCACAACCACAGCTCGGCGATTATCGCGCCACTTCACTCTCATGTCGCGCATTCGCACTCCGCTGGACCCACCATGCGCCGCCGTCATGGCGCCCACGTACACTCGGCCACGCACAATCACGAGTCGGCTGAGGAACACGTTCACGCCACGTCGCGCAAGCATCGTCATGTTCACAAGCATGCCGGTCAAACCAGCTCCAAGTGTGGTACCCAGAGCGCCATGAGCCGCTTCTACGAGGTTGCGTGCTGCTGCCTTATCAGCTGGGCAAACCGTCACAAGCACTCAACGGAACACAAGGGCCACAAGCACTCAGCTGTAAAAGAGAAGAAGAAAGACGCTTGCTGCTCTACGAAGCCTACCACCAGTAGTGGCAAGCGGGCAACCGCGCACAAATCGACTACGACGCGTAGTCATCGTCACGATCATCACCAGGGCCACAACCATGGCTCCGCGAACGTAGCCGAGGCTGCCGTACCAGATTGTCTTGAGCTCGGAGACGGGAAGCGCCTTACGATGTCGCTTGCGATTGAGGGTATGGATTGTCCCTCATGCGCCAGCAAGGTCACCCGTGCGCTCGCGAAAGTTCGCTCGGTACACGACGTAAAGGTCGGTCGCTTCCTTCTCATAGTACTATCCACACTCACTACCATCCGCTCAAGGTTAACGTCTTCGCTGGCCAGGCGTCGCTCGCCTATATTGAAGGGCATGCTTTCCCGACCGAGATCGCAAAGAAAGCTTCGGAGTTTACTGGATTCACCTGCAGCATTTTGGAGACCGTCCAGGCGAACAGCGAGCGCTCTTCCATGCGTGTTCGCATCCCTACCACCCACCAGTCCAGCTTCGATAAGAACGCACTTCCCGCTGGCGTCGCTGTGCTTTCCAGCCAGACGACACGTCAGGGCCTCATGCTCGAAGTCGAGTACAGCAGTCTCGTCATTCGCCCCCGTGAGGTTGTCGCTGCCTTTGAGCGTTGGCGTGGCGAGTTTTCCCCAACTCCGAAGGTCCGCGCAGGGGATGTTGCAGACAAAGAACTTCGCAACATGTTCCGTCGCACTGGGCTCTCATCGCTCCTCTGTCTTCCGGTCCTCATGCTGTCCTGGGCACCGTTGCCCGATCATCCTAAGGCCTATGGAGGCGTCATGCTCGCCCTCACAACAATCATCCAGTTCTACATTGCGGCACCAGTGTATTCGGCCGGTTTCCGCAGCTTGTTCTACCAGCGGGTTCTTGATATGGACGTGCTTATCAGTCTCAGCACGTTCACCGCTTACATCTTCTCGGCGGTCTGCTACTTCCTCCTTCTGGCTGGTCACAAGTTTTCCGAGGCATTCTTCGAAACGTCGGCTGTCCTCATCTCGCTCATCATGCTGGGACGACTCATTTCAGCATACGCACGTCGCCGTGCCACCTCAGCTTTGGATGCGCTCTACTCGCTTCAAGTTGACACTGTCACCCTCGTCAGCATCGACGTCGTAGGCCTTCGCTCTACCACCAGCGTCTCCGCCGAGCTTATTCACAAAGGTGATATTCTCCTCGTAGCACCCGGTGAGATCATACCAACCGACGGCATCGTCTCTTCTGGTGCCGGCTTTATCGACGAGTCAAGCATTACGGGCGAGAGTATGCCCGTCGAGAAGACCGTCAACTCACCCGTCACTGCCGGCACCAAGAACGGCGATGCCGAGTTGCTCATCCGAGTCGACCGTCTGCCGAGCGACAACACCGTCGCCGAGATTGGCAACCTCATGCTTGAGGTTCAGAACCAGCGTCTGCGCGTGCAGGATCTCGCGGATAAGATCGCAGCGTGGCTCGCACCTGTCATTCTTGCTGTCGCACTGGTTACATTTTCGGTCTGGATGGCGGTCGGGATGAAAGTGAGGAACGAGAAGGCGAGCAAGGCCGGCGTGGACGCCCTGCGGTACGCAATCTCGGTCATGGTCGTCAGCTGTCCGTGTGCACTGGTGCTCTGCGTACCAATGGTTGTCGTGATCGCGACGGCGGTGGCCAGCAAGTCTGGTGTTCTGTTCAAGGTGTGTTTGTGTGCAGAGTGCAGCAGTCAGAATACTTAAACATCTGCAGTCCGCGGAAACCATCCAAACGGCCAAGGACGCCAACGTCGTTGTGTTTGACAAGACTGGTACTCTCACTACCGGCGTGCTCGCGGTTGCAAAAAGCTGGGTCGCGGACGATGTGGCAATGCCGAGGCTCCTGGCTCTCGTCGCAGGCAGTCGTCACCCAGTCTCTCAGGCAGTCTTCTCTCACCTCTCGGCGATGTCGACTGGCGTCACCGCGGCTACAGTTACCGATATCGTTTCGATCCCCGGTCAAGGGCTCGAATGCAAGATCAACGGCAACCTCATCCGCGGCGGAAACGCGACATGGCTCAGTGTGACCGAGCACATCCAGGTCAAGAACCTCATCAGCCACGCACTCACTGTTTTCGCTGTCACCGTCGACGGAGCCCTGGTCGCCGCCTTTGGGCTCTCCGACACCGTCCGACCGGATGCACAGATGACTGTAGACATTATCAAGAACCGCGGCGGCGCGGTTTATATCGTTTCAGGCGACGCGCAACCAGTCGTCGACGCTCTCGCAAAGACCCTTGGTATTCCAGCCCAGCAGGCATTCGGCGGCTGCCTCCCACAAGACAAGCTCGCCCGCGTTAAGCAGCTTCAGAAGGAGCATTCCAGTGATGGTGGCAAGAAGTGCACGCTCATGTTCGTCGGTGACGGAACCAACGACGCACTTGCACTTGCTCAGGCAGATGTCGGTGTCAGCTTCACCACCGGCACATCCGTCGCTGCATCTGCCGCGGGCATCCTGCTGCTCACTCCAAGTCTCGCGTCGGCCTTCCGCACCATTTTCGCTATCTCGGCCGGCGCGATACGCCGCATCTGGGTCAATTTCATCTGGTCGTTCGTTTATAACCTGTTGGCTGTGCTCGGTGCGGCCGGAGCGTTCGTCAATTGGAGCATTAAGCCAGAGTATGCAGGCCTTGGCGAGGTGGTCAGCGTGTTGCCTGTAGTCCTCATCGCCTGGTCGATGTGGATGCTCAAGGGCCGCGCTTGACCGTTTTGGCGACCTGCTCAACAAATCCGCAACAGTGAACACAACCTCTGCTTACGTTCCCAATCTGACTCAATGTTTCTCACATGTTCCTCATAACGACTACTGATGATTCTGAAATATATTGATGTGACGCCCACTTAAAGCCTAATAATCGAAACGCATAGACGCGTCGGAGTCCGGACTTTGAATTACACCTCCCCTCATGCATGGCGAGCATCGACATTGAAATGGCCGCTGCTTCTCAACTCTTAACCTCGTCCGCGCCGCCACCAAAACCGCGTGGTGTGCTTCGGCTTACTGTTGACGTTCCATTCTCGACACGTCCAGAGCGTGACGCGCCAGCACGTCCGCCGGCTCGTTGGCGCACACCAGAATATCTGTTCTACTTCTTGGTATTGGCCTGTGGCCTGTGGCAGGTTATTGCCACCGCCATGCGCCTAAGCGATAGTACGTACTGAGGACACGCTGACTGCTAGAGCGATGAGCTAAGCGTGATCGTCAGGCTCGCATCCAAACTACGGCTACTTTTCACACCGTCTCTCACCTTCATCGATCCTGCCATGGCGCAAGGTGGTATGTGAGATCTTCTAGAGGTGACGTATTCGTGCTAACACCGTATATGCAGGACAACAGCGACCACCAGTATCGCACGTTCCGCAACAACATACCTGCGCTCTCTGGCCTCGTCGCGCTTTTCTTTACCGCCAAACTCGTATTTTCACGCGTCAGACCGGCTGCGTCGACTCCAGATAACAGAATACGCTTCATTGTTGCGTTCATTCTGGCGATGCAGATAGGTCTACATGGCGCAGGCGCGCTCAAGGTTGCTGCGATTCTCGCTGCGAACTATGCCATTGGCCGCTCGCTCAAAGATGCAAGAATCCTCCCCTATGCCACTTGGGCGTTCAATTTGACCGTGCTATTTGCAAACGAGTGGTATGATGGCTACCGTTTCGCGCACCTGCATCCTAGTCTTGGTGGACTGGTGCGTTTCTATGTCCTGAGAGAGTCGGGAGAACAGGCACTGAACTTTGGCGTGATTGCCAGGGCAGGACTCACTCAATGGCGCATATCCTCGCTGGCACATCACTTTCAACATAACGATGTTGCGGCTCATTTCGTTCAACATGGACTGGCATTGGGCTACGAGACGTCTCGAGCAGTTGGATGTGCGCATTGTACAACAGCAACAACATCTCTTGCTAATTCATCAACAGAGTGGAGCACCGCTGAGCGAGAAGCAGCGGCCGGCGACGGCTCATGATCTCGACGTGTACGGGTCGTTCGCCAACTACGTCGCATACGTCCTTTACCCGCCTCTGTACATCGCCGGACCCATCATGACGTTCAACGACTTTATGTGGCAGGTTCGTCGTCACTCACAATCACGCTCGCTAACTAAATGATTCTTTTTATCTTCAGATTCGCCGTCCACTGAACATCAGCACCAAGGAAGTCATTGGCTATGCTGGTCGCTTCTTGGTCTGTCTGGGTACGATGGAAGCTATTCTGCACTACATGTACGTCGTAGCCATCAAGGATTCTAGACGGGCATGGGCAGGCGATACTCCTGCACAGTTGTGTATACTCGGATTTTGGAACCTCATCCTTATGTGGTTCAAGGTTAACTTATTGCTCTTCCCCGAGCCACGTTGGGAGCTAACACAATCTGGCAGCTCCTTATACCCTGGCGTTTCTTTCGTCTTTGGGCTCTAATGGACGGCATGCAGCCGCCAGAGAACATGGTACGCTGCGTAGCCAACAACTACTCTATGCTCGCCTTTTGGAGGTCCTGGCACCGCAGCTACAACCTCTGGACCGTTCGGTGCGCTATAAATTCGCCCATGCCGCGCCGCAATTTATTAACTTCATACAGATACATTTACATTCCAGTCGGCGGTTCGAAGCGCCAGATCCCCGCGATGGTTCTGGTATTCACATTTATCGCACTCTGGCACGACCTT
>Ga0247815_10000566_pt1 | contig 28969 bp, 21 predicted proteins | sample UWRJL194509B1_FD_181014 | JGI IMG/M metagenome (GOLD analysis project Ga0247815, IMG submission 181014) | Plant litter microbial communities from Arlington Agricultural Research Station in Wisconsin, United States - UWRJ-L194-509B-1 | ecosystem: Environmental > Terrestrial > Plant litter >...
CGCCAACCACACCGACTTCAAGCCGACCGACGAACGCAAGACCGACGGCCAGACCAAGATCGCCAGCGCCGACTACGGCGTGCCGCTGGGCGACGCCGGCTTCCTGCGCTTCGGCGCGGAAACGCGCAGCCGCAACCCGACCCAGCGCGCCGGCTTCAGCGACGCCGGCTGGACCTCGTGGAACTTCACGCCCGCCGACCAGGCGCTGGACGGCAAGGTCGTCTTCAAATCCGGCGACTCGCAATCGCACAACAACCACTTCTTCTACAACGCCATGCTGCCGCTGGCCGAAGGCGTCGACGCGTATTCCTTCGCCACCGTCAACAAGCGCAAGTCGGACGGCAGCGCCTACTTCCGCTATCCGGGCGACCCGTCCAACGTCGAGGCGATCTATCCGAACGGCTACCGCCCGAGCACCCAAGGCGACATGACCGACACCAGCGTGGTGGCCGGCGTGCGCCTGGCCAGCGCCGGCTGGAACTGGGACTTGAGCGCCCGCCATGGCGGCAACATCTTCCGCTACGACCTGAACAATTCGCTCAACGCCTCGCTGGGCGCGCAAAGCCCGACCAGCTTCCACCTGGCCTCGTTCGATTTCCGCCAGAACGCGCTCAACGCCGACGTCACCCGCGAGCTGGACCTGGGCATAGTCGCGCCGGTCAACCTGGCGCTGGGCGTGGAATACATGCGCGAGACCTATCAAAGCTCGCCGGGCGACGCCGCTTCCTACGCCGCCGGCCCGCTCACCGACGCGCCGCCGGGCGCGCAAGCCGGCCCCGGCCTGCGTCCGCAGGACGCGTTCGACGGCAGCCGCTCGGTGCGCTCGGTGTACGCCGACATCGAAAGCGACATCACCAGCCGCCTGCTGCTGGGCGCGGCCGCCCGCTACTCGGACTACAGCGACTTCGGCAACGCCAGCACCGGCAAGCTGTCGGCGCGTTATAAATTCACCGACGCCTTCCTGCTGCGCGGCTCGCTGTCCAACAGCTTCCGCGCACCGGCGCTGGTGCAGACCGGCTTCCGCTTCTCGACGCTCAACTTCAACAGCGACGGCAGCGGCCTGCAGACGGCGTCGCTGCTGCCGGCCAGCGATCCGCTGGCGCGCGCCTTCGGCGCCGAATCGCTGAAGCCGGAGAAATCCACCAACCTGTCGCTGGGCCTGGCGTGGCGTCCGCAGCGCAACACCAGCGTCACGGTGGACGCCTACCGCATCAAGATCCGCGACCGCATCACCCGCACCAGCGACCTGCAAAGCGACGCCGCCACCGCCTACCTGGCCGGCATCGGCCGCTCGGATATCCAATCGGTGGCCTACCTGGCCAACCTGCTCGACACCAGCACCACCGGCCTCGACGCGGTGGTCAACCACGACCTGCCGTTCGCCGGCGGCAAGCTGGACCTGAGCGCGGCGCTGAACCTGAACAAGACCCGCATCGACGGCGTACATCAGCGCTCCGCCGCGCTGGCCGGCATTGACCCCGAGCTGACGCTGCTGACCGACAACAGCCTGTTCCGCATCCGCAACGCCTCGCCGCGCAGCAAGCTGGTGCTGGGCGGCGACTGGCAGGCGGCCCGCTGGAGCCTGCTGGCGCGCGCCACCCGCTTCGGCCCGCTGAAGGACTTCTCGTACGACGAGGATGCGGAGGTGATCGACGGCGTCCACGCGCAGCGCTTCGCCGCCGTCTGGACGCTGGACCTGGAGGCGCAAGTCAAGCTGACCAAGCAGTTGACGCTGTCGGTCGGCGGCGACAACATCCTCGACCGCTACCCGCAGCGCGTGCGGGAAACCAACAACGCCACCTATGGCGGCGCGCTGCCGTACAACTTTATCAATCCAATCGGCGTCAATGGCGCATATTTCTACGGCCGCCTGCGCTACACTTTCTAAGCCCAACAATAAAAGGACCACATGAAGATCTCCAAACTGTTCGCCGGTCTCTGCCTCAGCGCGGCGTTGGTCGCGCACGCCGCCGACAAGAACGCGCTGGTGCTGATGACCGACTTCGGCACCTCCGACGGCGCGGTCTCGGCCATGCACGGCGTCGCCTTCGGCGTCGACAAGACGCTGCAGGTGTCGGACCTGACGCACAACATTCCCGACTACGACATCTGGCTCGGCGCCTACCGCCTGTACCAGACCGCCAACTACTGGCCGGTGGGCAGCGTGTTCGTTTCCGTGATCGATCCGGGCGTCGGCACCGAGCGCAAATCGGTCGTATTGAAAACCAAGGAAGGCCGCTACTTCGTCGGCCCGGACAACGGCCTGTTCACCCTGATCGCCGAGCGCGACGGCGTGGCAGAACTGCGCGAGATCGACGAGAAGGTCAACCGCCTGGCCGGCTCCGGCGAGTCCTACACCTTCCACGGCCGCGACGTGTACGCGTTTGTCGGCGCGCGGCTGGCGTCCGGCGCGATCAGCTTCGAGCAGGTCGGCCCGGTGCTGCCGAGCGAGTCGGTGGTGAAGATCCCTTACCAAAAGGCGGTCCGCAGCGGCAACGTCATCAAGGGCATCGTGCCGGTGCTCGACGTCAAGTACGGCAACGTCTGGACCAATATTCCGAAGTCGCTGTTCGACGAGCTGAAGATCGGCCTGCACGACCAGGTTCAGGTGCGCATTCTGCACAAGGGCAAGCTGGTGGATAAAGTGGTGGCGCCGTTCGAGCACACCTTCGGCGGCGTCGCCAAGGGCAAGCCGCTGGTGTACCTGAACAGCCTGCTCGACGTGGCTGTCGCCATCAGCCAGGGCAACTACGCCGCCAAGCACAAGATCGAATCGGGCGTCGACTGGGAAGTCGAAGTCAGCAAGGCCTCGAAGTAATCATGCCGCCGCCGTCCGCAAGCGCTCCACATCGCGCTGCGGCGGCAGCCCGTACATGCGGCTGTAGTCGCGGCTGAAATGCGACGGGCTTTGATAGCCGACCCGGTAGCCGGCCGATCCCACATCCAACAACTCCAGCAACATCAAGCGGCGCGCCTCGTGCAGGCGCAGCTGCTTCTGATACTGCATCGGCGTCATGCCGGTGATCGCCTTGAAATGCTGGTGCAGCGACGACGCGCTCATATTCGCCTGCGCGGCCAGCGTCTCCACCAGCAGCGGCTCGCGGAAGTTGGCGCGCAGCCAGGTGATCGCGGCAGCCACCTTGTTGCCCGGCGTATCGGCCTGCGCGATATGCATCAGTTGCGCGCCGCACGGCCCGGTCAGCAGATGGTACAAAATCTCCTGCTCGATCAACGGCGCCAGCGCCGGGATCGCCTGCGGCGTATCAAGCAGGCGCACCAGCCGCAACACCGCGTCCACCAATCCATCGCTGGCGCGATTGACCGTCGCGCCCAAGCCGCGACACCCCTCCAGCGCCGACGGTGGCGGGCCGATGCGTCCCATCAGCTCGGCCAGCTTGCCGGTATCGATGATCACGCCCAGGCCAAGGTAGGGCCGCTCCGGGCTGGCCACCGTCACGTGCGACACCACCGGCACATCCAGCGCCACCAGCAGGAAATCGCCGACGCCGTAGTGCAGCGTGTGCTCGCCCAAGGTCAGGCTCTTGCCGCCCTGCGCCACCAGCGCGAAGCAAGGGTTCTGCGCAACGTGCAACGGCTCGGACGGCGACGAGCGACTGCCGAAGAACAGCGTCTCGATGGCGGTGGGCTGAATGCCGTCCTCGGTGGAGTGGCGGGCGATCAGCGCGGCGAGTTCGGTGTAGCGGTGCATTTGGAGGATTCGGCAATAGGTCTACAGGATGGCGCTACCGTCGGCGGCGCCCGAGCACGTAGGATACAGCATCTACTCTACAGGGAACCCATCATGACGCTCGCCATCGAAATCACCACCTTCCAACTGAACGGCTGCGACTGCAAGGAATTCATCGCCGCCAACGCAGAGCTCGATGTGTGGCTGGCGCGCCAGCCGGGCTTCCGCTCGCGCACCATGGCCGAGCAAAAGGACGGCACCATCATCGACATGCTCTTCTGGGATTCGGTGGCGCAAGGCACGGCCTCGATGCACCGGCTGATGGACGAACACCGCGACTCGCCGGTGCACGGCATGATCGACCAGGGCACGGTGTCCTGGTCGATCGCGCCGGTGCGGCACGTCATCTGAGCGGCGGCGCTGTATTTGCCGCTCCCGTTGCATCACCCCATCGCGGCCCATGGCACGGCGATGTTGGCGGCCACGCAGGACACCAGCAGCACCCAGAACATCACACGGTCCAGCGTATGCGATAGCGCCTTGTCGTCCTTCTTGACGAAGATAAAGTTCGACAGCAACGCCAGGATCAGGCTCAGCGCGATGGTGCCCAGGCCGAACGCCGCCACGTAGTCGCCCAGTCCGAACGAACCCGACGGCGGCAGGATGGCATTGACGACATAGGAGTTGGCCACGGCGCCGAAATAGGCCGCGGACGGCAGCGCGAAGCGCGGTCCGACGTCGGACGCTTTGACGAAGAAGCTGCACAGCGCCAGCGCCGACGCGGCGAACAGCGACAGGAATACCTTGACGTAGACGCCGGTGCTGGAACGGGTGATGCTGATGCCGGCGATGTATTGCGAAAATACTTTTCCGGTCCTGTCGGCCATGCGCGGGTCGCCGTAGGTGGAGCGGTAGGCGTGCGGCTTGACGACGTTGGCCTTGCCGGTGATCTGGTAGCCGGAAATGCGCACCCGCGAACTGACGTTGGAGCTGGGGTCGGCCAGGTAGCGCAGCCTGGTGATGTCACGCGCGCCATCTTCCAGGTAAATATTGAGCATGTGGCCTTCCAGCGGCACGCGCATGGTGTCGAAGAATTTCAGGAACTTGGCCGAGACGCGGAAGCGCTGGTAATGCGTGCCGTCGTCGCCGTGGTATTCGTCCAGCAATTCCTTCTTGATGATGCTGCCGTCGACGACGACCAGCTTGTCGCCCGGATCCAGCGATTTTTCACCGGTCCAACGGAACCAGACGTAGAACGTGCCGCTCCAGTTGGAATCCTTGATCGAAAAGGCGTCGATGCCGTCCACATAGGTGCCCACCCAGACGGTCGGCACGTCGGCGGGGCCCGCCGTGTTCGCCGAGGCTTCGCCCTTTTCCACGCCGGTGCTGGACATGCGCGCCTGGTGGCCGCGCTCCGCCGCCACGCGGTTGTCGCGCAGCGCACGCACGCTGAGCAGGATGCAAAGCAGGTACACGACGGCGACCACGACCGCGATGACCAGAGTGAATTTCTTCTTTTCCGGCGCCAATTCCCGCCATATCTTCAAATCCATTTTTCCCTCAAGGTGTGGATGAGCCGGGGCAGACGCACCGGCCAACGGCGCACGCGCGCCTCTACTACTTCCTGCGCACCTTGGGGAAGCGCAGCTTGTAGTGCAAGCCCATGCCCGGCGCGCTGACCACCTTGACGGTGCCGCCCAGCGCACCCGTCACCAGGTTGAACAGGATGTGCGCGCCGAGGCCGCTGCCGCCCGAACCGCGCTTGGTGGTGAAGAAGGGATCGAACAACTGGCCCAGCGTCGCCGTGTCCATGCCGATGCCATCGTCGCTGTAGTCGAACTCGACGAAATCGCCGTCCACCTTGCCGGTGATCTTGATCTTGCCCGGCTGGCCTTCCTCGAAGCCGTGCACCAGCGAATTCACCACCATGTTGGTGACGATCTGCGACACCGCGCCGGGGAAGCTGGCCAACTCGATGTTCTGCGCGCAATCGATGTCGATGGTCACCGGCTTGCCCTTGAGCTTGGGTTGCAGCGACAGCAGCACCTCGTCCAGATACTTGCGCAGGTTGAAGCTGCGGATATCGTCGGACGACTGGTCCACCGCCACCTGCTTGAAGCTGCGCACCAGCGCCGCCGCCCGCTGCGTGTTGGTGGTCATGATGCGCAGCGACTGGTCGATGATGTCGAGGAACTGGTTCAAGCCGTCCTCGTCCAGCACGCCGCTGGCCATGTCCTCGCGGGTCAGCTTCAGTTCCTCCACCAGGTGGCTGGTCGCGGTCACGCAAATGCCCAGCGGCGTATTGATCTCGTGCGCCACGCCAGCCACCAGGCGGCCCAGCGAGGCCAGCTTCTCCTGACGCACCAGCTCGCCCTGCGCATCCTTCAGCGACGTCAGCGCGTTCTCCAGCGCCGCGTTCTGCTCCTCCAGCGCATCCTTGGCGCGGCGGATCTCGCGGTCCGCCTGCATGCGCGCGATCGCCACCGCGACGTGGCTCGCCATGAAGGCCAGGATGTCGAGGTCGGCCTGGGTATAGACCACCTTGTCGTCGTAGCTCTGCACGATGATCACGCCGTACGCCTGGTCGCCCAGCAGCATCGGCGCGCCCATCCAGCTGGCGATGTCGACGTTGCCCAGCGGATGCTCCATCTCACCGCTGTCGACCAGCGCCTGGAAGCCGGCGCGATCCAGCAGCATCGCCTGCTTGCGCTGCAAAATATACGACGACATGCCGACGCCGTAATCGAAGCGCTTGACCGGCGCGTGCTCGTCCTTCTCATCGACGAAGTACGGGATGCTGATTTCCTTGGTGTCCGGGTGATACAGCGCCATCAGGAAATTCTGCGCCGGCACCAGCTCGCTGATGATCTGGTGCAGCCGGCTGTTCAGAAGGTTGCCGCCGGTGGTCGTCGCCGACAGGTTGGCCAGCTCGTACAGCGCGCGCTGGATGTTCTCGGCGCGGCGGCGCTCGGCCACCTCATGCGCCAGCAGCGCCGTGCGCTCCTGCACAGCGCGCTCCAGCCGGTCCACGCTTTGCAAGCCCTGCAACGCGCTGGAAACGTGGTTGGCGATCAGCGCGAACAGCGCCTGGTCTTCCTCGCTGAAGGTGTGTTCCTTGTCGTAACTCTGGATCACGATCGCGCCCAGCGCCTGATGGTTCTGGTCCAGCAGCGGGCAGCCCATCCAATGCTCGGCGATGGTGCCGATGCCGAAAGCGGCGTTGTCCTCGCGCTTGGAGACGTGCTCGGCGGCCGTCATCACCATGTTCTGGCGGCTCAGGATCACGCCGGCGGTCGGCGACTCGCCCGCCACCAGCTCGAACAGCTCCTCGCGGCTGGGCGCCTCGTCGACCTCGTCGACGAAGTAGACGAAGCGCACCATATTCGCCGCGCCGTCGCGGTCGCTGAGGGCGACGAAGAAGTTAGCCGCATACATGATGCGGCCCAACGCCGCATGGACGGCCTGCAGGAATTCGCTGATATCGGTGCAGCTGCTCGACTTCTGGCCGATTTCGAGCAGCATGGTTTGGACGGCTTCCAGCCGGGTAAGACGACTTTCCATCAGGTTTCCTATGTTGTACAGATGCGCATAGGAAATACTAGCAGGTCGCGTGCTGTCTGGGCCAGCGCTGATCGCAGAAAACGGCCGACTCTGACACAGGTTGGCGGAGTTCTAGCACTCGTGTGAGCCAATTATTCAACCACTACTGTATGGCCCCCCTCTTCAAACTCCCGTCGGATGTCGTCGATGATGTAGACAAGATCATCAGGCGTAAGCGTAATGTCCTCATACGGAGGGTCCCAGTGCTTTAAGCTTTCCAAATAGACTTGAAAGCCGAGTTTTTCGTTGGGCAGAAAAAACATCTCGCCCAGTACTGTAGCCGTCTTCTCAGCTTGAAAAACTTTTATGGTTCCACGAGCAATGCTTAGAATCATCGGGTTCATCCGCCTAAAATGGAATTAAAAAAGTTTCCGCTATGCAACCTTCAGAGATTTTAGAAATTTCTGCAGGGCCTGCTCTATTTTCATTTTCTTTTCTTTCGCCGTAAGCCTCTGCCAAACAAAAAATTGCACTGAAGGAACATCGATTTCTACAAATTCAATCGGATCAGTTATTTTCCAAGATAAAGAAGATCGTTCTTTGCAGTTGGGACAGTACGGTAACAATCCCATTTCAAAGGGCTCACCATCGCTGTCCGGATCACATGCGACAGGACCGAAAATTACTTGAAGAATATCTGAACGAGTCAACTCGCTTAACCCACTCGTTTCCGGATTTATTTGCAACTCATCCGCGACATCAGAGTAGACACTACTAGCTATCGCATCTAAATATCGCAATGAAGATGAAGTTTTTTTTCTCAATAAAAATTCCCCATATGCATGTGGACTAATTTGAGGGGCCTTGAAAATGGCCTCACAATATTTACATTTATATTCGAACAATACAAGTTTCATTTTTCCACCGGAGTAACAATCTGAGGTTTTAGTATTTCATTAAAATCTTCGAGTACGGCATTATTTATTTTTCCAATATCTCGTTCCGAGTAAAAACGAATTACATTAAATCCATCTCTACGGGCAGCCCCACCTATCGCTTGCGTTTGCGACGTTATCGGCCCACCCGTATAACCATATTTAGCAGCAACATTAGGGTTTGTTAGATCTAGTACTCTCATCGCGTCGCTATTCATGGAAAAACGGATAGCATGTGTTGGATGGATCCCATGATGCATTAGTTCTGCTAAGGTTGTTCCAGGCTCTTCAGCTACATAAAACGCCTTCCCAAAACGACTATCAGGATTTAAGTATTTGGGATCGATGCCTTTAAGAATGCTGCTGATTTGATTTCTGTCATTCGGAGTAGCGTGAAAAGCATCACTGCCTCTCCCCCGAGAGAGTATTTTTACACCATCATCATGGTGTAACGCAAGCGAAAAGGTGTTATTTGTATTACCGCTCGTAGAAATACCCCTTGCTCTTACGAACTCTGCGTTCGGGGGAATTTTTTCTATCGACTTAAAAACTGCCTCAGTGGCGCGGATCTCGCTTGCTGCTTCAACAATTGATTTCGAGCTGCGTACGGTACTTTTAATAATACCTGGTGCCACAGCGAAAATTTGTAAGGCAGTTGAAATTGCATCGCCACCTTGCTGGGCAGCATTTTTCAGACTAAATTTAGGAAGATCAATTTTATCTACTAACTGCCGAGATGTGCTAGCTACGTCCTCTAAGTTCTTTGAAGCTTCAGTCTGTCCGAAAATTCTTTGAATATTTGCGGCATTATTTAGTTCTGTTGCCCGCTGTTCAGCGACAACCTTAAGGAAAAATTCGGCAAGATGGGAGGGGATGTTAGCCATTCCTCTCGCTGCGCCATCTATCCCTTCAACAGGATGTCTCACAGCTTCACCAATATTGAAGCTCATTTTCTTTAGCCAAGCTTTAAATCTTACTATTCCTTGGTGCATTGCAGATGGGTTTGAGGCTGCGATCAATCTTTCATTCAAGGATGAGCCTGGCAAGACGACAGCAATGTACATCCCCGGATTGTTACCTCCATTCATAGTGCAAGCGTCGCCATCCCGCACCACTTTTTTCCCTTCGATACGAACGGTTCCACTACCCTGAACCGGCTTGACCTCGCCGCTTACTGTGCCGGACTTCACCCCTTTCCTGTGCCTGGCTCGTCGCCGGTGCAACGCGGCTGCTTGCTGCCATCGAGTACATACGCTGGACAGCCGTTGAAGTTCACAGTCCGCGCGGTGTCGATGCTGCTGGATAGGTCCTGCGTTGTGCAATAAGGAACGGGCACCATCGAGGGACCGATCGGAGTCTTGTTGATTGAAGGCGCTGTGCTGATCGCTTTGAAGCTCCCCTCCTTACGTGCCCCTATTTTGTTGGCGGCACTTTTCTTTAGCGCCGCTTGAGCCTGTTTTTCTTTCGCAATCTGAGCTTTCAGCTCCGCGTTGCTGCGTTCCAGGTTCTGTATTTTTTCATCGAGCTGGTCCTTGAGTATGAGTCCCTTGGCGACCTCATCGGCCTCGGGATTGGCCTTCAGATCTGAGAGTTTCAGGCGGTCGCTCATGCCACGCTCTCCTCTTCACGCTTCCACATCTCCTTGATGCTGCAACGGGCAAGGTCTCGTTCGGCGAAAGTCCGCATGCCGAATTCGCATAGATTGATTCCTCCGACCTCATCCATTGGAATCGCGGCGCGCCAGACCAGCGTGAGTTGGTGATCCTCCGGCTCGACGATCATCGTATCGATCGACAAGACGACTACACGCGCAGATCCGCCCTCCCATTGCATCCGCAAGAAACACTCATGCTCAGGCAAGCTCAGTTGCAGCAACAAGTTGCCCTTGGTGTTAGGTTGAGCACCGGGCGTCTTAAGCGGACAGAGATTGATTAACTCGACGATGTCGCCACCGGCCAAGTCATCGACCTGCTGGTCCGGCTGCGCGGCGTTCCATATGCCGAAGTCGAAGCCTTCCGGCAAGGCCGCGCTGGAATTGACGAAGGCGTCATCGACTTCGCCCAGCATGGCTCTGCGTTGAGGGTGGAGTTTGCTGCGAACTCCCATTCCGACAGGGTCGATGGCGGGCGCTCCCTTGGCGCACCAGAATTGTTTGGCCGTGATCCGCAGTCGCAGCGCTTCGATCTGCGGCACGGCGACGCGCCTGGTGTTGGTGGCCTTCAAATACCAGTGAGGCGCGAAGCCCAGACCTTGGATATTCGGCTCATAGACCACATGAGCAACCGGCGGCTTCAACCCCGAAATTTGCACATCGGGATGTTGGGCTGCCTGCTCCGGCGTCAGCCGATATTTTCGCGCCACGCGTCGGGCGCCGGGATCATCCGCCGCGATGCGGCATTCCCCACCGTAGGCGTAGCAGGCTCGCAGTGGCAGCGACTTGAGCAACTCCGGTTTGGTGATCGTCCACGGATTCGGCCGTAGCAGAAAAAGCGTTCCGCATCTGACAAAAAACTGCAGGAAGCGCACCACCCCTGTTCTTTTTTTGAAATACCGTCGGCCTGAAATCCTCAATACTTTTTCAATGATCCGCCGGCCACCGCGAACAACATTCAAGCCCACCAGAAAAGCGGCGACCGCTTGTCCTTCCGGCGCATGGGCGACGGCATTCACGATGACATCGCACCTGGGTTTGTAAGGGCAATAATCCGACTCTTGACGCACGCCACCTTCGTCGAAGTAGATATCGGCGTCGCACAAGGGCGCTTGCGTGCCGGCGTATTCCAGCTTGCCGGATGAGAAGTCGAACGTCTGCCTCAGTACGAACACGTGGAATCGCTGATCGTGCTGATCGATCGCTTCAAAAGCCTGTGCCGGGAACGGGGTGAGGTTGACGACGTTCATGCCGTCCCCTAGTTGATGTCCACGTCTTTGCCGTTGATATGCACAGGCCCGGAGGCGCCTATATCGATGCTGGTTCCCGATATGGTGATCGCGCCGCTCGACATCAGTTTCAAACTGGCGCCGCCGACTTTCACTTCGAACGAATCGGTTGCGATGATCGTGTAACTTTTACCGACCTCGGTTCTTTTGTCGTGACCCACCTGTTCGAATTTCAAATGCGCTACAGCGGTGCGCATATCCGCTCCGACTTCGATACTGTAAATACCGCCTACCTGAAGCAACTTGGCCTGGCCTATGCTTTCCTCCTTGGCCAGCTTGACGCGTTCGGTTTTCGTCTTGCTGATGAAGACTTTTTCATGTCCGCTGACCGTCTCGTTACGATTCCCACCTATGCTGATATGCTCTTCATGATCGACACGTTCGGTACGGTTGTTGTGAATCGTAATCTTCTCGTCGTGCCCCACCGTCTCGGTGCGGTCATGCTTCACCGTGACGGTTTCGTCATGTCCGACCGTCTTGCTCCTGTCGTTCCCTACCGAATGCGACTCGTCATGCTCGACCTCGATGCGCTGGTTTTTTTCCGCGTGCAGCCAGACCTCCTCCTCGCCTTTCCGGTCCTCGAACCGCAGCGCGTTGGCGTGCTCCGCCGTGCCGCCCAGGGTTGAGCGCGTCAGCACGCCGCTTTGGGTTTTATTCGACGGCAGTTCCCACGGCGGCATATTGGCCGCGTTGTAGACGGCGCCGACGATCAACGGCCGGTCGCAGTTCCCGTTCAGGAATTGCACCACCACCTCCTGCCCGATGCGCGGCACGCTGATCTGCCCAAACCGCGCGCCGGCGGCGCTGGTCATCACGCGTACCCACGGCGAGCTTTTCTCGTCGGACTTGCCGTCCCGGTCCCAATGAAACTGGATCCGCACACGGCCGTACTCATCGGTGTAGATGTCCTCGCCTTTCGGACCGACCACGGTCGCCGTCTGCACGCCGTAAATGCGCGTGTCGGTGCTGTGGCTTCCCGGCGCGGGGCGCCAGCGGATGCTTTTGCGCAGGCACGTCAGCGTGTTGGCGTATTGCGAAGCGGTGCCCTGCCCGTCGTGATAATTGTTGCCGGCGATATGGCGCGCCGACAAAATCAGATACTCGCGCTCCGCCTTGTCATTGGCGGGCGCGTCGACCAGGCCGTTGATATGGCCGCCGCTGAAGTGGCCGCTCATCGTGAAGCATCGGCCCGGCTGAATCGCGCGCTCATTGCTCTCCGCGACGAAATCCTGGCCGCCCGAATCGATCACGTCCATGCGACGGCCGGCCAGCGCTTCGCCGTCGTCGTCGTCCTTGAAGCCGTAGGCGCCGCCGTCCAGATAAACTTCATACAGCTCCACCACGCCCTGTTCATTCATCGACGGCCGCTCGCCGCGGTCGCTGCGCGCGTTCTTGAAGTCGTAGCTGTTGATGACGAAGTTTCCGGATGCGATCCGCCGCGCCGGCCGCCACTGCCGGATGCCGTCCTGCTCGCGTGATCCGGCCTGGCTTTGATACGCGATCTCGCCGCCGCCGTCGATGGTCTCGGCCTGCGTGCTGTCGTCGCCGATGCAGAGCTTGTGGCCGTCGCGACGATGCTCGTACCAGTAATGCATGCCGGCCGCCTCCAGCCGCCGGTGCACGTGGTTGTGGTCGCTCTCGTTGTACTGAACCACCATCGTCAGCGAGGCGGCGCTGCCCATCAGCCGATATTCATAGTCGCGTTGCAGATAGTTTTCGAAAGTCTGGTCGAGGAGCTCGGTGAGCGTCAGGTTTTGAAAGACCTTGCAGTCGCCGCGCAGCCGCAGGAACGCCAGCCACGGCCTGAGGATCATCTGGTAAAACGCGAAGCCGCCGTCGGTTTTCACCAAGCGGAACTCGAACACATAGCCGTTGAAATAGCGCAGCGTGCCGTCGTCGCGCACCAGCGAGATGGTCACCATCTTGCCCATGACGGCTTTGAGCGGTATGCGCGCATCGTCGGACAGCACTTCCACGTCGTAACTAAAATCGGACGAGAGCGCCTCCTCCGCGACCAGCGCGTTGACCAGCATGATGCCGGCCGGCCCGTCGTTCTTTGGAAACTCCATGCGCAGCAGGCGCTGGTTTTGCGGGTCGCCGCCGAATGCCGCCAGGACGGCTGTCACGCCTTGAAGCAGGTTCATGGTGGCTATTCCTTCCATGCCGGAGCGGGAGACAAGTCCCCAACTGTAGCGATCTGGTCAGGGCTCGCCTTGCGTCAGATCAGACGACGTAACGCATGTCCGCGCGATCGCGAGTCTCCTGACCGGTCAGCAGGTAAGTGTCGATGCCCAGTCGGGTGTTCCGGCACGAGGCCGCCAACGAAATACCGCCGACCTCGGAGGAGGCCAGCACCAGTTGAACCTCGTAACGCAAGGCCGGCGTCTCGAACATTGACAATATGTTTTTCAATACCGTCGCGCCGGGACCGTCTTTCAGGAAATCCTCGTACTGCGCTCTGTTCAGCGGCCCCAGCTGAATCGCCACGCTGATATCGCGGCGCCACATCCGCGCCCCCAGCGACGCATCCGCGCCGAGGCGGCAGTTGTTCGACCCGAGTTGAGGTTGATGCCCCTGCTCCAGCGTGTGCCAGCGGCCGACGTTGGGGATCACCTCGACGCGGATGCCGAGATAGTCGTGCAAGACCTGCCGCACTTGTAACGAGGACGGCGGGCGATGTGCGAATTGCGCGGCGTAGTAGGCGGCCACCTGATCCGGCACGACCTGGACTTTGCCGCCGGATAGCGCCAGCATCAGCGGCATCAAGCCATCGCCCCCGCCTGCCCGCCGCGGCAGCTCGAGCCGGTTCTTGCGCCAGGCTTCATAAAACAAGGCCACCATGCGGTTGGAAAAAATATCCAGAAAGGCATATCCCGCCTCGCGCTGTTCCGCTTGCGGGCGGCGCGCGATGCGTTCGTCGTAGTGGCCCGGTAGCACGCCATGATTGCCCAGGAATCCAAAGAAGGCGGGGGTGATGCATGCGTTTGCATCCTCCAGCGTCAGCGCCTCGATTTGACTGGGGGGAAAGCGCAGGTCGCGGCTGTTCTTGAACCGCACCGGCTCGACCAGTATCTTTTCCAGCAGTTGGACGGCTTGGAAAAATTCAAATTGATAAGGCTCATCCAGTAGTTGCCGGATCACGCCAGTGTATTCGTTCCGCTTCGTGGCTTGCATCGGACGATCTCCTCTCCGCTTCGCTTGGACAACACCACCAATTGGCTGAACACATTGATCTGCGAATACAGTCCGAAGAAATGGTCCAGCACCTGCGCGAACAGATGAACGCCGGCGCCGACAAATGCGTCCTCGTCCACCGTCAGGCGCACCTCGATCCCCGGCATCAGCGCCGCGCTCGGCACGCCGGGTATCCACGCCATCACCTTGCGGTAGCCCAGCCCGACGATGCCCTGTATCTGCCGCTGCGTGCTGTTGCCGCTGGAAAGGTTGTAGAGCGTCAGCATCTCGCGGAATTCGTCCAGGCCGGCGCTGCTCAGGGAGCGGTGATTGAGCGTCAGATGCGAGATCAAGCGCCAATGCGCGCCATCGGTGGCGTTGAACCGGCAGGGCTTGCTCGGCCTGCGCAGCAAGCGGATCGGGGTGCGGGTGAACAGTCCGTCCATCTCCAGATCCCCCGCCAGCCGGCCCGTGTCCAGCTGATTCGGCAGCTCGCGATTACTGCACAGCAGTTCCGCCGACAGCGTCTGGCTTTTCGCCAGCAGCGGATGGAAGTCCGCCAGCACCAGGCTGATGCGCATTTCGTGGCCCGGGCTCAGCTCGGCCGTCACCTCGTCGCGCCGCAACACCCAGTAGTGGCTCGATTGCGGGCCGTCGCCGTGGCGCATGCTGTAGAACGGCTTGACCTCCTGCGCGCCATCCCGGCGCGAGACGTCGGTGATCAGCGTCGCCGACTCGATGCCGTAGATTTCATAGGCTTCGGGGCGGGCGCTATCGGCCAGCAAGGCGTAGTCGGCGCTGGTATGCCGGATGTCGACCGGCGCCGAGGACCGCTTGAACAGATTGACCACCGGAGCGCAATGCGGCAACAGATTTTTAGCGCTCAGCTTGCCAAGGATTTGCGCCAGATTGGCGCCATGCGGCACCTGGTTCACCACCAGATGCAAGGTGAAGCCATCGCATTTTTCCGGGATCAGATCGGCGATGCCGCGCCACATGATGTCGATGAAATTGAATTTTTCCGGATAGGCGAAGTACTCGGTCAGCAGGCGATAGGCGGGATGGGATCTGGCCGAGAACGGAATCAGCGATTCCGCTTCGGCGAAGCCGGCGGGCTGGACCGGAACGGCGTCCAGCGCCAGCCAATGGCCGCCGCCGGCGAACGATACGTACGCGGCGCCGACCCGCCTAAACAGCACGTCGCGCAGCGACGCCGCCAGCGTCGGCTCGGCATCCAGGAACAGGCGTAGCTTCGTCAGCGATATGCCGGCGAGATCCGCCCTGCCGTGCTTGCCGAACGTGATGTCGATGCTGGAGCCGGCATCGACGTTCAGCCGGATCGATGTCGGCGCGTTGATGATGGACACGAATCGCACGTCCTCGATGGCGATCGGCGCGACGACGATATCGGATGCGGTGCGGAACTTGCACCTGACGCCGCGCACCGGAGGCGACTTCAGCAGCGTCCCCCGAGGGATCAGCGTGGCGATATCCGGCAGCTCCGCCTCGTGCGACTTAAAGTCCAGCTGCACGATGGCGCAGGACGGAAAGCTGCGCAGATAATGCGGATACAGCATCTCCAGCAACGATTCGGTAAGCAAGGAGTGGTCATCGTCGAGCCGCTTGGAAATGCGCGCCGCCAACAACGCCGACGCCTGGATCAAGCGCTCCACGTGTGGATCCTTGCAAGCGTCCCCGGCCATCATCAGGCTGCCCGCGATGGCCGGATAGCGCTCCGCGAAGCCGCGACAAAGCCGCCGCAGCAGCGCCAGCTCCGCCTCGTAGTGCGGCAAAAGATCCTTCATCGCCCGCTCCCGCTTTTCTTGACAGACCATGCTGCCATCGAAGCGGAAGCGGTTTCTTGACGAAGGCCAAGAGCCGGCGATGCCGGCTTACGTTTGCGGCGTGAAAATACCCAGCGTCAGCGCGCGGTAGGCCGGTTCCGAGCTATTGCGGCGGGCGTCCAGCAGCGGCCGGATGTCGTTGGTCGGCGCGTAACGCAGCTGGTCGAGGCCGTCGGTCGACGCGGTGAAGATCGCCGCCACGACTTTTTCCACCGCGTCGGGGTCGGCGTTGTCGCCCATGCCGGCGTACAGCTGGCCGACATGATTGAGGAAAGGCAAATAGTCGTCGATACGCTGCTGGCCGCCGCTCTCGCCGCCGACGCGCGCCGTGAAGTTGGTCCGCAACGCGCCGCCCGGTTCGATGATCTTGACCTTGATGCCCAGCGAAGCGAGTTCATACGACAAGCCTTCGGACCACCCCTCCAGCGCGAATTTCGACGCGCTGTAGATGGACGCCATCGGAAAGCCGATCGCACCCGCGCCCGAGCTGACGTTGACGATCGCACCGGCGCGCCTGGCGCGGAAGTGCGGCAGGATGGCGCGCGCCACGTCCATCGCGCCGAACAGGTTGACGTTGAACTGCGCCTGGACCGCCTCGCGCGAAATGCCCTCGAACACGCCGAACAGGCCGTAGCCGGCGTTGTTCACCACCACGTCGATGGCGCCGAATCGCTCGATGCCTTCGGCGATGGCGGCCTCGATGGTCTGGCGGTCCTGCACGTCCAGCCGTGTGACGAGCATGTTTGGATGCGAGCTCAGCTGCGAAAGCGCGGCGGCGGGATCGCGCATGGTGGCGACGACATTCCAGCCTTCGGCGGCGAAACGCAGCGCGGTGGCGGCGCCAAAACCCGACGAGGCGCCGGTAATCAATACGGTTTTCATGATCGCTTCCTTATGGTTCAGTCCCGCCACTGTATGAGACAATGATTGCTGATGTATACCGGTCATTACCGCACAGCTTGATGAAGGAAACCGTACAGTGGAAGATTTTGGATTACGCGCGCTCATGGTCGCCAACGCCGTCGCGGTGCATGAAAGCTTCCGCGGCGCGGCACAGGAACTGAACCTGTCGCCGTCGTCGGTCAGCCACATCGTCGCCGGGCTGGAGAGCCGGCTGGGCATCCGGCTATTCCTGCGCAATACGCGCAGCGTGTCGCTGACCGAGGCCGGGGCGTCGTTCCTGAAGCGGGTGCGCCCCGCCATCGACCAGATCACGCAGGCGATCGACGGCGTCCACGAGCTGCGCGACCGGCCGACCGGCCTGATACGGATCAACGCCGCCAGCTGGGGTGCCGACCGGCTGCTGCCGATCGTGCTGGGCTTCATGCGCGAGTACCCGGAGGTGCGGGTCGATCTGGTCACCGAAGGCTCGTTGGTCGACATCATCGGCGAGGGTTTCGACGCCGGCGTGCGGCTGGTCTCGGTGGTGCCGCAGGAGATGGTCGCGCTGCCGCTGGGCATCGACGAGGCGCTGGTCATCGTCGGCGCGCCGGCCTACCTGGAAGCGCGCGGCACGCCCGCCACGCCGGGCGACTTGCTGCGCCACGAATGCATCCGCGCGCGCTTGCCGAGCGGCGCGATGATGCGCTGGCAATTGCCGAAAGGCGGGGAGACCGAAGTGGCCGTCACCGGCCGCCTGATCCTGGGCAGCTCGCTGCTCGCCGCCAAGGCCGCCGCCGCCGGCGCGGGGCTGGCCTACGTCGAGCTACGCGAGGCGCAAGCGATGCTCGACGACGGCACGCTGCTGCAGGTGCTGGCGGCGTGGACTCCGCCGTTCGAGGGCGAGGCGCTGTACTATCCGCGGATGCGGCTGCCGTCGGCGGCGTTCCGGGCCTTCATCGATTACGTCAGGGAATGGAAACGCGCACGCGGCTGACTACGGCTTCTTGTAGCCGCCGTCGATCCACGCCGAGGCGCTGGCCACGCTCAGCTTGAAGGTCGGCGCCACGCGCACCTGGGCGATCTGTTCGCCATACACATCGAACGCCGTCAGGGTCGCGTAGGCGTCGTCCTCGTCCGGCACGATGTCGAGGTTGACCTTGACCTGGCCGCCGTCGTCGGTGTTGACGAACACGTTCTTGTGCAGCTGCGCGTGCAGTTGCTGCTCGTGGCGGCGGATCACCTCGTTGGCGGTCTTGACCAGCGTGTTGAAGGCGTTCACGTCCAGCGGCTTCGGGTTCTTCTTGTCGCGGCCCATGGTCCACGGACCGACCAGCGCCGGCTCCGGCTCGCCGTCCTTGATCATCGCCACCGCCCAGCCCTCGTCATCGTCGTTCTTGATGACGCGCGCGGTCCAGCCGTTCCCCTGCCATAGGCGCGGCTCCTGGATCGGTGCGTCGTCGTCCTGGTCCTGCGGTTCGTCTTGATCTGGGTAGTCGTTGCTCATACTTATGGCCGTGTCGAAATAAAGGTCGGGGTGGAATAATAAGCGGCTGGCTCCGTAACAACAATAGAAAGACGGCAATCATGCGTATTCTCTGCCTCACCCTCCTGGCCGCGACCTGCGGCGCCGCCCATGCACAAGCAAGCAACGTGCAAGTCTATGCCCGCCTCAACCTCGGATTGGAGAGCGTGCGCGACGACGACGCCCGCACCAGCCGCATGAGCAACTATCGTTCGGTGCTGGGCTTTCGCGGCAGCGAAGACCTGGGCGGCGGCCTGAAGGCCATCTTCCAGATCGAAGGCACGCTGTCGCCCGACACCGGCGCCGGCAGCCCGGCCGCGCGCGACACCCGCGTCGGCCTCGAAGGCGCGGGCGGCACCTTGTTCGCCGGCAACTGGGTCACGCCCTACAACGGCGCCACCGCCGGCCTCGATCCCTTCTACCCGACCACCGCCGGCTATATGAGCATCATGGGCAACGGCGCCGGCGCCAGCGTCAGCAACGTCAGCGACACCTCGTCCTTCGACCGGCGCCAGCAAAACAGCGTGCATTACTGGACGCCGCTATGGAACGGCCTGCAACTGCGCGTGGCGCGGGGCTTGAGCGAGGAACGCCCGGCCGGCGGCGCCAAGCCGTCGCTGACCTCGGCGGCGGCGATCTACGAGCAAGGGCCGTGGTACGCCGCCGCCACCTACGAGCGGCACCATGAATACCAGGGAGTGGGATTGAACGACAGCGGCGCCAAGCTGGCGGCCGCCTACCGCTTCGGCGACACGCGGCTGGCGTTGATCGGCGAACGCCTGCGCTACCAAACCGCCGCCGGCACGCTGGACCGCGACGCCGTCTACCTTTCCGTGACGCATAAGATCGGCGCGCATGCGCTGAAGCTGGGCGTGGCCCGTTCCGGCGACGGCGGCGGCAGCGTGGCGGACGGCACGCGCATCGGCGCCATCCGCAAGGGCCCGGACAGCGGCGCCACGCACTACACGGCCGGCTACGACTACAACCTCTCCAAGCGCACCGCGCTGTTCGCGTTTTACACGCACTTATCCAACCAGCGCAACGGTGTGGTGGATTTCGCCATCAACAGCCTGGATCCATCGCCCGGCGCCACGCTGAAGGGCGTCGCGCTGGGGATGCGCCATGCGTTCTAGCAGGTCATGCAGGGGGGCCGTTCGGTGATCGGCGGCTTCAGCGGCGTGACGCGCGGATCGATGGCCGGTCCCGGCTTGTCGTAGCTGAACGGTGTGATGATGATGGGCGGTATCGCGGGCGGCGCCGATGGCGGCCCTTTCTGTCCGCCGCCGGACAGACGCTGGGCGCTACGCTGGCGCCTCGTGCGGTGGGATACCGAGGATATCGATTGACCCTCGTTCATTTCTAGCCATGCCATGTCGTGGTCCTCCCTGCGCAAGTCAGATTACCAGTATAGAACGCGATATCTTTAAATCAAGGAACAATCGCCTGCGGGCACTGTTCATCGCCGCCGGAGGGCGTTCCATCCCGCCAATCCGCCGGTCTGTCGCAATCCGCTGGCTGGCGCGCGGCCGTCTCGGTACAGTTCAACCATGCCAAACGGCATCAAGAACACCCACCACCGACCGAGGTAAGCCATGAAAACCAATGCCAAAAAACTGATACTCGCCGCCTTCCTCTTCCTGCTGGCCGTGATGGCGTGGCAGTCGATTTTCGGCGACAACATGAACATCAACATCGACGGCGACGAGATCGACGGCCCGCTGGGCGCGGTGCTGGCGGTGTTCTTCGGCGGCGCCGGCATGCTGATCGCCGGCGTGGTGATGGTCTGCGTGACGATCTTCCTGTGCCTGCTGTTCGCCGGCCTCGGCATCCTGATGGTGGGCGGCATGGCGCTGGCGGCGGTGCTGGTGGTGGCGGCGGTGTCGCCCCTGCTGCTGCCGCTGTTGATCCCCATCGGCATCTACTGCTTCTTCTCGGCACGTTCCCGCAAGCAGCGCCAGCGCGCCGTGATGGAACAAGCGGTCTAAGCTAGCTTCAAGCCAAGTTTCAATCGGAAGCGGCCGGGACCTGAACTCCCGGCCGATCCGCCTCTTCAGCCCCCATCAATTCCACCCGGTTGCGGCCGCCCCGCTTGGCGCGGTACAAGGCCTGGTCGGCGCGGATCAGCGCCGCGTCGCCGCCCGGTTGCCGCCCGCCCATCACCGCCACCCCGATGCTCACCGTCACCGTCACCGTCACCGTCACCAGCACCGTCGAGCCGGCGCCGCCGTCGAGCCGCATCGGCGTCTCCGCCACCCGCTGCCGCAGCCGTTCGGCGAACACCGCCGCCGCGTCGAGCGTCGTGCCGGGCAGCACGATCGCGAACTCCTCGCCGCCGATGCGGCCCAGCATGTCGATCTTGCGCTGGCCGACCCGCATCAGCTCGGCCAGCTGGCGCAGCACGGCGTCGCCGGCCGGGTGGCCGTGCTCGTCGTTGATGCGCTTGAAGTGGTCGATGTCGAGCAGCAGCACGGCGGCGCAGGCGCCGATGTCGCGCTGCAGCCGGCCCTCCTCGTCGGCCAGCCGGCCCATGAACTCGCGCCGGTTCGGCAGGCCGGTGAGGAAATCGGTGGTGGCCAGCACCCGCAGCTCGTCGTTCATGCGGCTGCGCTCGGTGATGTCCAGCGTCGAGACGATGACGAAGTCCAGGCTGTGCGTGTGGCCCGGCATCACCAGCAAGGTCAGCTCGTTGAGGCGGGCCACGCCGTCGAGCCGTTCGAAGCCGCCCTCGCAGGTGAAGACGTGGCGGCCCTGCGCCAGCGCCGCCAGCGCCAGCGCGAAGTTCGGCATCGCGCCGGCGTCGAAGTTCTGCGCCAGGCTCAGCGCGGTCAAGTCCTTGCGGCCCGCCGGCGCGCCGACCTGCGCCAGCGCGGCGGCGTTGACGTCGAGGATGCGCACCAGCGAGGCCAGCCGGCGCAGCTGGCTCGGGTTGGCCTGCAGGTAGCGCCCCAGGTCGTCGACGCCGGACACCTCCAGCTCGGCCAGCGCGGCGCGCACCGCCGACCAGTCCTGCTCCCACAGGGCCACCGGCGCGTGGTCGTACAGGCTGCGGAAGCGCGCCTCGCCGGCGCGCAGCGCCACCGCCGCCTGCGCCTGCTCGATGGCGATCCCGGCCAGCCGCGCCGCCTGCTCGATCTGCGCCATGTTGGCGATGCTGGGCCGGCGCGCGTCGTGGTGGTAGATGGCGAAGGTGCCCAGCACCTCGCCGCCGGCGCCGTAGATCGGATCGGACCAGCACGAACCGAGCCGCGCCTGCGTGGCCAGGCCGCGGTGCTCGGCCCACGACGGCGCGGTGTGGATGTCCTCGACGATGACGCGGCTGCGGGTCAGCACCGCGCGGCCGCAGGAGCCGAGGCCGCCGTGGATCGACCTGCCGTGCACGGCCGCGTTGTAGAAGGCCGGCAGGCTGGGCGCGGCACCCACCAGCAGATGCTCGCCCTGCTCGTCGAGCAGCAGGATGCTGCACAACATTTCCTCGTTGTCCGCCTCGACGCCGTGCACCACGCTTTCCAGGATGGTCTGCAGCGGCGCGCCGGTGGCCAGCAGCTCCAGCACATGGCGGCGGGTCTGCTCGCGGCGCTCGGTCTGGGTGCGCTCGGTGATGTCGCGGAACGACCACAGCCGCGCCGGCTCGCTGCCCAGCTGCAGCGCGCGGGTGTGCTTCTCGATCACCCGGCCGTCCTTCAGGTGCAGTACCTCGTGCTCCTCGGCCGGCGGCGGCGGTTCATCGAGGCGCAGGCCGCAGTCCGGATGCTGCAGCTGGCCGCACATATGCGCCATCAATACCGCGCCGTCGCTTTGCCAGTCCAGCTGCTCCGGCACGTTCCACAACTCGCGGAAGCGGCGGTTGGAGTTGAGCACCGTGCCGTTGAGGTTGTCGACCAGGATGCCGTCGATGGTGGAGTCGAGGATGCTGCGCAGCACCGCCTGGCTGCGTTGCGCGCTGTCGGCCAGCACCAGCAAGGTGGCCTGGCCCTCCTTCAGCTCCTCGGCCAGCGCGCGCGACCGCGCCAGCGCCTCGCGCGCCCGCACCCGCCCGCGCGCCAGCAGCCAGGCCAGCCACGTCAGCAACATGCCGAGCGCGGCGCCGGACCAGGCGATCCGCGCCGCCTCGTCGGCGCGCGCCGAGGCGGCGCCCGGCAGCGCGGCGATGCGCAGCGTCCAGCGGTGGCCGGCGATGCCGAGCTGCTGCCGCGTCGAGCGCGGGCTTGGGGCCGCGTCCGGCGCGCTGTCGTAGATGCGCGCCGCCGGCACGATGTCGTCGCCGTCGTAGATCTCCACGTCCAGCGCGGCGGCGCGCGGGCCGCCCAGCCCGGCCATCAGGTCGCCGACGCGGAACGGCGCGTAGACCCAGCCGCGGATGGCGGCGCGGCGCTCGGCCAGCGTGCGCAGCGGCGGCGGCTGGCCGTACACCGGCAACACCACCAGGAAGCCGGCCTGTTCCTTTTGCTCGCCGGCCTCCTGCACCAGGCGGATGCGGCCGCTCATCGCGGCGCGGCCGGAATCGCGCGCCCGCTCCAGCGCGGCGCGCCGCACCGGTTCGGAGGCCGGATCGAAACCCAGCGCGCGGCGGTTGCTGTCGTTGAACGGTTCCAGGTAGACGATGGGCGCGTACCAGTCGCGCGCGCCGGCGGGAAAGACGCGGTAGCCGGCGTAGCCCTGGCGCCGTGCATCGGCCAGGTGCGCGTCGAGCCGGCCGGCGCCGACCAGTTGCATGTAGCCGATGCCGTGCACGCCGGGGAAATGCTGGTTCAGCTCCTGGCCGCCGACGTAGCTGCGGAACTCGTCGCGCGTCACGTCGGTCGAGCTGGCGAACAGCCCCTGCGCGCCGTACAGCACCTGCACGTAGGTCTGCATGCGCTGGTCGAGGTTATTGACCAGCTCGCGCGCGCGGACGTCGAAATCGGTTTGCGCGTCCTGCTCGGCGTCGGCGCGGGCGCCCTGCCACAGGATGGCGGTGACGCCCAGGCAGCCGCCCAGCACCAGCGCGGGCAGGACGCTCGGCGAGAGCAAGTCCTGCAGCAGCCGGCGCAGCCGTGCCTGGGCGGCGGGGGCCATCTACACCTCGGTGCCCGCGAACTGCCGGTAGCCGCGGGCGCGCAGCTCGCACGCCGGGCAGGTGCCGCAGCCGTAGCCCCAATCGTGCAGCGCGCCGCGCTCGCCCAGGTAGCAGGTGTGGGTGCCGTCGCGGATCAGGTCGACCAATTGCTGGCCGCCCAGCTCTTGCGCCAATTCCCAGGTTTGTTTTTTATCGCGCCACATCAGCGGCGTTTCCAGCTTGAGGCGGGTGTCCATGCCGAGATTGAGCGCCACCTGCAGCGCCTTCATGGTGTCGTCGCGGCAGTCGGGGTAGCCGGAGAAGTCGGTCTCGCACATGCCGCCGACCAGCACCGTCAGGCCGCGGCGGTAGGCCACGGTCGCGGCCACCGTCATGAACAGCAGGTTGCGGCCGGGGACGAAGGTGTTCGGCAGGCCGTTGGCCTGGGTTTCGATGGCGATATCATGCGTCATCGCGGTCTGCGAGATCTTGGAGATCAGCGACAGGTCGATCATGTGGTCTTCGCCGAGCTTGGCGTCCCACTCGGGCGAGTTGGCGCGCAGGCGCTCGATGACGGTCGGCCGCACGGTCAGTTCGACGGCGTGGCGCTGGCCGTAGTCGAAGCCGATGGTTTCGACCCGCGCATAGTGTTTCAACGCCCAGGCCAGGCAGGTGGTGGAGTCTTGTCCACCGCTAAACAGGACCAGAGCGGTATCGGTAGGCAGCATTACGTGTTTCTTTCCAGATGTTGCAATCTTATTAGTACGCCATGGTTTAAGGCAATCCGGTAACATGCAGCTAACTTACACCAAGCGACACCCCGATGGAGTCTCATGTTACCGGCATCACCAGCAAATAAACGGGCAGGATCACGAATTTTGGCACAAGTTGTGGCAAAAGTATCCGCCTGCCTGATAAGCGCGACCTGCGCGGCGGATGTGCTCGCCGCCGACGCCCTCAATTACGAGGTGCGCATCGAAGCGCCCGGCCCGCTGCGCGAGCTGCTGGAGAAGAACCTGGACCTGGAACGTTTTCGCGGCAGCGACCGGATCGACCGCGAACAGCTGCAACGGCTGGTGCGGGTGGCGCCGGAACAGATCAAAACGCTGGTGGCGACCGCCGGCTACTACTCGCCGGTGGTCAGCGCGACCTACGACCGCGAGGCCGCCAAGCCGGTGGTGCAGGTCAAGGTGGAGCCGGGCGAGCCGGTGCGGGTGGACGCCGTCGACCTGGTGTTCCAGGGCTTCGCGCCGAATCCGGAACTGCCGCCCGAGCAGCAGTTCGACGCCAACGCGCTCAAATCCAGCTGGCCGCTGAAAAAAGGCACGGTGTTCCGCCAGGATGAATGGGAGTCGGCCAAGCGTTCGCTGTTGCGCCAGGTGGCGCAGACGCGCTATCCGCGCGCGCAGCTGACCGACAGCCAGGCCACGGTCGATCCGGAACAGCATCTGGCCAACCTGCGCGTGGAACTCGACAGCGGCCCGGAACTGCGCTTCGGCGAATTGCGCATCGAGGGCTTGAAGCGCTACCCGGCCAGCACCGTCAGCAACCTGAATCAGATCCACCCCGGCGACTACTACAGCGAAGCGGCGCTGCAATCGTATCAATCGCGGCTGCAGGACACCGGCTACTTCGCCAGCGTCGAGGTGAGCGCCGACACCAACGCCATCCTCACCGAACAACTGGACGCCGCCGCGCTGACGCCGGAACAAAACGCGGCCGCGTCGATGGCGCCCTTGCCGCTGCTGGTGCGCGTGGTCGAGAACAAGCGCAAGAACGTCAGCGCCGGCGTGGGTTTCAGCACCAACACCGGCAACCGGACCTCGGTGACGTATGACGATCTGGCGATCTTCGGCCTGCGCATGAAAAGCGCGCTGACCCTGGAAACCAAGAAGCAGACCGCCACCACCAATTTCTATTTCCCGGTCACGCCGGACGGCTACAACGACAGCATCGGGGCCTCGTTCGAGCGCAGCGATATTTCTGGCGAGGTGACCAGCGTGTCCAGCATCGCGGCCAAACGCGCGTGGGGCACGCCGCTGCTGGAGCGCAGCCTGACGCTGGAGCTGCTGAGCGAGACCAAGACCATCGACAATGTTCCGACCACCACCAGCAAGAGTTTGCCGCTGACTTACGCCGTCACCTGGCGCAAGCTGGATAATCTGCTGTTCCCGACCAAGGGTTATGCGCTCAACGCGCAGGTGGGCGGCGCGCTGGCGCCGCTGCTGACCGACGAAACCTTCGTGCGCGGCTACGTGCGCGGCGTGATGTACATGCCGCTGGGGACCAGCTCCAACGCGATCTTCCGCGGCGAGGCCGGCGCGCTGGCCTCGCGCGACAAGGCGGGCGTGCCGGCGGTGTATCAATTCCGCGCCGGCGGCGACCAGTCGGTGCGCGGCTACGGCTACCAAGAGCTGGGCGTGCAGCAGGGCGACGCCGTCATCGGCGGCCGCTATCTGGCCACGGCCAGCGCCGAGTATCAATACTGGTTCAAGCCGGCGTGGGGCGCGGCGGTGTTCTACGACGCGGGTAACGCCGGCGATTCGTTCAGCGCGCTGCATCCCAAGTCCGGCTACGGCGCCGGCGCGCGCTGGAAAAGTCCCGTGGGACCGATCAACGTCGACGTCGCGTACGGACACGCGGTTCATAAATATCGTTTGCACTTCTCGCTGGGATTCACCTTCTGATGTCTGATACTACCGAAACCCCTCCGGCAGTCGCCCCTCCCCGACGTTGGCCGCGCCGCGTGCTGATCACGCTGGCGGTGCTGGTCGCGCTGCTGGGCGGCGCGTTCTGGCTGCTGGGCCGCGAGTCGACCTTGCAGCAGCTGGTGGCGCGCGTCTCCAAGGCCAGCGGCGGGCAGATCGTCGTCACCGGCGTCAGCGGCTCGCTGTACCACCGAATGCACATCGATAAGCTGGTCTATCGCGGCAAGGATATTTTAATCACGGCGCAGAGCATCGACATCAACTGGTCGCCGCTGCAGTATTTTTCGGATGGGCTGACCATCAGCGAGCTGCGTGCGGCCAGCCTGACGGTGTTGAGCTCCGGTCCATCGGAGCCGTCCAAGATGCCGGACTCGCTGGCGTCGCCGATCAAGCTGTCGATCTCCGACGGGCGGCTGGATAAGCTCACGCTGATCAACGACGGCGGCGTCAACGTGATCGGGCTGTTGCGCTTCAAGCTCGATGGCGACAAGCAGCGGTGGAACCTGCGCGACGCATCCGCGCAGACGGCCTTCGGCGACATCAAGGCCGACCTGACCATCGCCGGCGACAAGCCGTTCGCGTTGCAAGGCAAGGCATCGTTGGCGCAGGCCAGCGCGCCGGCCGGTGCCGCGGCGGGCGAAAGCCGCGTGGCGGCGCAGGCCAGCAACGCCGAGCGGTCGACGGCGCGGGCGGGCGAGAGCGGCGCTCCGGCGGCACCTGCCGGCGGCGCGCGGCTGGCGGCGCAGGTGGGCGGCAGCTTGGCGCTATTAAACCTGAAGGCGCAAGGCTCGGCCAACGGCGCGAGCGGCGAAGCCGTGGTGGCTCTGGCGCCGTTCGATCCCATCATCCTGCGCGGCATCGACCTGACCGCGCGCGACCTCGATCCCGCCGGTTTCAGTCCCGGCCTGCCGCAAGCGAAGTTCGGCCTCAAGCTGACCGCCGCCATCGCCCAGGACCAGAAGCTGTCCGGCCAGTTCGCGTTGCTCAACCAAGGCAAGGCGGCGCCGCTGGATCAGGACGGCCTGCCGCTGCAAGGCTTCAGCGGCCGTCTCGATGGCACGCTCACAGCATCAATCCTGGACAACGTGTTGCTCGACCTGGGCGCTGCGGGCAAATTCACCGGCGGCGGCAAGGTCCAGCGCAGCGGTCCGGATGCCGGCATCGACGCCGCCGACTTCAAGCTGCACACCGACCGCCTCGATCTGAAGGCGATCCACGGCAGCATCAAGAAAACCTCCGTGTCCGGCGACATCGCGCTGACCAGCACACCGAAGCAGCAGGCGCTGAGCGCCGCGCTGGTCGACAAGGGCATGCGCCTCGACGTGAAAGCCACGCTGGCCGACGCGTTGCTGCAACTGCAGCAGGTGCGCCTGCAAGCCGGCAAAGGCAGCATCAGCGCCACCGGCCAGGCCAGCCTGAAAGACAAGCAAGCCTTCAGCGCCAAGCTGCGCGCCGACCATTTCGACCCGTCGGCGCTGGGAGCCGGCTATCCGATCGCCGACCTGAACGCCGACGTCAACGCCGAAGGCGTGATCGCGCCGGCATGGCAGGTCGCGGCGAACTTCCAGATCAAAGCCAGCAAGTTGCTCGGCCAGCCGCTCACCGGCAACGGCAAGCTGCGCGCCGACGCACAGCATATCAGCGGCATCGACGCGCGCCTGTCGATGGCGCAGAACACCATCGACGTCAACGGCAACTTCGGCGCGCCGGGCGAAAAGCTGCAATGGAAACTCGATGCGCGCCAGCTGTCCGCCGTCAGCAGCGATCTGGTTGGCGCGATTACCGCCAGCGGCGTCGTCACCGGCACGATGGAGGCGCCGCGCAGCAGCTTCGACGCCGACGCGAAAGGCCTGGCGCTGGCGTCGGCCAAACGTCCGGCGCCGGATAGCCTGATCCACGCCAGCGGCGACATCGTCGTCGCCAAGGGCACGCCGGAATTGAAAATGACCGGCAGCGTGCAACGCCTGAACCCCGCCGCTTTCGGCGCGGCGCAGGGCGGTTCGGTCAACGCCAACTTCACCGCCGACGCGCGCTTGTCGGCCGACTGGCGCGCGGGCCTGAATCTGACGCTGCAACCGTCGACGCTGGCCAACGCGCCGCTGTCCGGCTACGCCAAGCTGTCCACCGCCAAGGGCGACATCAGCAGCGCCGATATCGATCTGCGCTTGGCGACCAACAGCCTGCAAGCCAAGGGCAGCTTCGGCAGCGCGCTCGATAAGCTGGAATGGAAACTCGACGCGCCGCAACTGGGCGCGCTCGGCCCGCAGTTCGGCGGCGCGCTGCGCGCCAGCGGCACGCTGTCCGGCACCACCGTACGCCCCGCCGTCGCGCTCACGCTCGATGGCTCCAACCTGCGCATGCCGGGCCAGCAGCAAATCGGCACGATACGCGGCAACGCCACGCTGGGCAACACGCTGGCCATGGCCACCGGCGGCTCCGCGCTGCGCGGCGCCGTCCCAGGCGCGGGAACGGCCGGCTCCACCGCCGCCGGGAACGCGGCGGCGGGCAATGCGGCGGCACGCTCCACCGCCGGTGCCGGTGCCGGTGCCGTTGCCGGTGCCGAGGCGCGTGGCGCGGCTGGCGGCGGCAACGTGGCGGCACGCGGCAACGCGGGGACGGCCGGCGCTGCGGCGCGTGGCGCGGCTGGCCGTGGCGGCGTGGCCGCGCGCAGCAACGCGGAGGCGACGGCCGACGTGCCGCT
>Ga0247815_10000568_pt1 | contig 28910 bp, 19 predicted proteins | sample UWRJL194509B1_FD_181014 | JGI IMG/M metagenome (GOLD analysis project Ga0247815, IMG submission 181014) | Plant litter microbial communities from Arlington Agricultural Research Station in Wisconsin, United States - UWRJ-L194-509B-1 | ecosystem: Environmental > Terrestrial > Plant litter >...
GATTTGGGTAATCCAACTCCTAAATATACCTGGGGAATCACGAATACTTTCAAGTATAAAGATATCGATGTAAACATTTTGGTTCAGGGACAAAACGGAGGAACAGTTTACGGATTAACCGGAAGAGCGATTGACCGTACCGGAATGGGATCAGTTGAAAATTCATTAAATGTAGATCCTTCTGTAAGAGGAAACTGGAGAACATCTTTTGGATATCAGGCCAATTCAGACTGGTTGTACAAATCAGATTATGTGAGTGTTAGAAATATTACCATTGGATATAACCTGAGACAAGCCATAAAAGGTTTAAGCCGAATCGATAATATGAGATTGTATGTAACAGGAGAAAACTGGTTCTACTGGAACAAATATAAAGTAGGTTTTAATCCTGAAGCAGTAAATACGTCAGGAAGTTCAAACAGCGATTTTTCTGTACCGGTAGATTATGGAGGAGCTCCTTTGGCAAAATCTTTAGTGATAGGACTTAACATTAATTTTAATTAAAATAAAATGAAAAAATATATTTATTTACTAACAGTAGTATTGGCAATGACATCCTGTACAGATGAATTGGATCAATTGCCATTATCTCAGGGAACAATTGAGAATTTCTATGCTACACCGGGCGATTTTGTTCAGGCCAGAAACGCAACGTATTCTGTAGCTTTTCACGGAATGGGAACATACGGTTATGCCAACAGGGTTTTGAATTTAAGTGAAGTAAGATCAGATAATTTGCTGGCAACCACTCAGGCTTCAAGAGATTGGGAAGGAATTAATAGTTTTTATACCTCGATAAGTTCGAACACTTACGTGAAAGAAGCCTATTTAAGTAATTATAATGCTATTAATAAAGCCAATCAGTTATTAGAAAAAATAGCCGAAAAAGGAGATCAGATTTTTACCGATCCCGCTGAGAAAGCTTCTATGATTGCCGAAACACGTTTTCTTAGAGCATTCTGTTATTTTGATTTAGTAAGATGGTTTGGAAGAGTTCCGTTAATGGAAAAAACAATGACCGCTACCGAAGCTGCAAAAATACCAAGAACGCCAGTGGTAGATGTTTACAAACTGATCATTTCAGATCTTGAACAGGCAATTCCGAATCTTGCTCCTTCATACGACGCAGCCAATTTTGGTCGTGTTACAAAATATGGAGCAAAAGCATTATTAGGTTTAGTGTACATGACACGCTCAAGTCCAACCTATAACATTGATGGTGCTACATTGGGATTGAACGAATGGGACAAAGCTTATCAGCAATTAAATGATATTAAGCTAAGTGGTTTATATGCTTTTAATACAGATTACGAACCCATTTTTAAAGTAGAAGGAATTACCAATAAAGAAAATGTATTAACGATTGCTTATACTCAAAGTTTGCCGCTTGCCGTAGGAGGTAATTTTATGGTAGAGTTAGGTTACGAGCCTTATTTTGCCTCATTAAATTTATCAGCACAGGGAGCTCTTGAAGCAAAACCAATATCAACAGGATTTTTGAATTTATTTGAAGCAACAGATAAAAGAAAAATTTATGGTATAGCAACCAGTTATACCGTTGCAACAGGAACCTATAAAGGAAGTTATACATTACCTGTTTTCAAAAAATATATTGATGCCGCGAGATACGGAAACGGTCGTGAAGACTGGGGTGTAGATTTTATGGTAACACGCTATACAGATGTTTTGATGCTAATGGCCGAGTGTACGCTTCACGGTGGTGGCGGATCGCAGGCAGAAGTAGATGAAATTGTAAATAAAATAAGAACAAGAGCAGGTGTTGCGGCAAATGCCTCTAATATTACGCTGGATGAATTGTTTACAGAAAGAAGAAAAGAATTCTTCTCTGAAGGAACAAGATGGTTTGACCTTATTAGATCAGGGAAAGCAGTAACTACAATGAACGCCTGGAAAGCGGCAGAAGATACCGAAGGAAAAATTAGAACAATCGACAATAACTCATTGTTATACCCAATTCCGTTATCAGAAATATTAGCAGTTCCTGGACTTTATACTCAAAATCCGGGTTACGATTAAGAAATATTTGCTCCCAATTTTTTTTATTTTTTTTAAAGGAGTTGTCTTTTTTTAGACAGCTTCTTTTTTTATTTTTAATTTAAAAATAAACAGGAAAGCACAGGATAGATTCACCATTTAACTGTTTTAAATTTAAAGTTTTAGTATTTAAAAATATTCCAATGATATACTTAAAAAGACTTCTCCTAATTCTCCTGATTTTTAGTGCAAAATACTCTGTATGGGCACAGGTTAAATTGCCCGCTTTAGTCGCTGATAATATGGTATTGCAGCAAAACGCAAAAGTTAATTTGTGGGGATGGGCAGCTCCAAACGAAAAAATAACCATTCATTTAGGATGGAATAATCTTCCCGTCGAAATATTGGCTGATGCCAATGGAAACTGGAAAACAGCAGTAAACACACCAAACGGAAGTGACAAAGCCTACGATATTACCATCAATGCATCAAATACCATTTCTTTAAGAAATATTCTAATAGGCGAAGTCTGGCTTTGTTCAGGTCAGTCGAATATGTTTTTTCCTGTGGGAAGAGAAGATAAAACCTGGAAAACCGGAGTTAAAAATTACGAAGAAGAAGTCAAAAACGCCTCTTATCCTAATCTCAGATTGTTTACCGTTGCCGTAAACGCGACACAAACACCACTTGAAGATGTTACCGGAAGCTGGAAAGTGTGTACGCCCGAAAGTATTCAGACATTTTCTGCCGTAGCCTATTTCTTTGGCAGGGATTTATATCAAAAACTAAATGTACCCATCGGATTAATTTCGACTTCTTGGGGCGGAACAAAAGCAGAAGCCTGGACCGCGCAAAGTGTGTTAGAACAAGATGTTGCCTTTTTACCCATTTTGCAGGAAGATGCAAAAAACGAAAAATTGTATCAGGAAAAACTCGAAACCTATTATTTAAGTCTTACCAACGAACGAATTGCGGCTGCTCAAAACGCCGAGAAAGGACAATTAAAAAAGCCTAAAAAAGAAGCCAACAAAACCTCGTATGTATTGTACAATGCAATGCTTCATCCTCTGGTAAATTATACTATAAAAGGTGCTATTTGGTATCAGGGCGAAAGCAATTCCGGAAAAGCCTATTTGTACCGATCTTTATTTCCCGCAATGGTAAAAAGCTGGAGAGAAGAATGGAAACAAGGAGATTTCCCTTTTTATTATGTACAAATTACACCCCACAAAGGACAAAATGCCGAAATACGTGAAGCACAATTAATGTCCTTAAAAACAATCCCAAACAGCGGAATGGTTGTGACAACAGATGTTGGAGACGCCAATAATATTCACCCAATAGACAAGCAAACCGTGGGTTACAGACTCGCTTTAATCGCACGTGCTAAAACCTATGGAGAAAATAAATTGGTGTATTCAGGACCTATTTTTAACCAAATGAAAATTAAAAAACAAAAAGCAAAATTGTTTTTCGATTATGCAGAATCGGGTTTAAAACAAAATGGAGACCATCTAAAAGAATTCGAAATAGCAGGAAACGATCAGGCTTTTTATCCGGCAGATGCCAAAATTGAAGGAAAAACAATTGTAGTTTCTTCTGCAAAAGTAAAAGAACCCGTTGCTGTTCGTTTTGCATGGAAAGCCATTCCGGAGCCTAATTTATTTAATAAAGAAAATTTACCCGCGTCACCTTTTAGAACAGACGATTGGGAAATTAAAACAGATAAAAAATAGGTTTAGCGCTTTGAACTTTGTCAAAGTTTGTATAGTATGCCATTTTGAGGAACGCATCAACATTACTAAAATTTGACAAAGTTACTATAAAGTTTGTCATTCCGAGGAACGAGGAATCTCCGATAGTAGTTCGGCAAAGATTGTTAACTTACTTTATCGAGTTTCTTGCGAAGATCCCTCGTTCCTCGGGATGACAAAAATGCGTTTACCAAAAGAGTAGCGAATCTTAAATTCAAAAAAAAATGAATAGAAGACAATTTATAATCGGAAATTCTCTCGCTGCTATAGCGCTGTGTCTTCCATTTTCGGCGAAAGCCATTACTTTATGGGATGATCCAAAGCTTTCTGATTTCGAAAAAAGACTTCGACCAGTAGGACGCGCTTTAGAATTCGAAGATTATTATGTTTGGTGCAACAGCCCAATTGAAGGTCCCGATGGTAAAATTCATGTGTTTTTTTCCAGATGGCCCAAAGCAAAAGGAATGAGCGGATGGATCAACAGTTCTGAAATTGCACACGCAGTTGCTAATAATCCTGAAGGACCATATGAATATGTAAGTACAATTTTAGCACCGAGAGGCGAAGGTTTTTGGGATGCTACAACCTGTCATAATCCAAGTATTCATTTTGTAGACGGAAAATATGCGCTTTTTTTCATGGGAAATTCCAACGGAAAAATGAATACCAAACGTATTGGTTTAGCTACTTCCAATTCTCTTTTCGGACCCTGGCAAAGACCGGATGAACCGTTATTGCTTCCGGGAAAAGAAGGCGAATGGGATGATCTTTTAACCACAAATCCTTCGTTTTTAAAACATCCAAACGGTGAATATTGGCTGTATTATAAATCATTGGATACAGAAAATTACGAACATCCAAAGTTTCCCGTAAAAGGCAACAGAAAATACGGACTGGCAATTGCTAAATCGCTTCACGGACCTTATAAAAAACACGAACACAATCCGGTAATTGATTTCTCTAAACTGGGTGATAACAAACAATGCGAAGATGCTTTTGTATGGTATGAAAATAAGAAATTCAAAATGCTGGCAAGAGATATGGGCGTTTTCGGGATCGATTACGGATTGTACATGGATTCTGATGACGGAAAGAATTGGAGTGATCCTCAAATTGCCTATCAGCCCTTAAATAAATACATCAATCAGCCTGATGCGCCCAAACATTTAAATCGGTATGGTAGGGTAGAACGTCCGCAGTTATTGTTCCAAAACGGGAAAGCGACTTATTTATTTACCGCTTCGCAAGGAGGAAAATATGAAACGGCTTCGGCATTTATTTTTAAAATAGTTTAAAAGGTGCTGAGGTACAGAGAAACAAAGCGGCAAAGGTAAAAGTGGTAAAGCTATTTGAATTGAAACAAGTGAAACGCCTTTTTGAGACAATTTAAAACCTATGTATCTAAGTGTTTAAAAAATTACGCCCAACAAAAAAAACAAAAATCATTAGAAAAAATGGAAAATAATACAACAGTAAGAAATGCTTTTACGATGAAATTAAAACCGGGTTTTGAAGCCGAATATAAATTACGTCACGATACAATCTGGCCGGAATTACAAACCTTACTTTCAGAAAGCGGAATTCAGGATTATAGTATTTTTTTAGACGAAACAACCTTAACACTTTTTGCTGTTCAAAAAATCAGTAAAGATTTTGATACGACTTTTTTACCCAATCATCCCATTGTAAAAAAATGGTGGAGTTATATGGGGGATATAATGGAAACCAATGCAGATAATTCGCCCAAAACTATTATGTTAAAAGAGGTTTTTCATTTGGATTAAATGATTAAATTGTCCCTCAAATAAAAATTAAAAAGAATGAAAAATACTATAAAATTTTACGCGCCTATTGCATTATCAATATTGATTTTTGCGAACTGTAATGCACAGAAAAAATCAAACGGAAATACCATTGTTTTAAAGAACACTTCTAATATAGAGGTACCTCAAAAGGCAATTTCGATAAAAAGAAACCAACTTTCCCTAAATAACCCAACAGGAACTTATCCTATTTTAATATATAAAAACGATACAATTCCGGCACAGGTTAATGATTTGGATGGAGACGGAAAATGGGACGAACTATTTATCGTTACTGATTTTTTGCCAAAAGAAGTAAAAACGGCAACCTTAAGCTGGTCAGATACAGATCCTAAATTTCCAATAAAAACGAGTGCAAGATTCGGAAAAAGAGAAGCCAAGAACCTGCCTGTTCATCCCGCAACCGATGAAGTGTTGATGGCCAATCAGGTACACAAAAAATTAGGTTACCAAAAATACCAAACCGACGGCCCAAGCTGGGAAAATGACAAAGTAGGTTTCAGGCATTATCTGGACGGAAGAAATTCAAAAGATGTTTTTGGAAAAAAAATACCCGCCATTACACCAGAAGATGTTGGTATAAACAGTAAAGGAGCTGTTGAAGACAATTATCACGTGATGTACGATTGGGGAAGAGATATTTTTCCTGTTGGAAATTCAGCCGGATTGGGAGGTTTTGCTTTACTGATCGATAATAAAATCAACAGACTTGGTATTATTGGAAGCGATACCATAAACAATGTCGAAAAAACAACATTCAAAATTGTTAGCGAAGGTCCGGTAAATTCGGTTTTAAGCTATAACTATCAAAATTGGGAAGCTTCAGGAAATAAATATCAGGCACAGGAAACTACATCGATTTGGCCTGGAATGTACGGTTATAAAAACACTATTTCGGTCAATGGCTTAAAAGGAAAAGAAACACTTGTAATTGCATATTCTAATTTAAACAATCAAAATCCTTTGCAGGTAATCGATGCCGGAGATTTTGTATGTTTCATATTACACGATAAACTGACCTACGAACGCCAATGGATTCTGGGAACTGCTGTAATTGTACCAAAAGCATTATATAAAGGCTACATCGAAGCACCAAAAACAGGAAAACTAACAGATTCCTATTTGATAAAACTCTCTGCAAAAAACAATCAGCAAGTGAGTTATTACCCAATAGCTGGCTGGGAATTAAGCGCAGACAGTAATTTTAAAGATTCGAAGTATTTTACCAATTACGTCACGACTTTAGCTAAACAATTATCAGCTAAAATTAAGGTTGAGGTGAAGTAAACGCCTAGTTTGTGGTTTTTCGCCTTCAGGATGAAAAGATTGAGGAAACCTTTGTCAAAGTTTTAAACTTTGACAAAGGTGAATAGCGGTTCAGTTTGTCATCCCGAGGAACGAGGGATCTCCGCAAGAAGCTCGACAAAGATTGTTAACCGTTCAGTTTGTCACCTAAAAGAACGAGAATCACACTCGAAACTCGACAAAGTATAACCGTTCAGTTTGTCATCCCGAGGAACGAGGGATCTCCGCAAGAAACTCGACAAAGAAACCCGCCAATCTTTGCGGAGTTTCTTGTGTGATCCTTCCTCTGTCAGGATGACAAGATTGCGGAGAACTTTGTCAAAGTTTAAAACTTTGACAAAGTTGAATAACGACACAATTAGACGAAAATATTATTATGAAAACTAATGCCCTAGCCCCGATAGAAGTGGAAATCCTTTTGTGGTCGCCGGGGCGGACAGAAAAGATTGCAACGAATAGCAGGATTAGCTCCTAAAAAAACAACTAACACTAACAACTAACACATAACCAAAATGAAAAATATTTTTAAAATTTTAATCTGCATCATAGGATTTTCGCAGACATCCTTTGCGCAGAATTATGCAAATGACACATTTCCGGATGGAAGCGAAATCACCAATTGGTTTAAGGATTATTCTAAAATTCAGTTGAAAGATCTGGGAAAAAAATACACTATTACAGATTTTGGAGTAGGAAAGGACAGTACCAAAATTCAAACCGTTGCCATTCAGAAGGTAATCGATAAAGCCGCGGCAAATGGAGGTGGAGTTATTATAATACCGAAAGGAGTTTATTTAAGCGGTGCTTTATTTTTTAAACCTAAAACTACTTTATACGTTTCAGAAGGCGGAGTATTGAAAGGTTCTGATAATATTGCCGATTTTCCAATAATGCCATCGAGAATGGAAGGTCAAAATCTGGATTATTTCCCCGCTTTGGTCAATGCATATGGAGTCGATAATTTTTCGATTTCGGGAAAAGGAACCATTAACGGAAACGGAAAAAAGTATTGGGATGCTTTTTGGGCGCGACGCAAAGAGAATCCAAAATGCACCAATCTTGAAGTTTCAAGACCCCGATTGGTTTTTATATGGAACTCTAATAACGTGCAGCTTCAGGATGTGAGACTGATAAATTCCGGTTTCTGGACGAATCATTTTTATAAATGTAATAATGTAAAACTGCTTGATCTTTATATTTTTTCGCCTCACATCACCTCAAAAGCGCCAAGTACAGATGCGATCGATATTGATATTTGCACTAACTTTTTGGTAAAAGGCTGTTACCTTTCGGTTAATGATGATGCAATTGCCTTAAAAGGAGGAAAAGGACCTTACGCAGATCAGGATAAAAACAATGGACCCAATGCCAATATCATCATCGAAGACTGCAATTTTGGATTCTGTCATTCGGCACTAACAAACGGAAGCGAATCGATACACAATAGAAACGTAATAATGCGTAATTGTAAAATAGATGGCGCTTCGAGATTATTATGGCTCAAAATGAGACCGGATACACCACAGCGATATGAATACATAAGAGTAGAAGATATTAAAGGAGAAGCTAAAACCTGTCTGGCTGTTTTTGCCTGGAAACAATTTTTTGATTTAAAAGGACGTCCTGATGTTCCGTTATCGTACGGAGACCATGTTACTTTAAAAAATATCGATCTTAAGTGTGATACTTTTTATGGAGTAGAAAATGATCCAAATGTTCGTTTATCCAATTTTACATTTGAGAATTTAAATATTCAGGCAACGAAAACCGACATTGATAAAAGCATAATAAATGGAGTGAATTTTAAAAATGTTTACGTAAATAAACAGTTAGTTGAGTAATATTTCCTCAAATTCTCATCTTTTTTCAGGTTGTTTATTGCCTAAAAGTTAAAATTTGAGACTGTTTTTTAAGATTTGGAGAAAAAAAATAAAATTATTTTCAACAGCTTTTTACACGTCGTGTAAGCCTCTCTTTTTAGAGTTGGATAAATAAGTGATTGATTAGTAGTTGTTTGGTTCTTCTATACTTCACGAAAAAAAGTGAAGTAAATTTAATGTTAACGCGAACCCTGAAAAACACTGATAATTTTAACGTGAAATATGTTGTAACTATCAATCAAACTTTTATTTTTGCGGCTTAATTTAATCATTATAAGCATGAAAGATCTATTAGTAAAAATCAACGCCGAAATTGACACATTTAGAGCAGAAGCTGAATCTTTAACAGAAAAAGGTGTTAAAGCTGCTGGACCAAGAGCTCGTAAAGCTACTTTAGAAATTGAAAAACTTTTAAAAGAGTTTAGAAAAGTTTCTATCGAAGAATCAAAAAAATAATATTTTTATTCAAAATAAAACCTCGTTTAAGCAATTAAACGAGGTTTTTTTATGGGATAAATTTGAGGTTAGAAGTTAGAGGTTAGAAGCTAGAAGTTATGAATGAATAAAAATTGTCAAGCAACCCATAACCCATAACTCATAACACATAATCCCTAAGTCCACATTCTTTTAATTTTTTAATGCTTTCCGCTACGGTCAATGCATTGAGATTAGCCCCTTCTGCACCAGTGTGCGTATGATCTTTTGGGAAAAAAGCTTTTACTTTTTCTTTGCCTAAAGCTTCATACTTTAGGGCAACTATTTCATTCAAATCGATATAGAATACTTTTTCCTTTTCGGCAGCTTCTTTCGACCAATTTCCGTACGTATCACTTCTTCGTTCTACTTTATCGTTTGGCCATTCATTTCTTGGCGTTTGGCTTAAAACAATAGGTATAGCACCTTTTTCTTTGGCATCACGAATAAATTTGGTCATGTACCATCCAAAAGTATGTACAGTTTCTTTCGAGCCATCTGCAAGAGTAACTTCCTGTGTTTCGTCGCCATTTCCTTTAAGAGAACCTCTAAATTTTTCCTTATCAATAGCGCCGGCATCATTATGCCCAAACTGAATTAGTATATAATCTCCGGGTTGTAACTGATTTTTAACTTCATCCCAAAGGCCTTCATGATCAAAAGTTCGGGTACTTCTGCCGCCTCTGGCTTTGTTAATCACTTCAATTCTGGTTGTATCGCAATATGTAGGAAACGAAACTCCCCAGCCCACGGCATTTTGATCGCCATTATTGTTAGCCATTGTAGAATCTCCAATTAAATACACCTTCTTTTTGGCAGGAAGTACAATTTTTGGGTCTTTTAAAATATAATTTTTCAAAGAGTTTTTGCTTTCTTTTAATTGATCAATAATTACCGAAGCAGAAAGTACCGCACCTTTTGCTGAGGTATGCGTATGGTCTTTTTTATAAAAGTAAGTTCCCGTTACTTTTTGTTCGCCCAGTTTTTCCATTTCCAGAGCCATTTTATCATTCAAATCGATAAAAGTCACTTTCTCTTTCTCTGCAATTTGTTTGGCCCATAAACCGTATGATGTATTGTTACGAGGTACTTTTCCTTCTTTCCAGTCGTTTCGCGGAATTGGAGAACAAACAATCGGAATCGCTCCTTTTGATTTTGCCTCACGAATTACCTTTTGAATGTACCAGCCATAGCTGTGAACAATTTCATGTTTTTTGGTCAGGATATTATCGATTTCCTGAGTTTCGTTTCCGATTCCTTTGATTGTTCCGCGTGCACGAAGACTATCGTTTAAAGGCCCATCATCATTATGCCCAAACTGAATGAGGACGTAATCTCCTTTTTTGAGTTTATTTAAAACCGCAATCCACAAACCTTTATCCTGAAAAGTTCGGCTGCTTGTACCGCCCAAAGCATGATTTTCGATATTGAGTTTTGTAGTATCTAAAAATTGACCAATATAATCGCCCCATCCCCAAAGTCCGCCGGAACCATCGCCTTTGCCATTTTTTACAGTAGAATCGCCCACCATAAAAACAGTTGGTTTATTTTCTTGTTTTAATGTGAAATTGAAAAAAAGGAAAGCCAGAGATAACAGGGCTAATAGTTTAATTGATTTCATGAAATATGATATTTTATTTAAAAGTAATTGTTTAATAGGTTTTAATAATCGTAAATCAAAAAGACTAAACAAAAGTTCGACTAGGCTATCAATGAAGTTTTAATTTTTAATTTCAAGCCACTCGTTTCATCTGCGTACTTTTTTCGTAATCCCTTAGCGACCTCAAAGCAAAGCGAAAAACAAAACCTTGCGAACTTAGCGTAAACCTTAGCGCTCCTTGCGGTAAAAGTCATTTACATTTTCAGGCTAAGCGAAGCGAAAGCCTTATCAGAAAATCTGAAACCTAAAACTTTTTTATAGCATAGTTAATTTGATGTTATTTCAAAACTAGTAGTTCTGTTTTTATAAAGTATCCTGTACTATGATGTTAAAAAATAAGAATATTATAAATTATTATATTGCAAAAATCAGGTAGGTACAGGATACTATACCACTAAAAAACAAAGAAATTGCATTCACATTACAGCATTCATAAAATTAGAACAGAATAATTTTATTATCCGAATTTAAGGATAATTCATTTTTTACAACGCTATGAAAATTAAAAAACAATCTATTCAAATCCTGGCAGCTTTATTTTTAATGTGTTCAATCGTTACGTTTGGACAAGAAAATAAAACACCACGCAAAATACACTACGTGCCGGAGGGAAATAGTTTTGTTTTAAAAAATGGTACCCGAAAATTCAACAGAGCATTGTATGGTTCTAATACAGGATTTAGGGTAGAAACAGGCGATTTGCCTGAGTTTGCAATGTATATGCCGGGTATGGGAGGAAACTTAAAGTTAGGCCTCGTAAACGGAAACGAAAGCAAATGGATTACCGAAACTTCAAAAATTGATACCCGATATGTTTTAGGCACGATGCATTATACCATTGAAGACCCGATTTTAGGAAACGGAAAATTATTTGTAGATGTCGTCGCTTTAAAAGAAAGCGAAGGTTTTATCGTAAAAGTATATGGTAAAAACGTATCAAAAAACATTAGTTTGATTTGGGCTTTTGGCGGAGCAACCGGAAAAAAGTTTAGCCGTGACGGCGATATTGGTGCCGATCCTGAATCGGTTTTTTATCTGCAGCCTGATTATTGTATCAATAATAAGTACACGATCAAAAAGCAATCCTTTCTGTTAGAATATGGTTCAGAAAGCAACAAACAAAAAACAGGAAACAATAAAAACCTTACCGGATTTTTTCCGGAATCTGTAACACATTTGGCCAATGCAAAGTCTCAGAAAACGCCATTAGAACTATATAATTCAAATCCTGAATCACTGACTCTCATTACAGGAAAAATAAAATCGATTAGTGAAAAAGGTGATTATTGGCTGTTTTTGGCAGAAGATTCCAAAACAAATTACAACCAGAAAAATATAGCACAACTTTACGAAAAGTCAGTTCAGCAAACACAGCTTTTGGCCAATAGAGTCAAGGTTTCGACTCCGGATCCTTATATCAATACTTTAGGATCTGCACTTGCAATCGCCGCCGACGGAATTTGGGAAAGCCCAGCCTATCTTCATGGCGCCATTGCCTGGAGAATGTATCTAAATGCCTGGCGCGGAGCTTACACCGCCGATCCTTTAGGGTGGCATGATCGTGCAAAAACGCATTTTACCAGTTACAGCAATTCACAGGTGACAAGTCCGGAAAGTGGCCCGATTGTTTTGGATGAAGAAAGAAATTTAGCCCGCCAAAAAGAAGAAATAGGAACCTCGATGTTCAGTAGCGGATATATCAGCAGAAGTCCGAATAAGAATAATGTTGCACATCATTATGATATGAATCTGGTTTTTATAGATCAGATGCTCAGACACTTTAAATGGACAGGTGATACGGCATTCATTAAAGAAATGTGGCCAACCATTCAAAGACATTTAAATTGGGAAAAAAGAAATTTCGATCCAGATGGAGACGGACTATACGATGCATACGCTTCAATTTGGGCGAGTGATGCCTTGCAATACAGCGGGGGCGGAGTCATTCATTCTTCGGCGTACAATTATTACGCGAACAAAACAGTTGCCCAAATTGCAAAGAAAATTCAACAGGATGAAAACCCTTTTAATAAAGAAGCTGATAAAATTCTTAAAGCCACAAACAGTCAGCTTTGGGTGGCCAATAAAGGGATTTTTGCCGAATATAAAGATGCTTTAGGAAACAGATTATTGCACGATACACCGGGAATCTGGAGCATTTACCACACGATCGATTCAGAATTATCGAATCCTTTCGAGAGTTATCAAATGCTGGATTATGTGAACAATCAGATTCCGCATATCCCGATTTCGGCAGAAGGATTAGACAAAAAAGACCTTTATGTTATTAGTACCACCAACTGGCAGCCTTATACATGGTCGACAAATAATGTGGCATTAGCCGAACAATTGCATACCTCTTTGGCATTTTGGCAAGGCGGACAATCAGAAAAAGCTTTTACAATGTGGGAAAGTGCTCTGGTAGAAAGTATGTATTTAGGAGCTTCTCCCGGAGGCTTCGAACAGCTTTTGTATCAGGATGCGATGCGTGGCGAATTGTACCGCGATTTTGCCGATCCTATTGGTATGGCTTCAAGAACTTTGGTCGAAGGACTTTTTGGGATTCAGCCGGATGCTTTGGCTGAGGTTTTAACCATCAAACCCGGATTTCCTCAAAAATGGAATGAGGCTTCTTTAGCAATTCCGGACATCTCGATTGATTTTAAAAGAGAAAATAAAGAAGAAAAATACCAGATCAAAAATCAGTTTTCGGCTAAAATGAATCTAAATCTGGTTTTGAATTCGTCTTATGAAAGTGTGGAAAATATTACTGTTAATGGAAAATCAGTTTCGTGGAAATCAATTCCCGAAAACATCGGAAATCCAAAAATCAGTATCGAAGTTCCTTATAATACCTCTTATGATATTACCATTAAATGGAAAGGCGATTTGATAGAAGAAGTAACTTCAAAAGAAAATTATACTGTAAATGAAATAGTAGAATTGAAAACTTCTAAAGCTAAAATAATATCAGTTTACGATCCACAATTAGTTTTAAGCGAAATTTCCAAAACAGAAAATTCGCTCAAGGCAAAAGTGAATCTGGCAGGTGATAAGCTCTTTTTTGTAGAATTGAAACAGGGAGAATTATCCTGGTGGAAACCCATTCATGTAAATGTAAAATCAGATAATATATCTAACAAAGAAGCTACAAACTGGGATGCGTCATTGGATAAATCCAAACGTGCAGAAACAATTTCGCTTACCTCATTTTTTAACTCAAAAGTGACGGATATTTTCAATTATGAATATTTATCGCCAAGACCGCAAACGGTGACTTTACAATTACCCAAACAAGGAATCGGGAATTGGTGTTATCCGAATATTTCGGTAAAAATCGATGACAAAGGTTTACGCGAAAAAGCAAAAGCAAACGGAAAGATTACAACTCCAAACGGAATTCCGTTTCAAACACCTTCTGATGAAAATCAAAAAAATATCATCTTTACTTCCATGTGGGATAATTTTCCTGAAAGCATCAATATTCCCTTAAACGGAAAAGCGTCACATGCGTATTTCATGCTTGCCGGAACCACAAACCCAATGCAAAGCCGCATCACAAACGGAGAAATTACCATTAATTATACGGATGGAACTTCGGAAATTCTGCCTCTAAAAAACCCCGAAAACTGGTGGCCCATCGAGCAGGATTATTTTATTGATGGCTTAGCTTTTACAACCGATGCGCCAAAACCGCCAAGAGTTTATTTTAAAACAGGAGAAATTTCGAGAGATTTCAAAGATTTTAAAACCATAAAAGGATTCACGAGTTATGGAGTCGATGGTGGCGCAGGAACGATTTTAGATTTACCATTAGATAAAAATAAAACATTAAAAAATCTGACTTTAAAAACTATTACCAATGATGTAGTGATTGGTTTGATGAGTTTGACTTTGGTGAGGTGATTTTAGATGTTAGATTTTAGATTTTAGAATATAGATTTTAGAATATAGAGTATAGAATATAGAGTATAGAATATAGAGTATAGAGTAAAGAGTATAGAGTAAAGAGTATAGAGTAAAGAGTATAGAGTGTAGATTTTAGAACATAGATTTTAGAACATAGATTTTGGATTTTGAAATAGAAATTTTAAGCTCCAGAGGAGCGATATATTTATAGAAACATTTATAGCTACTATCATTCGAGTCCCGTAGGGACGACATATAAATCAAGACAACAAGAAAATTATATAATGATAAAAATAAAAATATAAAACCGCTTAAAATTTTACCACAAAGAACACAAATTTTGTTATCCCGATTCTTATGATAAAACCAAATATTTTTTTTCAGGAGCTAATCCCGCTATCCGTTACAATCTTTTGTGCCGAACCCCGGCACAAAAGGATTTCCACTTCTATCGGGGCTAGGCCAATCATTTTCATAACAATATTTTCGTCTAATTTGTCATCCCGAGGAACGAGGGATCTCCGCAAGAAACTCCGCAAAGCTTTGTATTGATAAAGCTTTGCGAACTTATTTTTTAACAAATATTAGAGATAAAAAACTTGCGTGTTTTGCGGTTAATTTTTTATTTCAACCTGAAACTTTCAACCTAACCATATGAAAAAACATCTATTAATAATTATATCATTATTCTCAATTTCATTGTCGGCTCAACAGAAAATTGATCGAAAAGCATTAGTAACAAGGCATAATGTACAAATTACGGCGATAGATACTTTGGCTTCGCTCACTGTTGGTAACGGTGCTTTTGCTTTTACCGTTGATGCTACCGGTTTGCAGACTTTTCCTAAAAAATATCAACACGGAATCCCGTTAGGAACACAATCAGAGTGGGGTTGGGACAGTTATAAAAATACCAATAATTATAAATTTTCGGAAACCCTGAGAGATTACAAGCAATACGGGCGAGATATTTCATATACAGTTCAGATCAAGGAACCAGCCAGAAAAGTCGAAGCGGTGAATTGGTTTCGCCAGAATCCGCATTTATTGCAATTGGGAAATTTAGGATTTGAGATTACTAAAAAAGACGGAAGTACGGCAAAACCCGAAGACATTAAATCGATTGCCCAAAAACTGAATTTATGGACAGGAGAAATCGAAAGTTATTTTGAAGTAGAAGGTATTCCGGTTACCGTTCTTACGGCTTCTCATCAGGAAAAAGATGCCATTGGTGTAAAGGTAAAATCAGATTTATTACAGCAAAAACGCTTAAAAATTAGTTTAAGAATTCCGTTTCCAACAGGAGATTGGGCAGATATGGGAACAAAATACGAAGGCAAGCAGGATTATAAAAGTACTCTTGTCGAAAAGTCTAAAACAGAAGCCGTTGTTACCCATGTTATGGATAGTATTTCATACAACGTAAATTTGAACTGGAAAGGAAATGCACAAATTAAAAAAGCTGCTGATCATTATTTTGTGATCGAAGCAGCCAATACAAATACTTTAGAGTTAAGCTGTCTTTTTGCTTTAGCAGATAAAAAAATATCCAATTCTTCTTTCGCAGATATTGAAAACAGTAGTATAAAGGGCTGGGAGCAATTCTGGAAAAGTGGCGCTGCGGTAGATTTTTCAGGGAGTACAGATCCACGTGCCAAAGAATTGGAACGAAGAGTAATCCTTTCGCAATATTTGACCAAAGTGCAATGTACAGGAAAAGTACCGCCTCAGGAAACAGGACTAACGTATAATAGTTGGTACGGAAAACCGCATTTGGAAATGCATTGGTGGCACGGTGTTCATTTTGCACTCTGGAACCGACCGGAATTGCTAGAAAAAAGTTTACCATGGTATCAGAAAGTTTTTGATAAAGCCAAAAATATAGCAAAAAGACAAGGTTTTGAAGGCGCAAGATGGCAGAAAATGGTAGATGCAGACGGGAACGAAAGTCCGTCATCTGTAGGTTCATTTTTGATTTGGCAACAGCCTCATTTTATCACTTATGCGGAATTGATTTATCGCGCCAAACCTACCACAGCAACTTTAAATTTATATAGCGAGCGTGTTTTTGCAACCGCAGATTTTATGGCTTCTTTTGCCCATTACGACAGTAAAACAGATCGTTATGTTTTAGGACCAGGAGTTATTCCGGCTCAGGAACGTTTTAAAGCAATGGAAACTTTCAACCCAACTTATGAATTAGCCTATTGGAACTGGGCTTTGAAAACAGCAATTGCCTGGAAGAAAAAAATAAACCAAGCAGTACCTGAAAAATGGGAAAACGTTTTGGCGAAATTATCTCCATTACCAATTTTAGATCAGGTATATCTGGCGACAGAAAGCGCCAAAGATTCGTATACCAATCCGGAATTCAAAACAGATCATCCGTCTGTATTAGGAACTTTCGGGATGCTTCCGGAAACATCGCTTTTAGATAAAAAAATCATGAAAAATACTTTCGATTTGGTTTGGAAAACGTGGACATGGGATAAAACATGGGGATGGGATTTTCCAATGACAGCTATGTCGGCAGCACGTTTACAAATGCCCGAAAAAGCTGTTGATGCATTATTCATGAATGTAACGACAAATACGTATTTAAAAAACGGACACAATTATCAGGCAGAAAGATTAACGCTTTACCTTCCCGGAAACGGAGGATTGTTAACCGCTGTTGCCATGATGTGTGCCGGTTGGGATGGAAGCACAGAACAAAACCCAGGCTTCCCAAAAGACGGAACATGGAAAATACAAAGTGAAGGATTTAAAAAGATGTTTTGATTTGATGGGCCGCGGGTTAGACGGGTTTGAACGGATTGTCGCAGATTTTTTATTTAATTTTTTTTGAGCTTAAATATTCTCACACAAAGTCGCAAAGTAATAAACTTATAGAACAAACTTTACGCCTCTGCCTCTTTGCGAGAGATTTAAAAAAAAAATCAGTTCAAACTAGTCAAAAAACCGCGTAATCCGTGTGCGATGATAAACAATATAAAAATAAAAACTTTACGCCTCTGCGTCTTTGCGAGAGATTAAAAAATCAGTGTAAACCAGCTAAAACCCGTTCAATCCGTGGCCAATAACTAACCATAAAAAACACCAATCATGAAGAATAAAATTTTACTATTATTTCTTTTATCAACTTTAGTTTCATTCGCTCAAAGGCAAATGGAAAACCTCGATCGTGGCGTTATTGCTGTAAAAGACAAAGGTCAGTTTTTTATAGGATGGAGAGTTTTGGGAACTGATTCTGACGATTTAGCTTTTAATTTATATCGAAAAAGTGGTACTAGAAAAGCTATTAAACTTAACAACAAACCTATTCTGGGTGCTACTAATTTTGTAGATACCAAAGCCAATAGTCAGGAAGAAAATACCTGGTTTGTAAAAACAGTTCTTAAAGGAAAAGAAACCGATGCAAAAGGAAGTTTTAGCATTGCTGCACAAAGTCCGGATAAAGATTATTTATCTATTAAACTAAAACCGGTGGATGGATATATCCCAAATGATCTTTCGGTTGGGGATTTAGACGGAGACGGAAGATACGACCTGATCGTGCACATGACGGGAAAAGCGCACGATAATTCGCATACCGGAATTACAGATCCACCCATATTTCAGGCTTATACTTTAGATGGGAAATTTTTGTGGCAGATTAATCTCGGAAAAAACATTCGCGAAGGCGCACATTACACCCAGTTCATGGTGTATGATTTAGATGGTGACGGAATTTCGGAATTTGTCTGTAAAACTGCTGACGGCACTACCGACAGTGCGAATAATGTGGTGGGCGATGCCTCAAAAGACTGGGTAGAACGCGACCCCAATTCTCCTATTTTAGGAAAAATTCTAAAAGGCCCTGAATACCTTTCGGTTTTTGACGGTAGAACAGGAAAACTAATTACCACCGTCGATTATATTCCGGAACGCGGTGATCTTGCCGGTTGGGGCGGACATGGCGGCAGTGGAGGAAATGATACCAAAGGAAACAGGATTGATCGTTTTACAGCTTGTATTGCTTATCTGGACGGCATTCATCCAAGTGTGGTGATGTGCCGTGGTTATTACGGAAGAACCGTTTTGGCAGCCTGGGATTTTAAAGATAAAAAATTGACTTCAAGATGGGTTTTTGATAGTAAAGATGCTGAGAATCCTTATTCGGGAATGGGAAATCATGGACTAACGGTTGCAGATGTGGATAACGACGGAAAAGACGAAATTATCTACGGATCGATGTGTGTGGATGATGACGGAAAAGGTTTGTATACAACAGGTTTTAGACACGGAGATGCACTTCACGTTTCAGATCTTGATCTTGATGTTCCGGGCTTGGAAGTTTTTGGAATTCATGAAATAGAAAACGGAACTACAGGCCCAGGTGTAACGTTGTTTTCTGCCGGTGACGGAAAAGTATTGTTTACCGGTTCTATCAACGAAGATGTTGGGCGGGGAGTTGCAGACAATATAGATCCAACCCGAAAAGGCGCGCAATGCTGGTGGTCAGGATCTCCTTTTTTGCACGACATGAAAGGAAACGAAATAGGAAAAGCACCAAGCTCTATCAATTTTTTAATTTATTGGGATGGAGATTCTTCAAGAGAATTACTGAACTCAAATTATATCGACAAATACAACGCAGGCCGATTATTTACTGCAACAGGCGCAACATCAAATAATGGTACAAAATCTACGCCGGCACTTTCTGCAGATATTTTAGGGGACTGGCGCGAAGAATTAATATTAAGATCTGAAGATAATACAGAACTTAGAGTTTATTCGACTACAATTCCAACCGAAATAAGACAATATACTTTGATGCACGATCCGCAATACAGACTAAGTGTTGCATGGCAAAATGTGGGATATAATCAGCCGCCACACACTAGTTTTTATATGGGAACAGGCATGAAACCTGCACCAAAACCAAATATTGTACTGGTTAAATTACGGGATAATTAAACGGTATTTTTCATGAATATTAATTTTTTGTAACGTTAAGTTTAACATTAAAACAAAAAAGAATATACATTTTAGAAATTAGATTTTGTATTTTATTAAAATGCAAAATCTAATTTTTTTTATTCTATATTGTAAGAAAAATTAAATATATTTGAACAAAAATGTTAAAGAAGCTTTTAATAATATTCTTTTTTGAGTGTTTTAACATATCATTTTTTGTTGTTGTAAACTGAATACTAATCCAAATAAACCCAAAAAAAAGACTAAACCAATAAATCATGACTTACCTGAAAAAAATTCTATTAACAACGATTATTACTTTCTGCTCTTACAATTTGGCTTTAGCCAAAGCAAGAATACCAATTGGAAAAATTGACAAATTAGAAATTGTATCAGATTTACCCAATACAGACGAATACCTCTCAAAAGAAGAATCAAATACACATTTAGATCTTGCCCGATTGCATCAGGAATATAGTATAGCCTGGATTCCGGTTTGGATCACACAGGAACCAAAGCTGGTATTAGCAAAACCGGATTCTGACAGATATTATGAACTCTCGGATGAACAGCTTGAAAAAATAATCAGTGCAAATAAATTAGACAAGGAGCAATTACTGAAATTAGGATTTTATACGCAATATGGCGGAAAAATAATTCTGTTTTTATTAGTAGGCTTAATTCTGTATGGCATTTTTGGAAAAGATAAAAACAAAGACGTAAAACCAATTAACCTTTAATAAATAAATTAAATTATGAATCCACTTTTTTTAATTCCCGTTGTATTAGTAATTGCCGGTATCATTTTTATGGTATACATGAACAAAAAACATGCAGCCGCAAAATCAGAAATTGACTTAGATCTTGAAAGAACAAAATACGATCTTCATAAAGAAGAAGTTTTAAAACAAGATTTTCAGCAATTAACACAATGGTTAAAAGGGAAATCGATAGATGCTTACACCTCCGGATCTGTTCCTCAAACCAAAGCCAATAAAGTTCAGGAAGTGGTAACTGACGGAATAAAAAATGTGGCACTTTCTGCTGTAGGCGTAAAATTGCAACGCGTAGAAACCGAATGTTTTTGGGTATTGAGTGGTAATGATTTGCATTTTTTTAGCACTGATGCTGTTGGAGAATTAGACGAGCATGTTGTTTTTGATAATTTCCGTATCGAAGATGCAAAACTTGAATATGGCGGTATTTTAAAATCACAATTAGGATTGTACTCAAAATCTTCTGAAGAATATTTACCAAAAACTCATATCATTACATTCAATATAGATGGAAATCCTTTGGCACTTGAAATTCACGACAGATTGCATTATGTTCCGGATCCAACAGATATTTTTAATTTGAACAAACAATTATTAACAAGAGCAAAATATCAGGTAGTAGGAGAGAATTTCGTAAAAGTATTGCAAAACAAGTTTCCAAATCTACAAGTAGCATAAAGACAAATGGGCATATTTTCAAAGATTTTCAATGCGTTTAAAAGTATTCGATTAAACGATAAAAATATAGTAGTTGGTCAGCAATTAGATTATTTATTAGTTAGTGCTATGTATGCTGAACAACAATCTGCCTATCTTAATTCGTATGAAACCGGGCTAAGTAAATCGACATTAAAGATGCTTTTAGAAGATTATTGGAGCATCTATGATAAAGAAGTTGCAGCAGAAATACTTTTGGATCTGCAGGACAGAAATCAGGATCAATATATAGAGTTCGTTTATAATGCTTTCGAAAATAAAGAGAACTATGTTACGATTTTAAAGTCGAATTTACCTGCCGAAGATGAAATTTTCAGGAAGTATTTGGATATATATCGTAATCTTAACAATGTAGTGCCTGAGCTTATAGAGCAAAATGTGATTAAAGATTTTGCGCAAATAAAAAAAATCAAAGACTCAGCATGGAATTACGGCAGAGGAGCATTTTTATCACGTTGTTGTTATGAGGCAGGTTATCTTTCTGAATTAGAGATGAAAGAATATCTGAGAAAATCATTTACTGAACTAAAAAAATATTGTACTACATGGGAAGAATATACCATTAGTTACATATTTGGAAGAGCACTTTGGGGAGGTCCAAACAACAGCGGAATGATTCAAATTGCTGATGATCTGCTTCATAATGCAAAAAGTCCTTTAAAAGATAAGAAATATTTGTAAAAGCAAATTCATCGTTTTTTAAAGAAGAAATGATTAATCAAAAAAAGAGTCGCAAAGTAAAGTGTTTACACGAATAACTTTGCGACTCTTTTTTCTATGATTCAGGATTATTAGAAATTGAAAAAGTTGATAATCCAATAGTAAATGTTTTAGATCCAAAATCTTTAACTCTATATAATTTATATTAAATTCAGTATTAAAGTCGGAGACTTTCAGAGTTTTTCGTTTTTCAATTACATTTATTTAAAATAGCGCAAAGTCAGAGACATTTGCGCAGCTCGAATAAGGAACACTTCGCAGAGCGAGGGGAAATGCGGAAACGGAACCAACTAAGGTGAGTAATAAAATTCTCGAAGAACTTAAAAATTAAAATTATGAATAATAAAATATTTAAAGTACTTTTTTTTTGTTTGATTTTTATGAACGTTCTAGCTCAAAAAAAAGATAAAATTGAAACAGAAAAATGTATTAGAAAAGAGATTGTAAATTTTTTTATAAACGTTAACAGATTTGATGTACAAAAGAAAAATGATTTAAATTCTATACATATTTTTGAAATTGTAGAAAAGAGAGTTTTAGGATATGATGAAATTGGAATTTATTTTTGTTCAGATCTTTCTTCTCATCGTAAGAAATATTTGTTATTAAAAAATAATCAAGAGATTAAAATTTTAAATTCAACTAATGTATCAACTAATATGGAAGAGATTGCATCTTTTTTAAAAAAGAATAATGTAAGCAATTCTAAATCTATTCTTTATTTAAAAGAATGTCTCGAAATAATTGATAGTAATATTGAAAAGATAGTTGATAAAGCGATAGATGAACAACAATGGGTAAAATGCGATAATTAAGTTAAAATGATACCCCGCTCCCCGCTCTCCGAAGTGTTCTAATGAAAAGCTGCGCAAATGTCTCTATGTTAATGATTCGGGACTATTAGAATTGAAAAAGTTGATAATCCAATAGTAAATGTTTTAGATCCAAAATCTTTACTTTATAATTTATATTAAATTCAGTCTTAAAGTCGGAGACTTTCAGAGTTTTTCGTTTTTCAATTACATTTGTTTAAAATGGCGCAAAGTCAGAGACATTTGCGCAGCTAGAATAAGGAACACTTCGCAGAGCGGGGAATATAGTCAAAACCGCCAAATTGGATAAAATAGCATCAAAAGTAACTGTGAATAGTACCAATAAAGCGTCAGCTTTAGTACAGAAAGTTACAGGGTTAAGCTCAAGAACTGCAAGGGAAGTTGCTAAAAAAAACGATCTTAAAGGTATCTCTAAACAATTAGCTAACGGTGTGAAAAATATTACAAACAAAAGCATTGAAAATACGACAAATGGGTTTACAAAAAATACAGTTGATGCAATTAAAAAAAATACAAACTAATGAATAAGAAAAAAACACTTTTATTGTTGATTTTTTTAGTACTAATTTTTTTAAATAAAAATGTACTAATTTATAGACCATTATTAAATTTTGTTACTACTAAAACAATAACAGGAAAAATTATTGATAAGAAGAATTTTTTAAGAAGAAGTTATTTAACAAATGTATCTAATTTTTATTATGAATTTAATATTAATGGTAAGGAATATAGTAACCCTAGCTATGATAATAATTATAAGATTGGTGATTTTGTCCTAATTGAGTATAGTGAGTCATTTCCATTTATGAATAGAATAAAGGAAGTTGAATAGTGGACGTGATAACGAAAATTGCAGATAAAGTTAAAGGGGTAATTTTGTCCCCCCTCCGCTCTCCGAAGAGGGTAATGTATCAGATTAGGTGTTTTTATAAAATAATGACGTAACGAACTGAAAGAGAATATAAATTTTAAATTATTGAATAGAAAGAGAGGCGACCAGCAGGTTGCCTCTTTCGTTTTTTGTCTTTTAATAAACCCCGCTCCCCGAAGTGTTCCTTATGAAAGCGACACAAACGCCTCAGACTTTGCGTATTTTTTTTATTCTAATAAACCCTAAATCAAATAAAAAGCCCCAGATTTCCCTGAAGCTTTCTACTTTAAAATCTCAATTCTTTAAAAAAACTTAGCGCCTTAGCGTCTTAGTGGCAAAAAAAACTAAATCGAATTTCGATCAATAAAATTAAACGGTACTTTAACTTGTCCTTTTCCCGCTCCCCAAAGTGTTCTCATGAAAAGCTGCGCAAATGTCTCTGACTTTGCGCAATTTTTTTTATCTAATGAATCTTACATCTAATAAAAGTCTCCCAATTTTTTCAAAAAAAAAGCCTCAGATTTTCCTCTGAAGCTTTCTACTTTAATACATAATCATAATCTCAATTCTATAAAAAAACTTAGCGCCTTAGCGTCTTAGTGGCAAAAAAAACTAAATCGAATTTCGATCAATAAAATTAAACGGTACTTTCACCTGTCCTTTTTCTTTATTCAGAATCATTCGGGCAGCAGTTTCTCCCATTACATTAAAATCGGTAGACATAACGGTTATCCCCAATAACTCTTTCAAAGGCGTATCATTATACGAAATCACGCCAATATCTTTACCCAGAGTAAATTTTTCATCACGAATTTGTTTCATTAAATTCACCAAATCCGATTCTTCGATGGTGATGAATAAATCCCCTTTTTTAAGTATCATATCGTCGTAGACTTCGCTTAGAATTTCAAAATTGATTTCATGCTCTACACAAAATTTTCTAAAACCATGCAAAATTCTGCGCGGATACGGATAAACCGCTTTGTCAGGATATACAAGAATTAGTTTTTCGTATTTTGTTATTTTGGCAAGACCTTCCTTTAAGGCGTTATAAATATCATTTTCAAAATCCTGATAAATCTTGATAATTTCGCCTTGCATCCCCAGTTTGATATTATCCATTAAAACAAGTTTGTCCTCTGGGATATTCTGGATCGCTTTCGCAACTTCATCAGTAAAACTAAGGTGTTTTAATTCATCGGTTTTAAAATGCGTTGTAATCACATAATAATCATAAGCACCTTCAAATTTATCCAATAAGTTCAAAAACAAGGTTTCGTCGCAGTGGTAAATATGCAAATCAGTATGCGCATTTGCTCCAATTGTATTGATGAATGAGTTGTAAGTCTTCATTTTATAAGCACTAAGCTTATTTAACACAAAGAGGATATTTACCTTAGATTCCAGTTTAGTTCGGGTAATATAATATCCTTTTCCCCTTATAGAAGAAATGATTTTTCGCTCTTTTAGAATATTATAGGCCTTTTCGACAGTATCTCTCGACATATAAAACTCTTCGCTAAAGCTATTTATAGAAGGTATTTTTTGATTTATTTTTAAGTTTCCGTTGGCAATATTCTGCAGGATCGAATCTACAATTTGTTTGTATTTAGGAATCCTGGACTCTTCATCTATTTTAATTAATTTAATCATTTTGTAAGTCTTGTAAATTATGCAGCAATAAGTTACGATTTAATTTTGAGTTATAATTTGTGCAAAAAAAGTTTTAGCCTAAAAGGGTATAATAATTCATTCCGGTACTTTTCTCACAAAGGCTTTCAAATTAAATAAGGGTTGTTGTATGTTTTTGCTGATTTGTATGTTTAAGGCAAATTGAGGATATAATAATTACGAAATCGATTGCTAAAATAGAAATTTTAAATTTATATTTCCAATAATATCGGGCAGTTGTTTGTAATAATCTTCAGTTTTAACATAAATAACAAAACTATAAAGGATAGTACAGGACAGTTTTCTTTTTTACATTCTATTATTTTACAAAACCAATTTAACTATCAAATTAACCAAAAACTAAATTATTAATGGAATCATTATTAGGAATCATTTTTCATTCTATCGGAGGATTCTCTTCAGGTAGTTTTTATATGCCATTTAAAAAAGTAAAAGATTGGGCCTGGGAAAGCTACTGGATCGTGGGAGGATTTTTCTCCTGGCTAATAGTACCGCCCATTGCTGCCTATTTAACGATTCCAAATTTTGTCGACATCATTGTAACAGCATCACCAACCATAAAAGCGTTCACCTTTTTGATGGGATTAATTTGGGGAGTTGGCGGATTAACCTACGGCTTGGGAGTTCGCTATTTAGGAATGTCTTTAGGAAACTCTATTATCCTTGGATTTTGTTCTGCTTTTGGTGCCTTGGTTCCTTCAGTTTATTACGATTTATATCCAACAGAAGGTAAAATTTCTTTTACCGATATGCTTTCAAATCCAGGCGGACGTCTTGTTTTGGCAGGAGTTTTAGTTTGCCTTATAGGAATTGCCATTTCAGGAAAAGCAGGAATCTTAAAAGAAAAAGATTTTGCAACAGGACACGAGGACAAAGACAAAGATTTTAGTTTAGTAAAAGGTTTGATTATCGCCGTTATTTCAGGAATTCTGAGTTCGTTTTTTAATTACGGAATCGAAGCCGGAAAACCAATGGCAGAAACCGCAGTAAATTATGGCTGTAATCCGTTATTCCAAAACAATGTGACCTATATAGTTTTGATGTGGGGAGGTCTTACCACCAACTTTATCTGGTGTATGTACCTTAATTTCAAAAATAAAACTTTCTCAGATTATACCAATACCAAAACGCCAATTGCCAGAAACGTCCTTTTTTCGGGTATTGCAGGAACGATGTGGTTTTTACAATTTTTCTTTTACGGAATGGGAGAAAGCAAATTAGGAAACGGCGCAAGTTCATGGATTTTGCACATGGCAACCATTATCCTGACAGCAAATTTCTGGGGATTTTATCTTAAAGAATGGGCAGGAGTTTCTAAAAGAACCCTTAGGACTTTTGGTTGGGGAATTGCACTGATCATGCTATCAATTGTTTTAGTCGGAATTGGAAACTCATTATAAACATACAAACATAACATAATAACAATGTCGAATATAAATATAAATAATATGACTTTTAAGCATGTAAGCTATCTTTGGGATGACGCTAAGGCAGCAGCATTGGCAGGAGATGAAGTAGCGCTTTTCATTTATCGATCTAATTTATTAGGAGCCGATTTAAGACTGACAAACTATGGCGGTGGAAACACGTCGGTAAAAATTACCGATAAAGATCCGTTAACCGGAGAAACCTCTGAAGTAATGTGGATTAAAGGTTCTGGTGGAGACATTGGTACATTGACAAAATCGGGTTGTGCAGCGCTTTATCTGGATCGTCTTCGCAATCTTGAAAATGTATACAGAGGAATAGAATTCGAAGACGAAATGGTCGAATTATTCAACCACTGTATTTTCGATTTAGCTTCAAAAGCACCTTCTATAGATACGCCTTTACATGGTTTTTTACCCTTCAAGCATATCGATCACTTACATCCTGATGCAGCAATTGCAATCGCAGCGGCCAAAGACGGAGCTAAAATTACCGACGAATTATTCGATGGCGAAATTGGTTGGGTAGGATGGCAGCGTCCTGGTTTTGACTTAGGGCTTCAGTTAAGAAGCTGTCTGGAAGAAGCAGAAAAAAAAGGAAAAAAATTACGTGGTATCATGTTAGGTTCTCACGGTTTGTTTACCTGGGGAGATACTGCTTACGAAAGTTATATAAACACACTTGAGGTAATCGAGAAATGTGCTGAATATTTAGAAAGTAACTACGGAAAAAAACGTGCTGTTTTTGGAGGTAAAAAAATAGACAGTCTTCCTGAGGCTGATCGTAAATTAAAAGCGGCAAAAGTAGCACCAATTCTTAGAGGTTTCTGTTCATCAGAACGTCAAATGATAGGGCATTATACAGATGATGCAAGAGTTTTGGAATTCATTAATTCTAATGATTTAGCAAAACTGGCTCCACTTGGAACTTCTTGCCCGGATCACTTTTTACGTACAAAAATTAGTCCTTTGGTTTTAACCTTAGAACCAAACGAAGATTTATCAGATGTTGATGCGATCAAAGCAAAATTAACACCTGCTTTTGAAGCGTATCGCGCCATGTACAAAGACTATTACAATGCTTGCAAAAAGTCGAATTCGCCTGCAATGCGTGACCCAAATCCGGTCGTGATTTTATATCCGGGAGTAGGTATGTTTACGTTTGCCAAAGATAAAACAATGGCGCGTTTGGCATCAGAATATTATATCAATGCAGTCAATGTAATGAAAGGTGCCGAAGCAGTTTCAGAATATACTTCGCTGCCACATCAGGAAGCTTTTGATATCGAATATTGGTTGCTTGAAGAAGCAAAACTACAGCGTATGCCAAAACCTAAAGCACTTTCAGGAAGAGTAGCTGTAATTACAGGTTCTGCCGGCGGAATTGGTAAGGCAATTGCTAAAAAGTTTGCTCAGGAAGGCGCTTGTGTGGTCATCAACGACATCAACGAAGAACGTTTAGAACAAGCTACAGCTGAGTTTATCAAACTATTTGGTAAAGATGCTGTTTCAAGCACATTACTAAATGTAACCGACGAAAAAAGTACAGAAAAAGCATTAGATGAAGCTTCATTAGCTTTTGGAGGTGCAGATATTATAGTGAATAATGCAGGAATTAGTATTTCTAAATCTATTGCAGAACATACGCTTGAAGAATGGGACAGATTGTATGACATTTTGGTAAAAGGACAATTTATTGTTTCGAAAGCCGGAATCGAAGTTATGCGCAAACAAGGATTTGGCGGAGACATCGTAAACATTGTATCTAAAAATGCAGTTGTTGCGGGGCCAAATAATCCGGGTTACGGCTCGGCCAAAGCAGCTCAGGCACATTTAACACGTTTGATGGCAGCTGAATTAGGTGCCGATAAAATTCGTGTAAATACAGTAAATCCAGATGCAGTAATCTCAGATTCTAATATTTGGTCTGGTGGCTGGGCAGAAGGTCGTGCAAAAGCATACGGTATTACGGTTGCCGAGTTACCGGCTTATTATGCAAAACGTACGTTACTAAATGAAATTATATTGCCGGATGATATTGCAAACGCTTGTTTTGCATTCGTTGGCGGTTTGCTGGACAAATCAACAGGAAACGCCCTGAATGTAGACGGCGGA
>Ga0247815_10000570_pt1 | contig 28906 bp, 24 predicted proteins | sample UWRJL194509B1_FD_181014 | JGI IMG/M metagenome (GOLD analysis project Ga0247815, IMG submission 181014) | Plant litter microbial communities from Arlington Agricultural Research Station in Wisconsin, United States - UWRJ-L194-509B-1 | ecosystem: Environmental > Terrestrial > Plant litter >...
ACCGCCTGTCGCTGGCCGGCTGGTTCCGCCGCCGGCCGCCCAACTAATCAAAGGAAGCGGTCGAGGATCTTCTTGCTGTGCTTATCCAGTTCGCGCACGTCGCGGATCAGGTAGTGGATGCCGTGGATGTCGGAGATCAGCAGCGTATCCACCGTCAGGCGGCGGATGTCCTCCTCGCCGCGCAGCACGAATTCGGTGTCGCCGCGATCGGTCGCCACCGCCCAGGTGCACGGCGTGGCGAAGCTGGTCACGCTGACGATGCGTGAGATCTCCGGCATGAACTCGCGCCCGCCCAGCTCCTCGCGCACCAGCGCCCCGATGGCGGCCGGCAAGTCTTCGATGCGGTCGATCCAGCCGACCTCCTTGCCGTCGGTGTTTACCAGCGCGATGCCGTCGTCCGGCGCCTGCACCGGGAACGCCCGCACCGGCGCCACGCCTTCATGCACGTCGCCGTCGGCGGTGGTCAGCACCAAGCGGCCGAAGGGATTGCGTGCCAATTCAAATGTACTCGTCGTCATGTGCGTGTTCTCTTCTTATTCCTGGTCGCCGACGACGCCCGCGGCGGCATCGGCATTGCGGGCCTGCGCCTGGTACAGGCGGTAGTAGGCGCCTTCGCGCGACATCAGCTCTTCGTGGCCGCCTTCCTCCACCACCACGCCGCGGTCCAGCACCACCAGCCGGTCGGCCTTCTGCAGCGTCGACAAACGGTGGGCGATGGCGATCGTGGTGCGGCCTTTGACCAGGTTTTCCAGCGCGCGCTGGATTTCTTTCTCGGTCTCGGAATCGACCGAGGAGGTGGCTTCGTCGAGGATCAGGATCTTCGGATCGATCAGCAGCGCGCGCGCGATCGAGATGCGCTGGCGCTCGCCGCCGGACAAGCCCTGTCCGCGCTCGCCGACCATTGAGTCGTAGCCCTGCGGCAGGCGCAGGATGAATTCGTGCGCGTGCGCGGCGCGGGCGGCGGCGATGATTTCCTCGCGGGTCGCCTCCGGTTTGCCGTAGGCCAGGTTCTCGGCGATGGTGCCGAAGAACAGGAACGGCTCCTGCAGCACCAGGCCGATGTTGCGGCGGTAGTCCGACACCGCGAACGAGCGCACGTCGACGCCGTCCAGCATGATCGCGCCTTCCGAGACGTCGTAGAAGCGGCAGATCAGATTGACCAGCGTCGACTTGCCGGAGCCGGAGTGGCCCACCAGGCCGATCATTTCGCCGGCCTTGATCTCCAGGTTGATGCCGCGGTTGACCGCGCGGTTACCGTAGCGGAAGCCGACTTCGCGCAAGGTGATGTTGCCCTCGACCTTGGCCAGCTTGACCGGGTTCGCCGGTTCCGGCACCGACGACACGTGATCCAGAATATCGAAGATGCGCTTGGCGGCCGACGCCGATTTCTGCGTCACCGAGACGATGCGGCTCATCGAATCGAGCCGGCCGTAGAAGCGGCTCGAATACGCGATGAACGCCGACAGCACGCCGACCGTGATGTTCCCCTTGGAGACCTGGTGAATGCCGAACACCCAGATCACCAGCAGCCCAAGCTCCGTCAGGAAGGACACGGTGGGCGAGAACAGCGACCACACTTTATTGAGCTTGTCGTTGACGGCCAGATTGTGTTTATTGGCGGTGCGGAAGCGCGCCGCCTCGCGCGACTCCTGCGCGAAGGCCTTCACCACGCGGATGCCGGGAATGGTATCGGCCAGCACGTTGGTCACTTCGCCCCAGACGCGGTCGATCTTTTCGAAGCCGGTGCGCAGGCGGTCGCGCACCACGTGGATCAGCCACGCGATGAACGGCAGCGGCAGCAGCGTAAACAGCGCCAGCCACGGATCGATGGTGAACAGGATCACGCCGGTCATGATGATCATCAGGCAGTCCGACGCGAAGTCCAGCAAGTGCAGCGACAGGAACACGCAAATGCGGTCGCTCTCGGAGCCGATGCGCGACATCAGATCGCCGGTGCGCTTGCCGCCGAAGTATTCCAGCGACAGGCGCAGCAAGTGGTCGTAGGTTTCGGTGCGCAGGTCGGCGCCGATGCGCTCCGACACCAGCGCCAGCACATAGGTCTTGCCCCAGCCGAGTATCCACGCCAGCACCGCCGACGCCACCAGGCCGGACATGTACAGCGTCACCAGCGAGGCGTCGACCGGCTGGCCGTTCTGGTAGGGGATCAGCACATTGTCCATCAGCGGGATGGTCAGGTAGGGCGGAATCATGTGCGCGCCGGTCGACAGCAGCATCAGCGCGAAGCCGAAACCCAGCGGCAGCTTGTACGGCTTGGCGAAGCGCCACAGGCGGAACAGCGTCCAGGTCGACGGCGGCGTGTAGACCACCTTGGTGCAGATCGGGCATTCCTCCTGCTCCGGTTCCAGCGGCGCCTTGCAGCTCGGGCAGACGTTGACATCGTCGCGCACCACCGGCTCGCCGCTGGCGTGGCTGTCCAGATGCGCTTCGAATTTCTCGACCAGGCGGATCGCCGCCAGGTTCTGGCCCAGCGTGAAGCGCCAGGCGCCCAGGCGGCCGGCGGCGCCGATCAGCTCCAGGTGGCCGACGCCGGCGTGATCGTGGTGTTTTAACGTCAGATCCGTATCGAAAGGCCAGGCGTGCCAATGCGATTCGCCGGGCGCGCGCGCCAGCAAACGCCGCTCCGTGACGACAATAATGCCCTTGGAAAAACGAAGTTGCTGATCCAAGTCAACCTCCAGGGCACTTACAACGTTTTCCCCTAGGGAAAGCTGTGCCTGTATCTCGGAACGCCAGCGTTCAGGAAGCTCGCTCAGGCTGGATACGGTGGAAAGTTGTTCTGTTGTCATCGTACGGCATACTCCGGAAGCATAAAAAAGGGCTGGACTAGCACCACGACTCTCAATAAACGTTTTGCCAGCAGGGTGTTGCGACTGGTATAAAAGCTTATTTACGGTATTCTGTCAGATATTAAACATTTGACAGAGATCAAGATACATCGGGTGTTTTGTGTTGGCGGCAAGTATAACGCACAGCAGCATGCAGTAGTACAGGGTTTAAAATACGCCGCGGGCTGGCTAAGGCCGATAACAAAGTTATAAGAATAGATACATGACCAAGAAGAAAGACATAGACGTTCTCCGCGTAACCCATTTGCGCGGCCCCAACATCTGGACCTATCGCCCGGTGATCGAGGCGTGGCTGGATATCGGCGAACTGGAAAGCTTCCCCTCGAATTTATTGCCCGGTTTGTATGAGCGCCTGACGGCGATCCTGCCTGGCTTGATCGTCCACCGCTGCGGCGTCGGCGAGCCCGGCGGCTTCCTGGAGCGGCTGCGCGACGGCACCTACGCCGGCCACATCCTGGAACACGTGGTGCTGGAACTGCAAAACCTGGCCGGCATGAAGACCGGCTTCGGCAAGACCCGCCAGATCGGCGAAGACACCGGCTTGTACAAGATGGCCTTCCGCACCCGCCAGGAGCAGGTCGGCCGCGCCGCGCTGGCCCATGGCCGCGACCTGCTGATGGCGATGATCGACGATAAGCCGTTCGACCTGGACGCCATCGTCGCCGAGCTGACCGACATGGTCGAGTCGCTGTGCCTCGGCCCGAGCACCGCCAACATCGTCGACGCCGCCGGCGTGCGCCAGATCCCGTTCATCCGCCTGACCGACGGCAACCTGGTGCAGCTGGGCCACGGCGCCGCGCAGCGCCGCATCTGGACCGCCGAAACCGAACAAACCAGCGCCATCGCCGAAGGCATCGCCAGCGACAAGGACCTGACCAAAAGCCTGTTGTCCTCGTGCGGCGTGCCGGTGCCGGAAGGTGAACTGGTCACCAGCGCCGAAGCGGCGTGGGAGGCTGCGCTGGACATCGGCGTGCCGGTGGTGGTCAAGCCGTACGACGGCAACCACGGCCGCGGCGTGTCGCTGAACCTGATGACCGAATCGGACGTCGTCGCCGCCTACGAGCTGGCGGCGCGCAAGGGCGAGAGCAAGAGCGTGATCGTCGAGCGCTTCATTCCGGGCGACGAACATCGCCTGCTGGTGGTCGGCAAGCGCCTGATCGCGGCCGCCGCCGGCGAATCGCTGTGGGTCACCGGCGACGGCAAATCCACCGTGCTGGAACTGTGCGACACCCAGATCAACACCGATCCGCGCCGCGGCGAGACCGAGGACTTCCCGCTGGGCCGCGTCAAGCCGCATGAATCGGCCGAGATTATCCTGGAACTGCAGCGCCAGAACATGACGCACGCCTCGGTCCCGCTGGTCGACCAGAAGGTGTTGATCCAGCCGAACGGCAACGTCGCCACCGACGTCACCGACAAGGTGCACCCGCAGATCGCCGCGATGGCGACGCTGGCGGCGCGCGTGGTCGGGCTGGACATCGCCGGCATCGACCTGGTGACCTCGGACATCTCGCGTCCGCTGCATGAAACGGGCGGCGCCGTCATCGAAGTCAACGCCAGCCCCGGCCTGCTGGCCCATTTGAAGCCGGCCAGCGGCGAGCCGCGCAACGTCGGCGAAGCGATCGTCGACCATCTGTTCGCGGCGGAGCACAGCGGCCGCATGCCGATCGTCGGCATCACCGGCAAGCATGGCACCACGATGGCCTCGCGCCTGATCGCGTGGCTGCTGCAAATCAGTGGCAAGAAGGTCGGCCTGGCCTGCGCCGACGGCTTGTTCGTCAACGGCCGCCTGCTGCCGAAGGACGGCTTCAGCGACTGGGAAACCGGCGAACGGCTGCTGCTGAACAAGAACGTCGAAGCCGGCGTGTTCGAAGCCAGCGCGCGCATGATCCTGAGCGAAGGCCTGGCCTACGACAAATGCGCGGTCGGCGTGGTCACCGACGTCACCGATTTCGAAGAGTTGGGCGAGTTTTACATCGACAGTTCCGACAAGCTGTATGGCGTGTTGCGCACCCAGGTCGACGTGATCCTGCCGAGCGGCGTGGCGGTGCTCAACGCCGCCGATCCGCAGGTGGTGGACATGGCCCGCCTGTGCGACGGCGAAGTGATTTTCTACGGCGTCGACGAGCACCTGGCCGCCATCGCCGAACATCGCCAGGACGGCAAGCGCGTGGTGTTCCAACGCAAGGACGAGCAGACCAGCCGCATCGTGCTGGCGATCGGCCACGAGCAAGTGGCCAACCTGCCGCTGTCGCCGCTGGTGCCGCCGGAGGCCGTGCTGGCCGCGATCGCCGCCGGCTGGGCGCTGGGCCTGACGCCGGACCTGATCGGCGCCGGCCTGCGCACCTTCGACGCGAATCCGAAAAAAATACATCACTGATTCATCACTGAGAGAACAAGCAGATTTATGGAAGTTATCCGCACCCGCGCCCTTCGCGGCCCGAATCTTTGGAGCCACCACACCGCGGTGGAGGTGATCGTATCGTGTCCTCCCGAGCAGCAGTCGATCGCGACGCTGCCCGGTTTCGAGCAGCGCCTGCACGCGCGCTTCCCCGCCATCGGCGCGCTGCACCCGACCGGCAACGACGACGCCGTGCCGCTGGCGCGCGTGCTGGAGGCGGCCACGCTGAGTCTTCAGGCGCAAGCCGGCTGCCCGGTCACCTTCAGCCGCACCACGGCCACGCTGGAAGACGGCATCTATCAGACCGTGGTCGAATACAGCGAGGAGGCGGTCGGCAAGCTGGCCGTCACGCTGGCCGAGAACCTGATCAACGCCGCGCTGGCCGACACGCCGTTCGACTTGAACGCCGCGCTGGAACAACTGCGCGACCTGGATGAAGACGTGCGCCTGGGTCCGAGCACCGGCGCCATCGTCAGCGCCGCCGTTGCCCGCGACATCCCGATCCGCCGCCTGACCGAAGGCAGCATGGTGATGTTCGGCTGGGGTTCGCGCCAGCGCCGCATCCAGGCCGCCGAGATGGACAGCACCAGCGCCATCGGCGAATCGATCGCGCAGGACAAGGAACTGACCAAGAAGCTGCTGCACGCGGCCGGCGTGCCGGTGCCGATCGGCCGCACCGCCGAAGACGCCGACGACGCCTGGGCGGCGGCGCTGGAGATCGGCCTGCCGGTGGTGGTCAAGCCGAAGGACGGCAACCAGGGCAAGGGCGTCACGGTCAACGTGGCGTCGAAGGATCACATGGCGAAGGCCTTCCACGCGGCCAAGGAATTCCGCGACAACATCATGGTCGAGCGTTATCTGCCGGGTCATGATTTCCGCCTGCTCGTCATCGGCAACAAGCTGGTGGCGGCGGCGCGCCGCGATCCGCCGCAGGTGGTGGGCGACGGCGTGCACACGGTGCGCCAGCTGGTCGACATCGTCAACGCCGATCCGCGCCGCGGCAGCGGCCATTCGACTTCGCTGACCAAGATCCGTTTCGACGACATCGCCATCGCGCGCCTGGCGTTGCAGGACCTGGAGGCCGATTCGGTGCCCGGCGCCGGCCAGCGCGTCATCCTGCGCAACAACGCCAACCTGTCGACCGGCGGCACCGCCACCGACGTCACCGACGACGTGCATCCGGAAGTGGCGGCGCGCGCGGTCGAGGCGGCGCAGATGATCGGCCTCGATATCTGCGGCGTCGACGTGGTCTGCGACAACGTGCTGACGCCGATCGAGAACCAGCGCGGCGGCGTGGTCGAAGTCAACGCCGCGCCGGGACTGCGGATGCATATCGCGCCGTCGTACGGCAAGGGCCGCGCGGTGGGCGAGGCGATCGTCAACACCATGTTCGCGCCCGGCGACGACGGCCGGATTCCGGTGGTCGCGGTCACCGGCACCAACGGCAAGACCACCACGGTGCGGCTGATCGCGCACCTGCTGACCGCCAGCGGCCTGCGCACCGGCATGACCAACACCGACGGCGTCTACATCCAGGGCCAGCAAACCGACAGCGGCGACTGCAGCGGTCCGCGCAGCGCGCGCAACGTGCTGCTGCATCCGGACGTCGATGCGGCGGTGTTTGAAACCGCGCGCGGCGGCATCCTGCGCGAAGGCCTGGCCTTCGACCGCTGCAAGGTCGCCGTGGTGACCAACATCGGCAGCGGCGACCACCTCGGCCTGAACTACATCACCACGGTGGAAGACCTGGCGGTGCTCAAGCGGGTGATCGTGCAGAACGTCTCCGAGAGCGGCTTCGCGGTGCTGAACGCGGTCGACCCTATCGTCGCCGGCATGGCGGCCAACTGCCGCGGCAAGGTGATCTTCTTCGGCGCGGAGCGCGGCCATCCGGTGATCGCCACGCACCTGGCGCAGGGCAGCCGCACCGTGTACGTGGAGGACGGCCACCTGGTCGCCGCCGAGGGCGGTGAATTGAACAAGATCGCGCTGTCGCAGGTGCCGATCACCCGCAACGGCGCGATCGGCTTCCAGGTCGAGAACGTGATGGCGGCGGTGGCGGCGGCTTGGGGCGTGGGCATCAGCTGGGATTCGATCCGTCTCGGCCTGAAAACCTTCGCCAACGATTCGGACAACGCGCCGGGCCGTTTCAACGTCTTCGACCACAAGGGAGCGACGCTGATCGCCGACTACGGCCACAATCCGGACGCGATCCTGGCGCTGGTGCAGGCGGTGGAAACCATGCCGGCCAAGCGTCGGGTGGTGGTGATCTCGGGCGCCGGCGACCGCCGCGACCAGGACATCAAGCAACAGACCGAGATTCTCGGCCGCGCCTTCGACGACGTGCTGCTGTACGAGGACGCGTGCCAGCGCGGCCGCGTCGACGGCGAGGTGGTGGGCTTGCTGCGCGCCGGCTTGAACGGCGCGCCGCGCACCACGCACATCGAAGAGATCTACGGCGAGTTCCTCGCCATCGACACCGCGCTGGCCCGGCTGCAAGATGGGGACCTGTGCCTGATCCTGATCGACCAGGTGGAAGACGCGCTGGCGCACATCGCCAAGCGCATCAAGGAAGCGTAACAAAGCTGGGGTCAAGTCTGACATTCGTACACGAGCTCAGCCGTAGCATACGCTACGGCGGAGCTCGTGTACGAATGTCAGACTTGACCCCAGCGCAACGGAGGTAACAGTGGATTCTTGTTCGCCTTCGCCGCCGCTACCGGGCCAGGTCGTCCTGGTGTTGCAGGGCGGCGGCGCTTTGGGCGCGTATCAGCTGGGCGTCTACCAGGCCATGCACGAAGCCGGCCTGGAGCCGGACTGGGTGATCGGCACGTCCATCGGCGCCATCAACGGCGCCATCATCGCCGGCAACGCGCCGCAGCACCGGCTGGATCGGCTGCGCCAGTTCTGGCACCGCATGGAGCAGAACGCGCTGGGCTTTTCGGCCATGCCGCGCGCCCTCGCCAACGCGGTGACGATCGCGCGCGGCATTCCCGCCTTCTTCGAACCCAATCCTGCGGCGTGGTGGAATCCCGACGGCCGGGTCGGCATCGAGCGCGCGTCCTATTATCACACCGCGCCTTTGCGCGCCACGCTCGACGCGCTGGTCGATTTCGACTACATCAATCAGCGCCACACCCGGCTGATGGTCGGCGCGGTCAACGCGCGCAACGGCGCGATGCGCTATTTCGACAGCCGCAAGGAGCCGCTGGCGGCCGATCATGTGATGGCGTCCGGCGCCTTGCCGCCGGCCTTCCCGGCGGTGCGCATCGACGGCGAGCCATATTGGGACGGCGGCCTGTATTCCAACACGCCGATCGAGGCGGTGTTGGACGACGAGCCGCGCCGCAGTTCGGTGATCTTCTCGGTGCAGGTGTGGAACCCCGACGGCAGCGAGCCACAAAGCGTGCTCGATGTGCTGGACAAGTACAAGGAGATCCAGTTCGCCAGCCGCGCCGGCAACATCGAGCAGCAGCGCCGGCTGCACCGGCTGCGCCACGTGATCCGCCAATTGGCCCTGCATCTGCCGGAGGAGGTGGCGCTGTCGCCCGAGGCGCGCGAGCTGACCGCGTGGGGCTGCGGCACCACCATGCATGTGGTGTCGCTGAAGGCGCCGCGCCTCGGCGACGAGGACCACACCAAGGACATCGACTTCAGCGCGGCCGGCATCCGCGCGCGCTGGCAGGCGGGCTACGACGACGCCAAACGCTTCATCGAGTTGCGGCCGTGGGACCGGGAGATCGATCCTATCGAGGGGATCGCGATCCACGAACTGCCGGGTGGGGGTCAAGTCTGACATTCGTACACGGGCTCTACCGTAGCGTACGCTACGGTAGAGCCCGTGTACGAATGTCAGACTTGACCCCCACCCAGAACTTCCTCGCACACCTCCAGCCACGCGCGCGCCGCGTGCGACAGGTAGTCGCCGCGCCAGACGTGCGCCGGTTGCCATTGCAGCGCCGGCTCCACCAGCCGCACCGCGTCGAGCTGGCCGATCGCGAGGCGGTCGACGAACGGCTCCGGCAGCAACGCCACGCCCATGCCGGCCGACGCCATCGCCACCAGCCAATCCCATTGCCCGCTCTGCGCGGCGATCAGCGGTTCGAAGCCGGCCTCGCCGAAGGCCAGCCGCAGGCTGCGCGTCATGGCGAAATCGTCCTTCAACAACACCAGCGGCGTGCCGGCGAGCGCCTTGAGCTTGAGCGTGGCGCGGTTCTTCTGGAACGTGCCGCGCGCCGCCACCGCCCATATCGGGTAGCTGGCGATAGGCGCCGTCCGCAGCCCCAGCGACGGCTCGGCCGGCAGCACCGTCATGCCGATTTCCAGCTCGCCCATCGCCACCTGGCGTTCGATGACCTGGCCGGCGTCTTCCTGCAAGGTCAGCGCGATGTTCGGATGGCGCTGGCGGAACGCTTTCAATACAGGCGTGAACAGCAGGTTGATCATCGGCGGGATGCCGACCGTGAGCCGGCCGCGCGCCACCGTCTGCGTGTCGTGCACCTCGGTCGCCAATTGGCGCATGGTCGCCAGCATCTGCACGCCGCGCGCGTAGACCACTTGGCCGGTGTCGGTCAGCGTCAGCTTGCGGCCTTCGCGCAGCAGCAGTTGCGCGCCGACTTCGTCCTCCAGCTGCCGCACCATCTTGCTGATGGTCGATTGCGTGACGTGCAGCGACTCCGCCGCCTGCGTGAAGCTGTTCAGGCGGACGGTTTCGACGAAGTAGCGGAGCGAGCGCAGGTCCATGAATAAAACGACTGGAAAGTGAGAATTTAAGTCATGATACGACTGTTTCCTCGATTCTATACTGAATCAAAGAATGAGGAGAACACCATGCATGAGGATCGTATCCGCCGCCCGGCGCTGATGGAAAAAATAATGAGCGCCGAGCAGGCCGCGAAGCTGTTCAAGGATGGCATGACCGTTGGCATGAGCGGCTTCACCCGCGCCGGCGACGCCAAGGCGCTGCCGCTGGCGCTGGTGGAACGCGCGCGCCATGCGCCGCTGCATCTGACGCTGCTGACCGGCGCCTCGCTCGGCAACGACAGCGACGGCCTGATGGCCAACGCCGGCGTGGTGGCGCGCCGCATGCCGTTCCAGGCCGACGCCGCGCTGCGCCGCAAGATCAACACCGGCGAGGTGATGTTCATCGACCAGCACTTGTCCGAGACCGCCGAACAGCTGCGCTCCGGCGACCTGAAACCGGTCGACATCGCCGTCATCGAAGCGGTGGCGATCACGCCGGACGGCGGCATCATTCCGTCGATGTCGGTCGGGAACTCGGCCAGCTTCGCGCTGCAGGCGAAGCAGGTGATCATCGAACTCAATCTGAGCGCGCCGCTGGCGCTGGAAGGCCTGCACGACATTTACATCCCCGGCGTGCGGCCGCATCGCGGAGCGATTCCGCTGCTGACGCCATGGCAGCGCATCGGCTCGACCTCGATCGCGGTGGACCCTGAACGCATCGCCGCCATCGTCATCACCGACAGTCCGGACAGCCCGTCCAACGCGCTGCCGCCGGACGCGGAGACCGACGCCATCGCGCGCCACGTGGTGGCGTTCCTGAAAGGCGAAGTCAAGGCCGGACGCATGGGCAAGGAACTGCTGCCGCTGCAGGCGGGCATCGGCACCATCGCCAACGCGGTGCTGCACGGCTTGAAGGACTCGCCGTTCCGCGACATGACGATGTATTCGGAAGTGCTGCAGGACAGCGCCATCGAGCTGCTGGACTCCGGCCAACTGGCGATGGCGTCGGCGTCGTCGATCACGCTGTCGGCGGCGATGCACGAGAAGTTCATCAATAACATCGAACAGTACCGCGAGCGCATCGTGCTGCGGCCGCAGGAGATCAGCAACCATCCGGAGATCGTGCGCCGGCTCGGCATCATCGCGCTGAACACGGCGCTGGAGTTCGACATCTACGGCAACGTCAACTCGACCCACGTCGGCGGCACCCATATGATGAACGGCATCGGCGGCTCGGGCGACTTCGCGCGCAACGGCCAGTTGTCGATGTTCGTCAGTAAATCGGTGGCCAAGGATGGCGCGATCTCCAGCGTGGTGCCGTTCGCCGCCCACGTCGACCACACCGAGCATGACGTCGACGTGCTGGTGACCGAATGGGGCCTGGCCGACCTGCGCGGCCTGGCGCCGCGCGAACGGGCGCCGCTGATCATCGAGAACTGCGCGCATCCGGACTACCGCCCGCAGCTGCGCGCCTACCTGGCCGAGGCGCTGCTGGGCGGCGGCCAGACCCCGCACGTGCTGGAGCAGGCCTTGTCCTGGCACGCCCGCTACAAACGGGAAGGGAGCATGCTGGTAAAATGACGGTCATCGGTATTCACTTAATATTGGATCAACATGACCATCAAAATCAGCCAGAACTTCGACTCCGGCGCCATCGAGGTGCTGCGCGCCGACACCGCGGCCACGATTGAACTGAACCTGCGCAAGGATTCGCACGCCGACATTCACCAGTGGTTCCATTTCCGCCTGCAGGGCGCGCGCGGCCAGCAGGTGCAGATGCGCTTCCTGAATGCCGGCCAAGCGACCTACGCGCGCGGCTACGAGGGTTACCAAGCGGTGGCCAGCTACGACAGCGAGAACTGGTTCCGCGTGCCGACCACGTTCGACGGCCAGGTCATGACGATCAAGCACACGCCGGATACCGACAGCATCTACTACGCCTACTTCGAGCCGTATTCGTTCGAGCGCCATCTGCGCTTGCTGGGTGAGGTCGGCGAGCATCCGCTGGCGCGCGTGCATGACCTGGGCAGCACGGTCGACGGCCGCGACATGAACCTGGTCGTCATCGGCAAGCCGGAAGCCGAAAAGAAAATCTGGTTCATCGCGCGCCAGCATCCGGGCGAGTCGATGGCCGAGTGGTTCATCGAAGGCCTGATCGATACGCTGCTGGACGACGCCAATCCGATCGCCCGCAAGCTGCTGCAGCGCTGCGTGTTCTACATCGTGCCGAACATGAATCCGGACGGCTCGGTGCGCGGCAACCTGCGCACCAACGCGGCCGGCGCCAACCTGAACCGCGAGTGGATGACGCCTTCCGTCGAGCGCAGCCCGGAAGTGCTGTATGTGAAGCAGAAGATGCACGAAACCGGCATCGACATGTTCTTCGACATCCACGGCGACGAGGCGCTGCCGTACAACTTCGTGGCCGGCAACGAGATGCTGGAGAACTTCAGCGACGAACGCCGCGCCAAGCAGCAAGCCTTCATCGACCGCTACAAGAACGCGACGCCGGACTTCCAGGACAAGGTCGGCTACGCCGCCAGCAAGTACAAGGAAGACATGCTGACGCTGGCCTCCAAGTACGTCGGCCATCACTTCGGCTGCCTGGCGCTGACGCTGGAGATGCCGTTCAAGGACAACGCCGACCTGCCCGACCCGCACGTCGGCTGGAACGGCGCGCGCAGCGCGGCGCTGGGCGCGTCCATCCTGCAGCCGATCCTGCTGTCGCTGGACGACTACTGATATGGGCGTCGAGATCGAGCGCAAGTTCCTGTTGCGCGCCGACGATTGGAAGCGCCTCGGCGAGCCGGTGTTTTTCCGCCAGGGATATCTGTCGTCGCACAAGGATCGCGTGGTGCGCGTACGCATCGAGGGCGACCGGGCGGTGATGACGATCAAGGGCCGCAACGTCGGCGCGGTGCGCGGCGAGTGGGAGTATCCGATTCCGATGACCGACGCCGCCGAGCTGCTGGACCGCTTGTGCGAGCAGCCGCTGATCGAAAAATACCGCCGTCGCATCAGCTTCGCCGGCAACGTGTGGGAGGTCGATGAATTCCTCGGCGCCAACGCCGGGCTGGTCGTGGCCGAGATCGAATTGCAATCGGAAGACCAGCAATTCGACAAGCCCGACTGGGTCGGCGAGGAGGTCACCGACGATCTGCGCTACCTCAATTCCAGCCTGATCAAGCACCCGTTTTCGGCTTGGTAGATCGCTGGATTTGGTCTAATCTGTAGGGATGGACAGCGAGGTTGCAGCGCTCAAAGCGCATATCGATACAATCGTGCCGACGTTAGCAACGAAGGCCGACATCGAAGTCTTGCGCGCGGAAATGCACAAGATGTCGGCCGAGGGGTACCGCTGGATGGTCGCCTCCATGGTCGGCATGTTCATCGGCTTCGGCGGCCTGTATTTCGCGGCCAACAGGCAGTCTGACGCGAAGTCGGTTGTGGCGCAGGCGCCGTCTCAGCCTCAGCAGCCCATCATCATCTATCTGCCCCAACCCCAGCCGGCGCCGCAGAAATGAAAAAGCCCCGTAAGGGGCTTTTGTTTTAGTGGAAGTGCTCGGTGCCGCTGGGCGCGTCCTCGGGCATTTCGGCGTGGGCCAGTTCGCCCACCGGATCGGCGAACAGCGGCGCGCCGCAGTCGTCGCAGAACTCGTTCACGTAACGCTCGGCGTGCTTCTTGATCTGCGTGATGCCGGCCTCGTTCAGGTAGCCGACGATCTCCTCCACCGGCGTCACCGGCTTCTGCAACACGCCGCCCGGGCCGCCTTGCAGCGGACCTTCCGGCGGCGTGCCTTCCTCGTCCTCTTGCCCGTACAGCGGCCACACCACGCCGTAGATCACGTCCGGCGACGAACGCTGCGTGAAGGCGACGCGGTACTCGTCGATCTGGCCGTCGGCGTTTTCCTCGCCGAAGCCGGCGATCACCGCCCGCAGTTCCGACGGCTCGACCGCCAGCGTATGCGTCAGGTAATGCACGGCGGCGCGGATCGACACCGGGCGAATCAGCTTGTCCGCCTCGCGGCAAGCCATGTAGTAGGCCTCCGGCAGCAGCAGCTCGACGCCGCAGCCCGGCAGCAGCCGGTTGACGGTCGGCGTCACCTGTGCGCGCCATTGCTCCAGCGCGGTGGCGCGCTCGTTGGCGAACTGCGCCTGGTGGGCCGGCATCTGCCAGCGGAACAGCGGCGCGCCGGCCGGCGCCACCACGGCCACCAGCAGGTAGCGGGTGTCGGCCAGGAACGGCGCCGTCTCCGGCACCTTGGTGTCGGCCTTCAGCACCGTGCCCTTGATCGCCGCCTGCGCCAGCTTGTGCACCTTGGCGTAGGTCTCGACGTGGCTGCGCGGCAGCTGGTCGATCGAGAACAGCGTCGGCGACATCGCCATCTGCGTGCCTTCGGCCAGCAGGTGCGCGGCGAAGTGCGCCGACAGCGTTTGCAGGATGTCGGCCGGGATCGCGCCGGAGGCGATCGCGAAGCGGGTCCAGGCCAGGATCGGCGCGGCCACCAGCAGCACGTCGTACTGCTTGGCGACGCCGTCGGCGGTGTCGATGTTGACGCTGCTCGATTCGCTGGCCGCCTCGACGCCGTCCATCAACACGTCGTAGGCGGTCAAGTCTTCCTTGAACAGCGCGTTGAGCGTGGCGTCGAGGGTGTCCTGGTGGCCGGTTTTGAGGAGTTTCTGGAGCTGCGCATCGAGGCTGTGTTCCCAGGACCGTTCTTCAATACGGCTGGCCGCCTGCCCGACCGCCTGGGCGTAGGTGACGAGGCGCTGGCTCTCGGCGGACAATTTATGGGATGAATCTTTAGATGGACGACGCATAGCTAAATAAGAGTCTCATAAAAGTGAAAAAAAGCGGATCAGTGATCAGATCATAACCCTTATGCACCGTATTGTAGTTGATTCGGCAAAGGGACCGCGAACTTCAGTTTTTCCGCCGCCGCGCGTAGCGTTCGCGGATGCAGGCGGCCATCGCCAGCACCGCCGGCGCGGCCCCCGGCGCGGCGTGCAGCGTGATCGCGAACGGCGGCAGCGGCGGCAGGCCGGAGCCGGCGCCGAGGATGTCGAGCGTGGCCGGCACGGTCGAGGCCAGCCACGCGCTGACCGCCAGGTCGGCCTGCACGGTGGCGGCGGTGGCCTCCATGCCGGCGTAGTCGATCACCGAGCGCGCGGCGATGCCGGCCTCGGCCAGCGCGTCGGCCACCGGCTGGCGGAACACGCAGGTGGGCGACACCAGACACACCGGCAGCGGCCGCCGCGCCCAGGCCCGGCCGCCGGCCGCGCCGACCCACACCGGCTGTTCCAGCGACAGCTGCTCGCCGCTGGCGCCGGAGGCCGGTTGCTCGATCAGCGCCAGGTCGACCTTGCCACTGTCGTAGGCCATCCGCAGCTCGTGCGACGAGCCCGGCACCAGTGTCACATCGATCTGCGGATGGCTGCGTGCGAAATCGCGCAGCAGCGGCGGCAGGTGGGTGCCGATCAGGTCGTGGGGTACGCCGAGCCGTACGCCCGGTCGCGCCGAGGACAGCGCCGAGGCGGCCGGCAGCGTGGCCAGGATATCGTCGTTCAGCGCCACCAGCTTGCGGGCCTTGGCCAGCAGCCGCTCGCCGGCGCCGGTCAGCCCGGCGCCGCGCTGGTTGCGCTCCAGCAGCGGGCCGCCGAACAAGTCCTCCAGCCGCTTGATGCGCTGGCTGATCGCGCCCTGGGTCATGTGCAGGCGGCCGGCGGCGGCGGTCATGCTGCCGCAGTCGGCCACCTGGATCAGGGTGCGCAGCAAACTGATATCGAGATTTCGCGGCATGGCGGGTATTAGCGTTGGTAATGGCAGGCATTATACCTATTCGCTATGCCGCGCCGGATGGCGCGTCTAAGCTGGCCGCACCCCCACTTCGGAAAGCAGGACCGCATGAAATTGTTTCTCCCGCTGGCGCTGGCCGCCTTGCTGCTGTCGACGACGGCGACGGCGCAGCCGCCGATGACGCTGTCGGTCGACCTGCGCGACGCGCCCCGCAAGCTGTTCCACGCGACGCAAACCATCCCGGTGCGGCCCGGACCGCTGACGCTGGCCTATCCGAAATGGCTGCCCAGCGAGCACGCCGCCGGCGCGATCGCCAATCACGTCAACCTGTTCATCAGCGGCCACGGCGGCGCGGAGCGAACGCTGCGCTGGACCCGCGACCCGCTCGATCCCTATCTATACCACCTGACGGTGCCGCAAGGTGTCGACGCGCTGCGGGTGCGCTCCGACTTCATCACCAGCGAAACCGGCGGCAGCCGGGGCGGCGTCGCCGGCGCCGAGCTGGCCGCGCTGAGCTGGAACACGATGCTGCTGTATCCCTACGCCGGTCCGCACACGCGGGTCGGCGACATCATGGTCACGCCCAGCGTCACGCTGCCGGACGGCTGGCGTTACGCCACCTCGCTGCCGGTGGACGGCGCGGGCTTCCAGACCGTGTCGCTGGAACGGCTGGTCGATTCGCCGCTGATCGCCGGACGGCATTTCCGCGAGATCGAGATCGCGCCGCGCCACTACCTCGACATGGTGGCCGACAGCCCGGAGCAACTGCTGGTGAGCGATGCCGAGGTCGCGCAACTGGGAAAGCTGGTCGAACAATCCGGCCACCTGTTCCGCAGCCGCCACTACGGCGACTTCCGCTTCCTGATGACCTTGTCGGACCAAGTCAGCGGCGCCGCCATCGACCACCATGAGTCGCTGGACAACCGGCGGCCGGCGCGCTTCATGGTCGATCCGGCGATGCGCATCGCCTACGGCGGCTTTCTGCCGCACGATTTCGTCCACAGCTGGAACGGCAAATACCGGCGCCCGGCCGGCGTCGCCACGCCCAACTTCCAGGCGCCGATCGACACCAGCGGGCTGTGGGTCTACGAAGGCCTGACCGATTACCTGGGCGGCGTATTGACGGCGCGCTCCGGCATCTGGACCCGCGACCAATACCTTGGCGCGCTGGCCGAGACGGCGGCGTGCTACAGCCATCGTCCCGGCCGCGCCTGGCGCGACCTGCAGGACACTGCCAGCATGGCGATGACCTTGTGGGAGAAGGGCGGCGGCGCCTACGGCAGCCTGCGCCGCGACGGCTTCGATTTCTACGGCGAGGGCGGGCTGGTCTGGCTCGACGTCGACGTCACGATCCGCCAGCGCAGCGGCGGCCGCAAATCGCTGGACGATTTTGTCGCGCTGTTCCACGGCGTCGGCGGCGACACGCCGCCCAAGGTGCTGCCGTACGAATTCGCCGATTTGGTGGCGGCGCTTAACGCGGTGCAGCCCTACGACTGGGCCGCGTTCCTCAACACCCGCCTGCACGCGCTCGGTCCCGACGCGCCGCTGGGCGGGCTGACGGGCGCGGTTACCGTCTGGTCTACCGCGACACGCCGAACGCGCTGGCGCAGCACAGCGGCGCCTCCGGCCTGCTGTATTCGCTCGCGATGGAAGTGGGCGCCGGCGGCGTCGTCACCGACGTGCTGGAGCAAGGCCCGGCGCGGCAAGCCGGGCTGGCGCCGGGCATGAAGCTGGACGGCATCAACGGCCAGCCGTATTCGACCGCGCTGCTGCGTCAGGCGATACGCGAAGCGAAGCAGGGCGGCAAGCCGATCGCGCTGGCGGTGGCGGGCCGACCCGAGCCGCTGCTGCTGGACTACCTCGGCGGCGAACACTTCCCGGCGCTGGAGCGCATCCCCGGCACGCCGGACCTGCTAGGCCGGATCATCCAGCCGCGCACGCAACAATAAAAAAAGCCCCGCGGGCCGAAGCGCGCGGGGCTTTGTCGATGGCGCTTAAAGACTTAAGCGGCCAGCAGTTGACGCAGCACGAATGGCAGAATACCGCCGTGCTTGTAGTAGTCGACTTCGATCGGGGTGTCGATACGCAGCAGCACGGTGACTTCCTGGCTGGTGCCGTCGGCGCGGTGGATCACCAGCGTCGCCAATTGCTGCGGCTTGATCTCGCCTTCCAGGCCCTTCAGGTCGTAGGTTTCCTTGCCGGTGATGCCCAGGGTTTCCACGCTGTCGGTGCCGATGAATTGCAGCGGCAGCACGCCCATGCCGACCAGGTTCGAGCGGTGGATGCGTTCGAACGAACGCACGATCACAGCCTTTACGCCCAGCAGTTGCGTACCTTTCGCCGCCCAGTCGCGCGACGAGCCGGTGCCGTATTCTTCGCCGCCGAACACCATGGTCGGCGTGCCTTCGGCGACGTACTTCATCGCCGCGTCGTAGATCGACAGCTGTTCGCCCGATGGCTGGTGGATCGTGATGCCGCCTTCGACCGGCGAACCGTCGGCCTTAGGTGGGATCATGCGGTTCTTGATACGCACGTTAGCGAAGGTGCCGCGCATCATGATCTCGTGGTTGCCGCGACGCGAGCCGTAGGAGTTGAAGTCCGCCTTCAGCACGCCGTTGGCCAGCAGCCATTTGCCCGCTGGGCCGTCTTCCTTGATCGAACCGGCAGGGGAGATGTGGTCGGTGGTGATCGAATCGCCGAACACGCCCAGCGCTCGCGCCGCGGTGATGCCGGTGGCGACCGCTTTCGGCGTCATCTCGAAACCGTCGAAGAACGGCGGCTCGGCGATGTAGGTCGACGTAGGCCAGTTGTAGACTTGGCCTTCGGTGGTCGACACGTGTTCCCACAGCTTGCCCGGATTGCCCTTGACGTCGGCGTAGTTCGACTTGAACACTTTGGCGTTCATCGCGAACTTCATCAGCTTGGCGATCTCGTGCGAGGTCGGCCAGATGTCGCCCAGGTACACGTCCTTGCCGTTGGTGCCCTTGCCGACCGGTTGGGTCATCAGGTCGACGGTCATGTTGCCGGCGATGGCGTAGGCGACCACCAGCGGTGGCGATGCCAGGAAGTTCGAACGGATGTTCGGGTGGATCCGCGCTTCGAAGTTGCGGTTACCGGACAGCACAGCCGAGGCGACGATGTCGTTGTTGGTGATCGCGGCGTTCAGTTCCGGGGTCAGGTCGCCGGCGTTGCCGATGCAGGTGGTGCAGCCGTAGGCGGTCAAGCCGAAGCCCAGTTGCTCCAGGTATGGCAGCAGGCCGGCGGCGGTCAGGTACTCGGTCACCACTTTCGAGCCAGGCGCGAGCGAGGTCTTGATGTGCGGCGCGACCACCAGGCCGGCTTCGACGGCTTTTTTCGCCAGCAGGCCGGCGGCCAGCATCACGCTCGGGTTCGAGGTGTTGGTGCACGAGGTGATCGCCGCGATCAGCACGTCGCCGCTCTTCACGTTCACGCCGTTGGTGGTGGTGAAGGTGGTGTTCAGGTCTTCCGACTTCTTGTTGAAGCCGTTTTCCGAGGTCGGTTTCGAGAACAGTTCGGTGAAGTTGTTTTTCACGTTGCCGATTTCGATGCGATCCTGTGGACGCTTAGGGCCGGCCAGGGATGGCGTCACGCTGGTCAGGTTCAGTTCCACCACGCGGGTGTAGTCGATCTCGCCGGCTTTGGAAACGCCGTACATGCCCTGCGCCTTGAAGTAGGCGGCGAAGGCGTCGATTTCCGCCTTGCTGCGGCCGGTGCCTTCGAAGTATTCGATGGTCGCGTCGTCGACCGGGAAGAAGCCCATCGTCGCGCCGTATTCAGGCGCCATGTTGGCGATGGTGGCGCGGTCGGTGACCGACAGCGTCTCGGTGCCTTCGCCGAAGAACTCGACGAACTTGCCGACGACTTTCTCTTTGCGCAGCAGTTCGGTGATGGTCAGCACCAGATCGGTCGCGGTGCAGCCTTCGCGCAGCACGCCGGTCAGGTTGACGCCGATGACGTCCGGGGTCAGGAAGTAGACCGGCTGGCCCAGCATGCCGGCTTCCGCCTCGATGCCGCCCACGCCCCAGCCGACCACGCCGATGCCGTTGATCATGGTGGTGTGCGAGTCGGTGCCGACCAGCGAATCAGGGTAGTACACGCCTTCGGCGTTCTTGTGGACGCCGCGCGCCAGGTATTCCAGGTTGACCTGGTGGACGATGCCGAAGCCCGGCGGAACCACGCCGAAGGTGTCGAAGGCTTGCATGCCCCATTTCATGAACTGGTAGCGCTCGTTGTTGCGCGAGAATTCCAGCTTCATGTTCAGGTCCAGCGCCTTCGGCTCGCGGAAGTGGTCGATGGTGACCGAGTGGTCGACCACCAGGTCGACCGGCACCAGCGGTTCGATTTTCTTGGCGTTGATGCCCATCTTGTAGGCGACGTTGCGCATCGCGGCCAGGTCGGCCAGCAGCGGCACGCCGGTGAAGTCCTGCAGCACCACGCGGGCGACGACGAACGGGATCTCGTCGGTGCGGTCGCCGGTCGGGGCCCAGTTGGCCACTTGCTTGACGTGTTCTTCGGTGACTTTTTTGCCGTCGCAGTTACGCAGCACGGATTCCAGCACAACGCGGATCGATACCGGCAGGCGGGAGATTTTGGCGCCCAGGCTCTTTTCCAGTGCAGGCAGCGAGTAGAACTTCGCCTTCTTGCCCGAAATGTTGAAATCCTTAAGCGTGTTCAGAGTGTTGCGGGACATGACCTCTCCTTCAGTGGGTATCGTCTATTATTGAAATGAAACCTTGATGCTTAAGCGCCCTTGAAGGCGCGCCCGTTTTGGAACTTTGAAAACTGTTACTGGATGCTGATCTTGGCGCTGGTCGGCTCGGCTTCGCTGGTCACGACCGGCTTCAGCTGCTCGGCGTTGCGGCACTCGTTGGCCAGCTGGCGGTTCAGCTTGGAATCCAGCAGCATGCCCTTGGCCGGAATGCCGATCCAGATCAAGCCGTACAATTTATTCTCGAAGCGGTTGGCGCCGGTGGTGGTGCCGACGCGGGTCAGCCGGTGCAAGCGCTTTTTCCAGCGCAGCGCGATGTGCGACTCGTCGGTGGCGTTCTTGTAGATGGTGATCTTGTTGCCCAGCTCGCAGTCGAACTCGTCGACGTTGGCGTCGGCGACCGTGGGTTCGTCGGCTTCCTCGTCCGGCGCCTTAGGCTCGACCGTCGGAGCGACTTTGGCGGCCTTGGCGGCCTTCGGTTTGGCGGCGGCCTTCTTGACGGTTTTTTTGGCCGGCGCGTCGGTTTGCGCCTGGGCGCCGGCGGCCAGCGTCAGCGAGGCCAACGCCAGGCTGCAGGCCATGAATAATTTGGAGATGGAGATCATTTTGCTTCCAGTGGGAGTTCGGGGGAGAGGCCGTTGAACAGCGGCGCCACCGACTCGGGCAAGGTCAGCCCGGCCAGTTTGGCGCGCTGCAAAACGGTCCAATAATATCGGTAGCTGGCGCGGTCGTGCAAGCGGCCGTTCAGGGCGATCGGGCCCCATTGAACGGCGGCCGCCTCCTGCAGGATGGCGGCGGCTTCGCTGACCTCGGACAGCCGCGGCGTGAAAGTCTTGACGATCGGCTTGATCTGGTTCGGATGGATGCTCCACATCCGCGTGTAGCCGAATTCGGCGGCGGCGCGCTGGGCGTCGTTGGCGGCGACCGCCGTATCCTTGATTTCGGTGGTGACGTTATGCGACGGCACCTTGCCGTGGGCGTGGCAGGCGGCGGCGATCTCCAGCTTGGCGCGCACCACCAGCGGGTGCGTGAACTGGCCCGGCGTGCGCATCGCCGCGCCGGGAATGGCGCCGTAGTGCGCCGAGACGAAGTCCATGATGCCGAACGACAGGCACTGCACCTGCGGCAGCGCGGCGATGTCGTAGGCCTCGCGCAGCGCGGCGTGGGTTTCGATCAGCACGTGCACCGGCAGGTCGGCGCGGCCGGCCTTGGCGGCGTGGCTTTCGATCAGCTTGATCGCTTGCGCGACCTGGGCCGCGCCGTGCGCCTTGGGGATGACGATGTAGGCCAGCCGCTTGGCGGCGCCGCAGATGATCTCGACGTCCTGCGCGAAGTAGGGGCTGTCGATATCGTGCACGCGCGCGCCGATGCGGTTGAACTTGTTGTCGTCGGAATCGACCAGCGACGCCACCAGGCGCGCGTGCGCCAGCTCGTTGCCGGCGCTGGCGCCGTCCTCGCAATCGAGGGTGATGTCGAACAGGGGGCCAAGTTCTTGTTGCAGGGCGATCGATTTACGCATCAGCTTTTCGGAGCCGGCGTAGTGATCGCAAGCTGGCAGGAGCAGCGGCTGGCGATTACCCTGGAATAAAACCTCGGATGGATGCATGCGTGAGTGGTCGGGGGGAGGAACGGCCGCCGCGCTGCTCTCGGCAGCGCGGCGGGTGCGGCGGATCGGTGGTTTAACCGGTTCCACGTGCGGACATTAAGCTTACGGCAGCAGGTGCTTGACGCCTTCGCGCTCTTCGGTCAGCTCTTTCAGCGTCAGGTTGATGCGCTCTTGCGAGAACGCGTCGATTTCCAGGCCCTGAACGATGGTGTACTCGCCGTTGTCGGTGGTGACCGGGAAGCCGAACATGGTGCCTTCAGGAATGCCGTACGAACCATCCGATGGAACGCCCATCGTGGTCCATTTGCCGGCGGTGCCCAGCATCCAGTCGTGGACGTGGTCGATGGCGGCGTTGGCGGCCGACGCGGCCGACGACAGGCCGCGCGCTTCGATGATGGCGGCGCCGCGCTTGCCGACGGTCGGCAGGAAGGTGTTGGCGTTCCATTCCTGGTCGTTGATCAGGTCCTTGACGGCCTTGCCGTTGACGGTGGCGAAACGGTAGTCGGCGTACATGGTCGGCGAGTGATTGCCCCACACGGTCAGCTTCTCGATGTCCTTGACGGCGGTGCCGGTCTTGGCGGCCACTTGCGACAGCGCGCGGTTGTGGTCCAGGCGCAGCATGGCGGTGAAGTTCTTGGCCGGCAGCGACGGCGCCGATTTCATGGCGATGTAGGCGTTGGTGTTGGCAGGGTTGCCGACCACCAGCACTTTGACGTTGCGCGAAGCGACGGCGTCCAGCGCCTTGCCTTGCACGGTGAAGATCTGCGCGTTGGCTTCCAGCAGGTCCTTGCGTTCCATGCCTGGGCCGCGCGGACGGGCGCCGACCAGCACCGCGACGTCGACGTCCTTGAACGCGGTCAGCGGATCGGAGTGGGCGGTCATCTCGGTCAGCAGCGGGAACGCGCAGTCGTCGATTTCCATCATCACGCCCTTCAGGGCTTTCTGTGCTTTTTCGTCAGCGATTTCCAGCAGTTGCAGGATGACCGGCTGGTCTTTGCCGAGCATGTCGCCGTTGGCGATGCGGAACAGCAGAGCGTAACCGATTTGACCGGCGGCGCCGGTGACTGCGACACGCATTGGGGTTTTAGCCATGATGAATCTCCAAAGTGGGAAGTGAAACGTTCTTGAAGCTGGGACCGGTGCCGGTCCGGGAAACCGTAATCATACTGCAAAATGGACGCTTATAATCACCTGTGAAGGCATCCGCACAAGCGTCTCGCCGGGGAGTGTAGGCGCGTCCCGGCCATATGTCAATCCTATCTTATGTCTTATATAAGACAGATAAGTTATGCGGGTTTTTGCTGGACGGCGGGGCGCTTTTGTGGTGAAATCTCGCCCTATGAATCCCCTCCCGCCCAATCCGACCAGCAGCGCCGCCGCCAACGCGGGCGGCGGCGCCGTCGGCGCGGCGGGTGGCGCGGCCCAGGGCAGCTCGCCGACCTTCTCCCCACTGTACCAGCAAATCAAGGCGCTGATCACGCAGAGCCTGCAAACGGGGGAGTGGAAACCGGGCGAATTGATCCCCAGCGAAGTCGAGCTGGCCAACCGTTTCAAGGTCAGCCAGGGCACCGTGCGCAAGGCGATCGACGAGCTGGCCGCCGAAAACCTGGTGATGCGCAAGCAGGGCAAGGGCACCTTCGTGTCCACCCACCACGAGGCGCGCGCCCATTTCCGTTTCCTGCGGCTGATGCCCGACGAGGGCGTGCCGCACTACCCTGAAAGCAAGTTCATCGAAGTCAAGCGCATGCGCGCGCCCGCCGACGTGGCGCGCCTGCTCGACCTTAAGTCCGGCGACGCGGTGATCTTCATCAAGCGGGTGCAGTCGTTCGACGGCGTGCCGACCATTGTCGAGGAGCTGTGGCTGCCGGGTCTGACTTTCAAGGGATTGACGGCGGAGCGGCTGGAGGAATACAAAGGTCCCATGTACGGCCTGTTCGAATCGGAGTTCGGCACGCGCATGATCCGCGCCACCGAGAAGATCCGCGCCGTCTGCGCCGCCGCCGACGACGCGGCGCTGCTGCGGGTGGCGGCCAACATCCCGCTGCTGGCGTCGGAGCGGGTGTCGTTCACCTACGGCGACAAGCCGGTCGAGCTGCGCCGCGGCCTGTACTCGACCGAGCGTCACCATTATCACAACGAGCTGAATTGAAGGAGACCAGCGCAAAGACGGGCCGCGTCACACGCCTGTAGCATTGTTGCGCTGATAATACGTTGAGCTGCGGAAAGCAGCCAAACCCTGGTGTTCCAAAACACTATTTTTGTTCTATGTAACAATAGATATTGGTGAGGGATGCGAAATCGGCGAAAATCGCAGTCTTTACCAAATTTTTGTTTAGCCTGAGGAGGTCTTGTTATGTCAGAAGCCGTAAGGGAAGTCCCTAAAAAAGAACGGCCGGAGTTCCGTAACATCCACGTTACCGAATTGTCCAACTACCGCATGCCATTGGCGAGTATCGTATCCATCCTGCACCGCATCAGCGGTTTCGTGATATTTGCGCTGCTGCCGTTCGTGCTCTACCTGCTGCAGGAGAGCCTGCGCTCCGAGATCTCCTTCGCGCACTACCAAGGATTTGTCACCTACCCGCTGGTCAAGCTGATCATCCTGGGCCTGGTCTGGGCCTATATGCAGCACTTCTGCGCCGGCGTCCGCCATTTGATCATGGACACCCACGTCGGCCTGGACAAGGATTCGGCCCGTCGTTCGTCGGCCGCCGTGCTGGCCGTCAGCCTGACGCTGACCGCGCTGGTCGCCCTGAAACTGTTTGGAGTGTTCTGAGATGGCAAATAACAATGTAGGACCGAAGCGCCTGGTGGTCGGCGCCGGCTACGGCATGCGCGACTGGCTGGCCCAGCGCGTCACCGCCGTCATGATGGTGCTGTACACCGCGATCCTGTTGATCGCCTTCGTCAGCGGCCAGAACTTCACCTATGAAGGCTGGGCCGGCCTGTTCGCCCAGCAATGGTTCAAGCTGATCACCGCTGTCACCCTGTTCGGCCTGTTCTATCACGCCTGGGTCGGCATGCGCGACATCTGGATGGACTATGTTAAAGCGGTCGGCCTGCGCCTGACCTTGCAAATGGCCACCATCTTGTGGCTGATCGCTTGTGCCGTATGGTCGGTACAGATAATCTGGAGTGTGTAATCGTGGCAGCTATTAAAACTGGAATTCCAACCCGCCGCTTCGACGCGGTAATCGTCGGCGCCGGCGGCTCCGGCATGCGCGCATCCCTGCAGCTGGCCGAGGCCGGCCTGAACGTGGCGGTGCTGTCGAAAGTCTTCCCGACCCGCTCGCACACCGTGGCGGCGCAGGGCGGCATCGGCGCCTCGCTGGGCAATATGGCCGAAGACAACTGGTTCTGGCATATGTTCGACACCGTCAAGGGCGGCGACTACCTGGGCGACCAGGACGCGATCGAATTCATGTGCCGCGAAGCGCCGAAGGTCGTGTACGAGCTGGAACACTTCGGCATGCCGTTCGACCGCAATCCCGACGGCACCATTTATCAGCGTCCGTTCGGCGGCCACACCGCCAACTTCGGTGAGAAAGCCGTGCAGCGCGCCTGCGCCGCGGCCGACCGCACCGGCCACGCGCTGCTGCACACGCTGTACCAACGCAATGTCCGCGCCCGCACCCACTTCTTCGTTGAGTGGATGGCGCTGGACGTGATCCGCGACGCCGAAGGCGACGTGGTTGGCGTGGTCGCGCTGGAAATGGAAACCGGCGAATGCATGATCCTGGAAGCGAAGACCACCATCTTCGCCACCGGCGGCGCCGGCCGTATTTTCGCCGCATCGACCAACGCCTTCATCAACACCGGCGACGGCATGGGCATGGCGGCGCGCGCCGGCCTGCCGCTGCAGGACATGGAGTTCTGGCAGTTCCACCCGACCGGCGTGGCCGGCGCGGGCGTCCTCATCACCGAGGGCGTGCGCGGCGAGGGCGGCATCCTGATCAACTCCGAAGGCGAACGTTTCATGGAGCGCTACGCGCCGACGCTGAAGGATCTGGCGCCGCGCGACTTCGTCTCGCGTTCGATGGACCAGGAGATCAAGGAAGGCCGCGGCTGCGGTCCGAACAAGGATCACGTGATGCTGGACCTGCGCCACATCGGCGCCGACACCATCGCCAAGCGCCTGCCGTCGATTCTGGAAATCGGCCACAAGTTCGCCAACGTCGACGCCACCAAGGAACCGATCCCGGTCGTTCCGACCATCCACTACCAGATGGGCGGTATTCCGACCAACATCCACGGTCAAGTGGTCACGCCGAACGGCGACGGCACGCAGAAGATCGTCGGCGGCCTGTACGCGATCGGCGAATGCGCCTGCGTTTCGGTGCACGGCGCCAACCGCCTCGGCACCAACTCGCTGCTGGACTTGCTGGTCTTCGGCCGCGCCGCCGGCAACCACGTGGTCGCGTCGAACTTGAAGCAGAAGGAAAACAAACCGCTGCCGAAGGACGCCGCCGATTTCGCGATGGGCCGCCTGAACAAGCTGGAAACCTCGACCGGCTCGGAAAAAGTGCAGGGCGTCGCCAACGACATCCGCGCCACGATGCAGAAGTACTGCGGCGTGTTCCGCACCGACGAGATGCTGACCCAGGGCGCCAAGGAAATCATGGTGCTCGACGAGCGCCGCAAGCATGTGTCCTTCAAGGACAAATCCAAGGTGTTCAACACCGCGCGCGTCGAAGCGCTGGAGCTGGACAACCTGATCGAAACCGCGAAAGCGACGATCACGTCGGCCGTGGCCCGCAAGGAATCGCGCGGCGCCCACGCCCACAACGATTTCCCGCACCGCGACGACGACAACTGGATGAAGCATACCCTCTGGTATTCGGAAGGCAACCGCCTCGACTACAAAGCGGTCGTGACCAAGCCGCTGACGGTTGACACCTTCAAACCGAAACCACGTACTTTCTAAGGCTAAGAACATGGCACGCACTCTCAAACTGAAAATTTATCGTTACGATCCGGACCAGGACGCCAAGCCGTACATGCAGGACGTCACCGTCGAGTTGAAAGACACCGACAAGATGCTGCTCGACGCGCTGCAACGCATCAAGTCCGACGTCGACGACTCGCTGGCGCTGCGCCGCTCGTGCCGCGAAGGCGTCTGCGGTTCCGACGCGATGAACATCAACGGTAAAAACGGCCTGGCCTGCACCACCAACCTGAACGAGCTGACCGAGCCGATCGTGCTGCGTCCGCTGCCGGGCCTGCCGGTGATCCGCGACCTGATCGTCGACATGACCCAGTTCTTCAAGCAGTACGATTCGATCAAGCCTTACCTGATCAACGATTCGATCCGCCCGGAAAAAGAACGCCTGCAGACCCCGACCGAGCGCGAAGAGCTCGACGGCCTGTACGAGTGCATCCTCTGCGCGTGCTGCTCGACGTCGTGCCCGTCGTTCTGGTGGAATCCGGACAAGTTCGTCGGCCCGGCCGGCCTGCTGCAAGCCTACCGCTTCATCGCCGACTCGCGCGACGAAGCGACCGGCGCGCGCCTGGACAACCTGGAAGATCCGTATCGCCTGTTCCGCTGCCACTCGATCATGAACTGCGTCGATGTCTGCCCTAAGGGTCTGAACCCGAACAAGGCCATCGGCAAGATCAAGGAACTGATGGTACGCCGCGCAATTTAAGCAGCACGATACGGGCGGCGATGCCGTCGTCCGTTTTAAGATAAAGTAGCACCGCCATATGACTGAAACGAATCATTCTGCGCATCAGTCCGACCCAGCCAACAGAGCGCGCCTGCGCTGGCGCTCCCGCCGGGGTCTGCTGGAAAACGACATCATCCTGACGCGTTTTCTCGATGCGCATGAAACCGAATTGACCGACGAAGAAGTGGACGCGTTCACGCGGCTCCTCGATTTGTCGGACAATGACCTGATGGATCTGGTACTGGCCCGTAAAGAGCCGGAGGGCGAAGTCGACCTGCCGCATGTGCACGCACTGCTGCGGCGGCTGCGCCTGGCGTAACGCAGTATTTACACACCCAGAATTTCGCTTTTTTTATAAGTAGCATCTCTCCAAAGAAGGAAGAGTCCATGAATATCTCTGATAACAAAGCCACTCTGTCGTTCTCCGACGGCAGCCCAGCGATCGATTTCCCGATCTACAAAGGCACTGTCGGTCCGGACGTGATCGATATCCGCAAGCTGTACGCCGGCACCGGCAAGTTCACCTACGATCCAGGCTTCATGTCGACCGCGGCATGCAACTCGTCGATCACCTACATCGACGGCGACAAGGGCGAGCTGCTGTACCGCGGCTACCCGATCGAGCAACTGGCGGTGAACGCCGACTTCATGGAATCGTGCTACCTGCTGCTGAACGGCGAACTGCCGAACGGCGTGGAGAAGCAAAAATTCGTCGACACCGTGACCCAGCACACGATGGTCCACGAGCAGATGCAATTCTTCTTCCGCGGCTTCCGCCGCGACGCGCACCCGATGTCGGTGCTGGTCGGCACGGTCGGCGCGCTGGCCTCGTTCTACCACGACTCGCTGGACATCAACGACGCGCAGCAGCGTGAGATCTCGGCCATCCGCCTGATCGCCAAGATGCCGACGCTGGTCGCCATGGCCTACAAGTACTCGATCGGCCAGCCGTTCATGTACCCGCGCAACGACCTGTCGTACAGCGCCAACTTCATGCGCATGATGTTCGGCAATCCGTGCGAAGAATACAAAGTCAACGACGTGCTGGTGCGCGCGCTGGACCGCATCCTGCTGCTGCACGCGGACCATGAGCAAAACGC